>Ga0210059_1001106_pt1 | contig 39295 bp, 25 predicted proteins | sample Ectturendosymbi2_FD_188042 | JGI IMG/M metagenome (GOLD analysis project Ga0210059, IMG submission 188042) | Ecteinascidia turbinata endosymbiont from Florida, USA - Sample 2 (SPAdes) (version 2) | ecosystem: Host-associated > Tunicates > Ascidians > Unclassified | place: Key West, Florida... | reverse complement strand
GTTAATTTGCAAATGCAGGGAATGATATTAACCTTATTAAAGCCAAATCAGCAATCTCCAACTTCTTGTCCAAGTTTAATGCTGTTCAAACGAAATCGAGCCTGTCATGAACTTAAACAGTTTCCATATCATTAACTCTGTCAGTTTCCAACTGCTAAACGAGTTTATTTACCAAATTAAGTTTTATAGTGAAATGCGTCTTTGCGCTCATTTTTGTTTTGATCACTTTCAAACATCACAGATATACAATATGAAAAAATTGTGTTTATGTGTGCTAGGGATGGTTGGGGTCGATATAAGTTTGTTTCTTAGAAAAGGGGGTGCTAGGCAAAAAAGATTGGGAAACACTGCACTAAACCAATGAATTTTTTTCATTGCGGACTCGAAGACTTGCCAAATCTCTAAAGGGTTTAAACAGCTCCTTAGCGCATTTGGTGCCAGAGTTATTCCCATGCAAAGACTTGTGAAAACAGGTTGATTTCGCACGAACCGCTTTAGTATCAAAGGCGTTAACACTTATAGTCCGGTCTACAGTATATTCGTACTTGGATTTCGGCCTAAAAAACAGCAGTTTTTGGTTGCCTTACCAACGCCCTTGTTCCTCCACTGATTGCGCTAGAGAGCTGTTCAAGAGCTCAAACGGATCGGCCAGTCTAATAGATTGCACTCGAAAAAAAAAAGTTTTGGTTGGGGGTTGCGGATTTTTTGTGAGTGACGTCATAAGTGAAGTAGTTTTAGGGTCATTTTGGTTCATGTTGCCTGGCCTAGGGCCCAACCGCAAGGCCAAAGTGTTTCGCTGAAGTTTTCATTGGAAACTAGACTAGAGTCCAAGTCTTTTGAGCCTTTGATCGACTTTCTAGCGTTTCTGGTTCAAAAGTTATGATCTAAAATAAACAAATTAATTAATTAGCTAATTAGTCAAATATTTTTACTAACATCATAACTTTTGAACCCGAAACCGCAGGAGGTCATCCAAAGTATCAAAAGACTTGGATTATAGCCTAGTTTCCAGTAAAAACTACAGCGAAATACTACCACCTAACGGTTGGCGCCCACGGCCAGACAAACTGGGCCAAGGTGGCCTAAAAGTCTTCCACTTATGATGTCACTCACAAAAAACCCGCACCCCCCAAGCAAAAATTTTTTTTTCGAGTGCAATCTACTAGACTGGCCGATCCTTGTGAGCCGTTGAACAGCTCTCTAGCGCAATCGGCGGAGGAGCTAGGGCGTTGGTGAAGCAACCGAAAGCTGCTGTTTTTTTTACGAAAATCCCTGAATCCTAGCTGACGTCAAGGGGTTAATCATGAAGATCATTAATGCTGTTCTTTGCTTAATCAAGGAGTGGTCAGTGTTTCTCCTTTTTAGGTGCGATTGAAATAATTTTATTCTCATTAATAACAAATTTTTGTGTGTACCTATCAATCTCTCAATAGGTTTCATAGTGTTTTTTTCTTAAACTTCCTTTTAAGCAGGGGTTATTGAAACAAGTGTGCAATAAAATCAAGTGAGTGTGATGTGAATGGCTGTGTAAAGGCCAGCGCCAAGTATTTAAGAATGCTGCAGATTTTGTTTTGAAAAAACTTTCTGTGGAATAAATTGGCAGACGAAACCAACCTTCAGTGTTCTTTATTAACATCGCATTTTAGGAATAAAGCCTATCTCTTATGGCTAGGTTTTCATTAATTTTACTTCAGCTTCACATTTTGCATTAAGCATTTTTTATTTGCACTTTGAGAGCTGGCGTATGATATATTCGTACCCAGATTTTGATTTCGACCTAAAACCAGCAGTTTTCAGTAGCCTTATCAATGCCATAGCTCCTCCGTTGATTGCGCTAGAGAGCTGTTCAGTGGCTCAATCGGATCTGACAGTCCTGTAGACTGCACTCGAAAAAAAAATTTTTGGTTCGGGGGTTGCGGATTTTTTGTGAGTGACGTCATAAGTGAAGTAGTTTTGGGGCCATTTTGGCTCATGTTACCTGGCCTAGGGCCCAACCGCTAGGCCAAAGTATTTTGCTGAAGTTTTTGTTGGAAACTAGGCTCGAGTCCGAGTCTTTTGAGACTTTGATCGACTTTCTAGAGTTTCTGGTTCAAAAGTTATGATCTAAAATGAACAAATTAATTAATTGTCAAATTAGTCAAATATTTTTGTTACTTTAGATCATAACTTTTGAACCTGAAACTCCAACAGGTCATCCAAAGTATCAAAAGATTCGGATTGTAGCCCAGTTTCCAATGAAAACTTCAGCGAAATACTACCATCTAATGGATGGAGCCTAGGACTATGTAAAGTGGGCCAAGGTCGCCTAAAAGTCCTCTACTTATGTATAGAATATGTTGTTCATTTGTATGAAGATTTTTGAAGTATCATATCCATACTTATGATTGATTTGCTGTTTAAGTATGGAGTTAGTTTGTTGTGGTTATATGAAATGCATTTTCTTATCATGTAATATGGCAGTCTTGAATATAAGCCATGAATGAATATAGAATTTGCTTAAAACAATGGCATAATGTGGGAAATTTGTTTAGGATGCAGTGCTGTAGAGCTTTTCTAAGAGATTCTAATTTGAACACCTTAGGTAATAAACCGTAACGTATTTGACATATACTGCATTGCCACATCTGAAATTTTTAGTTGCTTACCATAAAGTTTGGAGTTTTTTTTTTCATATGGTTTACATTGCCAAGAAGTTCTAATCTTTTGTGTTCGCGTTCAGATGTTTTTGAAAACAAACTTTCTGCAGAATCTATTGACAGTTGAATAATCTATGTCTTCGATGACTACTCTCACAAAACTTGCACAGGATTTGCACATCATGAGGTAACGTTTTTGACACAGACGCACAAAATGAAACAAATTTGCCTGGAAATTCTTTGTCTGTGTCACTCATATTCTTCTATTGATCATCAGCTGTATGCAATGACCTCATTTTACATTGCTTCATTTTGTGGTAGTGGAAAGCAATACTGGCAAGCAGTTCTTTTTTTGAATGGTACCTTCGCAAATGTAACCCTTCTTCATGTGTTTGTATTGTACTAACTTGTTTAATTTATTTTGTGGTTGGCTTTTGGTCTGTTTTTTTCTGGTTTTGGGCTGCATCGTGTGTCTTGTCATCACGTTAGATCACCCACAGTAATACTCTGGCTTGCTAATGACTTAATGAACTGGTCTTGCACGTGGTCGTGGGGAGTTTTGTACTATTTTTGTTATATGCATCACACTGGCCTGGCTTGCGAGAACTGAGAATTGTTAATTCACTAATTGAAGAAGTGTTTTTTGTCAATAAATTCTCATCTAAGATGTTAAAAGCTCAAAACACATGGTCCAAATTACTGAATGGAAGTCCATATCTATTTTTTTCAGTGGTTTGTGTGTGGCTTATGTTACAAGCAAAATTCGGTCATGAGGTCATCCTGCATGTGAAAAGATTTTTAAAAGAGACAATCAGCTGTAACATTGATTTCTGCACTTTTTGGAGATTTTCTTAGTTTCTGCTTAAAAAATGGCAAATTTTTTGTATGTTCAAAGACAAAGTGTTTATCAGTGCTTTAAAATGGCAGGCTTTTCCTTCATTTTGGAAAAAATAAGTTTATTACTGCATGGTCATCAGGACATTGGAATCTTTAAAGACTATGTACTAATGATTTAATATGAAATAGTCATACCATTTTTGATAAACTATGTAAAGGTTAATTGATCTGATCATGGTAGTGTTAAATTAAATTTCAGTTGATTATCTGGTCAAACTGGAGTGCATATGATATTGGGTAATGATGGAAAGCAAAGCATATTCATTTAACTGAATTTGATATAATATGTTGCAAGAGAATATTCTATTCAAAATAGATACTATCTATTAGATAGTGTCCAACAGTGAATTGTCCCACAACAGTTATATACTGTGTTTATGTTCATTATGTGCATGGAAAACACACATGCTTCCACATGCAAGTTTTTTTTGCATAAATGAAAACCTACTAAAGCTCAATGTGGCTTATTTGAAAGACAAAGTTGCTCAACATTGCATGACTGAAAATGTGTGTGTTTGGCAATATACTGCCTTTATCAATGTTGTCTAGAGATTGCACTCTTGCATGCATGGGCCTGTTTACAGCCAATTATGCATTATCAGTGTTTCAATTTTAGGAGCATGTTATTTGCTTGGCATAGGCAACAATCCCAAACATCTATGCTGAATGGTCACTAGTTAGATGCGGGTTGGCTGCCTATGTTAGCTGCTTCAAGTAGGAATGGTGCGGCCTTGCAGCGTGCTTTGTATTTGGTGAAATCATTCAGTTTAACATGTTTTTTCTCGCTTGTATAAAGTAGTGCCCAGTGTTTGTTAACAGCCTATGGTTTGTGATTTTGTGTTGGCGTGACTTATGCAAGCTAGAGAGCCTGTAACCAAGCTGCAAAACAGCATGACATGTTTCCTGCTTTCATTCACAAATGTTTGTTGAAAGATTTGTTGAGCAATCTGGTTTTGTGAACTTTAAAGGTTCTCTGTGTTGGTAAACTGTGAGATCTGTTATAAGACACTGTTTGAATTGTTTGTGTTTTATCAAGTATTATCTGCTGGGACCACATGGTACATCACATCATTGGAACAACAACTTCAGGCTACTGGGAGGCCCACTTATATTATCAAAAATATAAGTCACTTGAATGAACATGGTTTCCCTGGCAAAGCAAAAACCATTTACATCAAATCATTGAAACATTACCATTGTTACATGTATTCCTTATGTACATAGTGTTGATCCATTTGTGCACAGAGCTTGAGGACAAATTCGTCTTCCACTCAAATCTGATGTTGTTTAGATAGCTGTTCTCGAATAAAGCAACTATGCCATCTTTCTAAGCCTGTTAAATGTGCTTGTTGTTTTGGTGAGCTTGTGTGAGAGCCATTCAACTCCTTCATTAACATGTGATTAAAACTGCCCACCTGTTGTTGCACCTCAGGATGCTAACGAAATAAGGAAAACGTAAAATAGCCTCACCTGGCTTGGGTTGTGTGAAAACAGCAGTTGGGAAGGTTTTAGTATTGCTTGAAAGCATTGATGTCATACCAGCTGTGGTATTGAATCTGGACATATATAGTAAGTTTTTGTTCTTGATCAATAATTGTGGAAATAGCATAGGTTGGTTTGTAGATGCTCGCAGTTGGTGTCTTTTTCAAGAATGTTTCACTTTCAGTTGGATGATATATGTTCTTGTTTAGTATTGGCACTTATTCAATAACTTTGTTTAGTATGTTGGTTGCCGTATTAAAGATCTTTGATGATAGCTTTTCGTGGTACACACAGTGGTCAGGTGAGGTTGTCCAGGCTTTTATTGACATTCTTATTTCCTGTTTAAGATGTGAGGCCCTCTGGCTGGCATTCTTTGTTTCATTTAACTTCAGCTTTGGACTTGCGAGCTTAAAACATTAACCAGCAGCTTGATCTATCTCTATTCTTGCTTTCAAAATATGTGATAGTGACTTGTTCAGTTGAGGTTGGCCTGATCTGGTTGTAACTTTGGTTGAGTAATGACCTGTTCCCATTAATACAGGTTGTTTGCAACTGGTTCTTAGTATAGGCTGAACAAGCACGTTGATGAATTGTGGAATTCAAGTTTTGTAGAACTGGTGATTTCTGCTTGCGAAAACGTGGGGTGTGCCAAAATGTAGTCCTGTGGATTCACTGACTAATCAATATGCTTCTCTCTGAAGATTTTTTTAGGCAATTTGCCAAATTACTTCTAAAGTCTTAAATAAGTTCTAAAAAAGAACTTGCATCTGATTTTTCAAGAGGTGACTAACATGATAGATTTCTACTTCGAAACAAACATGTCTTGTTTTAAGTATATAAGAAATAAAAATATTTTTGTTACTGTTGTCACAAAACGCATTATTTTTGTCACAATCACAATACGCAGAGATGTTTCAGGTTTCTGGGAAGCTTTGATGAGTACAAATGGCACACGTGTGCTGTACCTACTCCTTCATGTTAGTGATAGTTGCACCTGCAAAGTACAATGAAACATTTCTTCAAAGTGCAAATGCTAATGAAAAAATGTTATTTCTTGTTTGAAAAGAAGTTACGCAACTGTAAACCTCAGTTTGGTGGTTCGGCCACAAAAGAAAAGCAAAGTTGGTATTACCCGAAGCTGATTTTTTCGCTGAGACATTTCGGTCATTTTTTGCTGAGACGTTTTGGTCACCGAGACATTACGGTCATGTCTCTCACAGTTGTATCAAAAGTCGCTGTAATAGTGTCAATTAGCCTATTATTTTCCGACATTCTGACTGAAAAGACTTAATTTTTTTCGGTGATTTCAAAAACATTTTGCCCTATGACTGAAAAAATGCAGACCCATAGGTGTGTAACAAGCCATTACGTGAAAGAGGCGAACTGATCTTGCCACCTCCTTTGGTTTCATCTTGTTCTGCAGACACTTAGCAGCCATATATCGTTTGATTTTACTCACTAATACATGCGCGGTGTAGCGAATGTTGTAGCTAATCAACAAGCGATATCCCAGTTTGTTCTGCTAAGGTCAATAGTGACATCAGCAGTAGCAGTGATGCCTTTGTTGGTGATAATGCTATTACTTGAACTCCAGTCAGCAATTGGACGAAACGTGAAGGGTGGAAATTAAGTTCAATCACGTTGTAAGTGTTGGCTTTTCCTTTCGATTTTCATCCGGTTGAGCCAACGTCAGACGATGTCGTAGTCCAGTGACGTGTTTTGTTGTTGGTCGCAGCCACCATATGCTAGGCCTGGCTGATGGATCTGCGGGTATGTCAGCAGTAGTTGCTTAAAATCTATGAAAAAGACAAGGAAGCTACCGTGAAGAAATAGGTCTGTCTTTCTGTGAAACATTTTAACACCATTTTGTCTGCCTAAACACAGTGACCCTTTTAGTTATTTTCATGATTGCTACTGATCGATGTGTATTTGGACTAATTCACACGATTTTCAGAATCAGTCACGCATGTTTAAGTTCCCGTTTTTCAAACGAAGTACCGAAGCCCAGTTAAAACATGTTTATTCAGAGTATGTTGTCGCTATTGCTAAACATGTGTTCTCATCTCAAACACGTTCTTGCGGTTTAAAGGCATCCCTCACGTTTACATTCTTGATTCTAATTTCCTGAAAACGTTGTCACCGCTTAGAATGCAGCGACAAGAAGTAAACTTATTTAAAAAAAAATGTATTTTGAGGGATAAGATACGACTGCTTGACGCAAACTGATACATGAGCTCCGGATTCAGAACAACTTTTAAAGTTTTCGGACTGTAATGGGTAACGGAGTTACTCGTTTGGTGCGCGATTTTGCATGCCTAAAGTTTGTTACATTCTAGTCTCAGCGACGAATGATCGTCGAACGTGAATAGCACAGGTACGTCACCACTCACCTGGTATGTCATGCTTGATTGCGCCCGTGTTCATTGTGACTTTTTGAAGGCCAATTACCTGAAGGCTACACTACGTGCATTGGCGCACCCCACCCTAACTCGGTTTGATACCGAAATCACGTTCAACTTTCCGTGACGCGCTTTGGGGAAGGCGATGGTCGTTTTAAGGCGATTGTAGTGGTCTGTTCGGTTTCTTCGACTGATGCGAATGTTCCCATCAAAGCTTACTGTGCAAGTCGTTCGTGGCAAATGACCAGTCTCGTTGCCCACTCGTGAATCAACTGATTCCAGGAGAATTCTTGAGAAAACCATCGTCTGCTGCTCTTTTCGGTTCATGTTACACCGTGCTAGTTTTCCTTTTGTCATCCGTCACGTACATCCCGCAATCAGCTCGAGCAGCAAGACGATTACGACCTTTTAAAGTATTCTGGCTGTTCGTTGTTCGAAGCTTTCCATAGTATTCTCGTGCGAAGTTTGGGTATGTTTCTTTGTTACTGCTGTATATTACGAAAATTATTGCTTTTATACTAGAAGTCAGTAGCATTTTAGCTCAACCCTTGACGTCATTAGGAAGGAAAGTACACCTGGTGAAGCATCTTGTTCGAGGTCTTGTTCTAAACGTACGTGTTCTCAAATTTGGATTTTATTTTCCGGAAGACCAGGTTCGTAATACCGCTACTAAAAATCCTGAAATTTTCTCGTTGTTGATCCTAGCGGGAATTTGTTGCACTTTTGTACAAAAGTAGCTTTTTTGTGACTGACGGAACATAAATCTGAGAAAGATAAACAAAACAACAAAATCCGGAAGATTCTTGTTGCCACGTTTCGAGCTATCTTGCAGTGCTGCAGGTGCTAGCTCTCTCAGGAAGCAAACGTTCTCCAAGTATACTGTGCTGACCTAAATTAATTGTTGAACGCTTTCCGGTCATCTTGTTTTGTTAATGTACATTTACTCAAAATGTAATGTTTTTTCCTTTAGAGGGGAGCATTCAGTAGAGGTTGTTATTGACGAGCAATCTTCCTACTCTGATCTGATTATCATGCTCTGCACACGCACGTAGAACAGATTGTATCTAGCTGGGTTGTCATTTTGAGGGAGTACTGCGTAGTATCGCAGCATTCCAGTGAACCTGCCAAGTGGATGCATTGAGTCGAGGGCTGTGGAGCCGGAACTCAAATTTCAGGCTCCGGCTCCAGAACAACTTGGTCCGTTGAAAACCAAAAGCCATTGTAATATTGGTGAAACTCGCTTTCCCCACAAACTATGTCTGTGGAACCGGAACCCAAATTTCAGGCTCCGGCTCCACCATCACAATTTTTTTGGCTCTGGGCTCCAGCCATCCAAAATCACTTGGGCTCCTGCACCACAGCCCTGACTGAATCTGCTTGAGTCAGCGATTAGTGCAGTTGACTGATGCACATCTATCTACTAGCTAGAAATCGTTGGCTTTTGTGGTGCTGTTCTTTACATCAGCGTGTGTTGAAATAGATGCGTGAAACCCAGTGTAACTCGACGTTGTTAACTTACGGTGTGCTTGTCCTATTTCAAAAATTGCTCCTATTGTCTCGTCATTCAAGTACGCTTCGGGCGCTGCGTTTGAGCAAGACCCTGTTGTCCATCCGCAGAGCAATATGCGCCTTCACCGCCAGTTAGCTTCTAAACAAAAAACAATCGTAACGCGGCGGCACTCTTGACGATGCAACGCCGCTGTACCCTTCGCGCGTGTTTTATTTGCGTGTCCGCTTTTGTGTAAACATTTTTGGCCGTTTGCGTGTCACGCCCAGACGTGTTTAGCTCGAATCGCGGAGGCCAGATTGCTGTTCCTAATCCACCACATACGTGCGGTGCTCACCGAGCCGGAAAAAAAACGTACGACGGACTCTCCTCGCTCTCGCTGACTAGTGGTGCGCATATCGCAGCCATGACAGGATCCTGAAGATACTAGACAGTTCGGTTCCGGCTCTTTATGGTTTTGCGACTTTCACACTTGGCATCAGTCAAATTTAAATGTGCCGTACTAACTGTAGATTGTGACGTACAAAAATTGTGTGTGCTGTTTGTGTTACGCGCACAATATATCTTATTTGTTTTGTTGTGTTGTTAAGTGTGGTTTTCTATGTCTTTAGTTACGGCTTTAAACACGATGGAAGTTTTCATGAATACCATTTGAGCTAGTAGTGATTTTCAGCATGGGAGTCGCGACTTGCAGATCAGTCGTCAACCATTTTGGAGGGGTCGCGAATAGATATTATATGTACACAGCTGTATTATATTTGGTTTATTGGAGTTTTAGATGGGGGTCCTGGGGTTATAGTGAATTGCTATAATGGGTCGCTGTACAAAAAAGGTTGAAAATCAATACCAAACCAATGGTTTTTGTTTGGGTATTATTTCCTTGCAGTTCAAAAGTCGTTTTTTTTGCGTTTCGAATGCAATGATTAGTCTATGGTTTATAGCTGTTTTACGCGAAATGGAGAAACCTTGAAAGTGACATCTATGCGTTCGATGCCTGTCTCATCGCGAATCTGCCAACACTTACTTTCGTCGTTTGCTTGTCAACTATACGGCCATTTGCATCGGTGGCATTTTGAAGTAACTCTGTTGTTTGGGCACCGCGTGAGCGGAGTCGACTCACGTTTGCAACGAAGCGGAAATCATAGCCAAGGGTTCATGCTCTTGCCTCCTTTTTCAGTTTCTTGCGTGTTGAAGTAGTGTGGTGGGAAGTGGCAGTGCATTCACTTTTCGTTGGATTTCGTGCCCGTCACTTCGAACTGTTCACAGCCATCCCAGCTTCAGGGCAGTTGATCGGCCTGAACTTTAAACGCTCTACTTTTTTTATTATGACACCGATTTTTACCACGCTGTTGCAGTCTGCGATCTGAACCCAAGGATTTTTGATAGAGTTCAGTCGCATTCGTCTAGTTTTGTTTCAAAGGTGGTTTGTGGCTCTTCACATGTATGTTTCGTAGCAGTTTTTTACATTTCTTTGTTGCTAAACGGTGATACTTGGCACATGAAGTGTGTTTCGTACATTCACCCTGTGTTGGATGATCAGATTTGAAAAACAAGTTCGGCAACGGGTGTGAAGTTTACAGTTGCAAGTATGCTTGATTGGTTAATTCAGTGATGTCTGGCACATGCAACGCATTTTCTTTTTTCAATTCGCCATTTATTCCTTTCTTAGATTTTCCGAACAGGACTTCACGAAGCCGGGGTGGTTGCTAACATGTTGTTACATTTTTTTCCCTCTTAAACTGTGCTAACCCTTTAGTGTATCAGCAACGCCAGACTTCAGCTAGTTCCAACGTTGCCATCACTTGCACAAACTTTCCGGTGGTAGTCAGCCGGCTTCGGTGTACTCAACGTATCTGGCTTGTTTTCTTACATCAACGCCCGGAGGCCGACGTGCGATGGCAATCCACCGCCTGTGTTTGCTCTGCTTTGCCAGCGCGGCGCCTCAAGTGTATTTTAATGCCCGCAGTTTATATCTGGGTTGGGCGCGGTACGATCGATACGCTCCGCTGACTTTGTTATCCTGTGTGTACGAAACGTACTTTCGGTTTGAAAGGGATTGTGTGTTGTGTGATTTCGCTGCTGCTAAACCATGGCTACGGTTTGAAATGGAAATCTGCGTTCAGAAACCAAGAATTTGCGCAGGTTTCGAAGTGTAGTTTTAGTCTCTTTATTATAACTAGGCCAAAGCTCTCATGGTTTCGCAACATTTTTTGCGGACTTCGTCGCTTTTCGTTATTAGTACTCTCTGGCGGCGCTTAGTGTGGATGGAATTGGCGGCGAATATGCCACTAGGTGGCACCAAATCGCGTCAGTGTGATGTCTACTCCGTGTGCCGTGGGAGTTATTCGTGAGCACTCATCCATCCCCATGTAACAGGGGCGGCCAAACTGCGGCTCTTTGAGCTTTCCGTAAAATTATATATTCGTTTTTTTATTTCTATTGAAAAGTGTAGCAACATTGTAAAATAGTACTGACTACGGCTGTAGCTAGCGTGCCGTACAGTATTACTTTTGCAAGTCGTTCCGAAAAGAATTATGATCGCACAGAAGCGTATATTGTTTATACGCACAGAAGCGTATATTATAAGTTTGGCCACCCCTGTAATATAATCATTGCTGCGCTGCCATTTACACCTTCGATTTGTATGAGCGACAAAGGTTTTTTCTCTCGTGAAATTTTCACCCATGTTCAGATTTTTGCTGTGCTTTGAAAGAGAACGCCTTATTTCGAAAATATTTGTGACATTTAGATACCGTGTTCGATTTTCTTACACTGGAAAATTTGTTGAACATTTGGGGTTGTTACCAGAACAACATGATTATACCAATCGATGAGATTATCAAGAAACAGTAATCTTTGCTCCATATCCACATTATCGCCGTCTTTATTGGACGGCGTGCGACCGCATTTTGAGCAATGCACCTGCCATAACCCTCATCATGTCTGCTTCGTGACGTATGACAGACGTCAGCTGCTTTTTTGCTTCTATGCTCCCAACTTCACTTGGTCAGAATTTGTTGGCGTCCCTCAGGTGGTGGCGAGAACGGCGTCACTTCGGTTTATCGTGTTGGAAAGAAGGTCTGATTGTTTTGTTCCATTATAGACACCACCTTGGACAACGGGCGCAATGCTCTTGGGCCTGCACGTTCGATCGCTTTGATTTAATTACGCCAACGCGTTCGTGCAATGCCCACGCGCGGCACCCTCTGCTTATTCGCGTGCTTGCTTCGATGCTGCTGCCGCCGTAAAGAAAAATGGGCGGTCAGTTTAGACCACTGCTCGTGGGTAGAAAGCTACGCTTGTTGCTTACCTGGCAAGCGGTGATCAAGCGTAGTCAGTAAGCTGATAGAAGGCTCTTGCGTTGACGCGTCAGTCATAGCGCCATCGGCGCTCAGATGTGCGTGTTTAATATGCATTCCAACTTGAAGAACGTAGTATGGCCTTTCATGGGAGCCACGCTGTCAGATGGCAGGTCATGCGGCGCCCAAGTCAGCAGATTTCTGACGTCACAGGATAGCAGATTCCTGACGTCGTTACATTTCCGGTACATTTCGCTTTGTCGTAGCCGTGACGTGCAAATTCTATACTCGAGTTAAAACGTTTTTTGTTTCGCGTCTGGAAGTACGTTTCCTTAAAAATACAATAAACTTGTGATCTGAAGCGTGGTTAAAGTTCTGATGTATTTGACTTAACTGGGCGCCGCCTCGTCTCACGAAAAATGAAGGGGTCGTGGAAAAGCAGCTCGTGAAGTTTGTCGGCACCGTCAGTTATCCCGTTTATTTTCTGCCAAATACGGTTTGTCAACGGTTTATTACTTGTCGTGTGGTCTTAACGAAGTTTTACCCCAAACGCCTGACCATTTTCCGGGGTTTATGATCTTGTCAGAGTGCGTGCACTCTACTGAAGCTCCGTTCGGTGTGCGAGAGTGATCAAACCTGCACAGCGTCATGACTGCATTGCTGATAATAATGGTTCGTTTGGAGTTGTCTGTGGATGAATGGACATCTCGGCGCTTGATGCTTGGAAAGATAACGTTGACTTGGTGTTGGTCGCGTCTGGATTCTAGAGGAGATCTCCTGGTGATAACGGTTGCGCAACTGGAAAGCTAGAGAAGAGGCATTGTCGGTGCAGTGATACTGCGACCTGATAGCTGCTGATAATTATCATCACTACAGCACAATTATCACAATATCCCTCGCTTTATGTTTAACGTAGTTCGATAGTTAGCAGGATTGAAGTTCAACGCTTCGTAGGGCTCAATCTTCTGAATGTGCTGCGTCGTTAACCCAGTTTAAAGGTGACGTTATCTTCATTGCGTTTCTCAACCTCGTGGTTATTTATAGAGTTGAACGTCACGAAAACGTTGCTGCCAAGCTGCTGTGACTTGGAAACCAAGTATGTGTTGTTCGTTAGATACAGTACTTGCATACCGCGTGTAAAGGGAAAACAATGATTTAGGAGTGCTTATGCGTGCGGTACTTGAAATTGGTTATTAAAGTCAGGGCGTTTGCAAGGTGTGAGCAGTTGGCTGCAACTCGCATTGAAACGTCAGTAAAGGTTCAAGCCGTATTGTTTAAGAAGCGCCACAGTTGGCATCTTTAATTACAGGTGTTTTTTCAAAATCAAATAGTGTTTTGTTGATTTTTCAATACACATATTCGAAGCGTGGAAGGGTTTTCCACAACCTGTTGATGACGTAAATGTTTCTGAGCAAACTCTCAAGAGTTTGCATATGGGTCCTATACACAGCAGCAGTGCTGACTTGAAAGCTGTAATTTGTATAATTTAATCGCACATACTCATTCGTGGCGCTTCGCTATCCTCGATAAAACGAACGATAGTCGATATGTGGGTGTGTTACGTGTGCAGACGACATTACTTGTGGGAGCTACCATTGGTGCTTAATAATGCATGAGTTACTCACGAGTGCTGTCTGGGACGTTAAATTGTACTATTAGATTTTGTCTTTTTATTATTAAATCTAGTTGCGCACTTGTAAAATCAAAAATAATAGTATGAATGAATTAAAAAACATAGTAGTATGATTTAAAAATGCGCCGTTTTACCGCGCCCCTTTCGCAGAAGATCGTCGACTTGTATTGTTCCCTTTCTGGAATCATGTAGATCCGGGAGTTATTGGTTGGAATTGTGGCCTGTTCGATTCCAAAGTTTTCTTGAAGTAAAATGCGGTGTACCACTGCGAGTAGAAGAATGTTGTAGACAAGACTAAAGGCTAGGTTTTCAAATTGATTTTGTCGTCGTTTTGCTTCAGTTTAAAAAATCGTAGGAAATGTGCTGGTCATGTTGTTTGCACTCGGCATGGTTTCCTCTATTTTTCAATGCAGTGCTGGCGAACAAACATGGATCTATTGCTGGATTAATCTTTTTATATTTCCTCAAGCGTCGCGTTTCCTCGAACGGTTTTGACTTGCGTTAATTAACACAAGGCCGAACGTGCGGTAAGCACTTGGTACCACCTACTCAAACAAAATCTCATCAGTACATAACTTGCGTAGCTGTCTGTGCATCGCAGGAGCGATTCGAGGCAGATAATGATCCTTCACATGGCTCAGTTACCACGTTTGTTCTCTGTACCGCAAATTCTGCCCTCAAGCTTCTCCTGACATAGTTGACAAGGGCTTACCGGCAGGTTGCGTTCGATGTTCGGCTTCTTGCCGCACGTTTTTGCCTGGCTGTCTAGCTGGTGGTTCGTGTAAGTCCGGGCATGCCAAGTGCTCAGAGTTGCCTGCTCCGGTGAGGTCGTGAAGTTGCGTATTGCTGTCTTTCGAGATTGACCCGAAGTGGTTGTAGACATGTGCAATGGCAACAGAACGTTTGTCGAAGGTTCTGGACGTCAGCGTTGTGCAACATGAGGCTCCAAAAATGTGCCCCATCCAGGTGCCTGCAAGTTAAACCGTGGTTTTGTTCCGGGCCTCGGACGGACGAGTTCGACTCTCGACTGTTAGGTTTATGGTGTGCTGAAAGCACCTCTGGGTCCATTTTGACCACTCCATCTTTCTCATAATGTCTTTTTCTGTAAGACTAAGAGCTTTGTTGCTGCTGTTCAACCGCAATCGTTGTGAGACGTTTAACTGCACCCGAGTTCACGTTCGCTTGCTGTTTCAGTACAATTTGTTCTGATCATCCGCAGTTTAAAGCCTTTTTTACAAGTTTTGTCTGAACGTCACCGCGTAATATTTTCTCCCTAATTTTTAAGGTAACGAGCCACGATCGGTTGAATACGTATTGTTAATGCCAATAGAAGAACCGGTGAAAATCTTGAAAATCAATCGTGGGAAAGTATGCTTTTGTCTGTTACGCTCCATCCTTCCTGCAGTAAAATATAAATAGCGATAGCTTCTGCGCAGTTGATAGTGAAGTGTTTCGTGAAGCCATTTTTTGATTTACATGTTTTTGCGAGAAAACACAAATAGCCTCATTGCTTTCAGCAAATCCGCTGGCGTTTCGGTGTATGTACGGGTTCTACAATTTTTGCTATTTTAATCATTAATGTCAATGGTATCTTCCCAGGTCAGTATGCTGCGCCTTACCAGGTATCTCAGGCAGTCAGTGTTTGAAGTTACTCTGAAGGATTTCCCTTTAGTGAATTCGCGGATTTCGTGCCATCCGGCGCGATTAATGGCTTGCGTCAGCGTTACTTTTCCATTATTGCGTTTCCCGACCGAAATGGTTGGAGTTAAGCTATTAGTGGGCTGTCATGCTTTTGTGACGTATGCGTTTGTCACAGCAACAAAGTTGGCATTATCCCTCTCGCTGAGCTGAATGCTGCTCATATGCAATCAATAATTCATCGCCCACCGCGCAGCTAAAAATCATGTGTTTTCGTGTCCGCCAGCAATCTGTCGGCGTTTCTCACACGCCGCCGAAATCGAACTCACGCTAAACTTCTGTGGACCCAACATCCACGACGGCAGTCGATTTGCGAATGCTTCGCAAGTCAGCTCCGCGCGCGCATGCCTGCTTGAGATGAAAAAGAATGAAGGTCAGACGCGCGATGCAAATGGAACAGAACGCTCATCCTTCCGTGATTACAGGTTTCGTGAGTGACATATTTCGACTTGGCATCGAAGGCACTTGAGCAATAGCTGCCTGCGCGTATTGTGCCCGTAATTTTTTTGTGCTGTTAAATTATTCATTCGCTTTTTACAAAAACTTGAGAGCTCCTCTTCGTGAACGTTTGTTCGGGACGCCACAGCGGCCAGTTTGAGACAGTGTAATTAAATAAAGGCGATGAACAGCCAGGCCACGACGCAGGCAGGCGAATGTGCTCTTGATGCGCAGCTATCATCAGTGGCGCAGGTTTGTGGCAACCATATTAATGACCGGTATGCCTGGGGAAGCTTGTGCACGTTTTGGAGAGGTGCAGACGTTTGGCATCACCCGATACGACGTTCAGATCGGCTGTTTTGCGCACGCCCGACATCTTCGTAAAAGAATTGTTGGAAAGCGCATGTAGCTTGGCCTCTTGGGGTTAGCAGCGATAATTGCGAGTCCGTGATATGTGTTCATGGCTTGAGCGCCGCCTGGTCTGCGTCTGGACAGTAAACTACGATCAATCGCAGATGTTACAGGTGTTCGACTTTAATGAGGTATGTTCAGAAACCAAACCACTCTGGTTTTGTGGTAGTGCGGTGAAGCAAGACGAAGTATCGCCAACGGATTGGCACCTTTCCACGGTGAGGTGAACCCAGTGCAATTTAAATGCTTTAAATTAGACGGAGGATATCGCTGACCGTATGCCTGCAACCATAGTCCGGGTCGTTGGCTTGGTCAAGCGCTTTACGCAGTTCAAACAGAAATGTTTCCACCGACTTGCAGGATAAATGTTTGACGTCCGTGGTGTTCTTACACAAAGTGCGCTCATAGCTTGGTTTGGCTGCTGTTCTGATCTCTTTGCCGTGAACGAAGCTCTGCCAACGGTTCGATTTTTAAGTTGCTGCAACGCCCTTATTGTTATCCTGGGTATTCGAAATTCTTTGTTAAGACAGCATTATATGGTGGCCTGTACCTATTAAAAGCTTAAGTTTGCTGCAAGCAAGCTGTCGAGGAATCAGCCGAACGGGCTCTGCTTTCATCTTTTTGCGAACTTGCCAATATCTCTACTGTATTCAAGTAAGCAGTCACCACACAAGTGAAGAGCTTCAATCAATCAGCAAACTTTCAACAGGAAATCGATTCCACGTAACATTACGCATCGTCATTCCTACAATCCTATTCGAATAGAACCTGATGACCTGCGTCGTTAATCGCAGCGTTTAAGCACGTGCTTGTCGAAATCTGAAGTTCGCGAAGTAACTGAATTGAAATGTTTTGTAGCAATTTTGGTGACTTGAATTCAGGGGACTTTGACACATACTATTTTTGCGTAAGTTTATATGCGATTTCAAAAGATGTGGTTCACTGCAGTGTCAATTTATTAGTGTTCCATTTTGCTTGTTGGAAAGCTAAGTTGTTCAAAATCTTTTTTTTTTCATGAAGTTCCAGGGGATTATGCCGGCGTTTTTGTCACGCGAACGTAGAAACGTTGTTTACGGTCATGCAGGACATCGTCGTGTTGCCACAATACAGGCTTGGTGCGCGTTATCCGATGCGTGATCTTAGTGCGATGCGGCAAGTACTTCGTCAGCTGCTGTGCACCTGTCCTTGTTGCGTATATGCCAGAATGTCGTTGAATTGTTGGCGCGGGTAGGCATTGACAGTGATCTCAAGACATCAGTTTAACCGTCCGTGCAAGATAAGGGCAGAGGACTCGCATGGGATTTGCGGGTCTCCCTCGACAGGCACCGTTCAGACAATCAACTTGGGTTGGTCTGCTTGGGGATTGCCAGCTGCACCTATTAAGCGACGCTGCTGGCTCGCGACGTGTGGCCGTCAAATTTCATTTTTAATGTTTGTAGCAGTTGGGTGTTAAGCACTCCGTTGGATTGACCTTGGCAGTAACGGCTGTGCGCAGAGGTGTGGGGTCGAAAATGCGCGCCTCAGCAGTTAGTCCAAATGCAATCCAATTATGTTTAGTTTTGATCACCGCTTTATTAATCACGAGAGAATCCGCTATCGTTTTGTGGTTTGATTGTGGGGGAGAGGACAAGGTGGCCCGATTGGGAACATAAAATTCGTTTCTATTTCGATGATAAAAACCTTGCTGGGTTCGTAAAGAAGCCTATAACGCCCGTTTGCCCTTGCATTATGTTCCAACCAGCATGTAGCTCTAGACACGCTCGCGAACATTCGATACCCTTGCGTGTACGAGAGACTAGAAGAGGTCTTCACTGGATTGTGCCACTAACTCGCGAAACATGACAAGATGGTGAGAACCGCGTTGCCGGCAACTCTCTCCAGGGATTCGGCGTCGATGACGTCTTGTCCTGCCAGTTGTCACGGATCGCATTGCCAGCTGTCATGGGCGTGCGCTAGCCTGGGCAGTGGGCATTTCGCTTACGGCTCCTTTCGCAGGTCACAGAGCTCAGTTGTGCTTTCCTTCATTGCACCTGTCTGTTGCAGCAGAGCTCAGTTGTCGTTGATGCCAGTTGCGCTTTGTCGAGTTGGACGCGTTTTGTCGAATTGGACGTCTAGGGCTTGCTTGAAACCTGTTCTGTTTACCTTCACTACCATTCAGAAGTGATAGAAAAATCAGAAGATTTTGCTAAGGCCAGCTGAAAAAATTTCATTTGTGAATTTCTGACGTGTTGAGCAAGAGGAAAGAATGGAAGTAAAACTGTCTGCTTTGTTCCTGCAGTCTTGTGGTATAGGAACTAACAGGAGTGTTTCAAAACAAACGTATGTCGGCCATACCCTCTGAGCCTAACATTATCGGCAGGCCTCGAAAAAATGGATATTTCTCTTAGGCCGCAAACTGAAGTCGACCTTCCGTTTATGACATCATGAAAGGGTTTTTGTTGTTTTTGAAAACGTTCGATTCAACAGTCTAACTATGATATGGTAATTGCAATACATTAAATTTACCATCTCACCAAGAACTAACTATGGTAAGTCAACGCGTGGAGCTCAGAGGTCACAACATCCCGACACAAGTGTGTACAATTTCAACAAGGCGCTTCGCAACAATGAAAAATTATGGATGACGTGAGGATTCGCCCTGCCACCGTCCTCCGCTTCCGCTCGGTCGCAAAAACGAGCAACTGAACGAGTGCAAAAGCGTGGGAGTGGTGGTTCTGCGCTGTGAAATGACTTTTCAGGCAGCTTCGCACAGAATGCGGTTACGGTTTACGATCCGGCGTGTGGCCAACGGCAGTCTTCTCACATGCAGCAAGAACACCATTACCGGCAATCCGGCTTACTTAAAACAATTTTAAGTAAGCCGGAAGCCGGTCGAAACCGAGAAAATTCACCCGGATACGGCCAACGGAGCACGTGTGAAGACTGCCGTTGGCCATAAGCCGGATTGTAAGCCTTAGCCGGATTCTGTGTGAAGCCGCCTTCATGCTCGTGCTGGGACCTTTCTTAAAATCTGCCTAGAATTTCCGTTTTTGTGGGTACCTTTAATTTAAAAGAAACTTTTTGTGTTGTATTAAAGTGGTACACAGTGCTAGCAACAGTTCTTTCCACCTAGGTCGTTCGTTTGTTCAACAAGATTAAACCTTTAAATTCATTCGCGATTCTCTTCGCGCTGCGCCTCAGAATCATTTTCCTTTGTGTTGCAACAGCTTCTCACGATTACACACTGTCCACTGAGCATAGTTTCTCAACCGGGGACGGGTGACCACCCAAGGGGGGCGCAAGCAAAGGCCTTCAGTTGTGGCCTATGGCTTTGTTTCACTTTGATATTTTTGCTTATACGTCTAGCGTGACGCACGGAATCACAGAACGCAAATACGTTAATACAAAGTCTACATTTTTCATTGCAGTGCAAGGGGCCATTGGTGTTGAGGGTATCAGTTAGGGGCCCACGGACCATGAAACGTTGAGAAGCACTGTGTCGTAGAGACTAAGTATATATCGTTGAAACTGCAATACAGCTGAGTTTATCCACTCGCTCTGACACACCTCGGTGCTTGCCGCTGGAGGACAAGCAGAATAAATTATTAAAGCCAAGGAAATCAGTTCCATAGTTGATTATGCGTTAATGATTTCCGTTCCTTATATTCGATTGTACTTGACCAGCGGCTGATTGATATCCCGCAAGCAGGTACGATTTTTCCGGGAAGGGCCTTAACGCTTTCCCGAATTTTTCGAGCCCCGGTCTGAGAGTCGCATGCGTTGACCTGAGCGTTCTCAACGTACATCGTGCGGTGCGTTAAGTGCAGCACCGCTAATGTTAGCCTGTTCAGTCAGTCCAGCGGCTGTAATCATGATTAGGCTGCACAGCGCAGATCGCCCACTTTCCGTGTAATAACGTTATCAGACTCTGTCAGCGAGTGTTTGGAGCCGGCAGGCTGTCGTTTGCGTCCGAAATGTCACTACCCAGATGTTGTCAGCTGACGTTTGGCAGCCGCTTACAGCTACTTCGCTTCGATATGCTTCTTGGGTATGGATGACGCGCTTTTGTGATGAGCGTCAGTCTGTCAGTTATTTGAAGATTTGAAACAAAGTGGATGTTGCAAACTTCGTTGAAAAGGGTCTCCGCTCAAATTTTCTGAGAGCCCTGTCACTCGCTAATGTTTGCACGAAATAACCTTCATGCCTAAGAAAATTTCAACTATTTGGCAACCCACGACTGTTCGCTTTAAAAAAATTGTGATTACGTCCCACTCGTATTGGCGAAGTGCGTAGAAAGCAGCAAAGATCAGGTTAAGGCAGTGTTTCCTAACCTTTTTAGGCTTGCGGCACCCTACAGAAGAGAAAATATAATTTGCGGCATCCAATGGAGAGCCCATATCAAGTTGCTTTGAGGTTTGATGACATTTTGAAAACAGTAGTTTTCATGATATCTTGAAAAACGCATTAGCTCGCGACACCCCTGGGTATCGCAAATGGCGCGCATCACCCCGGTTGGAACCACTGGGTTAAGGGATAAGAATCGTGCATCGCTGTGTCTGTTCTTCGCCATAGGCCATTAATCGGTATTTGTGTGTGACTAGAATATTTGCGCTGCTCAGCTAAGACTAAAAATTCATAGAAGCAATACCGTGTCACGTGAATATAGTATTGTTTCCATTGATGGAATGGTGCTTGCTGTCAAAGGCTGCGAAGGACACGTTTATCGCCTCACCTCCCTTGCGGTTTCGACCAGTTACGATGACTTCTGATCAGTTTCCCTCACTCGGGTCTTCAGAAGCGTGGGAATCCCATCAGAGTTTCGGTATTCTTTGGGGAAATGAAGCATAGAAACCTAAAGAAGACGATGGATGTTCGGCGTAGGACCTATATGATCAGATACGGTCAAGAAATGACACCACTGTGGCACGTACTTCTGCAATGCAGAAACACGTGCCCTACACTCATGTACCTAAAGCAACATCAACTTAATACATCTTAGTTTCTTTAAAAAAAAAAAAAGATTATTTACAAGAGATGTGACACAGCTTGGAATCTTAGGAATTACAGAGATACAAAACCAAAAATTAGCAGCTTCAGGCAGTTGCCTGGCGAGCCGCGCTTACGTCATTCACTTCGGATTAACCTGAAGTTGAATCCCTCCGGTGCAAAGTTTTCTTGTGAAGGCTGTTGCGGCGTACTGGCCTTCACCGTAGGAGTAGGAGTGAGCAAACGTTTTCGCATTCGGGTTACTCTCTTCCGGGATTAGAGTTCAGTGTAAAAAACGATTTTGCTTGGAGAAATGTGAGGGTAGAAAAGTTTGTTGGTAAAGCGACAACAACTGACAAACGCTGAGATGACAAGGGTAGTTGCCAGCAGGTTGCTTCTGCCTGAGTGTTTTTATCGACTTGCTATCCAAAACATTGGATTGGCTGAGTGTTCTGCCTGAGAGACCTTCATTTATTTCAGAATTTCGTGCAGATCAGCAAATATGTTTTCTATCTTCATTCCCGAACCTGAATTTGCGCACTACAAGTTCGCGAAATCGTCCAGTTAATTTCGCGCGCCTGCGACCCTGAACAAAATGTTTTGCTGCAGCAAGTTTTGCAGTGCTCAAATGCTTATTATTAGTGAGTGAAATCGTTAGAGTACAGGCCATTTGTAATATGTCGACCTGCTCCTGTAACAACTGTTCCGTCAGAGGTTTGTCAAATGGACATGCTTTTTGGGTTGACGTGTATTTTCAAAGAATCCCGCAGACATCCACATCGACCTCCATTGTGACTTGCATGTATGTAGGGCTTGAGCTCGCGGTGAAGATTTTAAAATCAGCTTGATTTATTGAGAGGAAGCGCAACCCAAGGCAACGCTTCCAATGCGCGGTTCAAGTCGGCAATCATTTTGTTTGTTTGGACTTTTCGATTACACATGTGATGCGATGGCGAAACTTTCTTCCTTGGATTTTCTGTGTCTTGGATATTTATGTTCTGTATTTAGAAACTTTCTTCCCTGGATTTTTCTGTGTATCTTGAATTTTCCGTATATCATTTGCACCTGACCTTCATTTCCTGCCATTATCGATTTCAACTTCTCCGCATCCGCCGTAGGATTCGCTAAAAGGCTTAAAAATTCGATGTTTAAGTCATTTGAAGCTTTCTTGGCCTCCGTCTTTTTTTTCACTACAGACTTGATCCGGAACCAGTCCTCGGTGCTCGTCCAACCAACACACCCCCTAACCTGGTGTCAAGTTCGTTTTCCTTTGGCAGATTTCCTGGCATGTCCCAACCGCGCCTTGTGTCACATAGAGCACACAGTGCACCGTACACTGTCTGTTCGCTCATTGGACGTTCTGCAACAGCTGCAGCGTTCATTATAGAGGTGTCATAAAAGTTGTCAGAACGCTTAAGTCTTTTCTCTCATGCCCGCACTTGACGCCTTCCACTACTTTGTAAATCGTCAATAGACGTAAGAGCATCAGCGAAGGTGAGCCTGGCTTGATCTGGTCTGCACGCAGCTTTGTGTATATATTTCGCAATCCAGCGAGTTCATTTCTTATTTGTATTCGAGTGGCTTGCGTGATGACGTCTTATTCTGTCTGTGCTTGAGGGATGTACGTGGTGCTACCGGATGATGTGAGCATGAAACAACATTTGCAACAACTAGAAAGGCAAGCAGTGAGCAGCGCATATCTGAAGACGAAATCTGGGAATATCAGTTGTCAAGCAAAGGATTGCAGTTGTGTGCCGCGTTCGACAAATTGCTGCCGTCGTACAAACAAAATATTGCGTGAAATGTTCGATTGATCTTTAATGAAAAACAGGGATGGACTCAGTTCGTTCAACAGGCATGTACTGTTGATGTGCACGAGGTTGATTTCGTCTTGCGCTTGGCTGACATCGATTGTGTTGAAACATAACTGCGCAAGCTTCACCAGCGCACACCTTTCGTTTAAAGAAAAGCGCTCACAGTACTGCATATTTACGTGTCAAGCCTGGGATGGTGGTGTTGAAAAGTTTGACACATTCCAAAAACGTTTAATATAAGCAATGTGTTTAATCTCACGATTTCTGATGTGTAAGTCTGTCCTTGCATATGTTGAAAGTTCTTGCGCATGGCTTGCTGTGTTTAACGATGGCAAGCTTTGGAGGTGGTGGAACTTTATGTGTGACATCTTGTTTCATACGCTTTCCGCGTTTTTGTTGGTTGCCTTTATTTAGAATCTTGGTAACGGCAGTACAGGCATTTAGCTGGATCTAAGTGAAAGCCGATTCGACATTAAAAGGTTTGTTCTTGGAGATGCGAAAAACCTTCCTGGTTAGAAAGACATTGAAATAGGAAAGACATGTATGGAGCTAGTCAAATTATTCAGCATCTCTGACATTTATATTGCCATTTACAAGACAGCGCAAGGTCACTCCCGTCAACTGTACTCTTTGGAAATAGCCCACGTCAGTGCATGTTTGTGAGATTTGTTTGCTAACATTTCAAAGTGAATGTCGGAAGCATGTCTGGAGATAAAAACTCGTCTCGGAGGCTGCGCTCGTGTTTTACTGGAGATTTGCGCTCAAACTAATCAAACTTTTACTGTCCACATTCCAGTGCAGCCAAGTGTAGAGCCTTCTGCCCTTAAAGTCTGCCGACATGACCCCTGAAAGGTATTTTTAAATAATGAAAACGTTTTTTGCCCGTTGAAACTCGTGTTTGAAGCAAAACACAGTCTTGCAGTAGGTTTTATCGTGAGTTTTGAGGCTTACAGATTAGGGGCGCAGTTATTTCGCGCTAATTTTCACCAAAACGACTTGTTGGTTGTTATTAAAGTCATCGCTGGTGATAACTGGCGATCTTGTCGAAATTGCATCGCTTGTTGTCGTGTTAGCAGGTCGCTGTCGTGAAAACGTGCGATCATTTAATATTGCGCCACCACTCCGTTAGCATTTGCAAAGCAGACGTAACTAGCGAGATAATGGGTTTGGAGAACGACAGTTTCACCAGGAGTGTTTGTCTCCAATGGATACCATTTATCTGTTACGGCACTTCATTTTGGCGTGAAGTCTAAAGGTCTACGTCTCATGTTTGCGTGGAAGCTACAAATGGCCACAGACTAAACGTTGTTCCGAAAATCGCAACCTCCAATCCTAGCTCGGTCGAATTAATTCAACGCCGAAGGAAACGCTGTCTGTCTTCGTGGTTGTGCCTTTGACGTAGTCGCGGTACGGAAAGCTGCTGGATACAGATTTGCACCAGCTATTATATGTACAGTCTTCACGTTTCTCGAGATTCAACAATGGTGTTGCTCGTTGAAGAGGTGAGTTAGGTTAAGGCGACAAAGAAACGTCTTTATGTATGTTTGCCATGCAGAACATAGCTTTCTTGGCTGTCTGCTTTTGTAGTGAAAAACCGATCAATATGTTTTCGCCGAGCTAGAGGAGAAAATCGTAACACTCGCGTGCTTGGTGGTAGGTTATGTGTCGGGCACCGTGACATCTCTAACCTCGATATATTCTTACTTGCAACCAGTGTTAGACTGTGTCTGAGTTTTGCTGTGCGTGGGTTACCGCTGCAGTCTTCGTTGCGTACCGGACTGACACAAAGCCGCACTGTTCCGTGAACGCCCAGCTGCCACCACCAGCGCTCCAGTCGAGTACCGTGACGCGAGCGCCTCCGACGCTTGGCCTCAGCGCAGTGCAACTTGCAGCGCGCTATGCTCGCCTCCCAGGCCGCTTACGATTGGCAGCTGGCGACAACCAATCTTCGGCTGGATCCTACGCAAGCACAGGCAACCCCGCACCAGGCAATGCAACCTGCCGCTATTCCGATACTGTATCAACAACTACCGCCTCCCACCGGTCAACCCGCATCTTCACAAACTTTGGTAATATCTTCGTTGCAGGTTTAAATATTTGTTTGGTTAATCGGCTCCTGAAGGGAGAACAGCCCATCCTAATTCTTCCAGTCTAGATGTGAATGCTTGCCATAGTTTTTTTATTCTCATGCTGAGATAGGTTAATCTTTGCACAAGGATCAAACTTTCCATGAAACTTTGTTGATATTTTTTTCTCACCGTGACTGGTACTTCAAAGACAGGGCGCGATTGGTCCACACTAGCTGAACATTTTCGTTTATTCACAATATGAATGCCGTTCTTGATACCAAGTTTGTGAACCAGATGAAATAACTATCGTTGCGTTGTTTCTGCTGGTCTATTTTTGCTTTTGTATGGATTTCATCCTGTTTTGCGGTTGATAAATTGCAAAAGCTATTCCTTGTATGAGTTGCGTTCAGCAGATGCAAAATGGATGGGTTGTGTGTGGATAGGACTTTTCGCATCTCTTTAGTTCCGATACGGTCAAGGTAACCAAACTTTCTGTTAGGAAAGCTGGACGCCATCATCACGGGCCGTACCAGTGGCAGTCACTTGAACGGACAACAGCGAACAACAACACACACACTAACAAACAGTCAAACAAACACACAGTCATTTCGACGCAACGCACACGATTCATTCACATGAATGAATTCACACCTGCCTGTTAACAGCGCTCGTCTTCTGACTTGCTTGCAGCCGTTCCAAGCATTTCCTGTGCGTTGTTTTCCAGGAGGCAGCCAGCAGCGCCAATAACGGCCCGGTATCGATCAGTACTGGCAGCACGTTCACAACCTTCAGCAGCAAGCAGAGCATCTCGAGCAGCGGTTCGCCGCCGTCGACCAGTTTAATGCAGAACCCCTCTACCGTCGTCAAGAGCGAGCCGGCCACCCCGGCCAGCCCTTTCGTCCCGTCCATGAAGGACATGGGCGTTTTACAGCAGCACGCTGGAATGTATCCGCAACTTCCGCAAGCCTACGTCATGTCCGGCGGCGCCGCTGACCTCGTGCAAGCGCAGGCTCAGGTATTTGTCTGTTGTTTACATTCTTTGAAATATTTTCAAAATTCCCGTGCGGTCTTCACCTCCTCAAACCACTTGAGTTGTCATTTCTACCCCGCAAAAGAAGCAATGACGTGAATTTGTAATTTTCTGTTTCACAGAAATGCTGGTGCTTCTTCCAGCGTCAATATATCGACAAACTTTCCGCTAATTCGTGGGTCTGCGATCCAACTGGGTTTTTCGATCATTCACTGAATTTTTTAAATTCCGAATTCGTAAATTAAAACCAGACGCAGTGCGGCAGAACAACGATTCACGCGTCGTGGGTTCGATTCCACAGCACCGCAGTGACAGAATTGGATAGATGTGACAGTGGCCGTTTGCTTTCTTTCGGTCATTGGCCGATTTTACTGAAATGACAAAAAAATTAAGTAAATTCGGTCAAAAAATTCGGAACCCGAAAAAGACGACAGAAAGTTTTCAAGCGGTATCGGACAAATGACCGAAACGTCTCCGCGATAAAAGAACAGGTTGACAAAGCGTTCCTGGACTCTTGACGTTAATGTTGCTTACAGAGCCAAGCGGTCGGCGTCGCCGCTGACGGGACAATCCCATCGACATCCGTCGCGTACACGGTCGCCCCACAACCGATCTTCATGGTGGATCCGAGTCAGGTGGCGGCCAGCGGCATGGTACACACCAGTACCGTGCAGGCCGTACCGAACGGCGTGCAGCAACTCACTATGACGCCGGCGATCGCGGCCGCCGCCACGACGACAGCGACTGGGGCCAAAACGACGGTGAGCGCACGTTTTTGGCATGCTTGTGCGATTTGCGGAAAAATGCAGTTCAGTTATAAGAGGAACAGAGTGTGTTCCCCTTTTGATCGGAATGTAAAAAACACGTGAACGTGTATGTCTCGCTACCAACAGACGCTTTCCGCAGTTACTCCCAGGAATACGGCGTCCGGAGACAATTTTTCAGTTGTTATTGCTCCTCAGATCGCAGACAATGGCAATTATTTCAAATAATAGGTTTTGTTTCTCTGATGAGCGCTCTGTTGCGTCACAAACATTTCGGGACGTTGCGTTTCGCCTATCTGGAAATGGTCAGTATTTTCAAAACGTAAGTTTGGTGCGAATATAATCAAGGCCTAGATGTTCAACTAGGAGGCCTTGATATTATTCCCAACGCTTGCGCTACAGAACAACATGACGTCATCGATCAGCGGGCGATGCAGTCGCTGTCTGTCGGTAACGATGCATGACGTGATTCGGTTTGACTTCTTGCCGAAAACGCGAGAGAACGAACTTGAGAGCAGAGTGTTTCTGGATGAATGCTAATCGGCCGCCGCTCTGTTCGCCATCGATTGCTAGTGAAAGGCAGAGCGCGGTCGCCCGTTCTCGTTTCGCAAGCGCGCCGCGCACTTGCGCCTTCACTGCTAGTGGGGGAGAGGGTGGTCCGGTTTCGCGATATAATACCCTGCGCTCATAGTTTCCTTTCTTGGAAGAGCGTCGTCATCGTTCACGCTGTTTTAAGGTCGTTGACTTCACGATGACGACAGGCTTTTCGAAAGAGCATTGCAAAAGCATCGAGCCTTTGATCTTCTCCCTCTCTCCCTCGCTAACGCGCGCGTTCCTGACCAGATCGATGTCTCGTGAATTATTGACTCGCGCCACCGCCGCGGTGACTCTTCAATGCGAACAGCCGCGGATCGATCGCTTGCCTCGCTTCTATGTGCAGCTGTGCTATTATTTTACGATGATGCATCGCAATAGGCGTTCTTAATGTGTACTATGGGTTTGTGAGGCTTTTCAGGAGCCCAATTTTGTACCTGTCGAGACCGGTCTGCACGTCTGTAGTTCTTTTTATGTCGTTGTTAAGTATTTCCATGAGATTACAAAACCATACGATGAGCAGATTTTGTCAGTGCGCGCAGGAGCTTCGGCGCTGAAGACCACTAGTACGCAATGCATCCACACAGAACAAATGCAGTGCAAAATGGTGGTAAACGTTTCCTTTTCAAGGTAGCGTTTCGCCCAAACTTCCCTTCCGAAACGTACAGCTGAAAGCGTTCGTCTCCGAGACAGACTTCTTTGTATAGTACAACTCTCGCTTATGCGGCACTACTTTCGCTGATAGGTCAGTATTGTCACACACACACTCTGTTCAGCGATTTTCTGAAGTTAGGCCACATGGATTCGATTCTAGATGGCTGCCTCAGCAGTAGTCCGATGTTTTTTCTCCCAGTTTTGTTTCGTTTGAAGTGACTCCTTCCTTTATTGCAGTGGTTCCCAAACTGGGGGTAATATGCGATACTTTGGGGGGTAACGCAGAACGAAAACCGCAGTGTTGATCTGTATTATAACTGTTTGCTTTCTTTTTACAACTCAAAATATTGAGGGTCGTAAGACATAATCACTACCTTGATGTGGGTAACGGCTCGAAAAAGTTTTGGAACCACTGCTTTATTGCAATTGTGAGCTCAGAATCAAAATCCTCTCGACCCATGTCGTCGAAGGACTGATAACCTTTCGCCAATGATTTTCGTTCCGGTTGACGAGATATGTGACGAAACACCCAACGCCGTTTGTTTCCGTTACTGTCGCCGACTTTTCGTTGAAAAAACACGTGCTTCGTTCAGAGCGATGCCACGTCGTCTACTTCGCTGACGTCCGATGCCGGAGAATCGGGCAAAGCGTCGACGCAGAAGCGACTGCACGTTTCGAACATCCCGTTCCGCTTCAGAGACCCCGATCTTCGTCAGATGTTTGGGGTGAGTAAGTCGCTGTAGCGACGAGGCGCTGGAAGTTGCTGTGTTTTTATTTGCTGTCCCTCTTTAATTCACGCACAGATATGTGCAAACCTAAAGATTTTAAAGTGCTCTTTAATTCATGTTAGATTTGCGATTGCGCAATAGAACGGTGATGTTTCATGTAAACCTACCTTTTGCCTTTCGCGAGCATGGCAGACTTCTTCGATGCGTACTTTCTGCTGCTGGTCACGAAGCTTTCGTGCGTTGCTTCCCTCGAAGCTTCTTCGAGCAAAACATCTTTGCTTTGCAGAAATACGGCAATATCGCCGACGTCGAGATTATCTTCAACGAAAGAGGATCAAAGGTGCGTTGGTTCTTGCGCGCGCGACATGCGATAATAAAAGCTTCAAATCCTGCGCAACAATCGCTGCGGCGCGACCGTTCAAGCGCGAAATAATCTAAGGTCATTGCGCCCGTTCACCATAAGTTTCATTGCAAGAAACCTATTTCCCGTGCAGTCGACGCTCATCTTGAAGACCTGGGACAGGGTCAAATGAGGACAATCTTGAAGTTTCCTTTATTGTTCACGTTATCCGGGCACGCGTACGGCCGGCGTTCGCAGTGCTTTGATCGTTGTTATTTTAGGTTTTTTATTTTTTTATTTGTGGTTTTCTTTTATCGCTCGAAATCGTTTAAGGGCCTACGCGCAATTATCAATCTTGTGTGCACTTCGGCGAACCCCCGCAATCTCTGTTAATCCTAACCTCAAACACCATCGGTCACAAATTGCTCTCGCTTTTTGAATCGGGAAAACGCCTTTTATTGCTTTCCAAAATTCAGTTGCAAACTGCGCCGGTTTCAAATTGCCGATTTTGCCGAGAGCGCCTCTGCGTCATGCTCTTTTCAGTACCGATTCCTGTCTCAGAATTGGGCATCGGAAACATTGACAAGTCCCAATGCTGGGGTAGTTGGATTCTTGTTGCGCTCATTACGAGGCAGTCACTCGACAGAGTTGTTGAGCGATATTTTGGCTGCTTTTTTTCTCTTCAAAACGTTGCCCCGTTTCTCGCTGTAACATGTGGCGTCCCCTTCGTGGCAGGGTTTTGGATTCATCACGTTCGAAACCAAAGAAGAGGCCGAGAAGGCCAAAAAGGGCCTACACGGCACAATTGTCGAGGGACGAAAGATCGAGGTGAGTTGCTGCTGGTTCGCCTGATGCGAGCTTCAGCGGCGTTTAACGTGACCGAAAGTGGTATGATAAGTTTTGTCTGCACGAGAGTCCGACGGACATTGTCGCGAAGAGAGAAATTTTGCCGCAAAGCTTTGACTTGTTCAGAGCCAACGAGCTATTTCCTCAAAGGAAGTTGACAAAATAACCCAAGCGGTGTGAATCTAATGGTATGCAAGCAGCAGTGCTTCTTGGCTGTGTGCTGCATATTTTGCAGCGCTTACTTTTTGTAGCCCTCATGGTATGTGTGTTGAAGCAAGAAGCTTGTAAATGATTCTCCGCACCCCGTGCTTCTTGAAAGAGGTTAAATATAAAAAGAGGTTAAAGTAAGAGGCTTTTAAAAGGCTTTTTAAATATAAATATACAAGGCTTTTTAAATATAAAAAGCTTTTTAAATATAAATAAAAAGAGGCTTTTTAAATATAAAAAGAGGCAGAAAAAGAGGTTAAATATAAAAAAAACTCCCGCACATTGTGACGCAGCTGTGATTAATCAATTTCTGTGCCGCGTTGAATGAATGAATAGTAGTAAGAAAGCGTGCAATTTACGTTGTTTGTCGTTTTGCGGCCGACGCACAAACCAAGAGAAAACCTTCTTCAGCGTCGTTTTTTTAAACTCTGCCGTTGCCGTGTGTGCCAGATGGGAAAACGCTAAGCACGTCCGCGATCCGGTAAGTTGCCTGCAAACACCTCTCTAGGCATGGCAATAACAATAATGATGAACCATGTAGCGCTCGCCCGCGAGGTGCGTTTCGGAGTCCGGACCTTGACCAGGAAGTTCCTGCGGCAATTTTTTTCGCGGAGGCGTTCCGATCATTTGTCCCGTAACAATATCATTTGTCCCGTAACAATATTAAAACTCGCTGTAACAGTATTCACTGGCCTATCTTTTCGGACGTCGTGACCGAATTCACTTAATTTTGTTCGGTCATTAAAAATAAAATAAATCTGAAAAAATAAACCCAGGCACGGACCCTGTGACCACCGTCTTCTCGGAATCACCATCACCACCCGACTTGCCAAAAAAAACACTTATTTCGAAAAACCGTGTTCTGCTCACTCGTCCACTTCGGATTGCCAGTCGCGCCTACGTAATGTGCCGCTTTCGACGCGTTCCGCATGATCGGTCGCGCCAGAAGCGTCACAATACGTATATCACTTGATATTTTTGCCCAGCAGCAATAAGTTGAATTGTGTTAAAAAACAAAGGTCACTTGTAACAAAACTTGGCGCAGACATTGCGCTCGTCCCAATTTCGCGCTTTCGAGTGAAAGATTTCCGAACTTTTCCGAACGGCCTTCGCGGCGCGAGCGCACGCCCGTCAAATTTGTCTTGTCAATCATTTCTGGTCATGTAGATACGGGCTGTGGTATGACACGGGTTCTTTTGCTTGCTGCAGGCTCGATGGGAATGCGTTGATTCTTAGCCTTTCGTGCATTGCTTGTCGGTTTTTATGTTACGATTATTACCGCATAATTTCTTCGTTTTTCGCTTCCAACCCTTTTTTCTTTTATTTCTCGCCGCACCCTCGCGACGCACTCGCCGCGCTGCAAACGACGCGGTTATTTATTAGTAGTTTGTTTTTTCTGTTTTTTTTGTAGTTTTAACCAAGACAAAAAGCAAAACGCTTTTTCATTACAAGCGTTTGTCTGGCGATCTGACCATAAATAACCTTTCCCTGACAATTTTTTGAAACTAAAACGGCCGGCGTTGCCGTAGTAGTGCCATCGCATATTTTGTGGTGCGAATATTGCGTGGATGACTTGCTTTGTAACTTGCACCCTTGCTGCTTTTTTAACAAGAAAGTGTAGCTGTGCACTGGCATAAGTATTTATGCTTGGTGGATCTTTTCTGCCTTGAGCCACTTGACATGAATGACGTCATTGTCAAGAGACAGCGTAACATCACCTTTGATGAAGGGTGCAATTGTTATTTTATTAAAAGGATAAAACAACCGTTTAAATCACGGGTCTCAAAACACGCGGGACGCATGTGGCCCGCGAGGGCGTTTTGTGCGGCCCGTGATGCTCTTGGGAGTTTTCAGGCAATCAACGTTTAAGTGACGTAGTTTATTCGCCGATGTTGAAAAGTGCTAGGCCAGAGTGAATAAGTTTCTTTTAAATGGACGTGAAGAACGTTAGAAGTGATTTGCCTATAACTCACGATACCTTTCGCAGGAAATAAGATGTGAAAGCTGTTTCTGATAAGGTTCAGGTACCACCATTGTTGGGTCAGGGTCATAGTGCGGCCCTCGGGTTACTTTGTAGGACCTAATTTGGCCCTCAGAGCAATTTTCGTTTGAGACCCCTGGTTTAAATAGAGATTGTCATTTACTGTCGTCAAAAGTTTTCGTTTGCGACTGTTTCACCACAATCTAATTACTTGCTGTGAACAGGACTCGTATTAAAACTGCTGCCATCCAAGCCAGCAGACTGCTGTTAGTTTTAAAAACTCGCCAGGCCGCGATGGCATTGGTTCAATTTAGTTATGTTTTCGACGCACTAATGAAATTACTGCAAAGGTGAAAGACTTGCAAAAGGAACGCTTTCTTCTTCTGTCGACTCTTTCCTTTTCCTACTGTATTTACAGCCTCTCCTGTAGCATGGGTTTTTATGTGATTGGTTGTTCTCATTTGCATACGAAGTACGGTCGTTGTTCTGCTGGTGGGCACGGTTGCTATTAGTGACGCTCTGCAGAATCTCGCTCAAGCATGACCGACTGGCATTGGTAGCTTTACGGCCGTCGAGTGAATTTTTGAACGCATTTGCGAAGGCGATTTCACCGTCGCGTAATTATGATATCATACTGGCGATTGTTGTATGATGACCCAGGATGCGTATGCCGCCGCCGCATACACGCTGTCGGCAGAAGGCAGCGACAATTTGCGTTTCGAATCGCGTCTCGAGCAGTGCGAAGCCCGATTTGCATGCCGTCTTGTGCGTGAACTGCCTTGAGCTAGGTCATCATTCATCACTTACACGGCGAAGATCGATCGTCCTCATGTGAGAGAAGAAAAGACGTTTTATTCTGACGTGATCAGAATAATTGCCAATGAAAGCGTTTGCGGCACCCAAGTAATTCGAAGACGTGATACCGGGTCGTTCAGCGCTTTGGTGCTCCTTTTAGTAGTGTATTGGTTTTGTGACGAAGTAATGGTTAGCACAGTCAAATAGATCATACAACATTGCGTAGCGCAGTGGTTTCCAATCCGGGAGGAATTTCATGAGTTTGGGAGTGGAATTTCCACTTCACAGTTAAGTTGCTTATTCATTGTAGTGTCGTACTTCTGTGTAAGGTGACATTGGCTTTTGCAATTAGTTATATCACTTTATATTTGTAAGTTATTTGGTGGACTATCACATGTTTTTGCTGAAAAACTTTAGTCCCATTATTTGATAACAAATAGTTTTTGTCCTACTTTTATTAATCAAGTTATAAAGACCATTGTTCCAATTGAAGTTAATGCTAGCCAACGAACCCGATTAGGGGAAGAATGAAAGTTCCAAAATGAGCAAAGGGAGGAATGCATTGAAAAAGGTTGGGAACCACTGGCGTAGAATATAATGCAGATTGCGATAGGATATTTTAGTCCAGCAAAGTTCTACACCAGAAGCAACATTTCCTGGTTCCGTCGTCAGCAGCTCTGCGTGTTCCCAAACGAAAATTTGTCGTGTTGTGTAATAGCATTAATAACATCATCAGATAGGAAATGAGTTTGATTTGTGTTTCACTAAAACAGGACATTTTTCTTCGAAACTGTGTTGTTCGTGTTTCTTTTTCGTGCCCTCATTGTTTTTCGCAGTGTTGCCACAGTCTGCTGACTACACTTGCAGGTACATCAGTACAAAAAGCACTGTTCAGTCAATCGGCCAACTGATTGGCGAGGCGAGGTCATTTAAGCTGATTTAGCCATTTAAGCCCAGCTGTCATGACGATCAGCTTTGCATCGATTCGTTTCTGTGATTCTTGACAGATGTATTACTATACTTGGCAAGTATCGCTGACGTGAAACAGTGACCATCAGTGTGCATTTGGTTCACTGACCTCTTTCGTGTGCTTTTCTCCCATCGCTCTCTCGCTTCAGTTTACACCAAACTTCTGGTTGACACCAAACTCTGGCACGCGACGCGTCGCGTCTCAGCGAAAGACCGACAACGCAAGCACGTTGCCACCGTCCCTAGCTTCCCCTCTGCAGCTACTGCATAGTCCAGGAGACGTTGTCATTTTTCAACCCTGTCAAACGATACATTAACAGCACTGCGTTGTCGAGTGACGCAACTTCCTTTTAGGTTTGTGGCGATTGGGTTTTACATTAACTTGACGTAACTGTTCATCCCACAAGCCAGCGCCTTGGCGCAGAACGGTCTTCTTAAAACTGCAACAAATAAGTTTCTATTTCGTTGCCGACTTGTTGAAGTCAGTTCGTGCGTCTGTCGCAAAGTAATACTATTTTCAAGCTTCATTCTTAAGCTCTTTTCCACCAGCTGCTTGTGATGCTGCCTCATCAACAGGGTGTTCGCGCAACAGCAGAAGCACTATCGTTCGTAAATGATAAACATGAGGTCGTTGTGTGTCGACCAGCTGTCAGGCAGTCGTCGTGGCCTGGGTCACCGCTTGGATAGCTTTTGCGAAGGACTTTGGCAATGGTGTCCGCTGACAACTTGAGCGTATAATGCAGGCGACCCTTTTGATGATGAGTCACCAATGATGACCAGTTTGGTGCAGTAAGCCAAGGCCCTTCTGTTTTTCTAGGTGGCCCTGAGTAAGCCCTGTTCTTTGCGTGGCAGACAATGTGAACGTCACCGAGTTAACCACTGAACCGCAAAAGTTAAATTCTGCCACAGCGGCCAGTGTTGCCACTCCGTTCTTACGGAAAACTACTGGATTTCATGATAACTAGATTACAAAGGCAACTAACACACAGAGAAAATGCCCTGAAAATGCATTGCAATGCCAACCATAAACATTGTGCAACTTATTGTAAACCAGAGACAAAGAAAACGGGAGATAGCAGCAACGTTTGTGTTTGTTTATACAGGTCACTGAAAATTTTAACAAATGACCAAGTGACTTCGCAGCAGTTAAACTCAAAACATATTATATTCCCTTGTGTAATTTAAGATTTAATTAGATAGAGTTTTTAGCAAATTACAATTGCACTTAATCAAACGGTCTCAACTACAGCTACAATTACACGAAATTGTGCAATTAATTACATTCAGCTCACTCATAAAAAAAAAACACTAGATAGCCAGAGAAAAACACTAGAACACTAGATGAAATGAAAAAACACTAGATCTAGTGGAAAAACGCTAGGAGTGGCACCACTGATAGCGGCTGAATGGCAGAACCTGTCGTCCTTTTCTAGTCGCCCCACCGTCGGTTGGTGATTCAAGTCACGTGCCACTCCTTGATTGGATGGACAGCAGGAGCTTGTTAACTGCGAAACAAAAATTCGTTTGATCATAAACCCTGATATCTAATGGCCGCCAAGAGCCTCGTTGATGAGCATTTTTTGCGTGCAACCGCTGGGTTTCTCCTTGGCACAACCGAGTTTGTCTTGTGCCTGTCTCCCGAGAATGAAAGTCGCGGTTCCTCGTTTGATCTAAGGTTAAGTCGCAATCACAACTAGTGGTTCGATCGCGCCATACCTTTCTTCAGTGCTGAGCTGCTCATTTCAGCACATGCCGTGGCGCAAGATTGTTTGCTGTGGCACGATGTTTTCCGCTCGTACGGCTGTCGCCACGCGAACACACATCCCACTAGATGCTGGTGTTCTTGCACGTGTGCGTTGCGACAGTTCGGCGGCTGGCGCTCTAACTCGCTGGCTGCTGATTGCTTCACGAATTCGTCGCTTTTTCAAACATCCTGCTGAGCGTTGCATAAACCGGATACCTTTTATTCACGCTGGATACCACCTTTGTTTCCCATGGTGGGCGTTAGCAACCCGCCGTTAAATGCCATATACTGCCTTGATGTCTTATCACCTTGTTTTAAGATTGTTGTTTACCTGCTGGTCAAAACCTCGACATCTCGCGCGTGAAACACACACTCGTTTGTGAGGGAACGTAAATGGGGTGTTGGAATTTTTAGTTTTGGGTAAAAAAAGAGAACAAAGCTATGAGCTGGCAAGTTGAAATGTGACTCCTAAGTCTGGATTATACTCGTTAAATTTCATTCACGCGGAGTTTATGTCACGTTTCGCCCCACAAATACCCTGATTGAAATTGAATTTTATCGCTTCAGCTTTGTGGTTATCATGTGTTGACACTGCGCCTCAGTTGGCGTCATACAACGCTGTGGAAGCCTTTCGTGAAGCTTATTTTCGTGCGGTTCGTGGTAGATTTTCATTTAAAAAAAAGAGGTAGCTGAGCTTCTCTGTATTTCGTCGTTGCGAAGTTGCACTTAGGAATGGCGCCGCAGCTGTGCCAAATGAAACAACTCTCCCTTTCTTGCTGGGCTAAAATTAGTGGACTATTGCTGACTAATGTTTTGGATGTTTTTTTTGGAAAATTTTCCTTTAAAGAAAATAACTACATCTTGCTTGCGCCAAGGGTTGTCGCCAGGTTGACTTATATCCTATTTAGACATTTCTCCGAAGGTAATGTTCTAACTAACCGCAGGTGGTGTGAAGACAAATGCGTTTGATTGGTGTTAACAGCTTGTTTTTCTCTTTATCCCCCGTGAAAAGGTATAACTTGTCCGGCGACTTGTTTGAAGTTGCTTGTTGGTTGGTGTTGAATTGCAAGCAGTCAGTTGACCTGCAGTGGCGCAGCAGATTGCTGAATCCTGAAAGCGAGTTCGTAGTAATCACTGACCTCTGCGCCTTACCGAAAAAGGTTACAACTAAGAAAAGCTCCGATTCTTTCGTATTTTCCGTGATTCTGTGAAGATTCTAAATGCTTAAAATGCTTAGTGGAGACGTATGGCTGGGCTTGGTGACTGTGGAAATGAAGCTTTTTCGACGTTCAAAACAACTCTTGATTTTGCGTGTAGAAATTGGTTGCAGCGAGCAACTGATCTGCACCAGAAGTGTTTTTCGCGCTGAAGATGTGTCATTTCTTCCAATGGCAGCGTGCTGGACGGTCACAAGTCGCTTTGATTGCGCATCGTCTTTTTGCAGCTCACCTTTCTATTTCAAAGATCCGCCTATTCGGTTGTGGTGTGCTGCGAGCTCATTCCGTGTTGCAGCCCATGCGCCAACGTGACTTAAACTTTGCTCTCCCGCTGCGCAATCTGGCGAGCATTGTGACGACAACGACTCGTTCGCCGCGGGCATTGCGCCCTGGATGTTTGTGGTGTAGCTGCTGCGCTGATGGGAAATGAACTTCAGTAATGTCAGCAAGGAGCGAGATAATGGCATTAACTCTCACGTGTTTGTTTTAGCGCCGCGTGCCTGCTGAGCGTGCCCTATAGCAACCATGCGTAGCTATAGCGCGCGCAACATTTTCGTTAACACCGTATGAACAAGCTGTCTTGAACTGCTTGGATTGCCCCACGTCTGCTGCGTTTTGCATGGAAATGGGAGCATTTGCAAATTACTGACTGTTCATCTGTACATCGACCCTTTTTTCTAAATCACCACCACCCATCAGCTGTCTCCTACTTGAATTCTCTGCATTGTGCGTAGAATTAGAAAGTTTCATAACTCGCAAAGTTGGCCGCTTGGTTTTGAGCCAACGATTAGTCATCAGGGTTGGTCAGGTTTTCATCTGCAAATGTTGAGAAAGATTTTCATATCTTGCTGCTTCTGACCAGCCCGCTTTTCAAGGTCTGACTGAAAGTGAACGCATTGCGCGGCCGAAGCGACCGTCTTTGCGGCCATTGCGCGTTTGCGGAAGTTTATCCTCAAGGGAAATAGCTTGTAGGTTGCTCCTGTTCTAGTGTGGGTTGAAGAAAGCTCTCTGCGCCTCAAAGTTTCGCTCATTAAAGTGCAACGAACAGCTTAAGTGCTCACAGCCTTCCGGTGCCGACAAGACGCAGGCCTTGGCAGTTTATCGATTCGTTTGTGATCTACGTGCTCCCACTTACGCGTTGACTTTGGACTGTTTGAAAGAAAGAAATGCCAGTTCTCCCTTAATTCGCGGTGGCCACATTTGCCTTCGACCATTGCAAGGTGTCAGTCTGTTTGTACGGATGTGTTATTGCTTTGTGCTCCTGCTTACTGCAAGCGTGCTCTGACCCTGTCCGTGCTTTCCTATCTTTTGTGACGTCACAAAAGATGCGTTTCTAAAAATATCGCGTCGTGTTCTCTCCTCCCACAGGTGAACGACGCCACCGCGCGAGTGCAGACGAAAAAGCCCGTCGGAGGAGGACAAGTCCTCAACGGTAAGTCGCTCGCACGCTGCACGACTCTTTCCTCATTGCACACACCTTATGTGACGTCATAGTGATGGTGATTATCGTCCACTTGGATGTCTGTGTAGTTTGCCCGACACGCTTCACCGCGCGCCGGCCGCCTGAAACGCCCGATTCTTTTCCTCCCAATTGCATGCTTTGTTCGTCACTGCTTTGAACGGCCCGCGACGCAAAAGTCGCGCGGGCATTGTTACGATTCAGTGGATCCGATATGCAGCTTGTAATCAACAGTGTGGCGCTGCATTTACATGCGCCGCCTGTCACTTTACGAATAAAAGCGTCCAGTAATGATGTATTCGCCACGCTCAGTTCTTGCTGGGGTATTCGTGGCAACTGCTAGAACAGGGGTTTCCAACCTGTTTCTGATAACGTACCCCTTCAGCATTTCGAAAGGTGGGCATGTACTCCTAAAATTTGTTATGACAAAAAAGGCTGAGTAAAATAACATAAATTCACTGAAATTTAAAAGAACTTTTATGTTTTATAGTATTTGGAAATGAAAAATCATTTATAAATTTATTTTCCTCCTATTGCTAACCTTAAATGTACCCCTTCAGATAGGTAAATTTACCCCAGGTTGGGAACCCCTGTGCTAGAAGGTGTGCTTCATGCGATTACTCCCACCACGCCAATGCGCCGTAGAACCTGTGCGAAGTAGAATGTGATACATCGCCCTCCGACATTCTATCTATCGTGCGCCCCCCCCCCCCCCCCCC
>Ga0210059_1001105_pt1 | contig 39321 bp, 23 predicted proteins | sample Ectturendosymbi2_FD_188042 | JGI IMG/M metagenome (GOLD analysis project Ga0210059, IMG submission 188042) | Ecteinascidia turbinata endosymbiont from Florida, USA - Sample 2 (SPAdes) (version 2) | ecosystem: Host-associated > Tunicates > Ascidians > Unclassified | place: Key West, Florida... | reverse complement strand
TGCAGGGAACCTTTTGTGAACTGGCAGCCATTTGTGTCGTAAGTGAATGAACTTGTAACTTTTATTTATTTATTTTGTTGTGTATATAGGAGGGGTGGGCAATTAGCGACCCGCGACCACATGTGGCCCGCCACATCGTTTTCAGTGGCCTGCGAGAGCATTCAGAAAAAATCCTCAAATCTGAAATTTCCTCCAGCTTAGTGCTGAGGCTAACTTGTCAGAGACTTACTTTTATTTCCATTAGAAGGACGGCCCTCCTCTAAAAACGGTCTTCCAAAAGTGGCCCCTAAGCCAAATTAATTGCCCACTCCTGGTATATAGGTTTTATGAAAATATTTATTTGTGATAATCTTCAAGCTGCAGCTATAGTATACTAACAAAAAAATTTAACATGAGTGCTATTGATGGTAATGACCAAGCAGCAACATCAGATAGCGACGAATATGAAGACTTTTTGAAATCTATGAAGACCACAAAGACATTGAGCCAGTATAGATTATCAAATGGCAACTTGTCCGACTTCATTGTCAGTTCTGAGGGTGAATCCTGTGATTCACTTTCAATGGGCATCCATTCATTACAGAATAAACAAAATGCTGACAAAACATTTTACCCATTGCAGGAAAAATCCCTCAACAAATTTTGCAATGATGATGTGACAGAGAACAAGGAAGATTTAAAAGGTGCTTTGCAAACTGAAAAATCATATCCTAAGCATAAGATCTCAGCCTTTGGACAAACACATAAAAAAAAATCTGTTGCGACTCCAGTGAAACGAGTTGTCTTTTCGTCAGACAGTGAAAATGATGAAAATGTGTTTGGTCCTCCCTGTAAGGCCTTCACCTCCACAGACAATGAATCCCTAAAAAGGAAATTAGCAATGCCTGCTTTAAACTTCTCTGATTCTGATCAAGAGCCTGATTTGAATGTTCCAGCAGCAATTCCAATTTTAAATATGTCTGGAAATGACGATTCCGAATCTGAATTTTTGTCGCTACAAGATAGAGTTGCCAAGTCGCAAACTGTGCCATATTCTCTGAATACTCAAAAAGCAAAACAAGGCAACACGGGGTTGGGTGAAAATAACCTTCCTGTAGCTTCCACTGGAAATGATTTTTCTTTTGCCGATTCAAATGCGACTATTAATGGAATATCAAAGCTTTCATATCCCAAGATTACCAGCAGTGACAGAACTAATTCGAAAGCCAACGTTTTCACAGATTGGAGAACTCCTGTAGGCAGACGCATACCATCACGACTTGCCGTGACTGATCAAGTAAGAAGAAAACGCATTGAGTGCACTCTTGGCAGCTGCTTTTTGTCATCTTTGGATGATCCTGTTTCTGCAAACAGTGGAAAAGTTTTTAAGAATAAACGTGAAGAGCTTACGAAAAAACTAGTTCATTTGTACAATGAATCTGTGTTCCAGAACAAATTGCCAGGGAACCTCGCTGTCACTTGGGCAAAGCGACTCACCAAAACAGCGGGCGTGACGAAGTGTTCGAAAGTTACAGTGACTGAAACAGATGATAGTGGCAAGGTAGTAGTTTCAAAAAGGTATACGGCCGCAATATCACTCTCAGAAAAGGTAATTGATTGCGCCTCTCGTTTACGAGATACTTTGATACACGAAATGTGTCACGCTGCTGTTTGGCTTATCAATAACGCAAACGAAAGTCACGGACCGTTTTGGAGGTTTTGGGCTAAAAGAGCAACAACGGTCCATCCAGAACTCCCATCCATTGAACGCTGTCACAACTACGACATTAGCTTCAAATACATTTATCGGTGTACCAGGTCAGTGTTACTGGGTGTTAACGTTTATGCGGTTGTTGCATGGCAGTGATGGCTGAAGTCACATATTCAAACTCCGACTCTGTTCCTGTTGTAAAATTTTTCATCGTGATCCGACTCCGAAGTTTTTTGTAATTGAGAATCTGACTCATGTTCAAACTCCGCAAAGCATCTGTGCAGTCAAAAATTAAGCAACGTTTGTAATTAAGCAATGGCATTTATAGAGACCACGCAGACTCCTGCTACTGCCAAAAATAAAAAAAGTCACACCGGGTCCGGTTTTTCTAAATAATTTGACTCCAGGTCCAAAAAAAACTTGACAATCCTGCCAGAGTCGACTCCGGATCGCTGGCCACCTCTGTTACATGGGAACTAATTCAAGCAACCAGTGTTTCCTCACACGTTTCGGAAAAATGTGTTTTATATTTTCTAGATCTTTTTAAAATCACCATTCGTTTTACTATTACTACTAAACCTCTGGGTAGGCGCGGTGTTGAATGCGCAATTCACCACGAACGGGATGTGCGCGAAGAATAGCACCCATATGTAAGTGGTGTTAACAAGCAATAAGAGAGTGATCTCGTGTTATCTCTATTGTTGCTTGCTGCCCTTGTACGAAGCTTTGCACACTTGCCGCTCGGGCGTTCCGACCGCAACAGCATTATACCAGCCTTAGCTCGTGGAACCCCCTAATAACGTGGCCGCTAATGACAACACCCTCATAAGACCTCTCATCACTTACTTTCTTATTAGGTGACCTGATACTCCGGTTGGGAACCACTGAAAACGTGCGATCTGATGCTAAATACCCTGATGTGCTCAGGAGAAAATTAAGATATGATTGTTTTCTGCTAAAAAATTTCTCAGCAGCTCTTGGAAACACGACTATTCTCGATAAGCGTTCACACTGTTGCAATATGATGAAGTTGCTGCCTTAGTTTTTGGCGCGATTATTTATCATTGTTATGTTCCAACAAAATTAGCCTTAAAGGCCTGGTTTCAGAACAAGGTTGAACCTTCTTTGCTTTCACGGTACGCTGGTGCACAAATGTCTACAGCAGATATGTACAAACCGCGTCCCGCCGCGTTGTTTGGTGCGGCCCGCTTGGTTTTATTCATGATCCTGAAATGGTATTTCAGATGAAATGTATTCTTCAATTTTTCGTGCCACTTACTTCACAATCATTCACGAACAAAGAAATGTAACAATTTTTAAATACCTGGGAACCATAGACCACGAAGCGAATACAACTTTTCGCGCCATTTCTAATTGTCACGCTACAACCCAGATTCAGCTGTTTGTGATGTAAAAAATTTTCTTTGTGATCCATACACGAGGCTTTGCTGTGTAAAATTGTTCGAACAATTCGTCAGGACCTGACAGGCAGTTGTTCGTGCGAACTGAGTAGTGTTAGTTTTGATTTTAGCATGACTAGCTTGAGTAAAGTAGTTAGAAAGGATTTCAGTTGATTCGCCTGACATCATTAACTCAATTTATGATGCGATGTTGTTTGTGGCTTCGCAAATGTTGGTATTGGTTTTGGGATTGTAGGCAGAGTGATAAAAACTCGCAGCAGGACAAGGGAAGGGGATGTGGGAAGGGTTGGCAATCAATGATAATGATAATATTTGTTTTGCAGTTCATGAAAGCAGCACTTTTAGCTGAAATTTAATCTCAAGGTGTTCGAAAACACAAAACATTCTTGATGAAGGGAGGATTCTTAACGACGAGTGGTTATTGAAGTATGTGGTTGTTCAACGAAATTAAAGGACTCTTTGCTTGATTTGCCGAAATAAAATTGCTTGTCTGAACATCTTTAACATGAAGCGGCACACAACTCCAGGCATTCAGTACAATACGAGGGAATTTTAGGTCAGTTTCGGGTGGATTAAGCCCATCAATTGAAGAAGTCATTGCAAAGGGAAACAGAAAATGATATCCCTTTGCAAAAACGACACTCAGCTTGGACTAAATTGAGCCTCAATTTTAGTGAAGCAATAGCACAGAAAGGAAAAGCCTTCAGTGACGGTGAAATAATATTAAAAATGCTTTGATGTCCGGAAGTTTTCCAGTTAGCATATTGCGTTTCAACTTGAAACAATGCGCATGTGCTGTGGAGATGAGAGTGTCAACTTTTGCTTATTTGGCTGTTTTCAGCGCCCACAATAGTTTTGCCTGAATAGTGATAGTGATGCTGTTTTGCAGTGAATTTGAAGTTGTAAGAACATACTGAAAAATGCTGTATAGCGCTTGTTCGTTGTCGCGAAAAGTAGCCATTGAGACTGTCAGGAATTTTGCTTTTGCAGGTATGGTAACCCCATCATATGTCTCATCTAATTCACAGTTTTTCAATAAGCCTGTCGCCGGCATGTGGTTGAAAGCTTGAAACAGAGAAAATTACACCATATACTCCGTACCTGTAGAGTGACCACTTCAACTAATTTTTTAAGGGAATGAACAAAGTTTCAAGTTTCATCCAATAAAAATTGATGCGGCCCGCGATAACTTTCCAAAATTCGAAATTGGCCCGCCAGTGAGAAAGGTTGCATATGCCTGGTCTACAGCTCTAGTGGCAATAAAGTCCAAATTGCAATCTTCGGAGAATTTCGAACATAAACTGGATTCCAGTTACTAGCATGCCAACAAAGTGTTCTGGCAAACAATCCGGCGTCTTCGCGGCAAAAGATCTAATATTATTAGAACCACCAAAGGCCAAAACGCTGTGTTACTCAGTCAATGAGTGGACCATCCTTGGCAGATGGAGATAATATTTCGAATATTTGAACCCAGTCACTCTCATACCACCGGACACACAAGAAGTACCTTTAAAGTAGTAAAATACTGACATTGCGACCGAAGTCTTCCTAGCTGTTGAAACACCGATTGCTGAGAAGGCTGCAGGTTATGACGAAATCCGGCCTGAACTGCTTACAAGCGAAATCTCTGTTCTGGCTTTATGAAGCCTTGAACAGAGAAGTTCATTGGCTGACCCATGTGTGCCTAATGGCATGGTGTTCTGGAATGGCACCGAAAGATTGGAAAAGTGGTCTGATTATCTCCATACACAAGAAGAGAAACAGGAGGGAATGCACTGACTAGTGACTACTGTTGCGATCGGAAATCCCGAGCGGCATGTGCGCAAAGCTTCGCACTGGCAGCAAGCAACAATAGAGATCATGCGCCGCAATCTCTCTTACTATTGCTTGTTCGCGCCATGTATAGTATACTGGGTGTTGTTCTTCGCGCACATCCCGTTCGTGGTGAATCACACATTCAACGCAACACCAGCGGAGAGGTTGCAACAACATCCCTCCTTTTTACAACGAACCGCACCGATCGCACGTTCTTTGTGTGGAGGCTGCACATGGCACGACCTCTACATCCTGGTCACAGCACCATTTTGTTGCGATCGGAAAAGCCCGAGCGGCATGTGCGCAAAGCTTCGCACTGTGGCAGCAAACAGCAATAGAGTTCATGCGCCGCAATCACTCTACTATTGCTTGTTCGCGCTACATGTATGTGGTGTTTTTCTTCGCGCACATCCCGTTCGTGGTGAATCATACATTCAACGCAACACCACCGGAGATGTTGCAACACTACTAGAGTCTTGCACGGGTTGACATTTTTCGCCCGCTCCCGCCCGGCAAACTTCTAACCCACCCCGCACTGTTTCCGTCCCAAACCTGCACCTGTCACGGAAAACCACTAAAAACTCATGCAACATGTTTCGTCGCTAGTGGCAATTTATTCAGTGGTTCATTTCAAAACCAACGAAAGTCTTGAAAAACACGAAAGGTGAAAAAGTGAAATCTAGTCAAACTTCAGCGCTTCTTCCTCAGAGCACTGTTAAAAAAAAGGATTTCGTTCACTGACGAACGCTTTTAAATTGCTCTTCTGCTATTCGCAACATGATCGTAGATATCAAACACTCGTTCATTAGCATCGTTGGTTGCCATCACGCATAACGTACTGTATTTCCTGCAAGACCACGAGGCCTAGAAACTCCAATCTGTGGTCTGGTCACCACTGAATGTCTCTACACCAGCTATGTCAAACTCGTGGCCCGCATACAGCCCAGTAAGCTTTTCATTATTGTCTATGTACAATGCAACGACAGGTTGACTTTAATTTTATAATATCAAACTCGACATTTTCGATGCAATGGTCTTTAGTTCCTGTTTATCATGTACTACGCACTGGTAGATTTCCACGTGTCCACTGACACCTCGGTGCAAACCTGATTCTAGTTTTCTGATTTCTACTCATATGTTCCTCTGCACTAAACTGATTTCTAACTATACCCTTTGTTCTTCCCTTAACACTAAATTGGCCCATGAAGGCATATGGGCAATTTAGTGTTAACACTTGCGTGGAACAAACACGAATGGATTTGCTAAGATGAAAGTAAGCTATTCAATGTGCGGCCCTCACGAAGATATTGACCATTTTTGGCCCAGTAAGGCATTTCGGTTGGCATAGCTGCTTTACACCTTCGTACCACAACCTCTCTGTGGCGTTAATTTTTTTGCTTATGTCGTTTTCAAATGCATTGGTCAACATCCGGTTACCCGCACAAATTATTATCCCGCACCCGCCCCGCAGCAAGTTCAAACCACAACCGCACGCATAACTTTGCGGATACCCGCAACCCGCGCGGGTTAACCCTCCCCGCGCAGGAGTCTAGTGACTACCGAAGCATCTCTCTCCTTAGACTCGTTGGAAAGGTATATGCTAAGTGCCAAGAAAAAAGTTGACACGAAATTGTTGAACCAAACCTGGATGATACCCTGTGCGATTTTCGTGCCAGCCGTAGCACTACAGACCAATTTTTAACTCTCCAGCAAATTTTGGAGTTGATACACGGATTGCTAAGGCAAACGTAGTTCTGCCTGTGCTTTATCACTCCGCAGTCACAAAATGGGAGCTTTTAAACACTGCGAAGATGTCAATTTTTAAATCGCTTTTTTGTTCAGATCCTCACCAATGTTGGTCATGAAATTTCGGCAGTGTTCCCTCTAAGAAAATTTTACACTGAATAAATGTTGATGTTGGTGAATATCAATATTTTCAGGCTGAGCTAGCAGAGTTCTAAATGAATCACTCACAAACTTTGTGAAATGGTAGAAAGGTATAAACTCTTATCAAATTACGAACAAAGTATACATTCAATTCAAATATCTCCTAAAAGTGCTAAGTGATATGCACAAATTTTCTGCTTCTGCCCAATGAAACGTTAATGATATTTTACTTTGAAATTTGGAATGTTGCAAGTGCGCGAGAATGAGATTTCAGTGCGCAAATGATCTGGTGGCACTGCGCATGCGCACCTTAGAGGGAACATTGATCTTAAGTGATGACTGCAAGCAGCAGAAATGGGGGTTTTGCGAAGAGTGCACGGCGTGACGCTTCGCCACAAAATTCGTAGCTGTGAAATTCGTAAAACCCTGAATGTCGAGTTACTGCTCCTTTGAATAGAGGAGTCTCGCTAGCTACGCCCACGAGAAAGGGGCCCAAACGTCGACCAAGGGCCAGATGGTGTGACTACATCTCCGATCTTGCCTGGTCCCGTCTTATTGTGCAGTCAGTAGTAGTATCACAGGTTGCTGAAAATCGTGAGGTTTTTCGAGTCCTGGTGCACCTGCGACCTACGCCGGGTGTGGTGCACCTGCAACATACCCTGGGTGTGGTGCACCTGCGACCTACCCCGGGTGTGGTGCACCTGCGACCTACCCCGAGGAAAAGCGGGTGTGAAAATTATTCTTCCCGCGAGCTGTTGAACGCCTACACATTGCGATGTGAAGACAGACTCGTTTGGTTGTTTCGTAAAAGCTAGGATGCCCGACAAGCTACGATACCAATCAAATAGTGAGATATGAACCACGTAGCCTGAAATTTAAATGCTCACGGGCAACGCAAACGTAATCTGAGTTCTGACATATTTATCTCTTTCGTACTAGCTGGTGTGTGTCTGAGATGTGGCATACGCCAGTGCGATAGTATCTCTGCAGAAAAGCCCCGTCACTGTCTTGAACTTGGAAGCTTTGTTCAGAATGTAACAATTAAGCTAAGAGGACAAACATCTGCATTTTGTCTGAACACGGCCAGAAAGTTTAAAGCCGGAAAGTACTCGTGGAAAGTGGTAAACGCTTTTGAAAAATTTATGCCAGTTTCTAAAACATTTAATTTGATAGTTACTGCATATCCAGCGAACGAGAGAAAACACTTGAAGCAACCTGTTTGATTTTTCACCAACTGAATGTGTCGGGACGTGAGTGGTCATTTGAATTTATTGCAAAATAAAGACGTTGCAGTCTGTTTTTGTAGCAGAATTGGGCACGCGCTGTATGCTTGTCAAATCAGTTGAAACTAGGTGTCCCTACCGACACTTCGCATATTTTGTTACGACGTGTCAGCAAAGACAACTTTAAAGCGCATTTTCTGTTTGACAGATGCGAAAACCAAATCGGCAGACACTCCAAGTCCATCGACACAAGCACAAAAGCTTGTGGCCGATGCAGAGGTAAGCTGGAGCTGCTTGCCAGCGGCGGCGCCGCAGACAAGAAACCGACGAGGTCCAATCCATTTGCGTCATACGTGAAAAACAACTACAAGGAAGCAAGAGATCGAATGAAGAGCTGCGGCGAACCATCCTCGCATCGTGATGTCATGAAAGCGCTCAGCGAGCAATTCCGCGCGGCTTCGTTGTCGTGACAACGCGTTCCAGAGAATACTTTTCCTTGATTAGACGTTGCGTAGCGACATTCCAACGTGTACGTGGCTTTGGTAATTCGCCGAGGAGGCCTTCGACAATTGCATGCGGCAAGAGGGTTTGGAAGAATCAGACTGTCGTCAGAATTTCCTTCAAACAATAGTGCCCTGCGTGCGGCTTGTCGAGGTAGCAAGCGTGTCCCGCGCTCTTCACCATCATGACCTTGCTGCCAGGGATCTGCTTCAGATTCTTCAGAGAAACATGGCCCAGCCTCGTGTCGTTCTCACCTGTCGAATCACGCGCGAGTTATTTTTTGTATGAGGTATTCAGTCATGCACAGCAGCGTCACGCGAATATCGAACTTGTGCGCTGATTGTTGCGTCATACGAACGTTTGTCTTTCCCCAATAACCTAAACAGGTTGACGGAACAAAGAAGTGCGTAGATTTATGAAAAAATTCACTGGTGCGCAACAAAGCAGCGTCTTGTGGTTATCGGGGGAGAAAACATGGATTAGAGACTTGTATATCAAGTCAAAAGGCCCAGTTGGTCGTCGTGTGCAATCGATCAGCTCATATACTCGTATGTATTTGAAGGTTTGCGATTTGTTAAAACCGATAGACGCGACTTGAAAACCATTCAACTGCGATGTACAAGAAATTCAACGCTGGTTTCTTTTTCCGACTCGTGTCCAGCGAAAGTAAACTTCGAACTCGTCATGGACCGCAAGTTGTTGCAACAAAGTGCATTGATAAACATTTCGTTCTCGATGTGCGGGCGAATTTGCAAGCAATCGATTTCATGATTTACAACAATTTCAACTATCATTACGAACATAATGCTCGGTGTCGTTTGCGTTGCCTGCAAAGCCACGGGAGACAGTCCTGGCTTTTCATTTTCATGGAGGCGTGTTGTTCACGCTCTCCAAAAATCGCTATATTATTTGATGTATGCAACAATTTTCCCTTCAATGAAATCAACTTTCTCTGCTTTCCCTAAGAGCCGTTAAGTCATTGCGAACTATCATAAAACTGGGCCCAGTCCTGCTTTTGTTTTGCTACAGAGGTTTGTGGGTGGTTTCTACATAAATCAGTAGATCGTTGTATACGCACTTTTTCGCTGCTTTGAGGTGAGTTGGTGATTGCGTTCATTATGCTGGTTACGTGTGTTCTTCAATGACTGCGCGTAAAAGCCTCCCCTGATCTTTTACAATGAAAACACGACGATTTGCATTTCGGTTCCTTCGACGATCTTATTGTGATCTCACCGTATAAATAAAAGTAGGGGGTGATACTTCATGGTATTGTTCTGCCGAGTAGTTGTCCGTACCCACTGGGCAATCGGAACGTACGCTTTGAGAAGCTCGCCACGTTCTGCAACAGAAACTTAACCAGTTATCGCAGCTTACCGATGTGGTGCAATCAAGCAGATTTTTTCGTGAAAAAGTAACTTAATTGTGAAATTTTATGGTGGGCCACAAATGCGTAAGAAATAAACACTTTGTGATAAAAAGTAATGTAATTTTGCAAATTTCATGGTTACATTACTGTTGGAAACGTTTCCCCAGCATAAAACCAGGGAATAAATGGGAAAAATGAACATTATCACTGAATTTTCTGTAGACACAGTTTACAGATTTCCAATGTAAACTGAATTGTCATGATTGTTGAAAATTGTGTTGGTTAATTTGAACTACCGAATCGGTGTACACATGAACTTGACGAATCCCTGCGCTGGTCTGTAGCCTACAGTCAGAATGCGGTTGCCACCAGGCGCGTAGCCAGGGGGTGGCAACGGGGCAATGTCCCCCCAATTCCAAAGTTTGCAGGTCAAAAAAATATTTCAAGTATAAGCTAAAGAAATACTTTAGTGCAAATCAACGAAACTGCCTCAAGGAACCCATCCTGCTTCAGCTTTTAGTCGAATAGAAACTTGTATCTGACCTTTTTGTAATCATCAATGACCGCAGTTAAAAACAATTGGAGCAACTCTTTTTGACACACCAGCTTGCTGTATCCCACCTAATGGTTATATAAGCTTCATTTTAAGACCATCGCAACTTCCTCTCAGATAACCGCGGGTGTTAAAAATAACCTATCCATGTTTCCAGTGTCAGCGTAGCCTTCAATATCGTAGATTTTTGTTTTTGCAGTTTTAAAACTACATGCGTGAATATGGCGGTGAGATAAATTTTATGTCTTGAAGCTCAAACTTTGGCTAAGAAGCGATTGCGCCATAGTCACTTCAGCAACAATAGCATTCATTGTAGATATTTATTTATGGTGACATGTATTGTGACGGTTCAATCACAATTATGCGGAGCCTTAACGTTTTCACCAGTGGTTTCCCTTTACCTTGCCGGCGAGTAAAAATTCAGTCTCTTCAAGATATTAGACTCCGACCTGCTGTTCATAAGCTCAGTGTTTCAACTTTCATCTGATGTTAATTGCCACCCTATCCTACAGCAAATTATTATGAAATCATTTAACTGCAACGAGAAGAGTCAGCATCAAAATCTAACGTAAGTAGCAAGATGCTTTTTATTTTGCAAATGCTAAGGGAATTGACATTGCCATCACTTACAGATACTGAGATAAACTTGCACAGGAATGGATATTAAAATTTAGGGGCAAGGACATAGAAAGGGGCCCCAAAACATCGCCATTGCGAAAGGTAGATGTGGGATTACGTGGATAAAAGAGTTACAATTTGTTTCACATTTCAATTCATGAACTAAATTCAAGAGCATAATATACATACGAAAGGAACAAAAATATGCAAAGTTTTGCAGCTGGACACTTGAAAGCTGCCTCCTTTGGCACATTTTCCCACAATTTTTGCTTTATTTTGAAAAACATATGACTTGCTTCAGAGCTTCTTCAAATGTGGCTCTAGAGTGGTACATAACTTTTTAAACTAAACATTGGTGCAAAGCTCTCAAGGGGGGTGGGGCGATATCTCTTAAAAAGAGGGGCCCGAGGCGACTGTCTCGTTATCCTTCCCGAATATGCATCCCTGAGCTTGCAATCTGTCTTGTTGGCAAAGCGCATGTGACTAAAATGAAACTAAATTTGAATTTTTTCCCATTAGGGCTTTAAATTTCGTAGGTAAGTTATTGTATTTTCAAGAAGCCCTTGATTTGTACAAATTTAATTATGTGCAGTGCTAAGCTATCTTTACATGCAGCTGAGCGTGATCAATATATACATCAATAAGTTTTTATGCACAATAAGTTTTGTAAAAAGCACAATACGTTTTGCAATACTGGGTTACGATTGTGTTTACAGTTTAATTCCATTTTATATTTCAATGAAGTCAGTTAAATTTAGCAAAGTCTCATCAAACAATTTAAACGAAGTAAGTTTAAAGTAGCTACAAAGGTTTTACGGAATAGGTTGGCCATAGCCAAAAGATCTTCCGGATTATCAAAAATACAAACATTTTTCAAACGCGTTGAAAGACTCTAAAGACTCTAGCGTTTACGGTTATCAACTAGACAACTACATACGTGAATTAATCGGTCAAAAATTAGATGGCAACGGGACCCACTTCTTATATGCGCGAAGGTTTTGCAGTAGGCCTAATTCGAAAGTCAGTGCCTCAGAACAAAGTCGCTGCTCGGCTTCGGTGAACGTGCTGTGTTGGTGTATATCAGAAGTGTGTAAATACGGTACAAGCGCAATCGTAATGGTGGCCGCGATGACTTCTTACTCAAGTGTAACATTGGGCATTGAGAGGTTTGCTAGCGCTTTGTAAGAAAGGTTTATGAGCAAACGGTGGCATTGATTCAAAGTAGAAGTTTGGAACTTCACTATCAAACTTTTAAAACTTGTCAATTCAATGAAAGCAGACTTTTTATTTGTCGGCGTAAATCTGAACACAACTGTTCAGGAGAAAGCGCCAGAAACATGCGTGTTTCATGGATGATGCCTTAAAAACAAGGAGCATTAAAATATTTACATTTTGAAACTCGGTTGTTGTTTTCCCCAGCCCTAATAAAATTTCTGGCTACGCGCCTGGTTGCACTGCTAGTATCCACCAAAAGATCTTGTGGTTTGTTGTTGACTTGATATACGTGGTGATTATTAGTAGCAGTAGCCTACATTTTATTTTTCGGAACTGACCAAATTTGAATTGGTTATCACAATTTTGACCAAATTTGAAGTGATTATCACAATTTTTGAGCATAATTGTGTCTATTTAAGTCCAACTCTCAGAATTAATGTGTTTTCATACTAAATGCAGTGCTAAGTACTAGATATCTAGATATAGCACCATTGTATACTTGTATACACTACTAGTTGCTATACCACCACGATGGGCGATAGGCGTAGCTAGGGGGCCCACGGTAATCAAAATATATCAATTCCATAATGTGCCCCCAATTTTGCCAATTTTACAAAAGGTCGTACTACGGTTGAGTGAACATGGTGACGTCATCGAAACGCAAACTTTAAGGTTTGTCCCTCCAAAGTTTTTTAGCAAACTGGATCAGACACACGGTCCGTATCATAGGGTATGCAAAAAAGTACAAAAACTTCTTTTGAGCTAGTTGCTCAAACCACTGCTTGACCGCACTAGATCTCGGGGCAGTTTTTGAGTAATGGTAATGGTAATGGTTTATTGTTTCATATGACTCAGCCAATAAGCAGAAGCACCATAAAAGCCATCGCATGCAGTAAACCAACCATTAGCGAATATTAGAGCAAATGAGAATACAATGGCACAATAGCTGATCAGTGTAAACAATGAGGGGCGCTGTGTCACATAGGATTGGCGAAAGACCGTGGCGGTCATCTGGTCAACCAACCCCGTTTATCACTTTTTGTCAAGTGATTGAGAAACAACAGTTGCAGATCAAATAGGCATAATGAAAAGAAAACAGAAAACGAATGAACGCAGAACATGGTGAAGAAAATGTACAGGTGAAAGCGCATGCATATTTACATAGATGAGTGGATCGAATTTAAGTAAAGGACTTTGGTGTGGGTAGAGTATTTTTAGCAATACAAAGAAATTAAAATAATGGTAATATATGAGCAGCCATTCGGTTGTCTCATTGTCCAGAATCGTCAGGCCATGCAGTCCATGAGGAGGTCGATGGATTGGACATTGGAGGACAACATGGTCGACGGTTTGTTCTTCTGCGCCACACTCACAGGCTGCAGAGGAGGCCATACCCCATCTGTACAAGCAGGAGCGGAAACGTTCGACACCGCTGCGGGGGCGGTTAAGCCGAACCCAAGCTCTTCTTGGGAGGGTCATTCCGGGGTGGGTGGGTGGGTGTCGGTGTCGGGGATGAAAATGCGGAGTCTTGTGGGGTTGTCTGCCCATTCCGCATTCCCTTGGTGATCAGCCCACTGCGGCGCACGTATGTTGTTGTTGTCAGATGATGAGATGTTGCGCGGCAGGTACGATGAGATGTTGTGCGGCGGGTTGCCAGTCATAATTCGCAAGGCATCGTTGATGGCAGGGTCGATAAGGTGCGTGTGAGCATTGCGGCACCAGACAGCTGCGCAGTACTCAGCGGTTGAATGCACCAGGGCTAGGGTGACTGTACACACTGTTGTTGCTCCAGCACCCCAACCGGAGCCAGCAAGCCACCTCAGGAGCGCGACGCGTGATGTCAGCTTCTTGCAAAGTGACTCAAGGTGTTGGTGATACATGAATGATCTGTCCAACGTTACTCCGAGGTATTTGGGCTCGGAGCCGGAGAGCAGGGTTTGTTGTTGTATTTGACTTTCAGCTCATGTTTAGCTTCCTCGTTGTTAAGATGGAAGGCTGCCGACACCGTTTTTGTAATGCTGAGCTTTAGCGTCCAGGTCTGGAGGTATTCATTTACAGTTGCCATGTCCTTGGTAAGCGCCCCTTCCACTTCCTTCCAGTCACCATCAGCACACATGATTGCTAGATCGTCAGCATATACACACTTTCTGGAGACGGTTGCTGGCAGGTCAGAGATGTAGGTGTTGAAGAGAAAGGGCGCCAGGACAGATCCTTGGGGGACACCTTTCTTGAGGCGTCGTAACCTGCTTCTTTTGCCGTTTCTGGTAGTGAGGGTGAAGCTGCGATTGCCAACCATCTCCATGATCATGTGGACCATGTGTCTATCAGGTAGCAATTGCAGCAGCTTGCACGTGATGCTGCGGTGCCATACAGTGTCGTAGGCTGCTGTGAGGCCGACAAACACAGCTCCGACCTTCTTTTTAGCCGAAACGTTATCCTCGATGTCCTGTGTCAGCAGAGTGACCTGGTCTACGGTCGACCTCCCGTGTCGAAAGCCCGCCTGCTCCCGAGGGAGCAATGGGTCGATGATTGGGTCGACACGAGCGTATATGAGTCTCTCGAAGATTTTAAAGGGGGCACACAGCAGAGATTGAGACGGTAGCTCTGATGGTCCCCTGTGGCTTTTCTGGTTGAGTGATCGCAACTATTAGTGCTCTTCTCCAGATCTTTGGAATTTTGAGCTGGCGCATGCAGGGACTGAGGTGGTCGCAAAACCAAGATTTGAGAGCCGAGTTCAAAAACACTTGGGCGCAACGCATCACATTGCAGAAGAGGAACAAAAACTGAAGCGGAGCACGAACGGCATTTCTTACAATCTCACGTCATACATAAGCAGGAACGCTGGAGAGGGGGCATTGCCCCCTGCCCTTTCATAAGGGGGAAACGGGGTCCGGGGGTGCCTTTTTACAGAAGTAGCATAGTGTTGAGTTCGCTTTGCATCTTCAACATGAAACGTCTCATGACTCTGAAACACAAACAAATGAAGACTTCAAAAGCAAGTCAAGAAAGCGACTTGGAGGCTTGTCAACGATTTCATGGAATAGCAATGATTGGTACGAATACTGAAACACCAAAAGTCGCATCACCGAATGTACTGAATTCCAAGAGAATGAAGCTGGAACGAAGCGAAGACTAAAAACACTCCGTCCATAAGAACATTACAGTGTATATTTATTCGAACTATTGTGTATTTGTATTTCCACCTTATTATCAGTCACGCCCAGGAAGAGAGTAACTCACAAGATTACAGAAACCATTTGCGTTAACATTCCACACGAAATTATAAGTAATATTACTGATTTAAACGGATAAAAATGGACGACAACGGAAAATCTTCCGGATTACGGCGAAAAGGTAAGCGGAACTACCGGTATCTCCGGAAAATCATTCTCGAACGTGATTCGCCGAAAACGAGAGTGACGTTTCGAGACGTGAAAATCAGCCAATGAGAATCGAGGAGACCGGAGCGGCTCGGAGCATAAATACTCGAACGTTAGCCAGGCTCAGGCAGTCTTCATCTGACTATCATAGGAGAAGCAGCAAGTTAAGCAGTGGACGTACCAAGCTTAACTTCAAAACCAGCAGTGGACGTACCAAGCTAGCTTAGTCCAAGTGGGGTTAGATTACCGAACGAGATTTGTAGCCTCATGGCTTATTTTAACCCTGATGGTTTGGGATACTATGGTTTACTCTCTTCCTCCATGAAAGAATTGAACTCGTGTTAAACCCCTGTTGTTTGCAGTGACGTTTGTCACGTGCTTTAACCCATGTTACTCGCACTAACCCCCATTGTTTCAAAATAATTTCTGACAGACGTGAGAGTAATTGCGCAGTGCTTAAAGTTGCCTTAATAAAATCATGAGTGAATACAAATTTGTCTCGTGTTAAAACTGAGCGCAAAGTCGAACGATAAAGGGCAGGTCCAGGCTTCTTAATTGTAAATTTGGGCGTGCCTAGGACATGTTCCGGTTAAAATAACCAGTGCTGTCGAGGAACTGTTCTAAAAAGCAAACCGAAATGCTACAATAGCATAGGTAATTTCATGGTTTATCAAGATCGAATTGAAACAAATATATTGCAGCTATTCGTCCAACAAGAAACTCCAGAATGGTTTTCTGTAATTTATATTTTTGAGGTCTATATCGTTGTTGAACAGAAACAAGCATAATTGGTAACAATTTTTTTGTTTTTTATAGTTTCCATTGCCCTCAACTCTTTTTCTGCCCTACCGCTCTTCCGGCGTCCCTGTACATAAGCCTGGGAGAAAAATGGATTTGTAGAAGACCTCAGACAATTGAAATGAGTAAATAAAAAAGGGTGAATGAACTATGAAGATGCGCATCGTTGAACGAAAGTATACAGATTGTTTTTGATCAAGGCATCAGAGGTGTTGATGAAATGAGTAACTTGACGTGGCCGAACACTTATATTCCTGGGGATGTAATGCAAATTTCGATAGGCATTGTTGTATGCACGAGGATGCGTTTACATACTAGTCTGCGTGTACTTGCACCACAATTGACAGGCATACATTGGCATGAATGAGAAGTTAAATCGTCTCTAACTTATAAACCATGCTTTCCATAAAGTAGGACAAAAGACATTTGATTAGCTCTCTGATCAAGCTGGGTTCCAACAACGCTTCGCTTATGCGTAGTCTTTACCGGCTATAAACCAAAGTAAGCCGACTGATGATGCGCAGTTGACCTTCATAAAGCTGCTGTTCGTAATTCGATAATAAATTGCAACAGAAAACTAATGTTTCAGGTGAAGACAACTCATTTGTGGAAAGTTATACTTGTGCACCCCAGATAATGTTACCCAGGGCCAGCCTTAGCAGGTGCGGGGCCCAATCAGTCCCGTCGCCACGGGGGGATTTGGTGGGCTTATCCCCACCAAACAAAGCTCCAAGCTGCCCAAATTGAAGTATGAAACACTATAAGTTAGAGGAATTTTTGTCTAATTTGAATGTCCAGCCCCCCAGGCACAAACGTAAAGCCCTCCTATTGACAACTTTCTGCTGACGGTTCTGGCCCAATGCAAGACTTAGGCGCAGGGCCTCTGAGCAGTGGTTTTATGACGTCATCGTGTTCAGTCAACCGTGCTATACGACCATGGTAGAGCGCATATACACAAAGCTTTAGCACGAGAATTGAGCACGTTTGCTAACGTTCGATAATACAGGAAATTCACTGCTAGCTCTAACGTGAGCGTTTTTTGTTCACAATGAGGTTTATAAGCCGTTTCTATTGAATTCTCGAGCGCAAGGGGTATCTGAAAAAAATCAACAATCTACCTCACGCACATTGAGGTCTTATGCAAAAATCCCAATTTTTGGGTATTTTTCAAAGAACAATTAAAGCACATTCCGACAATTGGGGCGAAAACTTTAAGGGTCTGTTTTAATTGCCATGAAGTCCACATTAAAAATATACCCACCAAATAGTGCCCGGACACTGATTAAGTCAGGCCAACAAGTTAAACCTACTGTTCTACAGCAAGTGTATATCTTTTGCAAAAATCGCAATTTTTAACTATTTTTCAAAGAACAATTAAAGCACTTTTCGACGATAGGGGCAAAAAACTTAAGTGATTAAACTCAATCGTTTTCATGATTTCTGCAAGTGTCCCCATCTCCCAAACAGAAAATAAATTTGCAACTTCACCAAATTTAACATTTTTCTTAGGCTATGTTGTGCATATAAAAGTAACTTATGCTGAATTCGTTAATCACCATCTACAAAATTTTGGAAAGCAGTGTTATATAACGAGCAGTCGTGCATAGAATTTGTATTAGGTGTGCTCCTGGTTGATAAATACGTACATTTGAATTAAAGAAGTTGTAGACCTACACATATCTAATATTTAGTGCTTTTTTGCAATGAATACCATGGTTGTACTCTGCAAATTTTTTGCAGTTGGTTCTCAGTGCACTACTACATAATTTTCAATACTTCACTATCGATTTCTCGTTATGTGCTGGTGTAGTGTTTTCAAATCTTTCACAAAAAGTATATAGGTGCTCACGCGTTTTTGTTCTAGTTGTTCACTTGTTATCGGTACACCAAGTAACTTCTCTGTAGGCCTCTTCCAGGCCCGTAACCAGCTTGGGACACCAGGGGGAGCGAAAAGTTTTCTGAGAGTGGCTTAAAATTTTTAAACTATACCCAACAAATTTTTCCAGGGGGGGCAAAAAGTTGTCCAGGGGGTTTCGCTCCTTGCGCCCGTTTGTCCACGCTTTCTATGTTCTATTTGAATAAGAGCTGATGATGCCTACATTATAGGCGAAATATATACTCTGTAAGATCTTAAAGTGTCTGATTCTTTGCTGAGAAAAGATCTCTTTCCATAGACAGTTTTCTTTCTATAGAAATTTAGTGTTTGCGAACAAAAACATATTTCTTGTACAAAAGCCAGTAGGCCTATGTGCCACTTTTGCGTTCTGGCTCATTTATGCTAAAGCTTGCTGTGCTTCAGTGTTGTTCAGTGATGGTATTTTGGTATCCAGTCATCCAGTACGGTGATTATAGACTACAATTAAGGATATTTGCACACTCGTTTATGCTGTTGGTGACTGAATAATGTTTGACCTGATCTTGTGCATACCCTTGAAACGGTGGTATGATGGTTAAGTGTCCCCTCAAAGCCAGTGCCGGCACTACCATTAGGAGAACTAGATGGCTGCCTAGGGCGCTGGGCCCAAAGGGGGCGCCAAAAATACAATTGTGTGGTTCAGAAAGTGACGAACGTACACCAAAAAAAGAAATGAACATGATGAAAGTGAATGAAACACACGACCATGCAGTTTATGAGAAGATAAAGGTACTACACTACAGTATTTCAGGTTGCAGAAGGGTTAGTTGCTACAGAAGGGTTAATTATTTTTCCTGTTAATTTCAATTTCACATATACAGGCAAGCTATGTGGCAATTTGGCATAAATGTTATTCATGTACTAAACTTTTCTAATGTACAAAACATCCTTCGTATTTCCGTTATGTATGTGATGAGTAGATTAAGGATCTTTGTACAGGAGGGGTGGGCGTTGGAAAGTATCTTGCCTAGGGTGCTCACAAGTCTATCCATGGTCTGCTGCCAGGACCAGCAAAGCATGCCCTCCAGGTCATACTTTATCAAGCTCACTGCAAAATTTTAAGGGTACCAACTCTGTTCTTTTCATTTCTTGATTCTCGATTTTTCCTGGCTACGCCGCTTTTACCGGAGTAGTCTTCACTAAATCATGTTTCAGTCATCAAGTGTAGTCAGATTAGGAAAAGCTGCCGAAACGCTAGCAACATTGGTCTTAGTAGCCCAGTTAACCAGTAAGATTTAGATTATAGGACGTACCACCTTAATTTATGCAAAAAAGAGTTGGTACGCAATATAACCAACATTGGTTATATTGCGTTTGGTTACCTTCACGAATGTCAGAGCTTTATTGTGCATGCAAAACGTCGTCGATTATTACGACATCAGACTGTAAAAAAAGTTTTTGAGGCCTATGCTAGAATTTATGTGAATGCTGTGACGCATGTTACTAGTGTAAATAATATTTTGTTGAATTTGGTGTCCAAATAAACTCGAGATGCATCGAATAAATTAGTTTGATGTAAAAAATCGTCCTTAAAAGGGTTTTTGGGTGGAGTGGTGCTGGAATGGACTTTGCCTAGGACGGACCAGCAAATTTAAGAAGGGCATAGAGAGAAGAGAATGTCTTTGTTTGCGTTTACACAGATCGTGCCACGGTTGATTGAGCAGGATGATGTCATAAGCTGTGAGGGGTGTTGAATATGGATCTTGCCTAGGGCGCTGGAATGGTTTGCGCCGGCCCTGCTCAAAGCTTGAGCCCTAACCCTTTACCCAAGCTTGTGCAGAGACACGGTAACAAAAGCCTTTGAATGTGCATTGGAGAAGCATTCCAACTTCAACACCAATGCGCAAAAAATGATTGTCAAGCTGAACGAAATTTGCCTAAACAATGTTGTCACCCAATATGGAGACCAGTTATATACCCAAAAAAACGGTATTATAACCGGTGTCAACCACCCGATCTCATTGGCAAACATTGCTGTACATTACATCCTACAGCCGATTGCTGGCGTGCTACATGAGGCAGAACTTTTCCGCAGATTTATTGAGGACATAATCTGAATAGCTACATCAGAATCGTCAAATGAAAACATCCAACAAGCACTAACTTCAGCAGTTGCCAACAGTGGTTTGGAACTAACGTTTTGCCAAGCTTGCACAGCCGATCAGAAGGGTGAAGTTGAATTCGTAGATGCTAATGATGTTAATCATTGCATAACTACTGACGAGGATTTTGGTTTTGTGACTAAAGACTTCGTTAAGCCCACAGTAGAGGGGAGACAGTTCATAAACGGAAAACCACACCACCCAAAGTCAACCTTCAACTCAATCTTATTTGGAGAAGCAATAAGATAGAGACGTCTTAACCATAAGCATACGCCGTACGGCATGGGGATGCAAGGGATGCGGTCGCATCCCCAATGCTGAAAAATTGGCCATTATTCGGGCAAAAATTTTCAACATTTGGTCAAAGTATACAGCTACATTCACACGTAAGTGAGGTAGTGTCTATTTTCCCAATTAAGGCAAAATAATGGCCAAATCAATGATGAAACAATGACCAAAACGGCAAAATAATCAGAGACTATTTTGCCATTATTTTTGCCCCTGATGGCAAAGTAGACATTGCCCTTGAGTGAATTGGAATCATGTTGTAATTTCAACAGCTTTCATCAAATTTGGGCCAACTAAAAGTCTTCATTCAACGTTTGGGTAAAATTGGAAGTATCTATGTAAATTAGGAGCATTAGGATACAGTCCAAAACTTCAATTAAACCTGGGCAAATGAGAAAAGCTTCATTCAAATTTGGGTGAAAATAAAAGCATTTAGATAAATTGGAAACATTTGGGTGAAGTCTGCCAGTCAAATATTGGCAATTTGCAACAGGTTTGTTCAATTGTGGGTAACTTCAAACAGTCTTGTTCAAAGCTGGGCCGTATGGAATAGCTCTATTGATATTTTAGTACATTTAGAAATGTCTGGGTGAATATGAGCTTTAACCAAATTTGGGTAAAATCAGAATAATTTGGGTAAGTTTTAACAATCTAAATGAGATTTGAGCAAATTGGGACAACTTATTGAAATTTGGCTGAAGTTAGAAATGTTTCCATAAATTGGAAAAATTTGGGTAAAATCCAACAGACTAATTAAACTCTGGCCAAATGGCAATAGCTCCATTCAAATTTGGGCCAAGTGGAACATCTTCATGCAATTTTGGGTAGCTCCAAACAGTTTTATTCATTTGGGGGGAGTTTCAAAGTTCAAACAGCGTTATTCAATTTTGGGGAACTTCAAACAGCTTCATTCCAATTTGGGTAATATACAACCACTTCATTTAAATTTGCATACAATTAGAAACAATTGGGCAAATTCCAACAGCCTCAATCATACTTGGGTAATTGAAACATCTTCATTCAAACTTGGGTACAGTAGGAAATATCTGGGCAAATTGGAAGAGTTTCATTCAAATTTGCATATACTATAAATATTTGGGCAAATTACAACAGCCCAAATCAAATTTGGGTCAGTTGAAACAACCTCATTCAAATTTGGGTAGAGTTAGATACATTTCAAAATTAGGTACATGTAGTGGTAACCCACCATTCCAACTAACCCTAATTTCTGCAAACCTCAAATTGTTGATACTGTGAAGTGTACAACTAAAATGTAGCTGTAGCTGCAAAATGTTTTGTGGTAGTAACGTGGTGTAACTGTGATATGATACTGTGACGTTTTCGTGTTTCAAACTTCTTTGATGTTGTGAGATTTGCAAGTGTGAATTGGAGTGGATTTTTGGTTTTCATAATGTGAGTTTAGAAGTTGTAAACGTTTAAGTAAGTTGTAGTATTTTAATTACAACACATTGTAGTGAAGATTGCCTAATGTAGAATGCTAAGCTATATGCTATATATCAAATTGCCTCCTTTCCGTCTCCCTACTTGAGACTTGACCTATTTGCAGCAATGTAATACTTTCGATCGTAACCTGATATTTTACTCCTTTTCCAGATTGACTGCGATTGTGGCTGACACAAATGCTCCCATCTATGCTGGAGAAGAACAGATCTTAGCTGTTAGGATGAGTGTGTTGGAAGAGTAAGTTTAGAAGGTATATAAAAACATGAAAAATGAAGATGCTGAAAAACACCTTCCACACGTGGTGGCATGAACAGCAATTTTTGGGGTTTATATTGTATTTAACTAGCATTTTTCAACGCAATAAATATTATCATTGTTCACATGTGGCTATGCAGAATATTGATTGCTAGTTGAGGACGTACGGCTGTGAACCCCGGTAATTGGTAATAAGGAATGCAGACACCTTGATTTGTTTACAATGGTACGTTTTAGTGTATTTTTTTACTTAAACAGACTGTGGCTTATTATGTAAGCAAAGATACCCCAGTGTTTTCAGCTTTCTTAGATGCATCTAAAGCATTTGATAGAGCTAACCACAACTTGCTGTTTGCTAATTTAATTAAGCGCAATGTACCTATGAGCAGTCCCGTCGCCACGGGGGGGGGGCGTTTGGGGTCTTAGCCCCCACAAACAAAGCTCCAAGCCCCCACAAATTGAATTATGAAGCACTATAAATCGGTGAAGTTTTTGTCAAATTTCAGAATGTCAAGCCCCCCTGAACAAACGTAAAGCCCCCCTATAGAAAACTTTCTGGCGGCGGTTCTGCCTATGTGCATAGTAAGACCGTTGTTGAGTTGGCACAGGCAACAGACCATGCAAGTAAAATGGGGTACCAACTACTCATCCCCCTTTACTGTAACCAATGGGGTAAGGCAAGGGGAAGTCCTGAGCCCATACTTATTTGCTGTTTACCTGGATGAACTATCAATCCAACTGGGCTCAGCCAGGGTGGGATGCACTGTGGGAAATATGGTTGTGAATCATCTAATGTTTGCTGATGATATATGTGTGTTCAGCCCCAGTATTAGTGGGCTGCAATGTCTTCTGAATATTTGTGGTGATTATGCTGCTGAACACGAAATTATTTTTAATTGCAACAAAACAATTGGTCTTCTTTTTTGCCCAAAAAAGTATAAATAACTTGCTCTTTTCTAAATCGTGTACGTGTACAATTTTCTGACCAAGTGAAATACCTTAGTGTGTGGAATCCACACTGTGGATAAATGCATCACTGAAGGATGATAACGATATGCAGAGACAAAGTGAAATCACTATACTGTGCAGCAAAAAAGTCAGAAGCGCTTTTGATCAGTGCTCTCCTGCAGTAAAGAACACTATTTCGTGCCTATTGCATGCCAATGTATGCTTGCCAATTGTGGAGCAAATACACACAGACCAGTATGAAGCGCTTACGTGCTGCATATAACAATGCCTATCGACTTATGCATTGCATACCCAGAAATGTTAGTGTTCGCCCACACCAGGCCAACCATTGTGACAGGACATTTGATGCCCTGCTGAGAAACAGTTTGTATCGATTTTTTATACGATGCGCATCTGCATCCAATTTTTTTATTCTTTCGCTTCAAATATCTGATGCTTTCTACAAATCTTCATTTTTCCTCAATTATGCAACGCTCCTGTATGATCGAGAACAAATGCAGTAGTTGGTGAATCGTTTCGGTGTTTGCGTCTAATCAGCATTGCTTTTGTGTAGTAAAAAGAAAAAATGTATGTGCAATGTATACAAACCAAGCATACAAAAAGTAAAAAGTGCAATTAAAATGCTTTGCTTCTCTCAATGTTGGTTGGTCATGTGCAAACACCGATTCTGTAATGCATTACTGTATGACTAGCCATTTTTTGTGCTCTTGTGAATGACAATACAGTTCTGGTGATGATGATTCTTGTGTTATTTGCCACGAACAATATGTCGGGCAAACCAAGAACAAATTTTCCACGAGATGGTCATCGCACCGTAGTAATTGGAACAGACCTAATTATGAAACTGATGAAAATAGCAAAGCCTTGTCGAGGCACTTTTCAGAGTCCCATGGAAACGTAAACAAACCGCCGATACCTGAGGCTTACATCGTTACTTTTGTTGAAAACCTAATTTCTTTTCTTCGGATTTCTGTGAAGATAAGTGGTATCACAAACGTAACGCACAAATTAATATTCAAAACATGACCCTCCCAGGCGTAAGATAATTTTTTTCCTTTCTGCTGAGCGTTGAAGTATTTCAGTTCTACAGACCGTTGCTGTGTTTCACTTTTCGCGGCCAGTGTGGAGGTGTTTTTGTTCGCGTCAGTCAGAGTTTTTCCATCGTGCCCGTAGAGACTTGGTTGCCATAGCGACCAAAATGCACATTGACTGAATCATCACGCATGTTGTTTCAAGCTATTTCGGAAGCTTCGCCCCGCGGGAAGTTACATTTATCTGAAAGCGACTTTTTCTTTGGTGTTAATATAATCGTTAGCTGGCGCTGGGATTGAGTAAGTCCTTGATATTTGTGCAGTAAGATTTGAGGCTTCAGCGTATGCATGTAATTGAGCGAAACGTATTGTTTTATTTGCCCCGGTTGGGTCTGTGCGTTTTTTTCGTTAGAGTCTTGAGGTTGTTTACTTTCTCTGACCTTGTTTTGGCTCTTCAACGTTTCACACCTGTTCGCATTGCTTGCAGATGATAGAACTGACGATGCGTAGTGTTACGTGAAATCGATTTCCTATTTAAAATTTGTGATTGATTCCTTGCTTCTTTTACTTGTGGAGTAAAGTTACTTGTATCCTAACCCCTTTGTCATGTTGCAAGACACTGACGCGAACTTTTGTTGCTTTTTCCTCATTGGCAGTAATTTAGCATTTTTTTCAAGCAAAAATCTAAAAAATCAGGCAAAAATGTTTTGCACACTTAACATTTTTGTCCCCTACAGCTGTGCATACCAAGATAACTCCATTCTGAGCAAAGTCAAACACTTTTTTACCATGCCACATTGACAAGACTAATCTAAGGTAGACTTACCGTGGACTGTTGGAAGTGAAAACTGGCCACTCATCGATGGACTTACGAGAACCGGTTTATCAGCATTCAGTTTCTGAAAAAGTTTAACCAGAAAAGCACCTTTGTCCTCCGGGCTCTTGGCATCTGAAGAGTTTCCGAAACCTGCGAAGCCATGATTAAGAACAGTTGGCTGTAGCAAAGTTTTAGTTTTCAGGCGCAACACAAATACAATGTTCGACAATTAAGTGTCGACATACAAGTCTGTGGTTAAAAAAAGTCCATGCATTAAAACAACTTTCCGAAGTTCCGGCTAATTTTAATTTAACTTTACAATCAGACACGAAGTCCATAGTACAAGCACACACTCTCTACACAACGCAGATTGGTAAGAACAGACACAACAGAACGTTTTACAACGGCGTTGGAGGCAGAACCACAGAGTTACAGACACTTCCTTAACACTGTTATAATATAACAATAATTCATTTCAGACATGTGGTCCATATCATAGGCACAATCAAACAACGCATGAGCACAAAACGTGGTTAACCATAGCACATTACAGAATAGATGTTTGCACGCGGCCACACTGATAGGAGCAAAAAGATTTTAACAGCACTCCAACTGTATAGCGTCATACACCCATCATAATGCAGGGATCCAGTAGTGTGAGAGCAATGAAGGCATTCTAACATCAAAACTTTGAGGTAAACAGTATGGCAGTTCCCTTCTAAAGAAGAAGAACAGCACACGTTTAGGGCAACTCCGCAAGAGCACTGGTGAATTTGGTCGGAATTTCCAAGGCACGCCCAAGTTAACAATTAAGAAACTTAGACCCGCCCGTTTCGCTCGACCCGCTCAGTTTATCACAATAGGATTGTATTCACTCATGGTTTTATTATTGTAACTTTAAGCACTGCGATATTCATCACAACAGGGGCATCACAATCCTATTGGGAAGTCGTAACACGACCTGCCTGAAAATTGGTTAAGACCTCGGTATCTCCGTAAGTCTAACCGTTCTGGGGTGTTTGTTGGCTACAAGCGTGTCCTAGATCACTAGTTCACTAGACCCCACTCGTTCGCCAACTGTTTAGCTGTTAAGCTTGGTATGCCCACTGCTCAACTGGCTGAACCTGGCAAAGACACAGGTATATATAAATTTTCTCGAGCATTCTCATTGACTACTCGGATGACGTCGTGAAACGTCATTACGTCGAGGTCGGACTTTTCGGAGTTAGTGATTTCGGTTACGTTTTTTATCATAATTTGGATTGTGTTTTGTTATTATTTGTTTTTATTCGTTTGGATCGAAAATATTATTTATATTTTTATCTGAATTGTTGACAGAATTGTTTTCATAAGGTTTTGATTTGCTCTCTTCCTAGTGGTGACTTGCTACTGCAAACGGAGTGTAAATATACGATAGTTCAAATAAATACACCATACAACGTTCTTGTAAATCAAGTGTTTGCAAATCCAGTGTCCGTCTTCATTCTTCTTGAGTTCAGTTCATGACTTTAGACACTCCAATTTTTTTTCTTTGGCTTCACTATTTAATGAGGTTGTCGGCGAACTTTCAAGTTATTTTCTGAACTTGTTTTTGGAGTCTTTCCTTGTTGGTATTTTGGAGTCACAAGACGCTTCATGTTGCGGATGCAACGCGAATTTTCTAGGAGATCTTCGAACAATAACTAGATGCAATGTAATTCATAGGTGTTTCTTTCATATATGTCATAAAAATGTGAAACAATAACTTGTTTAAAACGATAATCGTTATGGCTTGAATGAAAAGTTAATGTTATCAGAGAAGTTCTCAATGACAAGCACATAACGTTTTTAATCAACTATGATAGTAATGTCGTGTTCTGCATAATCATAGTCGAGCACGTATAAATGTGAAAAGAAGCAAGAACTCGTTAAACCTGAAGAGTTGCAAAGTAATCTTATGAGAATCTTCTTTTAAGACTCGGGGGTATGTCGCCGAAGCGTATTACCCCTTATACTCACAACAATTTCACGACACGCAATATTTGCTTAATAAAATAGGGTTCTTTTCACAAAGTTTCTAAACCAGAAGTTAGGTTCAATCTTTATCAAGTAATTTTTCTTCAACACCATCTAAGTGCTGTGAGACATCCCGCTTGCTCATTAGTCACAATAGTGATATTGTTTGGCTACGTCCTTTTCATGAGGCTTATAAAACGGAGATGTTCTTCATCTTCCGCTTAATCCACCAACCTTCCCCATCTAGGCTATGTGCTGTGTTGGAATTTAATAGGGTTTCCTTCCCCAATTTTAAGGCTTTGGTGGGTTTGATCCTAAGCGATATTACTTCACCTTTCGAAATCTTTACCTCATACTGTGAGGCAATCTGTTTTGATATCGTGTGAAAACTTAGGTGTTCTCATCAGCCATGGTCTTATGTCAATTTTTGCCCTAATTGTTTTAAAATACCTGGTTATCTCCAATGTGGCTATTATAAAACTAGATATTGTCAATTTAATACATTTCCTCACGTTTCGATTTTTATTGAAGGGATTTGTTTCAAAATGCAGGGTTTGTAGTTTTTCATATCAGACATGACCTACCTTTCCGCATTTTATGTGTGGAATGTTTGGTCACTTCGAATATGGTCACTGGTAAGATCTTACTTTTCAAATTTGTCTTTAAGACATCTAACATAAGCTGTGGCCATAAAAATGGCATCACGAATACTTGTACATCAAGAGGTCTGAATTAAATTTAGCTAAAAATTGATCATCAACGAATGCTACTTGCTGACAATATTTATTTTTCGAAGTCTCCGGAGAAGACTTCTCATCATAGTTCTTTAATGCTCTCAACAGATTTCCCTATTGGACTGTCTTTATTAATATATACGGTTACTCATCTAATAATTTAATAGATCTTCTCGTGTGGCAATTTAGCTACAGCTGAAAACAATGTTAAGATTACTTTCAATCTTAGTTGCGGTAACATTTTTATGGAACGTTACTGTTAAGTCTAGTACTGTTATTGAGGTGTTAAATTTATGAAAAAAATCCATTTTGTTATTTATTTACAAGGAAAACAAGGAAAACGATACATTTTTAGCTGAGATAGTCCATAATAAGTTAGCTCACGTCCTATACCTTAGCTGGCAGGGCTGTCGTTCTTAATTTCAAACGGGATTACTTCGTGTTATAACAATCTTTTAACAAAGAATCGGAAGTATGAACCATTTTCTTAAAAAACTGGTACTCAATAAATTAAACTGTTCTGCGTTTAAAACCTTAAACTATGATATACAAAAACACTTGGTTCTATGTACATTAATTGATGAGAGTATCATTCCTGGAGTTGGGCAATGACATATAGATATCCCAGGATCGTTCCTTTAGGTATTATAATCTGCTCCAGGATTGCTTTCTTAGTAAGTTATAGGGTCAAACCATTACTGGTTCCAATGTGAAACACATGGAACATTCCTGCCCACTGTAGTGTGGGTTGGAAAAGGAACAAGATCCCATTTTGGTCCAAAATTGTTATTCCCGGTAATCGTAAAGCTAATTTAGTTACTGCATTCAAAGCGGGATCATAGTTACCTAATGGCTGGATTTTATGCAAGTGCATTTCCATTTTAAAATAGAGTGGACATCTTAAAACAAAACGTCCACTGGGTTTATCTCAAATAATAGATAAAGAGTCATTGATCTTAAACGAAAAGTTACTATGTTTGCTGACATAAACCTTGATTGTAGTATAAACTTTATTAATACTTCCCTGATCTTGGGATCTTTTTCCGGAGGAAGAAGTGTGAGCTTTCTGGAAGTGTCGAATTTGTCTCTCCTCGCGGTCATATGAAGCAGCCGATATATGTTTCTTGATCGGAGATGGCTCTTGGGTTTATCTTTGATATGGGTGTTTTCTTAGCTCCCGAGACGACTTTCTGTCCTTACTGGGTTCGGACGTTTCGTTTGCTTCCTTCGGGTTGTATATTTTCACTTCTAATTTTCGTATTTCCTCTTCAAGTTATCGTTTATCTTCTTTCCTTCTGTAGTACAGTTGTTCCAACTCTGTGTAGAGTTCAGTACTCATTTTTCTTATGCATCGTGTAACAAAAGAACATTGTTATACTATCCTATAATATCTTTTCTTGACTTCGATAATTGTTAATCAATCCTATTTGATGTCTTATTTTTATTGTTTTTCGTGAAAAGTTAAGTGTCATTAATTGCAAAGATTTTTCATTAAAATATCAAATGTTTATTCAAAAAAAACAGTTACTTATCCTTTTCCTAATTTTTGTCATTAATAACACCATAATTTGGTGAGCTTCCTAAGGAGCTAAGCAGTGTGGCTTACCAAAACATTTCATTAAGATAACGAGTGTCTGACCTTAATGTTCATCATTTATCCTGTTCCTTATTATGTCCTTCCAAGTTTTACCCTTTCAATATATCTCTACTACTGTCTCCTTGTAAATTACTTTAATGGTTCTAAATTTGACTGAGGGATTTCTATTGATGGTCCCCCGATCTTTTAGCAAGAAGATCTCTAAGCGTCACCAAAGAAATCTCCCCACCTGGTCCCACGGTAGTGGCGAGTGACGAGTTCGCCAATGCCGTCAGACCATTTGTAGATCGGAAGGTTTTTCTAGTATTTTTAGGGTCTAACTTTCGTTGGAATTCTGATACCTTTGCGTATCTATTACCAGGGTAACCTTCTATCATTCTGCCAATTATCTATCTTATTCGAAAAGCGTATACGTACTCCTGATGTTCCAGTCACATTTCCTATATAGTTATTTACGAAAATATTTACTAAAATGTTTGATCCTAAACGTTTAAAAAGTCGTTAGTCACCATGGAGAGAGTGTCTGTCCCATTTCCCTATTATAAAAAAACAATAACGCGGTGCTAAATAGGGATGAGGATAGTGAGGTCGGCAGAACATGGAAGAAGTGAGAACACAGTCTGCACGGCGCCTGTACAAGATTGTGAGAAATCCGAAAATCCTAGTGACTGTCTTAACTTTCGGCATCATAGGTATGATTTCTACAGATGTCATAGGAATCGGCAAGTTGGGGTTTTAAACAATAGTCTGTTACAGCCACGGGACATCAGTGTCGTATCTCGGACTAAAGAGAATCTGTCACTTCTTCCCGCTCAACCATCCAGCATCCTCCTCATCTATTCACTCTTTATCATATGTGATTACTAGCAAGGTGGGACCTCTTTTCATCCCTACAAAATATCGTATGTTATTTATTGATGCACTATAGTGTCTTTTGAGTGAATATAAGGTCAAAATCGTAAGCCTCCTCTTGACTATAGAAATCGAATCCTTACTCCTCTTCTATACGGTCCGGTTCCGAGAAAGATAAGATGATAAGGGCCAAACCCACTGTAATTTACGAGCAGAGGGTAAGTTTTAATTCCTTCTCCTACTTGAGATCGAGTATCCGACGAGCAAGATACTCGTTTTGCATCATCGTCCAAAAACAATTATACCAATGGAAATTTCCAAAGCCAGAGGAGCATGAGCTGATTAATAGTAATATGTGAATTCGAAATAATTTGTGCACCTAGCTCACTCTATAAGATCCTCGTCCAAAAATGCCTGACTATAATAACTAAATGAACCTATAAAAACTACTTCAAAATACTTCTTGATGTCATGGGACAGACACCGTTCCAGGCACTCCCATGAATCTTATTGTGACTTGTTCTACCCAGAGATAATGATTAGTGAGTGACTGGATCATCCTATTAACATTTCTTCATAAGCAATAAATAAACTTCTAGTTACTTCATCATTCTATTACCATATTTCTCGCACTTACTATGAAATGTGAATACATTTCCCTTTTTCTCTATATCAACGAGGACAGAATTCTGACGGGTGTGTCAAGTGTTTTGGGTCGTGAGAAATGAGTTTCCCTAAATGAAAAATGGGTTGGCCGATATGTGCGATTGGCCAACCGAAGGTAGGTACTCTAGACAGGACAGCGTCTAGGGTCGTATTAAGATTTGCCGTGGTGAAGGTTTCAAAGGGTGCATCCATTCATTAAGGTCGCCAGGTCAGAAACACGTTACACTGCCACAGCGGCTTAGTATATATCTCTAAAACCAAAGTCAACTTAATTTTCCCCAAGGCATCCTGCAACATAAAAACAAAGACAATCATAAGGACAATCATGCAACAAGCAATCTTGGTCCTGGTCAAAGTTTTCATAGACGGGGTTTCGAAAATGTCAAGTAATAGTTGTCAAATGACAATATATTCGTTTAAAATGAATTTGTAACAAAAGCATTAACAATTATGCCTAAATTAGTACAAACAAGATGTTTTTATTACATGGAGGCAGATGGTATTTAAAACAATCCAAATCAAAATAAAAATGAGCAACGGTTCAAGGGTTTCAATCCAGTTCTTGACCAAGGATTTTTGCATTGACTAATTGCATTTGTGAAGAAATAGACACATAGGAACCGAAACAATTCCAAGTTAATTCGACTTGAACTTCTAGGCGAGCGTGACGGAAAATGCAATAACTCAAATTACAATATGCTTTGTAGATGCAAAAGGTATGGGCGTGGTAGAGAATTGCCCAGAGAAACGGTAGCAAAATAACATTTTTACAAAGTTGCAAAAATTCTAAACTTCCCAAAACTAACAGTAGCAAAACGTCTTGACGTTAAGAAGGTTTGCCCTTCAAACAATGCCAAAATAAAAGTTATGCATAGTCCATATATATTATGGAATGCATAAGGTGCTTCGACGTACTTACGTCTCATTAAAATATTAGTTAATTCAAAAGTTAACACAAGAAATCTCAGCAAATGAAAAATTACGGCCAATACATACAAACGGTAAGGTTGAAAGGTGCAAGTGTCCGAAGTAAAACATATTGAAAAAGCGGTCAGTGTGCCAGGAATAAATGTGAATAAAGGACGACAAGAAAATAAAACAACTCAACTGCCAACGAGAGAAAGTCCCCAAACCTGTGGTATCTGACTTACAGAGAGAAAAACAAGAAAAACCGTGTTTTAAAACTTCCGGGTTCGATTTTCAGAGTCCCTAATAAGTAACAAGGAACAGCGAAAATCTATCTGAATAGGGTATTCATATAGGGTTTATATTGTAAATTCGAACAACAACTACGTAAAACGCTACTCTTGACAAAAACGTGAAAGCTAAAAGCAACAAAGATTCCATTTAACTCAGAAGATATTGATTTGCCAACCTAATACCCAAGCAAAGTTGATATGTTAAGTAAACATTTAGGAAAAATTTTTGACTACCGAAGAGGTATCGAATGGCATAAGACAATCCCCAGGTTACACGATCCAAAGGACCGAAATCTCCCTAACTACGAAAAACGATGAATAGCCAAATCTGGCATCAATGCTCAAAAACAGAGAATTAACAAAGGATATCCGGAATGGGGTCGCATGAAAGAAAATTACGCAAACCCCAAGCATGAAATATGTTACTATAGGGAAAAGAAATGGAATAGCCGAAAATCACAAAATTTTCCTCAATGAGTTCCCCAAAAGTGGGCTTCAAACAGAAACTACAAACAACAGAGGCATCCACACATGCCCATGTCGACACAAAACATATAGCATTATCTAAACTTCAATCAAGCCCTCAAGGTTGACGTGTCGAAACAGTGCTTTCAATGGTTACCCATCAGTTACGAAGCTACAAAGTTTAAGAAAATGCTATAATTTGAGGAGAGTGAAATGTCCAATTAAGTTTTATTTATTGGCATAGTACCTCCAGGTGGGATGAACATGATGATGCACGACAATGCAAATTAGTAAAACTATAGTTGACTCAAATGAAGAGGTTTGAACTGGGAGATAGCTAGGCAAAAATGCTTTTGTAAAATTGGTATTGTGAAAAGTATAAAGAGGTAAAAATGGGACATTATCATGGCGTGCATCAGTCAGAAGCCACCTTTCAATATAAGGTTGAGTGAAGGTTTAGGTTGTTATTCGTTTGAGGTTCGCTCCTGCCAAGGTTGAATAAAAAATAACGTGTCAATATGATGGTTGAGTACGACATTCGTTTAAAACATCCGGCAGGAAAATATAGTGATTAGATGAGTCTTTTTTATAGCATTCTTAGAGAGTGTTAGCAATCCCTTGTTATGTCAAAAAGTTAATGACTAGAATAATTCCCAAGGAGCACATGAAAAATGGTTATGTCAGGGATTTAGTGTGGGCAAAAGCTATGTTTGGCTTCCGTCTATCTTGTTGTTTTCCAAGCCAACGGTACTCATCAGAATTCTAGTATTCGAAAATCTAAGGTGAGGTACTCCCCTTTGGTATGTTAAATCTCGATCAGTTTCCTCTTAATAGGAGGTGATGCAATGTTGCATCATCCGGGGAATTCCACCCGTATCGACTATATAAGCAAGGCTTTTAGGGCTGAACACGGCATTCGAAATTATTCATCGACGGACGGTGTTTAAATGCTGAAGCATGCAGCTATCATCGGCACTGGATATTGACAAAGTTCTTCAAAATGAAACTATCCTAACCCTTCAGGGTCGACGTCTTGATCCTATTTCTGCTTTGCGACAAACAGACGATATCTTCAACTGTAGTGGAGCGTTACTTCCACCTGACAATGCGGCATTTCGTCTCGTATGGTTTACTGGAAGAGAGCACCGGTATCACAATCGAATCTACATTCGTTTCGAGTATCCGATTCCGGACCCACTTCGCGCCGACGTCGCCTGGGATCGATCGCGATTACTTGGAGACCTGGAACGTCAAATTTTGGGACATGTGATTTTTCCTTTATCTTTGTGTGTGTTTTCTTTTCAAGCTAATTTCCTATTCTTTTCAAACTAATTTCCTGTTTTTTGCGTCAGATAAATTTCATTGTTATTAAAACGCTTGGTTAAATTCTGTCTACTTCAAATCAGAAATTGGGCCTGGTATATGCGAGAAGAAACTCTTATGATGACCGTAATCAAGCCACAAAAATTGAACGTATAATTAGATTGTATAGAGATAATGTGGGTAATACCCGTCGTTTTGAATATTCTTAATACCGTCATAAGATCGTTTGATGTAATATGGGATTATTGTAATATAAAATATATAACAGGACTTTAACCCTTATCTACAAATAGATTTGGGGTGCTGACTACTGCGAGGTACAACATGCTGTAAATGTGTAAGGCATTTTTCATGAATAACGTCTCACAAGAAAGTCGCCGTTAGTTATCTGGTACAAAGATATGAAGATTATGTGGTCAATACTATAGAAAGAGTTTCACTAACCCGTAATTTCCACTGCTTTATTCGGTGCTAAGGTAAATTACAAAACATAATGGGTGGAGTACTAGAAGGAAACTAATATGATTGCATCACACAAAAAAATATTGGTTATTTTTTGGAAGTAATAGCCAATGTTGACTTTACGCACATAAGTCGTAAAGAACGTTTTAGGTTTTATAGGCCAAATGTGAAAGCAGCATGGTATACAATAGAACGCGTCTGGCCATCGAAATTGATGTTTTAGGAACAGATACGATTGTTGCAGGACAAAAGAGAAGCAAAGTAAAAAGAGTTCCATCCAGCTACACGAGGATACAAGGACGAACTCCGTGTGAAATGACAAACAAGCAAATGACTAAGTTGTCAATCAATTCCCCACCCCAAGTCGAGACTACAAGTAGACATTTAAAAGCACTAGTGTTTCTGTATGCTTTCGAGTAATCAGTCGACTGCCATCTGCTTTCGTCTTTTTGCGATGATTCAAACTTGCACATATCTCTTCAAGTATGTACTTTCCACGATGGGTGTAAGCAAGGAATCGATCAGCAAATTTTTAATAGGAAATCGATTTCACGTAAAATTACGCAATCGATTTCACGTAAAATTACGCAAAACACTAGGTACTTATTAAAACTTAATTTTCACATTTTAATGAATTCAGTGGTAGTAATAACCCAAAGTGTCACGATCACTCCCAAACGACTAGGGACAACATTATCCACGATCCTTGCTTCCTAAATACTCAATGTAAGCATCATGGTCTTATAAAAGCAGTACCAACAGTAAAACATCACAGACGGATAGAAATAAAGTGTGCCCTGCGCATATCACGTTATTTTTCACTGTCTTAAAATTTACAGGTTTCTATTGGTTCTTCTAGTATTATTGCTCAAAGCTGTCGGACTTATATACAAAACATAATCGAATACGCACTCAAGGTCCACTATTTTGCCACGAATATCAATACATGAGTAGTAGCATGTAAAAACCGCATTATGCACTTATTTGCTGGGTAAACATATTGGTTTGTCTATTGTTCCACAGTAACAGATGTATGCAGGTTTTTTTTAAGGTTTCGCTTTGGTGACCGCAAGGAAATTTTAAGAGAACGCTTGGAGGAATTTGAGAGACCGTTCTCCATTGATGTGATCTCAGGTCACTATACTTTGAGAGACCGTTGGAGGAATTTGAGAGACCGTTTTGGTCCCTCAAAACAACTTAAAAAAACACTGGATGTATGCATAAGTCAATTGTAACAATACATTGTTTACAGCAGAAACCCATCACTTAAAGTTCAAACAATGCACATTTTATACCTTTTTCCTTATCTTGATTAACAATATAGTCACTTTTCGACTTTATGCACTAGTCCAATCTAAACCGCGTTATTTTTACAAATCAATCAGGGTATAAATGTGCTCATAGGTGTCTGCTATTATAGGAATATTTAATAGATGTTCCCAAAACCAAATTACTTGCCAGCAATAGAATTTAATATTTATAAGTTCGAGCAGTGGTCGATATGCTTGAAAGGAATCTCGAAATTGGCTATACAATTTTCGTTTGAACACTGAAAACAACACTGGGTTATCATCCAGAATTTCTAATTCCAAATTCTTCTCCTGCAAATGGTCTTCCAGCACCTTTATAGGGCACTGATCCCAATCAAAATTCACACTTATAATCACTTGTAAGGCATGAGCTAGTTGCCAATCAATGAGCGTTCTTGTTCAAGGCCTAACACAACTGCTTGAGCTTCAGACTTCGTGCAACCAATATTCTGCAAATAATTTTCAAACAGCGTCTTTAGGCTTGAGTCGACTAAATTATTTTCATCAACTTGACAAGCTCGATCCACATGGTCAATAAATAATGGCACAGATGTCAACACAATAGATAGAGTCATTTCCATGATTTCAGAAGCACTTGCTCCTTCAACTATCAATTTTTCTATACAATTTTTAGTGGCTTTGATTATCATTTTTAATTGTGTAAGTCCCCAAATGATCTATACAAAAGGATTTTGCAATTAATATTTACTCCGTTACTTGTTCCATGACTAATAAATTTAACTGTGCTTTACAATCGATTTACACATTGATCAATATTTGCAACCACTCATAAGTATTTTCATCTATTGGTGTATTTACAAGAAATCCCCAGAGCCACATAACTTGCCATTGAAAATTGCGTGAGGTCACATACTGAAGAAGTGGACAATACCAGAAAAAGAAGCTCTGAAATTCTTTATACAGTTTCTGCTTGAATACTTTAAAAAATAAAGGATTTTGTTCTAAAACATCTATCTTTAGACTAAAACATCTATCTGCAGGCCAAAGGGCCTGCGATTGAATCTGCACTCTCAGTATAGTGTTGAGTTCGTCTTGGCTCCTCAACATGAAATGTCTTGTGATGCTGAAATAACAACGAAAAGAAGACTTCGATTACTGGAGAAAAATAACTGAAGAGAGCAACTTAGACGTTTACCGACGAATTCACGACAAGCCAAACGAAGCTGAAAACTAAACAACGACTGAAGACATTAACTCTTTAAAACATTGTTATGTGTACCTATCTGATGTATTGTGAATTTGTACTTTGCACATTTATTGTGAGTCACCGTTGGGGAGAGAGTAACTTAAGATGGCATAAAAAACTAGTATACAAAAAAATAACTTCAAATTGCAAATAGAATTAATGATGGAAACAGATAAAAATATTTTGTTTAAAATACCGATTCGGAATTCACGATTAGAGCGCAAACTGTGGCTGACCACTAGTGTCGCTATTGCACTGTGTACTGCTCGAGATTTGTCACGTGACCTTGATGTCGAACTTTGTGTGTATATAAAGAGTGGAATTGCCATGCTTGAATCAGTTGAGCAGTGGGCATACCAAGCTTAACACCTAAATAGTTGGCGAATGAGTGGGGTCTGGCAAATTCGTGAACGAGGACACGCTTGTAGCTAACAAACACCCCAGAACGGTTAGACTTACGGAGATACTGAGGTCATAACCAATTTTCAGGCAGGTCGTGTTACGACTGCCCAATAGGATTGCTTACTCTCTCTCCCCATGTGAAAGAATATAATTCGCATTAACCCTTGTCACCTGCAATAATAATGCATGTGTGTTAATGCACCTTACTATTATAAACCCCTGTTGTTGAGAGTACGTTTATTGCGTGCTCTGATGTATATTAAAAAAGACTCCTGTTGTTTGGAAGTATATTATTGAATATACTGGTCGCATTGCTTAAAGTTATATTAATAAAACCATGAGTGAATACAATTTCGTTGTGATAAACTGAGCGCTTCGAGCGAAACCGGCGGGCCTAAGTTTCTTAATTGTTAACTTGGGCATGCCATGTACACTTCCACTAACCAGTGCTCTCGCGGAATTGTCCTAAACGTGTAGTAGTCTTCTTCTTTAGAAGGGGACTGCCACATAAAAAATGGTGCCACCAGTGAGGTAGTGCCTAAACGTAAAGGGTACTACCTCAGCTCGACTTCTTTCAGTGGTTTTGCATAAAAATTAGATAATTGGTGCTTGTGCTTACCAATAATTGCGACCATTGTTTGGCCTTTTCTTCTGAAAGGGGAGAGAATGCAGGCACTCAAAACTTTTCATGCCTTTATCCAATAACCTACCTTACCCCGGAAAAAGTGAGTTAGTACAGAAGTTAGGAAATTTAGACAGAGCAGAGTCTTGTATGTTGAAACTAGAAACAGAATTGGTGTGACTACCATTGGAGTATAAAAGTGCTATTTCAACACCGCAGTTTAGAAAAAGACCTATTTTTGAGAAAATCAGTACAAAACTCGTGGTGAACACAAGATCTAAACAATTAAAAAATAATGATTTGGCTCGTGAACATTTTGAGGATTTGATGTCATTAAAACAAGAAAACAAGATACTTAAAACATCAGGAGTATTGCAGAGGACAAGATGCACTTGGAAAACGAGCCCTATAAAAGTACTAAAGGAAAAATTACATGGTGTGGGATTACAGTTAGATTTTTTAAAGAAGAGTCCATTTTATTTAGTAAACTTAAAAATCGTCTTGGTAGAAAATTTCAAGTAGGAGAATTTTATAAATATTATACATTAATTAAATTAATAAACCAAAAAGATTTTCAGTGGCAAATTGATACTATTTGGGAAAGGTTATTCAACCTAAAACCAGGAGAAGAATGTTATGGATCATTAGAATTATTGTTACAAGCCCAGAATGTTGCTAAATACAAATAAAGCAGTCTTTAATACACTAGGCATTTTCTAAAATATTTCAGTGTCTTAATTTACTTTGCGATTTGATTGGATTCAAGATCCAGAGGTAGTTTTGGATAAAAACTAAAGACTGTTGGTCTCAAATCAGAATATTTGGAAACAGATCCGGAATCATTTGAAGTTTTTCATAAAAAGCTGTATCTGAACCTAGACAGAAAATACAGGGTGACCCAAAAAGATGCGTACCCATATTTTACTCGATAAAAAACCCATTTTTTAACGAATGTCTTTTCTGTTGCAGGACGTGATAGGTGAATTTATGGATGATCGTTTGCAGCTATAGTTGCCCCAAAACTGTCTTGGACAAATCAGCAGAAGATATTTTCCCTGGAGACCTATTTTGCAACAAAATCATACCAGAGTGTACAGATTCAGTTTCGAAAACGTTTCCATTGTCGCAACTTTCCACCAAAATCAACGATTGTTAGTTGGGTTACGAAGTTCAGAGAGC
>Ga0210059_1001104_pt1 | contig 39325 bp, 21 predicted proteins | sample Ectturendosymbi2_FD_188042 | JGI IMG/M metagenome (GOLD analysis project Ga0210059, IMG submission 188042) | Ecteinascidia turbinata endosymbiont from Florida, USA - Sample 2 (SPAdes) (version 2) | ecosystem: Host-associated > Tunicates > Ascidians > Unclassified | place: Key West, Florida... | reverse complement strand
AATATAAACTATTAGAGCTCCAAGTTAGGCTATCGGAGGAAAATACGTACACTCAACGCTACGATACAGCAGTTCGTAACTGCAAAAAATATCAGGCGGCGCGTTAAAACAGGGGAGAAGAACACACTCATCAATTCGTCAGAGGAATTTACAACGGAGAAATGAAGCTGCGCTAATGTCTTGTCGAATGCGAGCAGTCGAGCATAGACTAAGTGGGGATGGACTGTCTGGCGCACACCCCGGTTTAAAAAATCGAATCTTGCTAAACTACACAAGAATTGAGAAAGCGCATAATGTATGCAAGAAGACTTTCGATTTTGTTGTTATTTATAGAAGTCCAGCAAACTTAGTTTTCCTTTTTTCCTGCTGAGACACAATAAATGCCTGAATGCTTCTATGTTAACAACTGATGTTTTTGAGCTCGTGCAACAGTTCTATCATGCTACAGAAATTGGCAGGCCTAATGCAGCCAATGCTGTCAGCGCTTGCCCTGATCAGCCATAGCAGACACAATAAATGCAATTGTTTCGGATAAAGTGAACTATCGCCGAACACAATCGTAAACATGTAGAGCCTAGCAGACGAAAGGTCTGCAAAAAGTGGTGAGATGGTTTCTGTACCCAGACGACAACCCAGATTCCCACGGAAACCTAATCATTACTTTCTGGCCCATTTGCAATCCTCCTTGAAATTTGCATGCAAATTCATTCCGTGTTATTTGCATTAAGTCGACAAATTAACAAGCAGAAAGTATGCGAAAACAATTAATGTCCTTTGCACAGGTAATCAAGTTTTGTAAAATATCAAGCTTAAGCGGGAAGTTTAACCCCAACCCCAACCCCCCTTGCGTACGCCCTTGGCACTGAATATAAACTAAAACATCAGCGCCCCAAGCTAGGATATCGGAGGAAAACACACTCAACGCTACGACACAGCAGTTCATAACTGCAAAACTATCAGTCTGAGCGTTCAAACAGGGGAGTAAAAAACACTCATCACTACGTCAGAGGATTTACAACTACAATTTTTGCATGAAATCGACAAATTAACAAGCAAAAAGTATGCGGAAATAATTAATCTCCTTTTCGCAGGTAATAAACTTTTTGTAACATGTCAAACTAAATGGGGGTTAACCCCACCCACCACCATTGCGTACGCCCTTGGCAGACAAAATAAAGACAATGGTTTCGGATAAAGTGAACTGTCGCAGAACACGATCTTAAACATGCGTAGTGGACGAAAGGTCTGCAAAATGTGGTGGGATGGTTTCTGGATGGAGACGATAACCCAGATTTCCACCAAAACCTAATTATTACTTTTTTAGCCCATATACAATGTTCCTTGAAATTTGCATGCAAATTTATTCCGTGGTATTTGCATTAAGTCGACAAATTAACAAGCAAAAAGTATGCGAAAACACTAATTTCCTTGCGAAGGTAATGAAGTTTTTGTAAAATATCAAGCTCAAGGGGGGGCTTAACCCCAAAACCCCCCCTTGCGTACGCCCTTGCGTTGGATGGGATGGCTGAGGCTATCACTGGAAGCAACGATATCGGTCTCTAGTCACCCAATATACCGGAAAAAATGCGGGAACATTGGTTGAAAAACGAAAAGTTATTTTTAAAACATGATGTTGCACAGAACAGAAAAGACAGAAACTCGTCACGTAATGCACCACAAATCTTATTCGGCGCCAGAACCAAAACGCCCAAGTCGTTGAAAGAAGCTGGCTTTGCTTTTCTCCTTCACCAACTTGTGTTTATTGTTTCACGTGTAGACTGATGTGCGCGGATACGACTAAATGTGCGCATTGCCTTATTAGAAAAGGAATCTGCGACTGAAAGCACGCTGAGGAGCCACGAGCAAACAATGGAACATATATATGCCATGACTACGTTTAGCAATCGCAGATGTAATTAAACACTGTGAAGAATTGATAAGGAGCTAGCCAGTCAGGTCAATCAATGGCAACAATATTGGGAATCGCTTCTGTCAGCGTTTGGTTTCTGCCTCAAATTTATTGCTGAGCGAGAACTGACATTCAGAGATGATGAAAACGTCGGATGGCCCAGAAACGTTTTTCAAGCAAAATTTCAATAAAAAAGAAACAGGATGCTTCTGGTGACCGATTTTGCAACAGTTTCACAAATCGCTATTCATTGTCTATTAGGCTATCAAGTTGTATCATAAAGTTTTGCTACGCTTGAGTTAAAAATATGACGTCACAAAACTACGTCATAAACATTAATGATCAGTGGAAATACTAGTGACTTCATCGGTCATCCCCTATTTAAAGATTCTTTATCCGATCCGCACATGAGGCCTCCCACCACGCCTGGGCCCCGGGCTCCACACCATCTAAAATCGGCGCTGGCGCTGAGAGTGGCGAAGTTTGTATTTCAGTGCAATGACACATAAAATAAGTGGAGTGTGCGTAGAAAAATATGCTTATTATGTCAACAAACTTCGCCAAAACGTTGGTTTGGAAACATGAATACGACGTCAAATTGTGACGTCACAAAGAGCGCACCCCAAACACAAATGACCACCATATGCCACTGAATGAAAGCCCCATGAAAATTTTCTGCGTACGCCACTACAAGCAACAATAGAGATCACGCCCCGCGATCACTCTCGGCGTACGCTAGTCAGATTTGTTAATGGCATACCTTGATGTCCGTTACTTGACGCTGCTCATGCAATGACTGGGTCCACAAACTACCAAGCTACTTATTGCAACAGTTTCCCCACTACTTTATCTTGAATTGAACATTAGGCTTAACAATATGCCTGAAAATTCGTCAGAACAGCAGTGCTTGGCTCCCAACCAGTAATACCGTCCGTGGCCTTGGGTACTCAGTGCAGTGAAGCGTTACACAGGACAAAGTTAGATTGATTGTTACATCACCAGTCCTATATCTCATGATTTATAATTTTTGTAATGAACTATGGAGTCGATGTGCATCAATTAATTTGGTTCCAAAATGGCAAACATAATTTTTATTTTTGGAATCAATTCCTAATTTTAGTATGTTCTAACCTGAAAAAATCGCCCCCCTGGAAACTGAAATTGCCCCCCAAATCTGGTAAATCACAAAATCGCCTCCATAACGCATAAAACCGCCCCCTGGGCGACGATTTCGCCCACGGTGAATACCACTGATTTAAGTGAAGATAAAAGAAAATATCAAACGTTCTGAAAAAGAGTCTAACTAACTTTTTATGTTACTGCATGCACTTGATTTGCTACTAACCTGCTTGTAAATTGTCAGTATGTTCAAAATATCCTTGAACGTGTTAAAAACTTGATGCAAATAACGCATAATACTTAGCGTATATTTCAAGTTTCATTTTGACTTTTTTTTAACATTTTGTATATCTGTTTTTTTTATCATATTTTGGGTTTTTTTTTCAAGGTAAATTCAGGGGTTTTCTTGATAACAGAGTGGCAACACTGGTCACAATCGGCGGGCAGAAGATCAGCCCGAAGTCAGATTTTTTTAAAAGAAGTTTTACCGACTCCGACTACCCAAGACCAAGCTCCTTCCGACTTCGACTACGCATGCAGGCCTGATAGTGGTAGCAGTGTTTAAGATTAGTTCAAAATATATTGGAATAAGACGCTCACTTGCTACAAGAAAGACACTATGAATACCGAAATTGTTGAAGTGCATTAACAAAGCACAGCCGAAGTGGAGCCGGAGCCATGTTATGAAACAACACAGCTCCGGAGTTGGAGCCGGAGCCACGTTTGCAAAAAAATGCAGCTCCGGAGCCGGAGCCATGCTTACGAAAACAGAGAGCTCCGGAGCCGGAGTCATTTGATTTTTACAAGAGCTCCGCAGCCCTGAATTGCTGTCCATTAACACTAGAAGCCCGGTGCGGTCATTTTTGACCGTTTTTGAAATTTAGCGTTTCGCATTGTCATTAATGTTGTTATTTCCTTCGTCATACTCCTTGACTTTTCCTAACTTATGATAAAGTTTTTGCAGCTGTTCGGATTTTTAGTAGAGCTTTTGGAAACAGAGTATTTCACACATCTACCTAGAAGCCTTGAGCGGTCAAAATGACCGGCACGTGATCAGGAGATTATGTTTCTTCAAAAAGGTGGTTAGAAGCTTTAGTAGAGTTTCTTTCATAACTATGCACGCACTTACGCACCAATGAAGTAACAATTGATTGATTTTCTTCTGAGAACCAGGAGCTAGACTGATATTTAGTAGTCTTATAGGTTTGTTTGTTAGCTGTGTCAAATAGTTGTTGATAGTTGGTTGTTGTAATATCTCTTTTATCATTTTCTTTTCTTTTTTTTATCATTTTCTGGGTTTTTTGTCAAGGTAAATTCAGGGGTTTTCTTGATAACAGAGTGGCAACACTGGTCACAATCGGCGAGCAGAAGATCAGCCCGAAGTCAGATTTTTTTAAAAGAATTTTTACCGACTCCGACTACCCAAGACCAAACTCCATCCGACTTCGACTATGCATGCAGGCCTGGTAGTGGTAGCTGTAATGTAGGAAATAGACTTACCCTTGTTTAGACGTTGCTTTTATCATAACTTTTGTTTTGGCGCACCATTTTTTCTCCTCTCATTTATTGCTCTTTCCTCTCGCTTTGTGTTTTAACTGATTGTCGCTAGTAAGTCTTGTCTTATCATATTTGGTGTTTTTTACTACTTGTTTGTGCTTAATCTAACTGCTTTTTTTACGGTACTGTCAACGTTAGCTCAAAATGTTTTTCACGCAACCTTTGTCTTTGCTTCGTAATAATCACTGCTTTGCGTATTCCACTCGTTTTTAACTTTAATTTACTTGGACTGAAGATGCCGTATGGCGAAATCAATTTCCATTAAATCACATCTATGCGTGCTGATTCTGTCACTTGTGCACAGGCTGTACTTAAGTTGAATATCTCTTTTAGCAACTTCATCACTATAAGGGTTATATTGTCATAAATGACAGCTACTTCACCATCTTCTAAAGCTAGCAGAAGATCTCAAGCAAAAAAAACAACAGTTGTGGGCACTGTATGAAACAACAACGACAGGTGCCAGACGCAGAGCTGGTAATGAAAGGCAAGCCATTGCATGCTCTGAATTTTTTTTTACATAGCCTGTAAAGCTAAGGATAAAAGGTTATGTGCATTTTGATCTCAACGCACAAAAGCGTAGAAATTATAAACACCACAAAAATTCTTCCAGAAATGGTAGAGTACTAAACTAATTTGGTTAGCATGCGTGGATGTACTGGACTAGCTAATAAAAGTGCACCTAGGCCAGTGGTGGCAAACCTTTTGTAGACCGAGTGCCTAAACGTCAACCCTAAAATCACTCATGTATTACAAAGTGCCAACACAGCAAAATTATCTGAAAGAGACAACTGAGCTTTTGGGTTAAAAAAATAACTTATGCATTAACATCTTTCGTCCTAAAAGAAATACACACTAACAGCAGGGGCGGCTCGTCTAGACGGGCTGCCGGACTGCAGCCCTCCCTGAAAAATGTAATGCAAAAGATTCCGCCAAACGGCCAAACTCGCCCTAAGTCTGGATTTTGTTACGAAATTTCACAACACAATCATTTTCGGTACTTCCGACACCATTTCGGCTCAACGTTTCCTAGGAATCCAACAAAACCAGTGTTTCGCTCTTTTCCAACGGCGCCGCTTATGCGATGACGTTTTCAGCACACTTGCCGATGGATTTGGTGATTTCGGGGCTGTCTTCGGCACAGCCCTAAAGGAAAGAAACTAAACAATTGGCTACAAGAAACATGGTGGTATATCCGCCTATCGCAAAGCGTTTTTCTTTTTTGACAATGAATTTTTAAAGAAAAAACGAAGGAAACATAATCTTGACCATTTTTCACTACCTGATTTTCTTGGATATTGAATTTTATAATTAAGTTTAACAATGCTTTTACTAGTACTTTGGCGATATAGGCGGCATTGGATTCAAATGTAGTCGCCAATCTCGGGCTGCGAAAATACAGCCCTTCGTTTATCTGCACCACTGCAGCTTGCAAAAGTAAGCTGTCTAGGATTGGCGTTTGAAGATGTACGGCAGTAGTTGGTGGATACCATTTTTGGACAACAAAAGGTGTGACTGATTTGAAACATTGAAATGTGAAAATTTTGAAGCATGAGAAATCTGGCAAGCCTATAAGCATTCAAGTAGACCTTTAATTTTTTGGTGAAGTGAACTTTGCAGCTGTGATTGATTCAGGATACAAGCTTTTACTGGAAAAGCATAACAATACAATTAAAAAAAACAAAAGTTTGTGGAAAATCATAAACTGTTTGAAATTTTTTGGAAAATTTAAACTTCATTTGAAAGAACATGATTCAAGCACCAGCTCAAAGAAAGTGACTCTAGCCTAGGTTTGCTGCCATGACCCGGTTTGAATAAATGCTAAGCTTTGTCTTGTTAACAATAGTACCTTAGTATTCGAGCGGAATGTTCTACGTTTTGTATGCGAGTGGTGGTGGGCTCGACTCTCGACTTTGCAGCTTTGGTGGAAGTGGTTATGCGTCATACTTTTAATGGGACCAGTTTATTTCTTTTGTGTTCATGCTTACGCTTTCGGGTTTGGTTTCATTAAACTGAAGTGAATGTTTTCTGTGTATCAATAAGAACAACTTAAAATTACGAGTTTTATAAGATTAGGACTGCTGGAGTGACTGGAAACGCCACTAAGCAGCCAGGGCGACAATCCTATATGTTCAACCAGAGATGAAATTTCACAGCCCTCCCAGTCATTTTCACCACGAGCCGCCTGTTAGTCTAACAGGCCTTCCAAAACGTTCAGTACATAGAATACATAATGCCTTTCCACTGCGTTCAATCACTCCAAGTGATTCTGTCCTGGCCTCTTGGAATGATCTTCCAATACGATTTTTTTGCTTTTTGCGCTACGCTCATTTTTTAGTGTTCAAAACTTAGAGTCTACTAAAACGCATACTTTTAAAAAATGAAGTACACATTTAAAGTTATCCCTACGCAAAAATAGCTAACGCTAAAAGTATATGTTCCCTGAGTCAACAATGTACTGCAGCGATATACAAAAACTTGTCCTAATCCCCCTAAAGGCGTCTAGGCTAGATGCCATCACCGTATCCTGTGACGAGGAGTTCTGCAGGTTTGCTACATGCTGGAAAATTGGGTAGGTGACTTTTCCGTCTTGCCGATTCGGTCTGAGCCGTTTCGGTCACGGGACTTTTCGGTCTTAGTCGTTTCGGTCTCGAGACATTTCGATCAGAATATAAAACCGTGCAGAAATCTTACATGTTCATTTTTTAATGCAAACGTACTTAATTCAACGAAAGGCTTAATTTCAAAAAACTACGAACATGATCCAAGGTCCAACAGTTAATCAGCATCACCATATGATTTTTATTATCATCAGCAAGCAAATTGAATGATCGACATTTTCCAGTTAAATACAAATTCTTCAAGGTCATAATTACAATTCAGATTTAATCGCAATTATGACTCCTCGAAAGGAGTTGGTATAACACTAGCTAGCGTGGCATTTCACCTTCGTATATAATCATTTCAATAAACAAATGTAATCAGTTATTTATGCACAGATGTGTCGTGATCGAAATGTCCCCAGACCAAAACGTCCCGTGACCGAAACGGCTGAGACCGAAACGACTGAGACCGAAACGGCCAGACCGAAAAGTCCTGTTCCGGGAAAATCGTGCTCACTGTGTACACGCTGGACAGTCTGTAGCAAAGTGGAGACTGTACTCGTAATCCCCACATAAGTTTAAAAATAGTTTCGTTTAATCATGCGATATAAAGCGATAAATTCTTACCTGTCTACTTTACAGTTTCATTCATCAGAAGAAAAAGCACTCTAAAGTTACTATTCTCTCCAATGCTGCTGTTCTCAAACTTCATTTTGTTTAATCGGTTATTGTGATGTAATAATGTGAAAATGTCGTCCTTGCTTGCCTCGTCTACAATTTATCTCAGTGGTTCTTAACTTTTTCTCTGCCACGCCTCCCTTAAGTGATTTTCCCTTGTTTCAAGCGCCATGAAGTTGTAAAAGCAAGTGTAATTATGAGTAAATTTATTGATCAAACTTTGCATGTTGCAGAGCGTGAAAAGGGTCGCTCACCCCTGAAAATTATTTGACACCTCCTGGGGAGGCGCTCCCCCCGATTAAGAACCCACTTGTTTAGCTTGATGTACAAGGGAGTAATGCTTCAAGAATAAAGTGAAACGTTTGGTATATTGTTGCTTGCTAGTGTTCTGGATCTACTCTTCGTTCAAAGAAGGTCCATAATAATCTCGCGTTCAAAACCAAAACAGTGTTACAAGAAATTATTCTATGACAAGCGGTAGTGTTACCAAAAGATATAACCCCTGAAGATACATGCTGGGTATAGAGTACTGGGAGAGTAACTATGGTCCTCCGCTCCTTGGCAGTGTCTTTTTAGGTGGTGGTCCCGATCTTGGATAAACCTTGCCTCGCGAGTCTCTACCTTTCTGATAACAAACTCTGCACTGAAGCGACGGTGCGCGTGCCCACAGTGAGGGGTATGAGTGCCACCTCTGGAACGCGTGCCGTAGGTTCGCCACCACTAACCTAGGCGGTTGCCACGTGCTGTTTTTTTTCAGTATAATCGACTGTACTGCATAAATGCTTACATCATTTACTGTCTATCAATGAAATTGAAATTGTCAAGGAGACAGTTTCTGCTTTAGCTATGAAAGAGCTTTGCAAGCCAAAAGCTGTAGTGGGCTGTGTAACGTCCTACCCATGTTGGTGACCCAAGACATCCAGCACTGCATTGACTGCAATCAGTGCTGAATCACACCTAAGCCGGGAAAACAAAAAAGCACCAGTCTGTGTCATGCAAAATTAAATCTGTAAAACTGCAAGAAGGTCTGTTGTGGAAACACGCATTCCGCAAAGTAACTATTGCGACATGCAAAAATTGTGCTGACTGAGTTCTTATGAAATGTTTTGAAAATAATTTTCGTTTTCTGTACAGGCTACTTTTTAACCTGGCTGTTTTTTTACCTTACAAAAGCATGTAAGTATGATTGACTGGTATGTTTCAATGCAACATTCGAAGTAATTTGAAAGAAAACGTTCATAAACGGTTTTATAAATGAATTACAGATGACCGCAATCGTCCTTCTAGGTAGAGAAATATTTCAAGGCTTCTAGTGTTAAAGCACAGCAATTTGTTTGAAAACATTCAAAGCAGCAAATAAATTAGTTGTGCATTTGGCATAAGTTGCCTTTTAAGCAAATAGTAAAGCCATGAACTTCGTAATTGGGGACAGTTTGCTATTGCCAAGTGTTAAGGAAGTTGTAAAGATAATTAATTTTTGGTGGAAACGCGAGTGAAACCTTAGAATCAGTCTCATCACACAGCACAATGAATAGATGCATTGCAAAAATATCAGGTGACCTTCCTGCACAGATTGTAAATCAAGTGAGTCTCAATTTTATTTAATCCACTTGGATGAATGTGCAGATATTGCGTCAACCATAGTTTTCTGTGTTCATTCATCCGTATACTGACAACGATGAAGTTTTAGATTCTGCAAAGCCATGAAGGTTTTTACTAAAAGTTAAGATATTTTCCGATGATTTAAAAAGTCCTTCAGCGAACATTTGATTCTTTGGGAAAAATGTACCGGGATTTTTACCGATGGTGCTGCAGCATGTACAGACAAAAGTCGGGAGGATTTGAACTAATCCAAGATAAAGCACCCAATGCAAAGTGGACGCATTGTTTCCTTCATAGAGGAGCATTAGTAGCAAAGAATTTATCTAGAAAGCTGCAGTGGCACACTAAATATCTTTTGAACGCGTGAACTTTATCAAAGCAAGGATGCTTAATCATCCTTTGTTGTCGTCTTTGTGTAAGGAAATAGATTACGATCACTCAGGCTTGCCGCTTCAAACTGAACAGCGATGGATGTGAAACGGTTGTGACCTGAGGCGTGTTTATGAGCTACGAGAAAAATCGTTCTACCCTTTAGTAACAGACACATGCGTTCGTAGCTGAAACGTTTAGTCTGGAAACGTTCATTGCAAGTATTGTTTGATTAGCTCATATATTGTTTGATTAGCTGATACTCTCTATACTGTCCGAATCAAATTATGCAAGGTCATCGTTTTATGCAGTACTAATTAACCGCACTTCAAAAATCATCGCTTGTCACAAAAAACTTATTTGGGGGAAAATTATCTGGATGTAAATGCTAGATGGCTATGACATGTCGACTGATTGATGATTGCGACATGTCGACTAATTTGAAAGAACTACATTGCCGACAAGAAATAGAACGACAAAGACAACATAATTAGGCACAATGAGCAGCTTACGGAAAAATTTGAACGCTATTATGGTAACCCTACGACGTCTGATAGAAATGATTGGATAATCGATCCATTTGCAGTCAAAAATTTGCCTGAATTATCTCTCTACCTCCTCATGTTGCAGACACAATTTCTGGATGGAGCAGAAAATTGCATTACGTTTATGTCGTTCACAGGGCCCATAAGAGGGGGGCCAACAGGTACATTGTTCCGGGGCCCTACATCTACGGAGGATCCCGAGACTGAAGGAACATTTGGGTGTTTGTTACCAAACAAACTCGGAATAATGTTGCAAAATTAATCCCGGTGATAAAACTGGTTTTGCCTAAAGGATTTGGTAAGCTAGTGTGATGTATTTTAATGTGAATTGCTGGTAGTGCATTTTCCTGATATGATGCATTGATAATTATTGATAGTAATTATGTTTGTTGAACTTGAATGTTTGCCTACTTTGTCGAATTTAAGACATTCAGGATTACTGTCCCAGTGTGTCCATTGAACTGAATTTTCCTTTACGTCTTTCATTTTCAAAGAAATCTTTAATAAAACACTCTCCAATACACCAAGAGTTTCAAACTAAAAGATACTTCAAGTGAAATATGAATGGAATCATGCAAGTTCACAATAAAATCAAATCTAACAACAGTAGCCCTCGAATGTTGCGCATATGTGTAAGATAACGAAAAAGTTTAGAAGTAACTGCAGTGCAGAACGCAAGTGTTTACGAGCATAGTGCACCGCGGCGGTGTGCCGTGCATTTTGCTGATTGGAAAACTTGCGCCGAAAGCAGATAGAGGCTTTAATCGAATGTGAGTTTAGGATTAGCGGACATACCCAGAAACCTGAAGATTTCGCAACCATACAGGAGAAACAAACCACTCACAGTATTTTGACAGAATGCTTTAAAGCAGTGGTTGCCGGCCAGTGGCCCGTGTGGCTATCTATTGTGGCTCGCGGTCAAAAATAAAAGCATAGGTCGGTTGACAAAATATTTCGTTCTCTCCCTTTATTTTGGTTATAATAAGTAAGCTTATTCCAGGGATACAATTACTCAATGATGTCCCAGGCTCATTTCACTAGCAGCGTTTTATTCAACCTAGATCAACTCCATTCATTCTGAGACTGCGGCATTTTTTCTAATTTCATCCTTGATAAAATTTTACTGTGAACATTTGAAAGTCATGTTTAAGAAATGGTCATATTGTCACATTACTTGAATATCGGTATGTTTTAACATACTGTTTCATATTTTCAATAGGAGCACATCTTGTTGAAGTTGGATGCACAAGTTTTATTTATTTAGCCTGAAGTTTTATTTATTTAGCCTGAAGTTTTATTTATTTCAAAATGATTTTGCAACTCTGCTCCCCGAAAATGGGTTTTGTTCTGCCTGAAAAGATTTCTCTTGCAGTCCCTGCTCGTTCGAAGAAAAATGCCCAAATGGTTCATCTAGTATACAGTTTTTGGTTTCTACGTATAAACCAGCCATGTCCATCCCAAATGGCTTACTGAGCCAAAAGTTATGTCACTGTCTTAAGCAGGGCCGCACCTTGAATAACATATTAATGAGGGCCGCACATTGAATGGCTTACTTTGATCTTAGCAAACTAAATTTAGCTTATACTAATGTAATGAAAGCATTCGAATCCTAAATGCAATGAGGTAGACGTGATGAAGTGCACTGAGGACCATCTGCGTCAAAAATGTCAAATTTAAGATTATCAAAAAGGACAGTTTGTCAGTATTGAGGGTGCCTTTACTAAAGTGAAAACCTTAACTGGGCCGCACGAAACCTTCAACTGGGCCGCGGGTTGGACATAGCTGGTATAAACCAATCCCTAGGCTTGTCCATGGGAATGTCATTCCTATGGGAATCCCATGGGAAACGTCCCATGGGATGGGACAGGCATAAATTGCTATGGGATGGGAAAGATAAATATGTCCCATGGACAACCCTGCCAATCCCGGGTAGGCTATCCGACAATATCTATCTATGACCTTCAACGGCTGACATATAATATTTGCGACAAATGGCCTTGTGAATGAGGATTAGGTACAGTGAGTGGTACTGACAATGAAGTACCCAAACCGTATGGACATTGAACATTACATGCGATTATGTTTCATTACGACGTCACCAAGACGTTCTCATTAACAATGCCCATAAAATGACACTCGCGTTTCTGAAACCATTTTTGATTAGTTTAGTTCACTTTGCGTCATGTATCTTGATCGTCAACTTCAAAGCAATACTTGCCAGAAAGGAAATGATGCATAGTTGAGCCAAACCAACATCTACAGTCGAGCTCAAACGTATGTGACCACTCAAGATTCTTCGGTCTGATTGTATTTTGACTCTTCATAACTCGTTTGTATTATTATTCAAGTATGTTCACTCCATAGTGAAAGAAGCAAGGAATCAATCACAAATTTTTAATAGGAAATCGATTTCACGTAACACTACGCATCGTCGGTCCTATCATCTGCAAGCAATGCTAACAGGTGTGAAACGGAGAAAGGATACAGAGCCCAGTCGGCTGATTCCTCTAAAGCAGGGGTTCTTGACCTTTTTTCTCCAATTCCCCAGTTTTTAGTGGGCCAACTCTCCAATTCCCACCACAGCATCGGTCTTTGACAAAATCGATTTTAACCCGTGAAGTGTTTAGTACGTGAATGACTTACAATACCTCATATATTGGTTGTTTTTGTTGTTAAAACAGTCTGTAAATGGTTGTGATTTGTAAAGTAAGTCAACATTTGGATGTGAAATTTTAAAGCAGTGGTTCTACTGTCCGACCGGTCATTCCCCACTTGGCAACTCCGCCATTACCCACCAGTGGGGAATTCCCCACAGGTTAAGAACCACTGCTCTAAAGCCTATAGAAAACGCAGTGCTTTTTATTGCCATTTGTACAGTATTATGTCATTTTCGTCAGACCGTCGGTGTACTTATTGAACTTTAACTGCCAAACACACAGCACACCAAAACGTTTAAAAAATATCAATAATTTTATTTTTTTCAATATTTTGTATCACTTCCTTTCTTTTTGGTCATTGCAGCCGTTCGTCGAGGCAAGCTCTTTACAGGCACGTAATTAGGGGGGCGCAGGAGGGTGAAACCCCCCATGAAAAAATTTTCGCTCAAATGTGTTGGACATAGTTTAAAACTATTGGACATAGTTTAAAAAATTTGATCCCCTTTCAGAAAACGCTTCGCCCCACATGGTGTCCCAAGATGGTTACGGGCCTGGTTATTTGCAAGGTTGCAGCAGCGTTCTGAGGGAATGTTTGAGACTACACCAGGCGTCTCAAACTCAAATTGCCCCAAGGGCCAAATGTGGAATCATAAAGCAACCCGATGGCGGCATTATGACGCTGACGCAACAATGGCGGTACCTGAACTTTAGAAACAGCGTTTACATCTCATTTCCTGCGAAAGGTATCGTGAGGTATACGCAAATAATTTGTAGCCGTCTCTACATTCGTTTGAAAGGAACTTGTTCACTCGGTGGGCTAGCACTTTTAAACACCAGCCAATAAATTAAAAAACTTGAATGTTACACATTTGAAAACTCCCAAAGAGCATCGCGGGCCGCACAAAACGCTCTCGCTTGCAACATGTGCCCCCCAGGACGCGTGTTTGAGACTCTGGTCTACATGATTTTTATTGCTCTTTTCAGTGATTCCATGCTGGCAGGATTGTGATCTGCCAGTTCGTTCTTCGTCACTTGCCATAAATTTTCAATCAGTTGAAATCCGGACTGTTTCCTAGCCAATTCAGGGCATCAATTTTTTTAGACACTAGACAGTTTTTATCTAGCTTTGTCCAATGACATTGACTGCCATCGTGCATGAAAACATTGCAATCATATGTGAACATCGAATTTTCCTTGAGAAGACCTGGATATTTGTTGTCATTCATGGTGGTATCTGGCTGGAGGAAATACAGATTAGCTGTACCATTTACAGACATTGCTATCCAGCACAGGTGGACGAAAAGCGGAGTCTGGAGCGGACTCCGCATGTTTTCTGTGGAGGCGCAGTCTAAGAACCCTGTTTGCTGGCGGAGGCACAACTAAGGAGAAGATCGATTTTTTTCCAATTTTCTTTGCAAAGTTTGGAGTCGCTGTTTTCATTTTTTAGAAAGTTTTGTGGAGTTACTTGGAATATGCGCTGTACTGACACAGCATGTTAACCTATTCTATGTTCAAGGGTCTATTTTTGCATCTCTCATGTGTTGCAGTGTATACAAAGTCTGATACTATTTCGTCATTTAAGCGTATTTGTGGAAGAAGTATTTCGGACTACAAACACAATATACGGGTACTTAATCATTGCCATGGGCGCAATTTTGTTGTAAAATGTGGGGAGGACAGCTTGGTGTGAAACCAACATAGTCATAAGGCCGATGCAGAAGTGACGTTTTATATATACAGATTCCAAATCTTATATCTAGAGGTGTTTTGAGAGCAACGCTAATAACGCTTCATCCTTGCAAATGATTTACATATTAATATACTTAAATTTGTTGCTGGACACAGTGCTGTAGTTCGTCCTGCTTCAATTAATATCGTATTTGGATGCAAACAAGCACAGCAATATAGTGGAACACATCATTTGGGTTTTATCAGAGCTGTCAGTTGGAGTGCACAAAATGCCGAATCGCATTGATCGCATGTGCATATCACTCTTACAGTAGAAGGCTTCAGTTTTCATGCATTTTATGAGAAGTATGGGATACAGCGCGATTTGATGTCTTGTTCAAGTCGCTTAACGTTACAAAGACGATTAATGTTTTTCTTGCACATTTAGGTTTTTTGAAAAAGCTACAAATCTTTTTAATGCTGTTGGGCATCATGCAGCCCCACCCCTACCAAAATCTCCATTGATATCCTCTTAGCAGCAGCAAAAACATTTGCCCTAAAATTAGCGTGGCCTACTTCACAAAATGATTTCAATCTATTTTTACTGTTGGTGGGTGGAGGATGGATTCTTCAAAACTCCCCTAGATGGCCCCTGCCTACATACCCACACAGAGTGGTGAAAGGGCCTCATTTTGTAGCCTGAACCCGGCCCGAGCCCGACATCACAAGCCCGAACCCGGCTCGAACCCGACATTTATTTATGAAGCCCGATTTAGGCCTGAAAACCAAATTTACCGAGGGAGTTAAGATATGCGCAACTGCGGAGTACCAAAAAATGTTGTGTGCGTGTGTAGTTGCAGGTACACGGTTTATCACACCGAAAATAACAACCACCTTGACCATAATATTAGCGTAATCTGGCACAAACGTGGCATGTTAGTCAACGACAATACTGCGGTGTGTGGAATATAATGTTTTTCTCAAGAAAAAAGAAACTATCACGAAACTATCTACGATGGCGGTATAGGCACAAACGAAAATTTCTAGGATAACTGTGTAGATATGTAAAGCCGGCTTGTAGGCTCCTTAAAACATGCGAAAAATCGCGTGAGTGATTGATCTTTTCGACGCAAAACCATCGCGTGCTAATTCCTCGCTGCTTTCGCCTTCTCAAAAACAGTGTGAAACTAATCCCAGCAGAGAAGAAAAGAACGCAGCTGTGCTTGCAAACAGAATTAGCTGAAGAAAAATCACAATCACTTCACTCACAGAAGTTGCGGCGGAGAGCGCAACAAACACAACAAATTCTGTCTACGTCACGAAAGAAAAAAGTCGTTACTCTTAATGTTATAACAAAGTTTTGTATGCAGGCCAGAAATTGACCCGAAATATTTAGACAAACAAGCCCGCCCAAACTTATAACTCTGCACCATGTCAAACGTTTCATTCTATGAGTTCTATTTGCATAACGACACAAAAATATATATGAGATTAAATCAAAATGCACAACGGTGAATTGGCAAAAAAGTACCAAGTTTCACCTCCAACACGAATAGAATGTCCAACAAATCTAGGTGTGATGTATCTGTAAAGCAAATGTTTCGCACTTGGATGAAAACCTTGCTGCATTGTGGGTTTGGTTAAACTCAAGTAAATTAGACGACTTACGAACCAATGCATTCAGCACAAGCACAAAGTGTAAGAGTCAAGGAAAAAATATCTTTTGGATTTGTTGGTCACCATTATCGCGACATTATAAGAAGTGAGGATAAATGTATACTTTGTCCTTATTTCCGAGTCAACTCCTGACGTTTTGAGCTATAGGTCAATATACAGCTAGGTAAATACTGTAGGTTACTTCTCCAACAATTTGATTGAAGTCCTGTTCACTAATGGTTGAAAACAGTCTTTTGCCAAACTCCCCATCCCAAAACTAAGTCTCCACAATAGTGCTGCTTTTTGTCTTCGCCAAAAGCTTCGCAGAGATTTTCCTGAAAATCTAACTTTCTAACTTTATATACCAGGGGTGGTCAAACTGCGGCTCGCGCAGTTTCCGTGCAGCTTTGCATGCGGCTCTTTGAGCTTTACGAAAAAGTTTATATTTGTGTTTTATTTCTATTGCAAGTGCAGAAATATTGTAAAATGGTGTTGTTGTAGCTAGCGTGCCATACGGTACTTCTTTTGCAAGTCGTTCCGAAACGAATTGCAATATCACAGAAGCGTAGATTGCAAACAAATTCGTGTTTTTGGAATTTTATCTTGCAGCTCTTTGTAACTTAGGTTTTACGATATGCGGCTCATACATAGAGCAGGTTTGGCCACCCCTGTTATATGCACTAGCATCATTAAATTATACACTGCCTGTTTCTGAATACGTGACAACCAACATTACAGCAAAGCCAGCTACATTTCTGCACGGAACAAATCATGGCTGTACTGTGGTCTCCCACATGTGCAGCTGTAATACTCTCACTGTCACAAGAAAATAACCTTTCTAACAGCATACCACACAGGGCAAAATCTTAGACAGGAGCAGTTAAACATCTTTCACGGTCTCTAGAAACTTGTAAAATGCTAAAAAGTATTTTATCGAAGCTAAAATTTATAAATGAACAGAATCAGTGATACCACACCAAACTCTGTTTCAACATAACTTGGCTTTGTGTGGCCCACTATCTAACATGAATAGCTCTTCACACAAAACATGACAAACATCACTTTTATTTTTGAAACCTCGCCAAATACAAAATCTAAAGAGAAAAAAGTGTGGGGGACATGGCATATTATGTCCCCCCCGTCTGAAAAAGTGGGGGGACACGTCCCCCGTGTCCCCCACCAAATTGCGCCCATGATCATCGCAAACCAAGCCTACTTCAGCCTACTCTTGCGAAAGACCTTATGCTAATAAATTTAATAACGATTGGAAATATTGTTTTCTTGAGAGATACCTCTGGTGCTTACGACCAAAGTTAAACATATGCGCAGCCTCCTGTTCAGACAGCAAATTGGAGGTAATAGTGTAGTAAGAAGGGTTTATTTAGCAAACACTGCTAAGCTTGTTCCAATAGAATAATACAGGTAGTAGATTATGAACCTTACCTATGTTAAGTCCACGTAGGGGTTAGTCTATGTTTGTTAACATTTATAGCCTATTTGAGATACCACACAAAATGTTATAATCTGAACATGCGCCATGGCCCAAGAAGTTAAGTTAGCAAGTCTAGACATTAGAAACATTTATGCATGCGTATTTCGGCCAGTAGAAAGCACGATGCACATGCTTTTTAAGCAAAATTCGCCTAAGATCATGGTAACGTTTATCAATTTGCGCTAATGAAAAAAAAGCGTTCATTGCGGCGCGCTACTTTGACCAGCGTTTTTTCTTTAGAGCAGTGCTTTCATAACTGGTAGGCTTGAATCTGACTTGCAAATTTTCTAACATTTGCATTTCATAACAACATTTCTAAATAATAGTTGTTACTTATATGACAATGGTTAAGACCCGAGTGTTTTATTAAAACGTCGGTTAAAGACTGGTTAGTTGTTTAGCGAATATGATTTGCAGCAAGAAGAATATTTGTAAAACCTATCGCGATAGCCTTTCATAATCCTCAGCAAAACGAAAAAATGAAAACCTAATCCGCCTTATTGCTGCGGCAATTCGATCCTTCTTCCAGTAAAGCTGACTTACTCCACACACGATAAACCGCCACAAACAAACAAATCTAAGACGTTTGGCTAACGTCGAGCAAAAGGGTTGGGCTAATTTCCTCTGCATTGCAAACAGTGATATATAAAAGGAATTGACGAAAACCTGCAAAGGTTATTTGGACAAGGATCATGACGCTGACTTACTACTTATCTATGGCCGTCGCTCTGCTGACTTCAACCCATGGTAAGATTGATTTTGTTTTACTTATTTGATACAAATAATTAATTACTTTAAAAGCGATATTGAAAGTACAGTAATTCAAACTGGTTTAAAAACTCCAGCATTTGAGATGCTGTCGAGGGTACTTTTCATTGCATTTTAGTTGCATGTTCTTGAACGCCTCACGTTTTGTATGTGTTTGCCAAAACGTTTTTCGCTGATTGTTTGAAGGAAGCAATTGAGCGGACACGCGTCACGTTTCGTTAGTCAAACATTCTCCAGGGTTATGGCAATTTGACGTCCCTGTGAAGTTGTTACGTATGGCAAAATTACAAAAGCAAAGGAACTTGTTTTTGTTTATCGGAAATTTCACAAAAATCCGCATCTTATGATGTCTTCATTGGCTTTCAAGAGCAATCGGTTGTCGATTTTTGGCCAAAATTGCCCCCAAAAGCCAAAATATTGGACTCTCGCGGTCCCGGGTGTAATACCATGCACTGCAGGCAGATAAGAAGTTGCACCGATCATAATAGGCCATCGGCTTGCCACAAGGTGCACCAATCACTATCAAACTAGTTGAATAGTCGCAAAGCGAGTACAGATGGAAACCCGTAGACACTCGAATGACGCTGCAAAGGGAATAAACGAAAGTATAATGAAACTTTTACTATGTTCTGAAAAGTACTGTAAAAATATCATAAATTGCAATATAGTTTCAGATTAGACATATTTCCATCCAATTCAAGGAAACTTAAACCCTATCCAGCGAAATACAAGCAACTAATGGTTTTATTCGTAGCATCTCAATTGAAGTTAAACAGCAATTTAGACAGTTCGCACGAAGTACGTCCCGCCATTTTGTTTGTTTGATAGGCAATGACACGGCCTGGAATCAATTACGCGCACATTCTCTTACAGTACAAAACTATGATAGTGTACGTGGCTTAAGAAAAGTTTTAAACATGGTGAATTCTCGTATAAGTTTAAAAATCCTGCTTTTCACTTGAGCAATATTGATTAAACGTTAAAAATGCGTCTTGTTCCTGTTAAATCCTACCAACTTTACCGTAAATCAATCTTGCTGTCTTGCAGCATTGTCTGTTAAACGTTTTGTTTTAGATTTTTAAGACTTTAGGGAATTCTTTTTGTAAAGTACGAGTGGAAATATTCAAAACGCTGAAGCAAACGATTTCAGGCTAAGTGTATCTGCTTCCTTGTCAGCACACAATATGTCTCATTGTTTATACACTTTGCTGAAATTGCAAGAAAAGTATTCACAAAACTACCCGTGTCTGACTTAGCTTTGAAATGCTGGAAGTGCATCAACGCTGCAAGCGATGAGGAATGTCGAGTGAGAGGAAAACTGGTCGATTGTCTGCCAAATGAGGTGAAACGATTTGTCGTTATGGGTTAATTTGCTGGGAATTGTCCAGGGCAAGTATGAACCTTTGATTGTTGTTTTATAACTTTCTTGTTTCTCTTTTTGTCTGGTTTGAGATCTGCAGTAACACTGCTAGGTTTAATACATTTGAGATACAAACATAAATGTTTCACTTGAATATTCGATCTGAAATTTTGCTAAGACATGACTAAACCGATCTTAAGAATCACTGCTTTATTCTTTGCATTTTTATTTGTGCTTGTCTCCTTTTTCTTTGAATTATATTTTTGCTAAACTCCGGTCTACAAACGTGGATTCCATTTTATTTCATTTTCAGAAAATTATTACAAAAGCAACTGCTTTTTCGTAAAAGATGCTAAAACCTTAGCAAACATTTTTCAAGTTTTATAGATCGCTTGCTTGTTCCAAACAAGCTTTTTTCTACATAGTAAGTTGGTGAAAATGCAGCGCAGACTTCCTATCTAAACAAACCGAGTTGAACTGGGCATAGTGTTGCTTCTGCAAAAACTAAACATTTTTTCTGACCGTAACCGTATGAGGTCAGCGTCATTCAAAGCCCAACCAATGTATTGATACGAGTTGACTTTCTCCGACAGGATTTTTGGCAGTTGTCATCAGACGTCTGGGCGTTGACAGAAAAAAGAGAATTACTGGGTTTCGTGATCTCAAACAAGAGCGCACGAAATGCATTGCTAGGCCTTCAAGCCTGATGCGGCACGTTGCAGTTTTCGGGTTTTATGACAAAGAGCTTGGTTGCCAGGTTCGCGCTACCCTCCAGAATGTCACTGAATTTTCACATTTTGCCTTTTTTACTCGAACATTTGCAGCTAGCATGTCAAAATGAAGTACGAACTGAAATCGTTGAAAGCAGAATCACGTTCAAAATTTCTAAGAGATGCAAACAAGCCCATGCATGCCACAACAACTTCATCCAGGTAAATTTTTTTCTCATTTTTAATGTCATCTGAAACGCCGTTCCACTGGCAAAAAGAACAACTCGATAGTTTTAGATATTTTTTAACTTAAACACCTACCTCAAGTGATATCAGAAACACAGCAACAGTGAAACTTTCACCAGTATCTAAAGGCCTTTGCAGAAGGTTCAAAGATTTTCAATGGCCGTCTAAACCACTAATTGAGATGAAAGTATGCATGGTAATTGATATTGACAATAATAAATGCAAATAAACAATAATGCCAGTCCATTTAAATAAATAGTCTGTTCACACAGCTGCTGCCCTATTCTTCCTTGTAATATGTGGAAACATATTTGTGCTTTTCAAATTTCCTGAAAAGAGAGTTTCAAAAAATTTGTCCCTTAAAACTTGAAAAAAACTATTTAGCAAAAGCGCTAGCTTTTTTTCAGTATGCATAATGTTCACGAAGATTTAGATATGTTTGTACTTTGTGTTCTCGTGGTTGTGAGTAATATGCGACCAGTGGGTGTGATAAACTGTTTACAACGTCATAACGGTTCAACCAAAGTTTGAAGTTAAATGTCTCACTGTTGTAATTTTCTTTCAACGTTTTTTAACCTGCGTGATTCAGGGACCTAATTCCATTATTTTGGGGTGAAACCGGATGCTGAGATTGTTTCTTAATAATTCTTGTTACGTGTAACCTAAATTCCCTTACCACTAAACAGACATAATTCGGAAACGTTTCTTTGAAACGGGCTACAATTTTCTCTGCTTCCCATGTTTTCTTTCTTGATGAAATATTAAGTATTAAACAAAGGTGTACTTTCTGATGAGGAAATGCTTTAACAGGTTAAATTACAAATAGCATTGTCTAAGAGGCCACGCAAAAATATAATTTTACTAAAAACAAACAATAAGCACTTGTAGAGTGATTTCTTTCAGGGCGAAACAATTCAACTTCACATTGCTTTTTGCAGAATTCTCGCCCGGCATGGTATCCGACGCAGTGCAACCCAAAAATCCCGCATTCGGTCTGCCGTTGCTGTTGCAATAAAAACGGTTGCAACGCCGATGCCTTCAAATGTCTCTCTAGTAGGTCGTTCAATTGGTTTTGACGGGAAGACAAATCCTGAAATCTATTTTACAAAATATCTACTGCATTTACTTTAGATCAGTGATTCTCAACGTGGTCCAAGTGGACTATCGGTGGTCCACCTGAAATTACTAGTGGTCCACTGAGAGTTTCCAATTGTAACCTTTGCTGTACAATAAATTTCATAAGGTGTCAGCATTGCGAAGTGGTCCATCGGATATTTTCTTGAAAAGATAGTCTTTAGGCCGAAAAAGGTTGAGAACCGCTGGTTTAGACCCTGACGAGTGGCATTGTCTCCTGTTCAAGGTAAATACAATTTCAAAGAGAGAGTTGTTGTTTGAGTCATTGAAGGACGGTTTTTGTTGAGCGGAGTGCTTTGCTGTGATGTATTCAATTCATTAGTTTTGGTTGCAATAGAAAAAGTTGCCTAAAAGAGAACATTTCCAGCATGTCCATCCAGCAATTCGTGAGCGATTTCTTCGCAGGGCCAATGCTGTGCGACTCTCTTGCATCTCCTTCAAACGGGTTCAAAGAATGTCATTATAAAGACATGGAAAACGAACTCGGAAGTAAATGCCGATTTTCTTGCAATCGCGGTAAGTGCTTCAGCGTGCATTCTTCCTTTGTGCGATGCCAAGGAAAAACACGCAAGATAAACAAAACTGCTGCGGTCGTTTGCAACGCGTTTTTAAAAAAACACAACAGTAAACCACAAGTCATGACACGAAGATTGCAAAATCGGCTTAGAAGATTCGTAAATCCAAAGAGATGCTGTTTTATCTCAGGTTGAGCTTTGATGCTTTTCCACCGAGCAAAGAAATGTTTAAAAAAGCATGAAAGGTCGATGCATCTCCGAACGCATTTGCATACAATTTTACCACCATCAGATTAAGTTCTGTAGCAGTAACTCTTTGGTCGTGAAAATAGGCTTGCAAGAAGATTTGTGTTTGAGTGGCAAGGATGGTGCACTGTTATTTGGGCGACTGTCAAGTTTCCCGATATGGCCGATCGCACACGAATAAAAACAATCTGTTGGTCATGGATAACTGCACACGCAATAACTCCGCGAGCGAACTTGTGGAGCGACCTCTGCAAAAAGAAAGCTTGTTGAGGCGTCGAGCTGTGCAAGTGCAGGAAGAGGAAGAAGCAAGAGAGTGATGCTGGCCAAGACCTGAAGAGCGTGCCAATGAGCTCTTCAGGTCTTGGCCTGCCTTCATTGGCTGTTTGTCAATAAATTCAAAATAAATAAAAAAGAGTGATCTTGAGGAGCGATTGCTAATGCTGCTTGTGAATCTGATAAACTGTTGCACGCCCTTCCTGATGGTTGTCAAAACTTAGTGTGTAATTGCAGCAGTGAATTTTGTTCATCACCATGGATCATATTTTGCTCCATGTTTGCTGAATCCTGTCCAACTTTCAAACCGCCTTAAAAGAAAACAGTGTTTACGAAATATGAGTTTATTTTTCTTTCTCTGTTTTATTTGAGACTTACATACGCAGGCTTCCGCCTGGCTGGAGAACCAATGAGCGATTGTAAACTTAAAGAAGGTGAAATCACTGCAAAATTCGACTATCCAACACCGGATTGCGTAGAACGTAAGTTCTTGAAAGACATTGCATTTTATCAAAATTATTTTTCTTTTGCGTTATTACTTTTAGTACATTATTGTGGTGGCAAGAATGTTTCAATCCCGCAAAACCTTACATGTAGATTTCAGCCAACTGCCCTCCATACTACCTTGTTCAGTAGATAACTTGCCTCACAACCAAAATGCCTCGTGTGCCAATGCAAAAGTTTGTATTTGAATGAGCCTATCATCCATTTTTATATAATTTTTTAAAGTTGAAAAGCTGCAAAAGACGAAATTGGGGTGATTTGTAATCGATACAAGCCAGACGCAAAAACACACTTTCGTGACGTCACTTTGCTAATTTACTATAAGCACGTGAGACTGCACTGCATTTGAAGCCATGAAGATTATGAGATCTCTAATACCATAATCGACTGTTTAAAAAAAACTGTTTTCAACGATTACAGCTGAACGTGAAAGATGCAAAGCTTTCCAAGACAACTTCAGCAATGGTAAAGTGTCGTGCACCAATTTCAATGCCATAGGAAGCACATGCACATTCAGCTGTAATAATGGATACATTATACGTGGAAACAACAAAATCATGTGTGGTAAGAAGCAATGAGCACACCAAATTTGCAGAGGTTATTTTTCTGAGAACTTGAGTTTTTTGTGCAACCTATATCGACTTGAGAAACTGCAACTTAAATTGATCATTTTTAGTTTAAGATTTATCACTCTCGTGAAGTTATTAAGTGTAGGCCTGCTAACCTATGACGATTAAACGAAGTCGCAAAACCCTGGACAACTAACAGATATTTTTCAATAAAATAATTTACCAAAGTTGTTCCGTGCAATCGCCACTTGCCACCTCCCTCGAAGATCACAAACATGCTCCTGAAAAAGTCAGAATGACAAAAATCATGGTCGATTCTGGCGTGCACTTACCATAGCATTGAAATAATCCATATTTTCAATTTTGGAGAAGATCTTTTAAAGTCCCAGAAACTATTGAGAAAGCTTCCGGGTTGTACAAGGTGCGAAGACCCAGTCGGCATTCGGGACGTTGTTGCGTCGTCCTGTTTTCCTAAAGATTCAATCATACTTTAACTGACATTTCGCTACAGTGTGCTTTTCGAAATGCGCTTGTTTTGATAAATCCATGAACGCCTTGCTGTAAACTATTTGTTAGTCTAGAGGTGTTCAAATTCACGTCAGTACCGATCAAAATCGTCACAGCCTTTTTTCTTTTTGAAAAGCAATATTGGTTAGTTCATATTTTAAATCTATAAATCATTGTACTAGTGCGTATGTACTCTTCAAAAGTACTTTTTGTTTTTCTTGCAGGACCTAACAGCACCTGGACAGAGTTTCCTCCGACATGTGTAAAAATGACGTGCGAGTTGTTAGAAACGAAATCATCGTATGAAAAAGTGTCGTGCAGCAACAGAAATAATCTGGGTAGCGTTTGCCAGTAAGCCATAGAATTTATTTTATTCAGTTTACATGTAGGGTAAATAACTGTGGAAGTAGACAGGGTGAACGCTTAAATCCAGAACCGCGAACTGAGTTTCTGAAATGGTTTTGCTTAAAGGCCTAAATTATCCTTTACAGCAGATGAATATTGTCTGGTGTACATTAATGTGTTAGGTGGTTTTAGAGGCATATCTTCAACTTTCATTCAGCGCTTCAAAAAAAATAATCCTGTGAATTGATCAATGGTTCACAGACGTTTTGAAAACTGATGATTAGCTTGGCACCGATCACGCTTGAGGTTTGCAAACAAATACAAACCCAATTGTGTTTAGCTATTTTGAAAGTCCAAACAGGTCTGTTTTGTTTGCAATAAGGCTCTGCCAAACAGCAACTTTTCATCATCATGTGGTTTACTCGCACCTATCGAAGAACCAGTGCTTCCGATGAAAAAACGTAGCAGCAAATAGTTTTCAACCTGTTTTTACAAACATCGTCTCCGTTTTTCCTAATTTAAACAACGTGCTGAATCGCGGTAATTTCGGAATAATGTTTGAGGCGCTTTTGCCTTACGTTCATCAGACAAGTGTGTCATCGACCGCTTCTGAACAAACATCAAGTGTTTCCATATGTTGCAGGTTTTCTTGCGATAGAGGTTATGCTCTGAACGGCACATCCTCTATAATATGCCGCAACAACCAAGCAAAGAATGGAAAAGGTTCTTGGAGCAACGAGTCGCCGACTTGTAAACGTAAGTAAATAAGAGAACGCACAGTGTTTCTTGATAAAATCAAACTGGGCTCTTTCTGGAATAAAACTCTCTCTTCTACAACAATGCACTCATTTTTTCAAGGATTTAATTTGATTGTGGCGAATTATTGTGGTACGTTTTTTCGCATATCTTGCAAAAGATGGAAATCTTTTTCCTATTTTACTTGCCAAAGATTTACGAAGAAACAATAAAACAGTTAAAAAAACACTATTTTTCAGGTATTGTGTGCCAACCATTTCACGCTGACTTGGTCAACGGTGAAGTAATTTGTAGCGACGCCAACAACGAAGGCAGTTCCTGTTTCTTTACTTGTGGTCCTAACTTCGTTCTTTCTGGGACTTCAGTGTTGACCTGTCTTGACGATGGAAACGGAGACTTTCTTGGAGCATGGTCAAGTCTTCCACCGAGATGCTTGCGTAAGGGTTTTTGTTTATTCAACAACTTTTCTGTGGGAAGTAAGATTTTTTTATGCTTTACTGCACGAGTTAGCACGAAGGCAAGGAAGAAGAGATCTAGATGAGGGAAAAGCTTTTCATCAGGAAATATCGTAGCATCAACCACGATTTTCAGACTTGTTTCAACACACCATTTAAACGTGGAATTAGGTAGAATGCTCTTTTCTGTGGAGTGTGGATAAGTGTAATATGCGTTATTTTGCTGCAGCACTTGATGTAGTGCAAATGCCAGTTCAACTATTTCTGATGGAACAGTGTACTGTTCATTCCGTCCGACTTTGAACAGCAGAAAACAGATTGCTGAAACATTTAACGAAGTGTATTAATTTATCTGGAAACTATTTGTAACTTCTCGTTATTTAACAAAACGTGATACTTGTTATTTTTGACCACAGACACACACGTAAACTTTGAACTGCCAACTGCTAATTTTCTTTGTCTGTTTATGTAATGTACAGTCGAAATATGCGAACCGCTTGTGAAAATGCCGGAACATGGACAAGCATTTTGCACAAATTCAAATCACATTGGAAGCGAATGTACGTTCAGCTGCGCAGCCGGCTTCTTCGTCAGCGGCACCACAACGACCACCTGTGGTGAGGCAAAAGTTGGTTTTCGTCATGTACTTTTAAAGGAGTTTCTCGTCTGGAAATAAACGTATCAAAACGCATTCATTTCATTTTACTTAATCTCTATGCAGGTTTTCGAAAAAACAACAGGAAAAGCTTTTCATGTTTTCAAAAACTATATGCTGAAAAAACAACAACAGATTTTTACCTGTCAGCCTGTTAGAAAATTTTGTTTACAGACATAGTTACACAACGCAGGAACACTCGTCTAATTGGGAAAGCAGAACTGTGATTTTGATAAAATGCATTGTTCAACATTAGGAATTTTGTCCTACATAGGAGCAGTATCTAAAGGAATGTTTACTGATGTACTGTATTTATCGATCATCTTTAAGCTTCTCTGTTTTGCCAGAGGTTGATTTTATGAAGAGAATAATCGATTTCTAACACTGGTTGGATGTCATCTGCCACTTCATGGTATGAATGTAACTGTGGTGTACAGGTCCTGACAAATCCTGGAGTAATCCACCTTCAAACTGTGTAAAAATAACCTGCGACCCTATTCAAAATTTACCAAGAAATGGAACAGTACTTTGTGACGACGACAATAACTTGGGAAGCATTTGTAGGTAAGAGGATTTCAAAATTCCGATGCATGTGTTCCTGAAGACGCATCAATTAAATACATGTAAACTTTTTGAATTATGCACAGTAGTTCATTAAGCTTGTGTATCCAAAGAGAAACAATCACAAAAATAGAAAACGTTGGACATTACTTGCGAGAAGCATTCATTCTGTTTGTTAAGTACACGCCGAAATCAAGTAGTATAAAAAAGTTATGAAAAAAAGTAAAAAAAGTAGAAGTTATGAAGAGCCAAAATCTAGGGTTAAATAAGCGATGGTTTGATTATTTTTGGGGTTTCTCTTGAAATTTTGAACATCTTCTTGAACTTCAATGCTGTTTTTTTGCCTTTTGCTTTATGTACCGTAGTTGCATGGAAAGCAACCAAAATAATTTCTGAATCTTACCAAAAGGTGGCGTTGGAAAGACATAATGATTTTTCAAATTTTGTGCAAAAACCTATTTCACTTCAAATTTCTTATTTTCTTGTTTAGCTTTGCTTGCAATGATCAGCACGAAATAATTGGCAACAACGCTACTGTTTGCATAACCGACCAGGACAGCTTTAATAACGGAGTATGGAGCAACAAGCCGCCTGAATGCAGACGTAAGCGAAAAGTTTTAAATGTAAAGTAGTTTTTATGGTATATGCCAATATGGATTTTGTTTGCACCTGGGACACAATGGCTGCAAACCGAAGAGACAGCCTGAAGCTCTGAAGAAGAGCTTTCCAAATTTCTCCATTACATGCAACGACTGGCAAAAGAAACGCCAGGCTGATTATTATCGCCAATGGCGGAACGGAGCATGATGATAGTTGATGAGCGTATGGTGACATCCTCCGCGTTCACAATCTGTTTTCGCATGTGGTGATAAGTAAAGCTTGCATTGCGGAGTTAATATGGAAATTTGCTAGGGTGTGTTTGGGAATTCCAGAATATTGGCGCAAATTGGCAGTCACTAATAGTGTTGCAACCTCTCCGGTGGTGTTGCGTTGATTGTATGATTCACCACGAACGGGATGTGCTTGAAGAATAACACCATCATATGTGTAGCGCTATCAAGCAACAGTAAGAGAGATTGCAAGCATGATCTCTATTGTTGCTTGCTGCCACGGTGCGAAGCTTTGCGCGAATGCCGCTCGGGATTTCCGATCGCAACAATAGCAATGACATTATTATTTAGCCGTTCCGCTGAAACTTTGAAAGGGTTTTGAGAACCCCTGGGAAATAAATGTATTTCCTTTTTTATCCACCTCACGACTTTTCCTATTTTATTGAAGCTCTTATTTTATAACATCTGCAATTGCACTCAAGCATGTGGCAGTTCTGTATGGTGTTTGGCACCCCAAAGGCAAAACCTGCTGGCGCGATTGCCTGCTTTGTATATGAAACTATGTCTAGTCAACGTCTAATGAAATGACAGGAATTGAATGTCCGAGCCAAGGTCTATTGAGTGACGGGAGCATCAGCTGTACTGATGGCAACTTCGTTTCTTCAACCTGCATTTTCAAATGCAACGAAGGATTTATGATCAAACCTATCAACAACATCAGAAACACGTGTCAAGCGAACAAAACATGGAGCCTGCCGAAGCCATGCTGCGCAAGTAAATGAGTAAATTTTGAACATATTCGCATCAAAGAAAGCTGAAATGAAAACAACTATCCCCGTTTCTCACCACGCACTTAATGTAATTTCTGTATCAAAACGAGATTCCTTCACAAATTGAATATTGGGACAGAAATATTTAAAAAATATCTAACTGAAACAAACACCAAATTTTAACTTGGTATAGCAAAAGCGATAGTTTTGTCACGATTTTCAGTGTTACAAGTGGGAAGGAAAAACCAAGGATTTTTTTAAAGTAATTTATAGACCAGGAAAAAGAATTGACAATGTTGCTGTCATTATAAATTTGTAATAAGCGCTACCAGAACTGCGCAGTAATTTATGTTATCACTTGGGCTATTTTTACAGTATGACCTAAACAACGTGATAATATGACATTATTTTTCAGAAAATATCACTTTGTATGACCAAACCCAAATGACTGAGCTAGAACATAGAACTACTGTACAAAGAAGAATTACCAGCGAAAATAACATAAGAGATGGTGATCTCAAAACATGAATAAACAGCTCAAAACATTAGATAAACATACCTTATAGTTTGGTTTGAAGGAAATTGAAAACATGCATGATGGACCATGCTGTATTTCTTTGGGGCAGCAAAAACATGCTGTTTTAGGCAGTACATTACATTTCATCCAAATAACTTGGTTAACCTATGTCTTTGCCAATATTCGCAGGGTGCCCAACTGGGTTCAGTTTGCAAGATGCAAGTATCTAGCGATATAGCGGTTTCACCTGAAGTTTTGAGATTATTTTAATGGTCTCCTTATTGAATTAGGTTGAAAATGTGCAAAATATGACTTTGTGACTTAACATGGAAAATATGACTTTTTATGACTTTATAGCTTTTGTTATAGACTTCGTAGTGGTACATTTTTGTTTCAAATTTCGTTTCATAGCTTCCTAAATCACAGAAAAATATAACTTTTATGACTTTAAATTGCCCTAGTTATCACAAGGCGATAGGGGAAAGGGGACTGCAAAGTGTACCTTGTTTCATTCGCTAAGTTAGTATGTTATGAGCAACTAAAGCCTTTCGTAACTGACGCGTTCTTTCTCTACAATTTAAGGTAAATGATTTAGATGAGCTATGTCCAACCCAAATGTCTCACTGGGTCAAAAATCATGTCGCTATCTTAACCAGGGCCGCACATTTGATGACATATTAATGAGGGCCGCACATTGAATGACTTACTTATATCTGAGCAAACTAAATTTAGCTTAAGCTAATATACTGAAAGCGTTCGAATCTTAACTACAATGGTAGCAGACATGATGAAGTGGCACTGAGGACCACCTGCATCAAAAATGTCAAATTCAAGGTTATCAAAATAAGGACAGGTTGTCAGTATGTAGCATATATTTACTACAGCGAAAACCTAAACTGGGCCGCACAAAACCTTTGACTGGGCCACACGCGGCCCGCAGGCCGCGGGTTGGACACAGCTGATTTAGACCTTTCTCTCAACGGGCGAAGTGCAATTGCCAGCTAACTACTGCAACAGAAAAATTATAGGATTTTGTGTAAGGAACAAACGCTAAGAATTTCTTCTAATGAAGGAAAGTGTTTTTTTAATTCGGTACAATTTTGAAAAATTTAATTGTGGCGACATCAAAAAATATGAAATCCGAATAATATTAATGACACTCATTCATTTGCATAACCGCCGTTAATTCAGTGAAGGTCTTCTTTTTTTCCATGGAGAAATGCTCCAGCCAGACTGACATTCAGGCCCCTCCTTGGCAAATGCAGAGAAACTAAAAGTGTACAGGATAACATTTAAAGGTCGCGGTTGCAGGCCACAGTCGGACAGAAACTACTACCGTGACTGTAAGACAACGTTTGGAGCAGTCTTCAAGAAAATCTTCAAGATTGTTTTCCAAGGAGACAGATCTTTTCAGTTATGCGCACAATTTCCAATTACATGGTAGATGTTATGGACAGGGGCATTGCAAACTTCAATGTGCGAGTAACCACAGTGATTCAGCGCCAATGAGCGTAGATCAAACATATCATCAACTATTGAGCTGTGCTCGCAAAATGTTGCTGTACGAGGACAAAACTTAATCATATAAAACTTACGTATCGGCACGACAGGCCTACGAAAAAATTGCAAAGTATTCTTTTCAGTTAAGGAAGTCTGCTTTATGAAAAATACACACATCTTTTCGGACCAATCTTTATGTTTTGTTCCATTTAATATTATTGAAAAATACTAGATTTAACAAACTTCATCCAAACCGGACTGTCGCACCGATCCACCAAGAATGTCAATAACATCATTATGTATATGGTGACTATTGTATTTTGAATTTTTGGGGACAGAAGCAATTTTTTGATGATAATTTCTTCATGTCTGCAGTAGCTACCAGTTACAGAATTCAAGAAAATATTCTGGAATTGACAATGCCACCAATGCTCCTTTCCCTATGACCGCTCTGCGCAACATCTTGAGAAACAGTTAGCGACTGAGTTTCTCCAATTTTTCTAATTGAATGTCTATCTTCATGTACATTTTTCAGTCAAGCTTCAAATACCATCTGATGTAACGAAGTTGATCGGTCAACCATCCGCTAAATTCAGTCCATCTCGTCATTGCCGAAGTGTGAATTTCAAATTTAACGTCTCGTGTTTCTTAAAGCCGGGAATTGAAGTCTTGAAATTTCTTGCATATTCGAATGCCATTGGTTGTAAATACAAAACCTTTCTTTGATCCTGATGACTAGGGCAAGTTTTTGCAACTTTTGCAACTTTTTTTTACAGCTTCCAACAGCTACTTAAATACTCAAAATATCTGTGTTTCAATGTTTTGAGCTGTTTCCAGGAATTTTATATTGCAAATTTTTGCAAATTTTTCGATTTATGCGTGCAGCTTTTTACTGCAATTTTTATCAAGTATTGCGCAAAATGTAAAAGCGTAAATAAAAAAAATGCTACGAAACTATTTCAGTTTAGTTCTATTCTCTTTGATTGCATGAAAAAGAGCTATAAGACGGAATAGCTGGTCTCGATGTTATCTATGACGAAACAGTTGGATTGCAAGCTAGAAGTTTTACAAACCCAGTCAAGTACGACAGTGCCCGAACTCAATTAGAGGTTGAAGTGCGGAAAATCTTGACTTTTGGCCAAGTCCGCGCAAACAAAAATAGGTTGTGTCAAGTCCTTCGCAGTCAAATGTGCGCATAAATGCAACTTCCTGCGCATAAATGCAACTTTCGTTGAAAATAAATGCAACTTTCTCACTTTTTTACTGCAACAAAAACTTGCCCTACTGATGACACAAAATGACGGCAAGCAAAACAAAAAGCCGAATCTTCCTTTTGTGAATCTTGCAACCATGTGTATTGTTGTAACCAAGCAAACTGAAAACATCTTGCTATCGACTTATCGACACCAACGCAGGTGTTATGATAAACTGTCAGTGTATGTTGTTTCAGCAAGTATATTTCAGAAAGAGATAAAGCATCTGTTTAGTTTTGCTTATCTGAATTCCCTGCAGCGTCTGCTGTTTACTTTTGCTTATCTGAATTCCCTGCAGCGTTTGCCACGTCTTGACAACGCATTGCAGAATTAACAGCATTTCATTTCTCTATTTTATTCTACACAAGCTTTTCATCAACTTTCACGGCGGATTTACGTTTTGGAAACTTCCTTATCCCATAGCCATGGCATAAATGCGATAAGAAAACTACTATCTTATATCCTGATAACACATGTCAGCGATCTTGTGAACTTATTTTAAAATATGCCAAGCACGATACAGCAGCAGTCGTTCAAATTCACACCGAATTCACTTTAAGGTTTGTACATTAAGGTACACACAACTCACATATATGTATTCTAAGTCTAAAACACTAGATCGGTAAACTGATGTCTCTTAATGCTTCCATTGTCTACTTTGCACTATACTAATATGTTGTGCAGCGCCTAAAACTTCAGAGATGTCTCAAGAACAATTATGAACAAGGCTAGATGCCTTGGGTTGACAATTCCTGCAACACCCTGACTGTTCATCTGCCGCGTGCGCTCCAATAATGTTGCTGAACGAGGAGAAAACTTAATCGTATAAAACTTACATATCGGGTGGCGATAATGTTGCTGTACGAGGACAAAACTTAATCATATAAAACTTACATATCGGGCGAAAAAACATACATAAGTTTGAACTAACCGTTCAGAGTGTAGTGGCATATTTAGTCGTGAGGTTAATATGCCGCTTTGACTTTACTTGCAAGGTCTAGACCGGAGCATTTCAAACTTTTATTTCCCGCAGCATTTATGTGACAAAATTTTCGTATGTTGTACGGCATAGCTGAACATCAAAGGAATCACATCTTGGTTTATAGCAGGCCTGTCCAACCTTTTTAATGTTGCGGGCCACTTTCACATGAGGAAATTTTATTCGGGCCACAAACGTTTTTGTGACGCAATAATAAGCTGTTGTGAAGTAAAAAATACCTTGAATTTGATTAGTTTTGTGCAATAACACCAGGTGATAATCAGTCCCAGTGGTGCCACTCATAGTGCTTTTCCACTAGATCTAGTGTTTTTTCATTTGATCTAGTGTTCTTTTATGGCTATCTAGTGTTTTTTATGAGTGTGCTGAATGTAATTAATTGCACCGTTTTGTGTGAGTGTAACTGTAATTGAGACCTTTTGGTTATGTGCAATTGTAATTTCCAAAGAATTCTCCCTACTTAAATCTTAAATTAAATTACACAATAAATTATAACCTATTTTGAGCTAAACGTTTACGAAGTTACTTGTCATCTGCAAAAAGTTTTAGTGACCTCTATGTTATATGTTTCTAGTTGATTTATTTCTCTTATGTTATCGATCGCATCTGGTGGCCTCGCCTCGTCAGATTGATTGGGCTCTTGGTCTCTGTTGCATGGCCTTTCCATTTGTCTGTTGACTGAGAGCTGGTAGCGTTACTTTTGTTGCTTGTGTGTTGTGTATAATTATTTTGTTTGTTCATTTGCAATTAAGTTAAATAAAGCTCGCTTTTGAGTCATCTGTTTAATCTATTACAATTTGTTTAAATTAACTCATTTAAATAGAATAACTTATTCAAAAATGCTGGTATTGCGGAGGATGCAGACACTCACGTCAGCTTTGTCCCACTCGAAATGCGACTAAGGACACTTTACTCAAGTTTGTCGAGCAGCAAATCCATCTCTAGGGATTTCCGCTGCAATGGAAAAACCGGTGCTACAATGTTTGAGACCTGAGACAAATTTCAAAAGTATGCGAACTCCTACAAGATGGACTGATTCAGAGAAGTAATTCTCCGTGGCGAGCTCGGCCACATGTTGTCACTGATGAAAGAACCAAGAAAAAGCGTCTTTGCATCGATTATAGTCAGACAATTAACAAGTTCATTCTCCTCGATGGATACCCGTTACCATGTATGCGTGATGTGGTAGACAAGGTTGCGCAATGCAATGTGTACTCCACACTTGATATGAAATCAGCGTACCACCAGGTTGAACTTCCTGCGGATCAGCAGATTTTCGCTGCCTTTGAAGCGGACGGCGGTCTTTACCAGTGGGGAAGAACTGCTTTTGGACTCAATAACGCGGCGCCTTGTTTCCAATTTGAAGAAGTTCTTGTCAGCGGCGCGGAAGCACAACCTCACTCTAAATCACTCAAAGTGCACCTATTGAACGACTTCAATCAAACTTCTAGGCTGCGAGATCACAAATTCTTCTCTAAAATCAGACCCCGACAGAATCAAGCCACCTTTGGAGCTTCCTCCCCTGCACAACAATCGCACCTTGAAGCGTCTGTTAGGACGCTTCGCATATTACGCACAGTGGATAAAACAGTACTCCGATAAGGCCAAACCCCTGATTGAAAACACGCATTTTTCACTAGATGATGCTGCTCTACAGGCGTTTGAAATCCTGAAAAATAAGTTAGCTGAAGTCATGCTGGGAGTTATTGATAACAGTGCACCCTTTGTGGTAGAGACCGATGCATCAGATGTGGCACTATCAGCCTCACTAAACCAAAGGGGGCGACATGTGACCTTTTTTTAAGAACTCTCACCAAAGTAGAACGAAATCAATCCAGTGTGGAGAAGGAAGCTGCAGCGATTGCAGAGGCGATGAGAAAGTGGAATCACTTCCTTCTTGGTCGGAAGTTCACGCTCATCACTGGTCAACAATCAGTAAGATACATGTATGATACTGGTTGCTAACGTGGCAAAATTAAAAATGCCAAAATTATTCGATAGCGCCTGGAATTAGCTGAGTTGAACTTTAACACAGTTTATCGCGCCGGAAAGTATAATGCCGCACCAGACACTTTATCGCGAATGTATTGTTCAAGTTTAACCGAGCAGACGTTGTATGACATTCATGCTGCCTTATGTCTGTTGATAAATGCTCGCTAGGGTTCCTAGGTTTCGTAAGTGGCACTGCTAGCCTAGCTGAAAGGCTTGGGAATATCAACCACACTCAGATACCAAACTGCACAGCCTGTTTATAAACATTAACGAACAACGCGCATGCGCGACATTACATCTCAACGTGTGAAATTAGCATAACATAAACCAATACACACAGCGGTCGGCGTTGCACACGATCAGTCCTCAACATCCCTTCTTCTTTCAGAAGGCTATGTAAAAAAGGGAAAACGGTACAGAGCAGAGAGGTGGGCACCATCAGCTTTAGGCAGTGTAATCGCGCATCCAGACGGGTGGTCTTCTATCGCGCTGAAGTCTGGAGTTATTGCTACGTGAAGAGTCTCCAGGATTTGAAGACACTGGTTGGGATTGCGTATTCACTGGTACAGCATGCGAGTCACAGGTAACATCAGAATGAGAAACAAAGGAACTGGCATACTTGTGTTATAGTGCTGCGGTTCACTGTGTGATGGGTCACGAAAAGTGAAAGGGCGAATATGCACACGGCTGTGCTTGTAAGTAATGCCATCAATCGATTTTACAATGTACGAACGCGGGCCAATTGTGCCTCTAGTACACCCCTTCCGTGGGGGGTGTTGAAAATAAGCAGGTTGGTTAGCATGCAGTGTGCTGATAGGTCTGCCGCGACGGTCATAACACTGCTTGGTTTGGCGCCGGTGAGTGAGACGCTTGCGGACATCCAAGACTTCAAAAACACTGGCAAAACCGAACGTGTGAAACGGCCAAATACAATTTGGGCAGGGCTGCGATTGACATCTTGGCGTGGGGTATTGCGCATTTCAAGCAGAGGCAAGTACTGGTCCGACTTGTCATGTGAGGTGCGTTTGAGCATATTCTTGACGCTCTTCACAGCAGCCTCGGCCTTGCCATTGGCGTACTGCTGCCCGGGGACGAAGTACTGTGAATGATGCGCCATGACTGCATAAACTCAGTGAAAGCAGAACACACGAACTGTTGCGCATTGTCAGAATGCAGACAGCAAAGAATGCCATAACGAGCAAAATGACGCTTCAGGCAATGTATCACCTCTCTTGCAGAGGTGTTCGTGAGCAAGTCAACTTCTATAAAATTCCAGAAGTAATCAACAGCGGTCAAATACGATTTGCCACTGAACTCACATATGTCAACACCCACTTTCTCCCAAGGCGTGCTACCCTCCTCATGCTGGTATAATGGCTCCCGTTGTTTGCCAGGCTTGGTTGCTTGACAAATGTGACAGTTATCTGCCAGCTGTTGGATGTCATGGCGCATGCCAAGCCAGAATATGGTGTCGCGTGCTCGACGCATCATGCTGGCCAACCCAAGGTGAGCTGAGTGTAACTGCCGTTTCATGTCAGGTCGGAGGACCTTGGGGATCCAGATACGTTCACCCTTGAGAATGATGTCATTTTTGATGACTCAAGGTGTCTCGGATGGGGAAGTACGGTTACACTACAGGGGGAAGCTGGCATCTATCATTAAGTCACCCAGATCAGCGTCTGTGGCAATATTCGCAATGAAATTATTATCGTTAACGGTAATTAGATTCAAGGTTCGCACAGAAGATAAGCTCACGCATGATCCATTTCGTTAAAACTAAAAACTTGCCTTATTCTGTTAAAGACGTACGGAAAATGATAGCAGCATGTCGCGTGTGCTCCGAGGTGAAACCCCGATTCCACAAACCTCCTGGTGTTTCTTTGGTAAAAGCAACACAACCGTTTGAACGTCTGTCTTTGGACTTCAAGGGGCCACTGCCTTCCTCTTCTAAAAATAGGTAGATCCTCATGGTAATAGATGAAATTTCGAGATCTCCTTTTGCTTTTCCTTGCGCAAATATGGAAAGTAAAAGCGTGATTCAGTGTTTGACTAACCTTTTTCCCTTTTCGGAATGTGTGCCTGTATTCATTCAGATAATGCAGTGTAGTTTACTTCTCGTGAGTTTCTTGATTTTCTTCATAAATTTGGAATTTCTGTGAGTCGCACTTCAGTATATACTCCTCGCGGCAAAGGACAGACCGAGAGATACAATGGGATAGTTTGGTCAGCGGCAGCAGCTGCATTAAAGTCGCGCAACCTACCTGTGACGCAATGGGAAACAGTGTTGCGGATGCGTTGCATTCCGTGCGTTCCTTGTGTTCGTCGCCTAATGCAACACCTCATGAGCGAATGTTTGCTTTTTCACGTCGTTCCAGCATCGGCCTTTCAGTCACTACGTGATTGAGCAATCCAGAACCAGTTCTATTAAAACGACACGTCAAGACCAGCAAGTTTGAGCCCTTGGTTGACCAGTCGAACTCGTCCGTGCAACGCCTTCGTAGGCCCATGTAAGGTTGTAAGATGGTCGTGAAACTACAGTTTCTTTGAAGGACATTGCCCCTGTCGGATGCCACCATGAGAAGATCGTTGCTGAAGCACCTACCACATTCGTGCCCAGTGATTGTTCTATTTTAACAAAGACTCCGACAAAAATGACGTGAGTGAGAAAGTGCAAAACTCCGCCGACTCCTGCGAAGAAACTGTTCAGCAAACTAACGATTGTCCACGCGCAAGCGAAGGGCTACGCCGTTCGACTCGACATCAGAGATGAGCATGGATCAGAATTGAATCGGACTGGATCAGGACTGAAGCCAATTTTGGCCGGATCAGGACTGGATCGGACTGCAATTTTTTTGAAAATTTGCGGAACAGGACTGGATCGGACTGAGAAAACTTTTGTTGTTTTAATGTGATTATTTTGAAAATATCAAACATTTTAGTTGTGATCCGATTTCACAGGTTTGCTAAATGTTAGTATATATTTTGCCATCACATGCAAAAACTCTCCTGGGACTTTTTGCAATTCAAACTGTATCCATTTTTGTTCACATATAACATTGAGTTCTAGTAGCAACGTAAACATAGTTCAGTGGTTAGAGCCTATGCGTGCTGTGTGATTGTTCGTTGGCTCTGTTCTCACCATTTCCTTTGGGTTAGCTTGTAGAGGTTACACCTTTTATATGAGTGCTTTTAATGTGCATTTGTCAAAAAGTTTAGGATTTACGTCTAGAGTTTACCTTTATGGTTTTGGTATGCGGATTAGGTTTCGGGTTCAGGTTTTAGGTTCATCTTTTAGATTTAGGTTTTGAGTTTAGGTTTGAATTTTGGGTTTAGGTTTTGGGTTTAGGTTTTGTGCTTAGGTTTTGTGCTTAGGTTTTGTGCTTAGGTTTTGTGCTTGGGTTTTGTGCTTAGGTTTTGTGCTTAGGTTTTGTGCTTAGGTTTTGTGCTTAAGTTTTGTGCTTAGGTTTTGTGCTTAGGTTTTGTGCTTAGGTTTTGTGCTTGGGTTTAGGTTTTGTGTTTGGGCTTAGGTTTTGTGTTTGGGCTTAGGGTTTGTGTTTGGGTTTAGGTTTTGTGTTTGGTTTAGGTTTTGTGTTTGGGTTTAGGTTTTGTGTTAGGGTTGAGGTTTTGTGTTTGGGTTTGGGTTTAGGTTTTGTGTTTGGGTTTAGGTTTTGTGTTTGGGATTAGGTTTTGTGTTTGGGTTTAGGTTTAGGTTTTGGGTTTATAAGTTTTGGTTTTATAGGTTTTGGGTTTGTAGGTTTTGGGTTTGTAGGTTTTGGGTTTGTAGGTTTTGGGTTTGTAGGTTTTTGGTTTGTAGGTTTTGGGTTTGTAGGTTTTGGGTTTGTAGGTTTTAGGTTTGTAGGTTTATCGGTTTTAGGTTTATAGCAGTGGTTCTTAACCTTTCTATGCACTCGTACCCCCTGAGCTTTCATAAAATTTTCTCGTACCCCTCGTCTTAAATCAAACAGTAATTGATAATAATGTAGTGCACACGGCTTCACAAGTTCTTT
>Ga0210059_1001103_pt1 | contig 39328 bp, 27 predicted proteins | sample Ectturendosymbi2_FD_188042 | JGI IMG/M metagenome (GOLD analysis project Ga0210059, IMG submission 188042) | Ecteinascidia turbinata endosymbiont from Florida, USA - Sample 2 (SPAdes) (version 2) | ecosystem: Host-associated > Tunicates > Ascidians > Unclassified | place: Key West, Florida... | reverse complement strand
ATAAATTAAAAGAGCCAAAACAGAACTAAACATCATAATTGTGATTATAAAATTTTGTTTGGTGTTCCCCAAAATTTTTTTATTGCATAAAGTGGTCCGTGATGCAAAAAAGGTTGAAAAACACTGTTCTACAGGATTGTTTTCCACTCACCTGTCGGTAATGTAGCCAGCCAGAACACAACCGACCATCACCCCATAGAAGTAAAGAGAAATCGCGAATGGTTTCTTCCATGACTGATCACATACCAAGTTGAACTGACAAAGAATTAAGTTATATGCATTCAATCAAGTGAACTATAATACTTCACGTGCAATTTGCAGGCGTGAATGGAGGACAATAAAAGCTAAAGCATACACAGTGGTTTCCACCGGACATACGTTGTGCGAGATGTTTTACAGCGTCACATACTTGCGGAGAAAACAATCCGTGGTTGAACGGACCATGTTAACAAAGATTTAAGCAAATATTGTCAAGATTCATTAGTTTAACAGTTATTTTTTTAAAATATAAACGCCAAAAATAATACAGAAGTTTTTGATCTGATGACAACGCATAAAATTTAAAATTAAATTTTTTAAACAACCATTTCACGGAAGGTGCGTTTTTTCACTTTATTCGCGTGATCATTTGGGCAACGTGTTGTTTAGTTGAAGCTTGAGTTGCATTAACTCTTAATTATTGGATTAAAGTCGAAATTGCTTTAGGTGACTCCAGCGAAGTGGTCTGTAAACACGTTTTTTATGATTGTTCAGACCACAACCAGTTGTTGAATCAGTTTGTGCGCTTATAATTCCACGTAAGTGTTGACTCGTATTTGTGCGCTGTAGCTGCTATATGCAGCGCGCAAAAGAATAACATCCCCAGTCAAAGGTATAACATCCCCGATGCTGCAAAAACCATCGGAACGTTCCTTTGGCCGAGGCGCGCTGCGCGAAGCCCAACAGCGCTTAACTCCACTAATATCATTAAGCCATTGGACTAAAGCACTGAAATCAAATGATTTAGTATGATGGCGAATGTTTATCTGGCTTTGGTCCTTTTCTTGCTATTGATTTTCGAAGATGCTTGGTTACAATCTTTTTTTCTGAGGAGCGGACAAATTGTGTGAAGGCCATCCTATATCTGCATTAAAAACCGTAATTTAGGAATTTGCAGTACGTTCAAATGTGCGAAATCCAATAAGGCGCAATACTTGATTAGATCTGTTACTTGCACTCACCAAGGTTGCTGTTTTGTGGTGTCAGCGAACTGCTCGCAATCCATAGAGAACGATATCATTTGTTGTTTTATCGAAAATATTATGTGTTACTACTGTATATGGCATTGCAAAGTGGGAAAAAATTTTGTCGAAATCATTCAAGATGCAACATAAACGCTTGTATATGAAACATTATATCTCCAATTACAGATAACAACATCGTGCAACTCAGTAAGCATAAAATGACCTAATATACGGAAGAAAACCATGTTTTTACCAATGTGATATTGGTAAGCAATTTCTGTAATTGTTTTACCTCGATACAATAAAACGTAGCACACCCACAATGTTTTGAATTTCTATGCAGTAAACCTCATGGCACTAGTCGATTTAAATATTGATATATCTAACTGCTTTGCATCGCAAACAAACGAACCTCACTATGGTCAAAATGCATTCCACTTTAATGTCATGAAATTCCTTTTACAACAAACAAACTGCTTTTGGCTCGAGAAGGTGACGTTTTTATATCCAGAATATTATTTTTCATCTGTAAGGTTTGTTTTTTTACAAGCATACCAAGCAACGCATCTTTCTTTTTGGATAATGAAAAACAGCTTTAAGTTTATAAAGTTTCTTTTTTGTATTTTTGAATTTTCATTTGACCATCTAGCACATGTGTTGGAAACAACGCCCTGGCAAAATTATTTTCATTAACAATCTTGCATTTATCGTTAACAGCAAGGTTCACTCAAATCTCACTTCAGTCACAGCTGAACGTTCAACTCCTTTGTAGACCCAAGACTTGCATTGTATAGTTGTTGAATTGTTGGCTGACTCATTAAAAAGCACTTCACCTAAAAAACACAATAATTGCAAATACAAAACCAACCATAAGCTTGTGGTTCTGAAAACAGTTAACCACGCCAATAACCGTAACACATGCACTTTCCCGAAAAAGTAAATACCGGATTTTGCAGTAATTTTTCAAGAAACAACCATTTTTGCGTGTAAGAACAATCTACTACAACTTTGTTTCTTGTAAGAAACATATTCGAAAAGTGTAGTGTGTGGGTTAACGGCAAAGATGTCTAAAAGATGAACGAATTGCATCATTAGGTCTTTGCTTGTTTCAAAGAATGTTTCGAATATCTGATGAATGTCCGGTCTGTGAATACAGTTCGATACACAACTATTGAGAAGAAAATCAATCTCGGCCCTGAGGCGGAAGTGAGGATTGGACATGGATACTGTGATTCATCAGCAAGATGGAGCAACACTGCATTGCTCCAATGCTTCACTCGAATACCTCCATCGTTACTTCTCTGGAGACAGGCTCATCTTCCGACTTACAGATCACCCTGGCCTCCACGTTCTCCAAACCTATTCTCTTTGGATTAATTTCTGTAGGGGTGCCGAAAAGACAGGGTCTATGCTAACGATTCCCAACTATCCATGCGCTCAAGAATAACATTCGAACGGAAATCAGAATTCTCCATGAGATGTTGGACAGGGTCATTACAAACTTCGATGTATAGTACGAGTAGTCACTGTGGTTCAGCGCCAAGGAGCTTGGATCGAGCACATAAACTATTGGGCTGTGCTCACAAAATTTTGGTGTATGAGGAAAAACTTACACCACACAAAACTTGCATGTTTGTAAGACAGGCCTATGAAAAAATGTTACAATAATTCCTTTCAACACAAGATGTTACTTTATAAAAAATGGATACATCTTTTTGGACCACTTTGTACTAAGGTGTATGTGAAGTTGACATTCAAATAAGAACACATGATGCTCTTGCCTGCAAATCCCTCTAGTACACTTTCTATGGAAAACAAGGCTTTAATTCATTGAAGACACTGTGCCATACATAAAGCGCCCTTGACGAAAAGATGCAAATGAATAGAGGAGCAAATAAAGCTCTTTATACGTTGTTGTGTTCGTTTCTTGTTTCACGTATCTTATCGATTGCTTCCAATAACGGGAATGCTTCACTGAAAGGATATTTGCAGTGTTGCGATAAAGAAATCGCGGGCACAGAACAACAGCCGCGGGTCGAAACAAAGGCGCAATTTAGGATTACAAAACTGCGGGCGCCACAACGTGACAGGGTAATCATAGATTGACCACAAAGCGATAGCAAGATTTTTACGAAGGCGACTTTTGAAAGAATCCATTTTGAAGACAGCACGTCTCTTCTTCACCCGAGAGAAAAAGCAAAAATGGAAGTTTAAAATATCAGTGTAGTTCGCAGAACAAAAAATCAGTTTAGCTTCCTCACCGTGTGGAACTGACTTAAGAAACATAGCCAGTGTGTTTAAGTAAAACGCTGCCATTTCTAAGTTACATTCACTAGCAATAAATAAAATTAGTAACGCAAAAAGCACTATTCCGCTCCTAACTTTTGTCCGTTGGATGAGCTTAAATTCAGAGAAAACGCAGGAGCTTTTGATCGTGAAAAATGTGAAATGTTAAGCCAGTGGTTCTTAACATTTTCATGCACTCAAACCCCATGAGCTTTCATATAATTTTATCGTAACCCTCATTTCAAATCAATTAGCAATTGATACTAATGTAATGCACAAGGTTTCACAAGTTCTTCAGCTACCGTAAAAGGTTTTCTCTTCTTGGCACACAAGAATGCAACTTTGTTAAGATGCCAGCAATCAATGCTTACCCATCGGTACAAACCGTGCTTTAGTAAGGTTCCACCACTATCAATCGTATCCTTTTTGTTTTTCAACCTATTGAAATCTTTCCCAGACTGCACACCCACGTGCCGATTATATAATTTTCATTAAGTCTTGAAGGTTTCAGATTTGCATAAGTAATTATACTCTGTTGCAGAGTATGCACTGCGGTTTTTACATTTCATCTTTTTCTGTCATGCAAGTGAAACCAAATCTAACACAGCCCACCTTCCATTGCACTTCTTAAAAATGTTTCTTAAAAATTAAATGAACTGACATTCATGTAATACACTTGACTCCCAAAATTTAACAACTATGCTTTAGCAACCTTCACATAAATCAGGTGTGGGGAACCTGCGGCCCGCGGGAACATTTGATATGGCCCGCATCAGAATTTTCGTTACCCAAGTTATAGAGTACAACATTGCGTCAAAACGATGCTCCACGATAAGCAGGTACTTCGTAATTCAACAGAAGTCACTCTTCCTCATAGTTACATAAACATAAAATTTTAGGATAAAATCAATTGATTTTGCGGCCCGCCAGCGATAGTACACAAATTCATGCGTCCCGTGATGGTGAATAGGTTCCCGACCCCTGACATAAATGGTCAACTTACCTTTAGCAACAAATTCTTCACACAACAACTGGCAACGAAATAAGAAAGGCGACAGCACTTTGGCTGTACAAGCAAGCTAAATATAATACTCCAAGCGCATAAAGAACCAGTCTCAGCCTAGCCATAATCATTAAGCAGTGCATAATGGTACAACGCACTGGAGAGGATTACGATGAATATTCAAAAAAATCCGGTTTAAATTTTCTGGGCGTGTCTCTCTGAAAATGTTGGTGCTGACCAGCACCTCAGATCTATCATGGCGAATTTACAAAAGAAATCTAACTCTATTCATGGTACACTGGCTAAAAGCAGGCAAAAAACGCTGTTCTTATTTGCTGTGACTTTTTGCACCATTACAAAATAAATGCGTTTCTAAAATAAATCATGCAATAGGCCCTACATTATCCATGCTATGTTACCTGTCGAAGACAAAATGTTTTATGGTTTAGCGTTTTTAGGCCTACATCGCGCTTATATCGGTTTAAACAAACAATCCCTCCCTTTGTAAGCAGTGAAGCACGCTGACAAATTTAAGAATTGATGCAGCCTAGAAATAAAAAACTTTGCCCCTCCGAGTCATGCACAGTAAACATATTCCGACATGGTGCAAATCTAATATTCAATTTTTATATGAAAAAAGCTGATGCTAAAGTTTTACAAGGCCAATGATTGCTTTACTCACTTGAAGTGAGTTGAGACAGATTGAATGAAGCACTTCGTCTGAATCGTCGGCATTGACTTCTTGCGACTTTTCCCACTGAGTCTTCTTCAAAAGGTATGAACATGTTGTATATGTGAGTAGTCGCATTCTCTGTGATATTACTTGTTCCAATCTGAAGATTATAAAGTCCATTTTAGCATGTCATTACCTACGTTACCAGCAAACTCTTTATTTGTTGAAGCTAGTGAATAAATACAACCGCAAAATAGTGACAGGTATGGATTGTACGTTAAGCAGTCTGAACAAGCAGTGGAAGACGATTTAATTAAATATGATTTTCAAAGGAAAAATCTAACTCAAATTGGAAGGAGTACTGTAATGCAATATTTATCCCATTATTTGTTTTACTTTCCAGGTCAGTTACGTTCTCAAGGCTTTGTGCATTTTTGTACATTTTCATGAAACCTTTTCTGTGTATTTGAGTATTTGATGTTTGCTGAACAGAGAAAGCAAAGTTCAGAGTACTTTCGGTTTGCCATTTTACAAAATTGAAATTATGGGTCGACTTCATGTAAGTTATTTTGTTTTAAACTTTCGGATCCACTTCTTTTTCATGTCATTTTTTTCAGTGAATAGTCTACATTTAAGAAGTGCTTTTGCTTGCTATATCTCGCTGTTTAGATGAAAAGAACATGCTCCACGCGATGTTGCAAAATATGCCTTAAATTTGCTGAACAAAATTATTTCAAGCTTCAGAAATGAAGCAAACTGAAAATCGTGGGTTTTTTCTGCAGACGTGCATTGGTTTTGAATTGTACCCTACTGATGATTGAGTCATTAAATCGGAAAAGTTATTTTGCTGGAATAAAATTTACATTTCTCTTCGAGAAATGGATATATGTGATCTGGCTTTAGTGCATAAACCTTAATTTTTTGGTAAGTTGACCATTGCTTCCTGTCAGGGCCATTTAAAAATTGTGCATCTAAGTAATATTTTCAGTTCACCCACAGTATAATCGGCCCCGATTATTGAATCATCCAGTGAAAGAATACGTTCTGCTTTTACCTCCATTTCACCACCAAATAACAAATCTATAGAGTGTTGAGAACTTACAGCAATCACTGGGTTCTTTTCAGTGTATTCTTTGTCAAGTAGTATAGTGGGTTAACTTGACACATCATTTACGGCGGGGACGTGTAGTTTTGGCAGCTGTGACGTCACAAATCCCATGAGAACTTTGCGGTTGACTTTTGCGCTGTTGCCATTGAACGCTGCGATTTGACCTTTGCGGTTTTGCCTGTACTGTCACAAAAAATTCGTCTGTTACGTCATTGGCAAAAAATCTGAGATGAACTGCAACCCTCTTGTCACGCTAAATTAAATTATGGTGCTTTTTCCACCCTAAAGAGTTGTTAAAAACAAGCCTAATGAATCGTGACGTCGTAACCTTAAAATTCATATTCAACCCTAACCTGTTCGTATTCAACCCTAACACTTCGGATTCAACCCTAACCTGTCAGAGTGTTGCGATGTTAAATCAATCAAATTATCTTATGATGCTTTTTCAATCATAAAAAGTTAGAAAAGGCAAGCCTAATCAATGAGTGACGTCATAGCCCTAATGGACCACTTATCGCACGCGTGCTGTATCGCAACAGCAAGCCAAAATGTGGTTTACGACGGACTACGCGTGGCTCGCGTGGAATGACCACGCCCAGATTTAGACACGTGGAGGCCTTAGGGCAGCCTTTGTGCGGAGGCCTTCAGTACCTCAAGGAAATATTATTCAAGGTCACGGAAGTACTATCAATTAGCTGTAAATTCTTATTGAAATATTGGCATCTGTAATAGAATGCGGAGTGGGCGGACAACCATACATGAGTCCGCACTTTCATTCCCGACACCGGTACCAACCCTCTCGGAATTACCCTTCCAAGAACAGCGTGGGTCCGGCTTAACCACCTCCACACCGGTGTTGGACGTTTCCGCTACTGCTTATAAATGGGGTATTTGCCTTTCAGCGGCCTGTGAATGCGGCGCAGAAGAACGAACCGTCGACCATGTCGTCCTTCAATGTCCAATCCATCGACCTCCTCATGGACTGCACTTGCCTCACGATTCTGCACGATGAGACAATCGAATGGCTGCTCAACACTTGTTCCGAGATCGAGTGCGGCCTAGCAGTGGTCTAAAGAACTGGCTCAAAAAAGAAGGCATCTCTAAAGTTTATTTTTTTATTGTTCATTAGGGATTCACAAAGTTCAATTTCCGCCCAAATAATGCTTTATTTCTGTTGTTGTAGTTTTCCGTCAGTAAAAAAGAAAAAATGACAATAATTTCAACATATAAACTTTTCTTTGTTTCTTTAATGCTGTTGTTATTAACTATTTTAAAGATTATTCACATTGAATATGTTAAACCAGTTTTAACCAAGGACCTCACAGCTCATGACTGTGGTGGCCCCCAGTTTGTAGAGGCCCCTGAGCAGGTGCCCACTTTGTCCTCCCCTAAATCCCGCTCTGGGAATGACGTCAATTATTTGATTCTTTTTGGCACTTCGCCGTATTCACCCAAAAACCTTTAATTTATATTTTATTTATTTATTTATCTCAGACTCATGTGCTTGCTTCTTGAAAAAAAATATGGGTTTGTTAATGATGAAGCGTGCAAGAAATTTCTATGTTTTTCTCAAAAGCTGAAAATGACAGCACTCACAGAATATTACAGATCAATCCACCTACCTTTCAATCAGTTTATTTTTAATGCTAGTAGCGAAACTCATATGCCAAGAAATTATGTAAGCTCACAGATATTACTGTAAGTTACACGACTGTTAAATTCTATTAAACCGTTTCTGTTGCATTTCTATGGCTTACTGATCGAAAAAATACCATTGTCGAACTCAGTCGAAATAACTGCACACGATAATACTGTAGGTTCAGAACACTTGAGGTAAGCTGCTAGTACCCTAAGTCAACTATTGTACATAGCACATAGTCAACGTTTTGCTTCAACCAGGTCTGTCGCTGGTTAGGTCCTTATTTTTAGACATATCAAAGGCGTTTGACTACTATGATGGGACCGTGAATTTTTACTTGATAAGTTCTTTCACTGTGGTATAACAGGTGTTTCACAGAAACTGTTCTCAAATTATTTGCATAATAGAATGCAGTGTACTAAAATATGGGCTTTCAAATCTTCATACAAAAAGACATCTTGTAGGGTCTCTCAGATTTGGTGACTTTTCATCACGCGTCTGTTCATCACGCGGGTCAAGGTAGCGTCCTCACGCCTTTGCTTTCCCTATTTACATAAGTGATATCTCTGAAGCTTCCCCTTTTCATACTACTTTATTTGCAATATTATTAACCTTCATATCACAACTCTTGTTTTGATGTTCTTCAGACAACCGTCAACCTTGAACTGTGTAAAACTGACCACTTGTTGAGACCCAACACACTTTTTCTTAATTACAACAACACTAGGTGTTTGTTATTGAATTCTCAAAAACACAATCCAACCACCTTATGTTACTATCAACCATCATATCATTTCCCACAAAGACATCTTAAAATACCTAGGTGTTCTTCTTGACAACAAGTTAAGCTGGAAAACTCAGGTAAAAAAGGTGAAAATTCATCTATCAAGAGCTTGTGGAGTTTTATCCAAACACAACACAATGTGCATTGAAAGTTGTCTATAACTCATTATTTCATCCCTAACTTACTTACTCAATCCTAAATTGGAGACGTGCTTCAAACGCACTCGTTCAACCCCTTTTAAACTTTAAAATAAAGCTGTGCAACTAATAGGACCAACTAACCATAAATTCCTGAAATAATCCTTTCAGCATTTAAGAATCGTATGTCTTCCCAACGTTTACACCTTATTAGTGAGTAAAATTCATCCACTCTTGTCACAACAAAGTACTTGCAAAGAATTTTGATGAATATTTTATTGCAGTCATCTCTATTCATACTCACTCTACAAGACTATCCACTTCTAACAAACTCTTTTTACCTAGAGTTAATTCATTTTCAGGAAAATGTTCCCTTACACTTTTCGGCCCAAAAGTGTGATCTTAATCACTAGACTCTATTAAGTCTGCAGATAACGTTACCTTCAAATGGCAACTTAAGAAACACCTTTTACATGAAAAAGATAAAAAAGATACCTATGTAATTATGTATTTTAGTAACATTTCACTCTATGAGGAACAAAATGCTATTTTCAATGGTTTCAGAAATTTCAATAATGTGAGTTGTTATTATTTTTTCCTGTGCAAATCCGATTTTCACGCATAAAATTGCACTCCATAGTTTTTTGTTTGTTTTTATTTTTAACACTGTGTTTCACACTTTATTGACCATACCAAATTTCCTCAATGAAACTAGATCCACTCTTTTGTGTTCATAGGCATGCTCCCTTCATCTGTAATTTTTCCTCACCATATTGTATGTTTATTTTTTTGTTTTTCTAACTGTGCATATTTAATTTCCAATTTTTTTGTTTAACTTATTTTCATTTCCTATTCATTTCCTTATTTCATTTTCTTAGTGCTTGTTTCATTACTTATTTCATTGTTTTCTAACGCTTATCAATAAGTGATACACGGGGTTGATTGACTAGATCAGGGCTTCGCAAACTATGGGTCGCGACCCTATTTGTGGTCGCGAAATATATTTTTGGGGTCGCGAAACAAATTGACTTGACAAACCAGATATAAATGTTTTTGTAAACTTATGGGACGTTTGCATGTATCATTGACATCTAGACTATCCATCAAGGGGTTGCCTAAAAAAAACTTTTTAAAATGGGGTCGCAGAACAAAAAAGTTTGAGAAGCCCTGGACTAGATGGCGGTCATGGTCTTTCACCAATCCTATTTGACACAGTGGCAATCTTTGTTTACATTGATCAATTCTCTTGCCACTGTGGTTTTCATTTCTTCTACTTTCCACTGACAATTGGTTACTTTTTTGCACGATGGCTTTTTGTATTGTTTCTGTTTATTAGCTGAGTCATACGAAACAATAAACAAATAAATAAATCATGGTCAGGCAGTAAAGGCTTACGTTCAAACTCAGCAACAAATAAGGGACTACAAATGGCAAGTCTCGCCTTTACGCGCACTACAAGAAAGAAAGTGCTTAACTCCACTTGATTGTGTGGCAGTCCGCAAAAGAGAATGAATCTCATAATATCAATGAATAACTAACCAATCAGCCCAGCTTTGTTTTACGATAGCGACAATTAGATCTAGAATTATTGTGCAGAAATGGCAAGCTTGCGACTCGTTAAATTAACAATCTCACGAATTTCCTTTCATTTTGTGGACTTATAAATCAATATCGATCGGTTTCGTCTATTAGGTAATTTAAACAAATAATTTATGTCACGCCTTAACAAAGCATCTGTGGTTGACTAACCTATGCATCGAGTTAGGTAAAGTAAACAAAAACTGAGTCCTGCTGCCTAAATAACCAGTGAGACCTGCATTTAATTTGCCCCTTTTAATGTGATAACTGTTTTTAATAATCGGGTTTCGTGGAGTTTGCGTTGTTGCAGATGATTACTGGTGTGTGATTTTCTAATGTTGCAGTAAATAATCATGCTAGAAATATATTAGCATCGCAGTTACTTAAGCTTGCCTGGCAGCATTCGTTCGGTTTTTATTAGAAGTTTCTCAAGAACGCTATGGACAGAGTGTTCTTCAATTTGGTTGATTTACTGAGGTGAGCCTTCAACACTAGTCTTGCAGAACAACAATTGTGTAACCCAGCACTGGTCGCCGCTATAACTAGTAGAAAACAACGGCGTATTGAACGTTTATGTATGAAAACTTCCTATGGCTTTCATCCTGGTTCCGCTGAAGCGTAGGTATTTACTGCATGTCCGCTGGGCTGGAATGAAGGGTCATACACCGCAATCAAAGGCCTTCTGCACGCAAGGATAGCGTAGAAGAGTCCTACCGTACTGCATACAGTGCATCCTAACGGCTTGTTTAGAAATAAACACTGGTCTAAGTCTTTGACTAAAACCCGTCATTTTTCCCAATTTTTTGTATCAACAGCCAAAAATTCCACCATCTGACAAATGCAAATCTTTACGCGCCGAGAAATTGAAAATTAGCAAAAATAGCACATCTGGCAACACTCTGCCGTCACTAAAGGCAAAAGTCAGCCATCGTTAAGCCACCAGTCTGAATGTTTTCGATAATTTGAAGATAACAATGGAATACATGAAGCAGAGCTAGTGAGAAATCTTTACCGCTGCGTGGAACCAGACGCGCAACCAGGCTGGGGGACATTTGGAGCATTTTGCCCCCCACAGAAAATTTCAAAACATTGCATAGCAATTTTGACATTTGCAGAAACTTTTAAAGAATAAAGATGAAATTTTGTGTTCTAATGAATTAAAAAAAAGTCTTATTTGAATTTTTCTTTGTCCCACTTGTTAATTATCTCCTTACAAGATTTATTTTGAAACAGGCCATCTGATCGAAAATTTCGTAAATGATTGGTCTTTAACCACAAATATGTTGGAATTTTTGGGAGTTAATCCTCGTTTGACATCCGTTCTTTGTATACTTCGCCTTGCCCACAGTCGATTGAATATATCTTATCGCACTTTCGTTTGCCGTGACATCGAAACTGAGCTTCTTTTACTGTAAATTTCATGATGCCGCACGAGCGATCCTTTGCAATAGGATCTGTACTATTGTAACCGACAGCAAATCACCTGAACTCTTTGATTGTCTAAGCAACGTTGAGTTGATGCGTATATTCTTATTTGGTCCGCCCGTAGGTGTAGGAGCAGGCAAATGTTTGGGGGTACGAAGAATTATTGCCCAAATTTCCCCAAATTGCCCGAAATTAAATCCAAAGAAAAAAACGACTGCATTTCACTTGGCGCATTTTTTCAAGTCAAGGCACTTCAAGCACCGTTTTTGCCCAAAGTTCACCCAAGCTAGTCCAAATTTCTCCTAACTTGCCCAGAAACAACTAAATTAATACATGACTTCCACAAAAAAACGTCTTCACTTTCATTTTGGGTGCCATTTTTGCAAAATCAACGCACATACAGCGATTTTGCGAAGGTTTACACATATTTTGCTCAGATTTCCTCACATTTTGCCCGGATTTAAGGGATTTTGCCCGGATTTTCACCAAATCAAAACTTTTGGGGTACTGTTGCACCCCCTGCACCTCCGCCTCCTACACCAGTGGCTCTGACTTATGATGAGCCATCACATATCTCGGTGGCTGTGTTTTGCGCCGTGGATGATTTGTTTAAGTCTTGTAATAGATTTTGACAACATCCGCGTGATCGACCTTGTGCATCATTGGGGAGATTCGTGCTTTTCTGTTGTATTTTTGTTTATTTTGTTCATGCCGATTGGTTGCAGTTATATCTGTATGGTGTGCCTGATACGAGGACCTTCGCTTCAGATGCTGTATTTAATACTGTTGAAGAACTTCTGAAATGCTGCAGTGGATGCTAGTGATACGGTGTATTCGTTTTTGCATTTCCGTTTCGTTTTTAGAGTTTTTCCTGCGTTATTGTATTTTGAAAGCTCGGTGTGACACGGCATGATTGCATCAGTCGAGATACCGCTTGTAGCGAAATTGTCGTTAAATAAATAAATAAACATTGTATATGCTGAAATTGTCAAAACTTGGGAGATCCTTTAAAATTTTGGTATTTCTAAGACATTTTTATACCTTGTTCCTGTACCACTCTGAAAATTTTCAGAAATACATTATGTGTGTACGCTTTAATTTGGTTTCTTGCCTATCTTCCGAGGAAGAGAGTTTGCAAACACGCTCGAAACGTCAACAATAAATGCAGCATTGTTATCACACCAGTGGAGCAAAGTTTGCAGCCAGTAGAGTGCAGACTATGCCTGGTGACAGAAACAGCATACTATGTTCACATTGTGTTAGCTTCACGTTTGCCTAGAGTTACTGTAGACTGCTATTTAAACATTTTTGCATTTTATGTTCAGTGCTTTAACCGTTGCTGGGTTTCACAGCCAAGTTGTACCCTTGCAAGGGAAATTCGAATTTCACAAGAGCCTCAATGTTATTAGGTGTTGTTTACTGTAGGTAGTCCAGGAAAAGTGGCGAGGCCCACCCATATCTGATGGCGAGCCTGGCCCAACCATTCGTAATAAAGTTGTGTTCCTGCTGCATTACTTTCAAGAGGATTTCACTTGGCAGACGAAGTTTCGTATCTACGATTGAAACAATAGCATCAGCGGTCAAATATGTCCTGACGTTCATACCAGTCTCTTGTATCTGACAACTTCACCACTCGCAATGTCGTCTGCAGAAATTATCTCACAGCAAATATATTCACCTGAAGTTTCAAAAATTTAGATAAAGGATTTGATGAATTTGCTAAAACAATACGAAAAGTTAGGTAAGTTGACAAGTAGCTTATACATCTGCCATACGAAAGCCATGACTGCGCTAGTGGAGTTTGGAACCAGGTGTTTGTATGAGGCTACTAATTTCTACTCTGTCCTGATCGTACCGTCTGCATCTTGATTAAAACTTGAAAGTTCTCATTTTCGGAAGTGTTGCGAAGAGAACTTTATGTGCAACCGTTTGCGAAAACCTTGTTTTACGGTTGAATAAGCACCATGACGTCATCGAATGAAAGTTCATGACAATTACTCACCCCCGAAATAAAGAGCTGGTTGCGCCCCTGCGTGGAACTATGATTTCTAAACAGTTACTCATGCCTTGCAAAGCGAAATTCCCATTTTACTGAAGTAAGGTCACATTAATGAGGTGATTTCAACCAAACTGTTCAACAAACAACAACTATGTTCATACGAATTTCATGCACTGTAGTTGCAATCGTAAGGTTCTTAATTGCTTCACATCGCAATTTTCCATACCTTTGTTTTGAACTCATCCATAACATCAGTCAAGGCGCAGTGATGTTGAGGAGTATACTGCGCAACTAAACTTTGTAACGTAGAAAATGAATTTGGCAACGAAGAAAGGAAAAGCAGAATGCACAAGCGCTTCTCGTAGAAACTGAATCCATCTTCCCTATGCCCACGTTCCATAATACTAACAAGTTACAAGGCAGTAAGATACAGTAGTTTCTTTGGCCACTATCTGTGTTTTTCTTTTATCTACTCAAATGAAGAACACGGATTGCTATTTAAATTAGAATACACGAATCTGTTGAGAATAGAAAGCATAACCTTTCAACGCATTTAACACAGATTTTTAAGCATATACGAAATCTTTGTGTTGCGTCATTACGGTTTGACTTCGTAGCAGTGGTTTTGTTGCTCCGTTATTGGCGTCACATAGTTTTTAAGTTTCAGTGAAAGCAATTATTTGAGAACGGCATGTTTTCAGTTTTTATTTGCTGCAGCTTGTGTTTTGATTTATTCATTATAGTCTTAGGTTTGTTCGCTTTCGCTGCCTTTGCAAATAAGCACTGGTTGCAGATTTTACGACAAAGGATGTGTAGAGTTACGCGCAACCGCCTTCCTTTAAAAAAATTCTGCTGATTGATTGGAATTCGTGGCCTTTCTAACATATAGTTACTTGTGGTTAAAAAAAAATTACCAAGAAGTTTTCACGACTTTTGAATGTCTTGCATTGTAATGCTCGCAGTTAAGAAGAGCAAAACCCATTCCTGCTAAGATGGGTCTCTATTAATTTCTCAACTTTCATTTCGCGACGCAGTGCTACTTCCATCACGATAAAAGTTTTTCTTCAAGAAGTGACGTTTATCGATGTTATAGTTCTGCCATCTGCACTTTTTCCTTTTCGCAAGCTGACGTATACTGCCCGTTTTAAACGCATTTAGCACAATGCGTTTTACTCTCACCTAAACATACACATATAAATCCTTAGGCCACGCATCTTATGACATTGGAATGTCAGCTGTTTTAAAGCAATGAAAAAGTTTCTAAGGTTACTGAAAGGCGCAAAGATCGTTATAAAATTCTGACACGGCTTGGGTCTTATTTTTAGATTAACGTAGCGTGTTATTATAAGTGTGAGCTTTCACAAAGAAAGAGGTGGTGCTTCAGAAAAGCAAATCAATGCAAGCAGAACCTTCAATTTTTAACAGGTCGAAATGGGAATAGAAAAACCTAATTTAATGAGTATTCGGATTCCTAATGGAAGCGTTTTAGAAAGAAATGTGCGGAAAATATGTTGTCCTGACTGTGGTGCAGATCCAACGACTTGCATATATAAACACTTTTGCCCATTTTTCATAACCCTTATAAGACAGTTAGATACGTTTCTTTGGGCAATGTCTATGTTTTTGTTTTTTCTACTCAATGGAAGAACACGGATTGCTGTTGATGTTAGAATATACGTTAAGAAAAAGCATAACCTTGTAACGCATGTAACGCAGACTGCATAATTTATTTAAAAGAAAGGCATTTTTTGATAAAACTGCTTTGAATTTGCATCACGGAGATCTATAAACTGTTTCTAACAGAAGGTCATTTTCATCAACACTAGCTTTGTACAGAAATGTTCTGAAAAGAAAAACATTTTTTCTTTTGCATTTTTGATAACCCATTCCTGCTGTTAGAAAAATGTGATCACGTGCAGAGTATGATGGCACAAGGCATAAGGACATACTCTGAGCACATAATTTGAGCTTGAGTCATTGTTCAAAAATAGTGAGCTTGAAAATAATTGCCGAGTTGTTGAAAAACCTGCCTATGCACCTACAATGTTTCAGCAAGTCTGATGTTGCGAAAAGTATTTTTTGGCCATTTTGGCCAAAGTTACACACGTTTAAAGTGTTTCCAGCGTAATAGTGCAGGGAAAAAAGGGAGAAAAACATTTCAAATCATTATAAAACCTAATAGTCTTTAGACGAAAACTGTCACTGAAGACAATACTAAAAGCGTATGTGCTTAGAAAAACTCCTCATTTCCAGTTTACGAAAATTTGACGCTTAAATATAAAGGTTTTGATCAGAGTAAAATTTGTTGGTGATGCTTGATGCCATTTTGAGAACCTTTTGTCTTAAAAGACCTTTTGAAAATTTTCTTGAAATGTTAAATATTTGCTTGTAGTATGCCTCCTATTAGTCTAGAATGTATAGACTTCGCTCAAATGTTTACTCTGTATTACGTTAAAATTTTGATTTTAACAAAAGGAACACTTGATCACGTGTTGGTCTTGGGTCCTTAGCAGAAATTAAGAGGATCGTAGCGAAGTTGCTTGAATCACTGCTGTTGGCATTGACCAACGGCTGCTAGATGGATAAAAAGTCAAGTTCATATTTAACCTTCATGATTAATGCCACCAAACTTTAACTGCTGCACTCCTGGTGGCTGCTTTTGACTTTACTGTCATACAGGTGAGGCACATGTTTTTGAATCTTGAAAATCGCGTAAAGCAGCTTTGCCACGTTTCCTGTTCAGAAAAAGTCCTAAATCCTGTTCCAAAAATGGTAAATGATAGTTCCTGAAACAGTTCGTTGTACTTTGATTATGAAAGCCAATGAATGACTTCGCGTTATGAAAACTTACGCAGATTTTTTCACCTTTATACTAGGATCTATCATGAGCTAATGCCTGGTTGCAATTTTGAAACCGGTTTGGTTCCAGTTTTAGTTTTGCAAAACTCAATTAACTGGCTGCGTATTATAACCTAATCAGGCGCAAATTCAAATGCCAGATTATACGGTAGACAGCTTTCCAAGTCGTGGTTGAAACTATCACATTGGAGACGAAAGAAAATCTGAATTCATGGCCATTAGCAGCATGATTGCAATCTTTCTTCGAAAATTAATTTCAATAAAATTTAACGCCGTAGTGCTCTCTGAGGGGTCAAACAGAAAAAACAAGAAAACGAAAGACGAGCAACTCCACCTACAAGTGGGATATTCCAATTTCCGATTGATGGGCTGGAGACTATTTGACTTTATCGACGACGAGCCAGGTTATTGCTGAGCTGTCGTTTTTGGGGGAAGTAGAATGCAACAGAGAATAGCAATGTATCGGCAGACCAAAAAACGAAATTAACAATGGTTTCCTCACCAATGCATGTCAAAGCTCGTGGGATTACCAGCGTGATCACACGGTTTGAAAACTTTGCCATAGAGCTTCATGCGATTTTAACACATACCTTCAGCAAGCCTTTAAATTCCTTTACAAACATGTAGATTTCTTGAAATTATACCTTATTGAAACGCATTTCAAAGGTGTTGATTGTCTTTAAGTCTGATGCTTATAAATAAACCACATAGCATTAAAGCATCTCGTGACAATATAATTTATGCAATATATTTTCGTAGCCATACTCGGCAACGCATGGAGTTTTGCAAGCTGGTAGACAGGACGTAAGCAGATGTTCATCCCAATGTAAACCAAAACAAATAATTTTCTCAGTGATTACTTTCAAATACGCCAAACTGTATTATTGAGTTAATAGATTCCGAATGGGTCTTTTAAACATCCGCATACATGTGAAATAACAGAGTTAATTTGATGGAAGTTCGTTGGTTCTTTTCATATAAGCTTGTTGAAATTGTTTCCAACTTGAATTATTCGGACAAAATTTAACCAGGGTATTACGAATTCGTCTCAGAGATGGATTTAGATGACAGAAAGCTGTAGGTCAGGGGTGCACAATACCAGGAAAGCGCTTACAGCGTGGCATGCCATAGGCTTAAAGATCCCTGATTAGGTGTAAGTAAAAGTGATTTTCTCTTTTGTATGAATCTCAACAATTCGCGTTTTTGTCATAATTATTTAAATTCACGTGGCTAACTGCTGTTCCGAGACAGTAAGCAAGAAAGCAACTATGTAGCCCACTGTAGTGTGACTGTTTGGTTTGACGACATTTCTTACCAGCCTGCAAGGATAGTACTGTATGATGTTAAACTGAAGAAACAAAAATTGATATTTTAACCATGTTTCGACATTTGGCGTTGCTACATTTGTTGACAATACATATGTTCTCACAAAGGAGTCCACTTAACGATCCAAAAATCAACCTACTAACTCCATAGGTAAGTCTGGCTCTCATTCTTCTCCATCTTGTTTGTAAACCATAAGAGGGTTTGAAAAGACGTTAATAACCTTGATATTTAATGGTTGCACTCCATACAGTGATTATTTTTTCTTTAAATGTTTTGGAAGTGGTAGTCTGCGATTGTTGCAGAAAAAAGAGCTTAACAGTTCTGTCTAAAAAAGTTAATCATCCTGTTTGCTGGATAGCTTCAAAGTAGATCAACATCGCTGCATATTAGGCAACTGGATGTAAAACTTTGCTGTCTGAATGAACTCATTGAAAACCTCCACAACATGATTATTTATAAAAACTTCCTTTTACGTTTCCTGGCCGTTTCTTATTATCAAAACTAGGTCCATTTTAATGAACGTTTATAATATAGAAAACTTATGGTGCCCGTTTTTGTAGGTGGACTTTAAGTGCCTTTCACGCATAACATCTCGAGCATGCACATTACTTTTAGCAATTTAGTACAGGAGAGTAACTTAACTGACAACAATACGAATGGGATCTTCGCAACAAAATCTGATATAAACATTAAAAATTACACATAATGATTTGGTCTGTCAGTGCAAGGCCCAAATTCACTGTTACTTGCATTGCACTATTTTTGGTAAAACAAATGCAAATCGTTTCTATGTTTTCTTTGTTTTTTTTACACAACATAAATGTCGACTAGTCTTCTACTGTATCGTTCCTAGAAGCATCCTAACAGACGAATATGGATTGCCTGAAGGTCTTACACTTGAGTTAGAACGCTTTTTTTCCTTAGGTTCAGTTTGTTTGACTCTGTTCACGAGCTGAGGCAGTTCAAGATTCACTCCCATTCTTTTGTATTCATTTTGCAAACATTCTGTCCTGCAGTACTGCACGTCTGACGGAAACTGGCATTCTCTTCGTGTGAAGAAAATTCATTTCGTGACGACAAGTCCGGAAAATTTACCGCAAAAGAACATGGTAACCAGTAAGAGATGTTTGCCAACCACCCTTAGTACTCATTTGAAATTGTGGAGATATCACTTTTCTGCAAACATTTCCGCAAAACGTCAATCTCTTGATGAAACGGACTGGAGAAGAACCTTAAGTCGCTACTTGCAACATATGTGCTTAAGATTGGATCCAGCACTTAATTTTATTCCAAACAAATCGGCACGTTCGCACTAGTGCGCGTAGAAAGAAATGCAGGAAGTTACTTACACCGCCCACGATTTCCTGATTTGGTGTTTCCCTTGCATAGCAAACAAAAATTTTACATTTTTGCCATAAAAAGCAACCCATTTTCCTGCAGTTGTTCAATTTCAAATATTTTCATAAGGGAATAACAAAAATGAAAAAGATGTTACTATAAACTTTTTATTGCTTTCAATGATATAAATCTCCCAACAAAAAACTGTAGATTCAACCACTAAATGCTCGAGGTGTGCAGCAAGATGGAAAGGGATCAACCGACTGGGCTCTGCTTTCATGACTTCTCGATGATTGAGACGTGCACACATCTGTTTGTTGCAGAAACTTTGTTTCTGAACACATATGCTAAAGGAAGCAAGCTATGCACTGAAGCGAAAAACGGATACGAAGCGACGGAATTAAGGGAAACACCACGTCCATCACAAACAGACACCACGTTGTCTGATATTGAGTGATCGAATAAACATAAGCAACAAATCATATGATGGCATTGCATATGTTTCTGTGTGTTACTTGGAAGCATGGAACTTATCAAAGAATTGAAGCAATATGTAGCGCTGAAAGTTAATATACGCTCACAATTAAATCTGCTGGGTTCAACTTCAATGAGTGAAGGATTTCAAAAGTTTGACAAAGACCCAGAAGCAGAGGCGAATTTTCAGTTTCGGGGCCCTAGGCTATTTTAAATTGGGGGTCCTTCTGGAAAGTTTGCGATGACTGATGTCATACAAATTAGCACTACACGTGCTCGTTACATCAAGGTCGGAACCAGCCAGTAACGTTAGGGCCTTAGGGGTGTGATTTCGGCAACACTTGCCAGTCAAGGCTCATGACTACTTCGCTACTGTAAGAGAGCTGAAGCATACTTCATAACACTGCTGCAGAATGCGTAAGCAGAAATGCGGTCGTAAAGTTGACAGACGTACTCTAGGGAAGATTTAAATGCTAAGCGTTGTGAAGAGAGGTGCAGAAATCGGTTAATAAAATCCACATGAATGGCAAAAAGGCGGCGAAGCAAACGGGACAAGCAGAATGGAAAATATTAGTCAAAAAAATAAAGAGAGACAAGAATTATTTCACACGAGGGAGGATTATGCTGCGAACATTAATTGGTGCCTTTTCTTTGTTAAGCCATCTTCACAGGTATTGAAGAAGACAAAACTGGGTTGTTATACAAAAGGAACAGTACAAAAGGCAAAAATAAGTGGTTTAGTTATGGTGCCATGCCACACTGCTTAGGGCCACGATGAGGCCATTTGATTGCTGTCATCCCTATTATCTAGTTTGTTCCAAATACCTCGGTGTGCTGAACATCTCGTGGAAAATATGTTTACTGTTTAGCCAACATACTGCTGATAGCATAGCTGACAAGCCGCCAATATAATTTGATATCTCATACTGAGCACATGTGAAATCCCGTTTCAGACGGAAACCTTTGGTCAGAATTTGTGACAGTTGTGCTTGTGCCCCGTGCGTTTTTTTTTGCATGATAACTACAAAGCGCATATTGTTCAGGAAGCCCTGACGAATTTTCAATTTGCTTTTTTTGTCTTATTTAAAGCAAGGTTATTTTTACTGGATAGTTTTTGTCCAATTGTGATAAATTTTTGTAGGTAATCATTGCTATCGTAATTCAATTTACATCATTCTTTGATAGAGGTAGCAGTTGGGGAAGTGATGCAGCCCAAATCTGTGCAGCATCTTTCATGTCACATTTTGGGGAGCGCAATATAGCGTAATTCTTCTAAATTTCATGACATTGCTAGTATGTGATTTGTTATTTCAAAAGGAACGTTTGAGCTGATCGCTTTTTCTTTAAGTCGGCTGAGATCGGCGAGGTGATCTTCTTTATTTTGGTTGAGCCCCCTCAACCTTATTGCCTCCATGATTGACTTAAATGTCGCATTTGGATGGTGTAATTTGCCAATATTGAACTGTCTTCCTTCCGCTGTGCTTTTTCAAAGTCTTCAGTGACACATTAAGAATCATCTTCAGCAGTTGCCACAAAAAATAACAAATCGAAGGTACTCAGAAAATTTCATGTTTTAGATCTTTGATTGGAACCAGTTATTCGCCAAGCCTACAGAGCTGGACAGACGGGCAAAGTAGAAATCATCGATATACTCATTGAATAACTACTGAGATGATTTTGGATTTTATCACTAAAAACTTTGGAAAACCCACAGCGGAAGAAAGACATTCTTTTGTTTACGCATTCTGCTAAGGCTTTGTGTCAAGTTACCGCGGCCAGATTTCGTAGCTGTGTTTTTTTGTTCCATTATTTGCGTCATATAGGTTTTACGTTTCAGTTCAAGCAATTATTTGAGAAAGACGTATTTTCTAGTTGTTACTTGCTGCAGCTTGTGTTTTGATTTATTAATTTTCGTCTTGAGTTTACTTGCTTTCTTTGTTCTTGCTTCAGCCCTAAAACAACATTTCACGCGTAAGCGTTGCTAGCAGAATTCAAGACAGAGGATTCGTAGAGTTCCGTGTGATCGATTTCCTTTTATGAAAATTTGTTGACTGATTGGAATTCGTCGCTCTTTCAAAGGGTAGTTACTAGTAGTTTCAAAAAAGTTGATCTTGGCCATGATGCTTTCAAGACATTCGAAAGGGTTGCATTGTAATGCTCGCAGTTAAGAAGAGCAAAGCCCTTTCCTGACAAAATGAGTCTCTGCTAATTTCTCAATTTTTATTCTGCGCTACGGTGTTACTTTCATCACAACAAAAGTATTTTTCAAGAAGTGACGTTTATCGATGTTATAGTTCTGTCATCCTTTTCACTTTTTTCTTTTGGCAAGCTGACGTATGCTGATGGTCTTAAACCAGCTATGTCCAACCCGCGGCCCAGACGAAGGCTTTGTGCGGCCCAGTTTAGGTTTTCGCTGTAGTAAAAGCATCCTACATACTAACAACGTATTCTTATTTTGATAATCTTGAATTTGACATTTTGTTGCCGGTGATCCTCAGTGTCACTTTATCACGTCTGTTGCCATTGCAGGTAGTATTCGAACGCTTTCTGGACATTAGCTTTAGCTAAATTTAGTTTCAGAAGATCAAAGTAGGCCATTCAATTTGCGGCCCCATTGATATATGTTATTCAATGTGCGGCCCTGATTAAGATAGTGACATAATTTTTGGCCCAGCAAGCCTTTTGGGTTGGACATAGCTGTCTTAAACGGATTGCGCACAATGAGATTCTTTCTCATCTAATCATACATATTTGGATACTTAGCCCACCAACCTCGTAAGATTGTAATGTCAGCTGTTTCAAAGCAAGAAAAATTTATAAGGTTACTAAAGGCACAAAGATCGTTAAGAATGTCTGGTAAGGTTTTGGTGTTAATGTTAGTTTAACGTGGTTTTATAAATGTGATATTTCAAAACGAAGCGGATAGAAAACAAATCAATGCAAATCCAACCTTCAATTTTTAACATGTCTAAATGCGAGTAGAACAATGCATTTTCATGAATATTTCAATTGTGATTGGAAGCATTTTAGGAAGAATGCGAGCGGAAAATATTTGTCTTGCTTGTGTTACAAGTCCAACGTCTTGCGTATGTGGACAAAAAGAAACCATAAAGATGTCACCCAAGACACATGCACTGAACGTCAAGAAATTAAGAGTAAAGGCAATTTGATTTCTCAACACAAATGATTCGGTGATTACATAGAGATCAGCTCAAGAGATATACACCATAGAATCAACAGACGAATCCTTGCAATTTTTCAGGACGTCCTCAACTTCTCATTTGGTTACAACTGCTTGCGTGACGTATGAGGATATGCTTTGAATAGCAAGCCATTCCACTGTAGGCCTATATAATCTGTTCTCTATATTGCTGTACCTTGCCTTTAAACTGAAATGCCATACATGCTATCTTTGCAATAAAAAACAACACGAACTCTTTCGAACAACGATTTTTCACTATCTCGTTCTTCTGTCAAACGTTTCCTGTCGTGCTCCCTAATCACATTGGTACAGGATATAACGACGATACTGCGCCATTCCTTCAGCCTGCACTGCATTTTGTATAACATGAAATGCGCACAGTTTGCAACAGTGGCGCATCCAGACCAAGCGTTTGGGGGTCAGTCAAATAGGGGGAAACTAAAGGTCTTCACTTTCTCAAATACCCAAGGTTGTCTGCGAAAATCGTTAGGTACCACGCAATAGTGGCTAACGTTTGTAGGAAACGAAAGTGGCTATTTTTATTAGATGAACTATGCGATCTTTCTGGGAACAACCACAGTTTGAAAACGCTTTATATCATTAATTCAGAAACGTTTGAAGAGGGTCCCAAAAGATGGGTCTCGTTTTTCACAAGTTACACATAACAAAGAATACTGTTGGTGTCCCAAGAAATCTGTTATATCTACAATAAGTATTTTAAATATATACCCTAAATCAGGGTATCTAAGATACGGCCCCTGGGCCAAATCCGTCCTGCAAAGACATTCCATTCAACCCATGAAGTCATTTTCATCCAACCGCAAAGACATTTTGTAAATAATGAAAATTTAATGTATTTATGAAAAACTTGTTGATTTGGCAAAATGTAACATATCACGAAACAATCACATCATGTAAGGTGTCCGACCCCCGAACTGTTGTGCAATAGCTTATGTGGTCCTCAAAACTTTTGGAGCACCTGACCTAAAGCATGCTGAGCGCTGGTGTTTGACACTGTTTTGGTTATCCGTAGATTAGAAAAAACAGTGTCTGAAACGTTTGCCCGACGTGGTTAGAGGTAGAACGGTTCTTCTTACACTACCAAGTGACACCGCAAATCGCACGATCAGAGTCAAGTGAACAGGTAAATGACAAATGTTTCCAGACGAAGCTTGTACCGCAGTTACATGCACATGAAAAGCATATTTTTGCCTTCTTTCTTCATACTTTATTGCTGAAGCGACAATTCAAAAGCAAAACACGAATGAAAGATATTTGCTATGACATTACTCCCACATTACGCAGCTTGCTGATGGTGAAAAACAATCTCAGAATCGCATCAAAGATTCACACTGGGTCTAAAAGCACATTGCACTAAAATATATTTAACGCCACTAATAATGGTAGAATTTCAATGAAGTGTTTCATATCGTTTGACATATTTCGACATAGGACTGCTGGTTTGAAGAAAAACGCATCAATCCCACTAGTGCAGATTTTGAAACAGAGTTCAAGAGAAGTGGGAGCAGGGGGTTGAGCCCCCCAGTTGCACAATCAATATCTCCAAACTAAAGCTTTATTCTCCCCGATAGTCTTTTTTCAATTCCTTGCATACTACTACGAAGGACCCCCAAGCAAGCTTAAAGACACTCCCGATGCTGTTGATCTGATGATGGATCTGCTTCAATCCAGGTCAGCAGACGTCACAGTACATGTTGTCAGGCTTATTGACAGCATCAACTGCCCGTTGTCAGGGCCAACACGCTTCAGCTCTATATCTGCATGGAACCACTCCGATATAGCTAAATCTGTTCCGATTTAGCTTGATCTGTTCCCATTTAGCTTAATCATGTTTCAATTTAGCTAAATCTCCCTGATTTAGCAGTTTTTTGTGTTAAATGTGTCCGATAGAACCTTTTTACGAACGGCGCCCCATACCAGTAATTGTTTCAGCGCATCTGGCCTGCTCAGCTAAGAACTGCTGACCACCGCTACTGGGCTGTAAATCACACAGTCCGTTTTCTTTTATGAGAGTTTCTCTTTCTCAACCAGTTTTTCAAGTTTTTCTCGTGCTTCTGCGCATTCAAATATTTACAGAAAGCTGTGTTAGCAGGGGTTTCCTCTCCGTATCGCCGAGTATTGAAGGCTCTAGGTCATAAGTTCCCAACGTTTTTCGAAGTTGACACCCTTTCATAAAAGTAAAGTGGCGTTCGTATACCCTCATTTGAAAACAGCCTAGAAATCACAAGAATAGTCCGATTTTGCAGTGTCTTTATTTTTACAATTACTACTCGTAATACGTGGGCCAACTGACAACACAACATGAAACACTCAGTCGTGCTGTTTAACTTTCCTACCATACTGCTCATTACAAGCAAATCTAGTGACTTTTTTGCTGCTTTTGTGAAATTCCCGCTCACACCGTGGCACACAATTACTCAGAGACGAGCTAAAATAGCTCGAGGGGTTCAAGCGGTTCCGATACTTCTTTTTCAAATCAAGTACAGAGGAAAATCTAGATTCGCAGATATATGTTGTTGCAAAGGGCACTAGAATAGACAGGACTTTTCTAGCTTACTTACTTTATGATAACGCTGCATGGTTAACACCAGAAATTTTCGAGTTCGGCAGCATCAAACAACAATCTCGCCATGATTGCGCCATAAACATTTAATCGTCACAGTGCGCTTACAATCGCATCACCAGCCGTCTTTACCGTGGTAACCACAGCGTGAAGCAGAAATAATAAAGCACGCATTTTCCACTTTAAATTGTTGAATCGGTAACGTTAGCTGGAATAGCTAGTCTCGATAGAGTTCGTTTGAGTAATAGGACTTGCAACCTTTCATAAATCTCAGTTCTTTTGAAAAAACATACATCTAATAACATGCCAACTCTCAACCTTGAAAATCGCATTTCGGACCCCCGAAAATCTTGTTTTGGACCCCCAGGGGCCCGGGAACCACCGGTTTGGAACCGCTGCTCTAGGTTTTCTATGAGCTTTTGAGGGACCTGCCTGCCATGCTCGACTTTCATAACTTTGAGATGATTCGGACTTTTCTGGAATGGGCGTCAGTTCTGTTTTTTGGTTTCGGTGGACCAGTATTACAGTCATAGCGCGTGTTTGAAAAGTCAGTTTGCGTCGTTTCTCTAATTCAGGGATTCTCAACATTTTACACTTTGACACCCCTAAAAAATTTTGTTCTGGCCTCGCACATCTTACAATTTCTTATCAGGAACTAGCTTTCAATCGTTTAGAAAGGAATTTAAATTTGTTAACATATAAAGAAAATCAAACATATGGACAAGAAAGGATGACGCAGATTGAAATTTGAATATACTCTACAAAAATACTCACATGCTTGAAATGTGCACAAAATAATCAAATCAAAAAGCTGACTTCCAAAAGTTTGCTAAATGTATTTCAGCTCAATGACTCTTTTGTTCCGTTTCTTGCTTATGAATTTTTGCAAAACGTACAACTTTGTTACTGATATCAGTGTGCACATCTGCATGTGGATTCAAGCAATTTCTAAATTTCGTCTTAACTGGAAAAAGAATACTCAATCCTGACTCTCATAGATATGTTGCCGCAAATGGAATGCGCAGAGCTAGTCAACAGATTGCAGTTAATGTTCATGCGAATAATTAATATCGTAACACATATGTTTTAACGAACCTCGCGTTAATCCATTGCAAACGCAAAGTATGATTCAAACTTACTCATATCCGTATTCAAGCAACTAGTCTCCACAAAGGTGACAAATAAGTGAATTAATCAGGAAATTTTTTATAGGAAATCGATTTCACGTAACACGACGTGTTCTCAGTCCTAATGTTTTGCTTTCATCACGAACAAAACCCTTCTTCAGGGAGTGAAGTTTATCGATAATAGTTCTGCCCTATATACATCTTTTTTTTCTTTTGGTTACCTCCCGTACGTTGCGGAATTTTCAACCTAGTTTGCAGGGTGAATTTTATTGCTTCTAACCACAGGTATATTGCAAGCAGTTACACTCGCTCACCCACCTCAAACCTGTTGCAAGTTCAACTCTTGGCCATCTATGGACGAGAAATATTCGTAAAAGATGCTGCTCAACTCCCCGTGTCAGAACACTCATTATGCGAACTACCTGCAAATTATCTATGCTTTCATTCAGTTGTTGGTTTTCAGGTGAAATTACCTGCACTTGATGGGCAACGATAAGAGGTTTTCAAAGATTATGGACCAATGAGCAAAACGCCAATAATCCTCAATGGCTCGGATCTCAGGATTGTTGTAGCACACCTGTGAAGTTTTGCGCATGTCATCTGTATAGTAAAAATCAAGGTTTATTTAGAAAACCAGTTCACTGCTGCCACTTCCTTTTGCCGAACATTTCCGGTTGCGTTTTCCGAAGGCACTAGTACAAGAAATTTACTACTGGTATTAACACTTAGCCTGCGTCATTCTTTTTAACATGCGTTTCCTTTGCTCAGTACAAGATCTGCGCAGGCAGCAACTGTTTCCTGAACCACAACCACAAATACATTCACTGAAATGTTGCATGTGATCCCTTGCGTACGTTTGCTTGCATGAAATGCTTTCGCAATAAACAAAGCCCTTCCCATCAGTGAATAACGTCTGCTTTCCGGATCTTTGGTGAGAAATTGCAGCATGACCGCGTTTCCATACAACGAAAAGCTTTCGGCGGTTTGAGACATGCGTTTTCGCCGAAACTTTAATTGCGACAAAAGCGTGGTTTTGAAAGCGCTGAGAAAACACTTGCGAAAAATCAGCAGCGAACAAGCAAGAAAGATATTTGCTGAAGAGCAATTGAGGAAATGCACGTTTACTAGTTGTTAGAAATTTGCTTGCATGATTTCCTTCGATGTGAAATGGTGATATTGGAAACATCTACGACGATATATTTTTAAAATCTGATATTCTTCTTTAAGGATGAAAGCAATGTTTTGCGAATTTGCAATATTATTGCCTATTATCCATGTGAGGAATGGAACCTAACCTAACCTTGAAAATCTGTCTCAACTGTGTTTTTTCCTCATTCTCCATAAACATCCATATCAACTGAAAGTCAGTTTGGAGCCATTAAGTTCAACTGCTAAAACATTGTACGTTCAATATTTTATTTTCTCGCTCAGTTTTAACAATGCTGTTGTTAACATTTTTCGAAATTCAAAGACAAATTCAAATGACACCAAATTTAAAATTATTGTAGGGTCGCGTGTTTAGATCAAAATTTAGATTTTCAAAGAAATATCTTAACCTTGATTTGCAAGTGGTTTTCAGTCTTCTTAGCACATGACTTTTGAAATTTTCTTGATGTGATTGGTGAATAGTACGTGGCAATACCTCAGTAGTAAACGTTCCTACAGTAAAAGCAGGCTGGGGTACAACGCATTTGTACGGAGCATTGACAACGTATGATTATGCCTTTGCAAAAAAATATAAATCCTTAATTCCACAAGCCGGTTAAGGATAAATTTTTGCCGAAACGAAACCACAATGATTTTTCCACTGATACCTCAGTCAATGCATGCAGTAAAACGATTTCTTTTATTTGCAGAACCTTATAGTTGCTATGGAACAAACCAGTTCATCCCATTTTTCAAAAATGCTTCAAGCGTCTTCTATACAACACACCAGAGCTTGATATTGTTGAGAACCGTAAAGTATCAACATATATCACTTGTCAGCCGCTGTTTCCTGTGCAGACTTTCCCACCCTATAACAATTTTACTGGAAGCATAGATGTTTCTTCTTGCAACGTAGTGTTGTATCAGCCGTTCTGTGAAAAACTCCAATTCGTGATTTCTAAAAGCAGACGCTAAAGACAAGAAAAGCTATTTAAATTTAGCAGCAAAATACATAGATACTGATGCTTGCATGTAAAAGGCAAATGAAGAAACGCAAGCAGGTGAATTACTTTCTTTGAAAACAAGGCTTTTGTTTTGTGTTTGACGCACGGAATCCATGTTCATTTGCCGAAATTCTCAAATTTGAAAACCTATAAAAGTTTGTCCTGTAAACAATCTCTGAGCAGAGATTGTGCTGTATTTGAAAAATGGCATTTCAAAATTCTGTACTGATATTTTGAAGATTCGGAGTGTGTAAGGAATAATGTTATTTCATTACAAGGTACACGAGAGTTGAAACAGACAGCACTACACTTACGTTTTCTTCTGCTTCTTTGAATGTATCTGTCAACGCACATTGGTGAACGGGTGCAAACTGACCCAAAAGCGTCTGGTAGACATGGAAAGCATTTGGCATACTTGATACAAATAAGCTTTCAACACATTATTTAATTTGATGTTTCTATAGCTTGTAGATACAGAAAATTAAAATGCTTTTCTCAGAACCCTCTCGCTTTGCCTTAATGCGGCTGCCTTTTCAATCCATCTTTAATTCTTACCGTTTGCCTGAGTGTTGTTTGACATTAAAGCTTCCATCAAGTCTTAATTGTAGAGTGGAGCGCCCAAGGGAGGAACAGTTGCATTTCAACAAAACGGATGTCGGAACGAGTGTGTTACAACTTTTAATTTGCCCTTTTTATCTGCCTGCATGACATACAGTAAATTGAGTTCAACTTATCACTTTTTTCTGTGCTCTATTTTTCTGTTTAACGCCACTTCCAAGTGAAGAAATAGATTGATACATAATCAAAAACATTGGGTGATGACTGCACCAAAAGCGTAATGCAGTCATTTGCTGTTTGCGTTCAAAAATCCAGGAAACAGTTCAAACCACCGTTTGTCGTAAATCACTTTTGCTTGTGTAGATAGAACAACTGCTTTATACAAGATTCTTCTGTGGAATAAACTCTTAAATGCTTGGTGTATATGCCAACCTTGCTCAGGTAACCAGGGTCGGTCCCGACCACCAAATTTCTTTTTTTGTAAATTTTATATACTTAGACAAATGTTAGATACCTGTGCTTCCATGACTTTTCCTGATTTTTAGAGGCTAATGGAATGGTGCCAGAATTATTTTGCAAAAATATCCCTGAAAGCCTATATAGGGGGTACAGGGATACCATACCACTCATTGTTACCTGATATGTATCAAATTTCGGACACCTTGCTAAGTCAACATTTCAATGCAATTTTAAGTGCGAAACCTATTTGGCCAGAGATGACCACCGATACCTTACATGCAAAGAACCTTCCTACACCATGTCTATGTCTTTTCATGAAAAAAACACGGGTCTAACACGTGCATGACGTTCTCTACGCACAAACAAAAAATCACCTCTAAAAAGTCCCTTTTTTGGTGGTATCCTGCCTAAAATTTGCATGATAAGTACGTTTCGCTACGCAGATAAAATGTTGTTGCGCCAGTTATTAACAACCGACATATGGAGGTAAAGAAGTATTTTGGTATGGAAATAACAGGTGTCACGTGTCCCAGGAAGGCTTATGCAAATTTGGAGTTGCGTTAGATCGATAGTATCCTGGATCGAGTAGCATTTTCATGGTTACCTGAACAGGATAAAGAAAAACATTCGTCTATATAAACGCTTTTTGTTACACGTAGCTACGGATTGCAGATTTTGAGTATTCGAGCATTACAAATGTTACTGAACTTTATGTTTTATTCATTTTTTGTGTGCGCTCATGTGCAATGTTAGGTAACATGTAGTTCCGTTGTGTGCACGTGTTGAAATGACCAAGTATATTGTTTAACGGTAAATCACAGCTTTTGTGCATTTTTATATCGCTCTTTCGCAATCTGTGACTAAAATTTTTATGTAGAAAACACGAACTTTGCATCACAATTGAAATTAAAATCAGGTGAAATCTCGTGAGTTGCTTTGCAATCTTTCTTGACAAAATTTTCTGTATTAGCAGTGCATAGGCGTTTAGTTTAAGCCATAAATCTGAATGAAAATCATGACGCGCCGGTTTCTTTAAAATATAGACTACGTTTCTGATGCAGGAACGTTTTCTTCGGCCACAAATTGTTCATTAGCTTGCATAGTTCTCACACCGTTTGCTTGTGCAGTTTCGGATCTTTAATATTGCTTATTGTGAGCATTATTCTCTGTTTGTTATTGGCAGTTGTTTTCCAGAAGGAAAAGAAGCGGGAAAACACACTGCTCAAAATTTTTATGGATTCACAGTGCGTTGTTCGAATGGTAATGTGCGATGGAAAAAGCAGGCCCTGATCGAAGCGACCGACTACTTTCGAGCGTTAGTGTCCGGTTATTTTATGGAAAACAAGGAAAGCCATGTACACTAGCAGTGGGTAGAAAAGGAAAAAGTCGGAAAAGTTTTGAGCTTACATCCTCGAGAAAGTTTTGATAGGTTGGTACTTTCTTTGATGATCGTATGTCCCATACTTTATCTTGCAAAACTATTTAATGCTGGCAGATGGTTGGCTCCGATTTAATTAACGATTGTTGTTTGGGAATTTTCTTCCGTGCAGGATACAGTTTGGTAAACTATTTCTGACAATCTTTTTTGCATCAGTGCAAGTAAGTGTCGAAGTTTTTCGTGAAAAACATCTTTCAATGGATTTCTGAAAAGAAAACAAAATAATATGAGAAACGTCCTTAACAAAGGAAGGCGGACAAAGCTCTTTTAAATTAACAACTCCAAAAACAATTTCCTAACATATTTGTGAATTTTAGAAATTTTATTCTGAACTTTTGATCTAATAGCGTGTAACGTTTTGCCGAAAGTTGGAAATCTATTGTGAACGTAAATGTTTGATTGGCCCACCTACCCCGACATCTACATTAAGTTAGGTTCTTATTTTTCATCTGTGATGGCGATTTTTAAAGCAGGCCCAAAAATTCTTGATTTAATAAATGCTTGTATTTCTACAACTTGCTTTTTATGCATATCTGAAGGACATTTTCCTCGCTACGGTGCATCTGAAAAGTTTTGATTTCTTGTGTTTAAGTCTCTGACCGATCAAGTGACCTTGGCCTTGGTCTGTTAACCAGTAGATGTCCGAATCAGTTCACTGAGCGTCTGAAGGAAAGTTTCTGTGTATTCGTTTGACCTTGAAATGTATCCGAGGTAGGCATTACCAAAATTGGCTTGTAAAATGCCTACAACGTGACAGAAATTGCATTGCCATTAAGTTTTTGTAACGTCATGCCAAACCCAAACACAAAGTGCTCATTATAAAACTGTTTCACACGTGGTGAGAAGCTGAGTGGATATAGGAAGTATAAAAGCCATGAAATCCAAAGTTTTCGCATGGTTATCTTCTATGTCTTACGTTCCTAACACGCTCAGTAAAAATACTGGCTGAACCAATAAAAAAGATAGGCTTTTAATTGACAGAGGGATAGGCTTTTAATAGACAGAGGAAAGCCTCATTATATAAGTGTGCTGAAAAGTTGTTATGTTCGGAAATTCGCAAAATGCTAGGTTATGCAGGCCTTGCAAAGGCAGCTGCTTCTCACATTGGAAAGGTATATCCTTCATCAATATAGGAATAGCCGATGGATAGATAAGATTGGCAAAGAGGAATTACGTCTAAAATTTTTCTTGAAAAGGTTGTTGATTTATTTTGGCCAATCTACAACACTCGCCACCTGTTCTTCTAAGTGTCAACTTCGTTTTTGTTTTGCCAGCTTTTACAAACACCTGGTAAGTATCACAACTACCGACCTAACACAGAGCGCATGTTCACATACGAAACTGCAGAGAATCTTAACACATAACTTTGCAAAATGCAGCAGGTGTTTGCGGAGAAGTAAACTTTGAGCAGAACGAGGTGCATCTTTCCTTTTTGTGAATATGGATGTCGATTGACCGGACGAAGTTCAGAGCAAATTTCAAGACACTTGGGTTTCAATAAACTTTGTTTTTTTCCTAGAACTAAATATCGAGTGTTCAATATATTCTGCGGCTTTTTTAAGTGTAAGTTTTTTTCACATAAAATTTAACAAAGCTATGTCCAACCCGCGGCCCGCGGGCCGCATGCAGCTCAGTTGAAGGTTTTGTGCGGCCCAGTTTAGGTTTTCGCTGTAGTAAAAGTATCCTATGTAATGACAACCTGTCCTTATTTTGATAAGCTTGAATTTGACATTTTTGATGCAGGTGGTCTTCAGTGCCACTTTATCACGTCTGTTACCATTGCAATTAGGATTCCAACGCATTCAGTACATCAGCTCAAGATAAATTTAAATTGCTGAGATCAAAGTAAGCCATTCATTGATATGTCATTCAGTGTGCGGCCCTGGTGAAGATAGTCACATAATTTTTGGCTCAGTAAACCATTTGGTTGGACATGGCAGGTTTAACATAAGTGTTTGTAACCTGTTCATGCAATCAACATAAAATGGGGGTAAGATCGTCTCCAATGCCCGAATGATGCACTTTTGTTGCGTGACTTGAGAAAGGTTGATATATTGACCACAATTTCACTATAATTTGAATTACCCCTTGTCTGCAAATGCTGTGGCTGAATGCATTTGGTCACAAAGCAGTAGTTTCATTATCTCTTTTGAGGCTGCAGGAACATCTGAACATTGCCTGAGATGCATATTCAGTATGCTACAAATCTCTTCTGACGAGAGTCTATCACAGGGTCAGCAACGTTTTTGATAAATCCGTGCCGATTTAAGGTTCCAAATCATTCAAAGTGCGAACTACATCCATATTTTTGAACAATCCAAGGTCAATAATACTTCTTGTGAATCATAACAACATTCATATGTAAAACGTTGAGCTTCTGCGTGCCATAGGAAATTGCTTGGCGTGCCAAGTGTGTCACGCGTGCCGCAGGTTGCCGACCCCTGGTCGACCACCATGCAGGGTGCAAAGAACATCGCAAAGATTTTACCTAAAAATGATCGATGTTATTGACAAGAACCAAATGCATGAGAGTGTAATTACGACGAACGAAAAGGCTTCTGAAGATTGGAATTGTATTATATTGATGTTTCGGACGACTTTTAATGACTATTTTGTGTTTGGTTATGCATATTTTATGTGCATTTGTATTAAATCACTTATCTGTTTTTTTGGGGCATGGTCTGTTTTTTTGTTGAAGACAGGTTGGCAACCCTGGTGGGTAGTTGATTGTGCGCCCAGACGTTTCCTGTATACAAGAACGCGTCTGCACGTGTGGTTACCGAACGTGAGAAAGGTAATCAATTCATGTTAACAGTTTTCTCCGGGTTAGCTGTTCCTTGAACGAAAGTGCCGTTCAACACGAGTGAAGCAATTGCATTGTAAGTTCTATTCGCTTGTCATTTCGGTTTGATTGAGGCAACTTTGCACTTGCTGCGCTCGTAGCTCGGATGGCCATGGCAGAGCTTTTTTTACAATTTTGGCTTAATAACGAGTGGTAGCAGTACACTGATGAATGCCCACCACAGCAGCAGACTACTAGTCATAGACATAGACGTAGCTAAGGGACACATGAGCCACGCCCCTCCAAAAAAGAAACTGCTGATACATATATAATAACTCCAATAATTTGTATTTTTTTCTATTCACATAATTATTTAGCTGAAAGATCTTCATCAAGTAGGTCGAAGCACGGTTGACTGAGCACGATGACGTCATAACACCGCTGCTCAGAGAGGGCCCGCGCCTGAGTTTTGCATTGGGTCCCACACCTGCTAGGGTCGGCCCTGACTACAGGTGCGATATCTGACAGACGTCCGATTTCCAGGAAGTGGTTTTTATGCTCTTATGACACTATCGGGCTGTGCATCCTTCAGAGGAGAGCTTACCAGCAAGCTCTTGGCAAATACATGTCTTGTTCTCACACCCTGTGAAAGTTTACAACCTAAGCTCCCAAGGTTCCGATGTGGGAACATTCGAGTTTATTATAATTTACGAACCGAAAACACGTTTCCATAGGTGGAAAGTTGATGTGGTGAAAGAGTATTTCTATATATATATATATCTTACCGCAGAATTGGAAAAAACAATTTGTTTGTTTCAATTGGAAAAAAGTGTTTGTTTATTACGACATCACATCACAGAAAAAGAATTAAAAAAGCCACTTCCTCGCACATCCAGAACAAACTCAGGACGTTGATGTGGTGCAAAATCGGAAAATGTGCATGAATAATGGAAATTCAATGCAAAAACAGTTGGAATATGCCGAAACTACAAATAAAATATCAAGCGAAATTAGAGAAAAACGCGTTTAAAAATGTGTCCTCACATGGGAACACACGGTAACGGGTTTTAGGCCTGTCAAAAGTCAGAGAATCGCAGTCATATGCCTTTTCTCTTTGACGTTGTTAAAAACTGTGAACCAAAAATCTTAGATCACTCCTTGCCATAAAGCGAAAATTGGCTAGTTTCAGCAAATGTCGGAATGATCTGGATTGCGGCGATTGGAACATTAAATCCCGCGAACAGTAATAATGCTGAAAGTATTTGCAAATCACGCTGCTTCGAGATTAGTTGTAGTTGTGACGCCAAAGTGTTTCTTTGATGGTAGTAGTTTCGTGTTCAAATACGGAACGCCTGCAACACGCTCCGCTAATTGCTGCAGAATATATAAAACAGAAAAACCTAAATGGATTCTCGATTATTATATGTTGAAGTTTTTGTACAAAATACACTAGGTGTTACAATAGTGGCTCAACAGAAAGCATTGATACAATTGCAGTTTGGATTACTGTGCGAACAGAGAAACTTAACTTGAAATGAAAACACTACCATAAACATCTTCTGCAGGTTTCGCAACCTGACAGGGCAACGAAAATATTTTAGAATGAAAGCAGTTATTCCCAAACGAACAAATCTGTTTTTGCTGCAAGATATTGTCTGAGTTCATCGTGATTTTTGATTCCTTCCCTCGTGAAATGCGTTTGATAGAGCAAACAACAAACCTTCAGGCAAACCGAAAAGAAACTTTCATGAGGTGAGTTCAGTCTGGCAATCGTTTTTGAAACCTTTGAAAGAAAAACATTTTATAAATCAATTGCCAAAGGAGAAGGTCTGTTGAACGAGGTTTGTTTACAATTAAAGTCTAAACTTTCGTGTTCTTTTGTTATATGTAATTGAAAATTTTACGATGTAACGGCAAGGAGGTTGTCGCCGTCGTGATTGAAGTTTTCCATCTCTGCTTCTCGCGTAGAAATTTTTTTCCTTGGACATAATCGAAACTGCGGCCTGCAAATTAGGAGCAGCTAATGTTAAAGAAAAGGTTCGAAGCTATAACAAAAAAAATATTCAAACCAAATTTAGGGCCTGCAACTTCCACGATCGTGGCTTTTGAAGTTATGATCGGTCATAACTCGCGACCAGGTTGTACTAGAGAGTCAGTGAAGACATCGTCGAATTCGGAAGACAGCAACGTATCTTTTGAGGTATGTTGCACGTACTTTTGACGTCATTGTGACATGTTTTTGGGGAAAACTCGCTTTTTCAATTGCCAAAAAAATTTGTGGATTTTATTCAAAAATCCGTTGAGCAGAAACGAAACATGTGGAAATAAAGTTTCTACATAAAAAATGTCAGTTATAATCGTAACTTTGCGAAAATGATTGAAAAAATCAACCTGTTTTGGTGGGGGACTAAAGCGGTGCAAACTGTAATTTTTTGGGTTATTTTTACCCGGTTGGCTAATTGAAGGGTAAATTTGCTCTTCACTTGTCCAGATCAACACTCACGAAATGTTTGAAAAGTGCAAAAGGGTTTGCCTTGGTGTCTTACAACATCCCATCAAATTTCAAGTGAAAAATTTAGAGGAAAAAAGTTATTGAAGATTTTTCACATAATTAATCAGGTAATTCCATGAGCAATAGGTAATTATTTAGGAGATTAGCTAATCATTTTATTGTTTATAGGCCATAACTTTCCAAATATTAACGGTAGAAAGTCAATCAAGAGCTCTAAAGATTAGGATTTTTGCCTTGTTTCCTTTGCAAGAAAAACACGAACTAGCCCTTGTAGTTGTTTTTCACCCGATGACATCATCCGAAAATCGTGTGACCCCGCTCACTTTTTTCACCGAAAAATTTCCCGTTCGCGAGCTATTGCCGATCATAACTTCAAACGCCACGATCGTGGAAGTTTCAGGCCTTAAGGTTGCCAAACAATTTGTTAAAATTGAAAGTTTGATTTGCACCTTTGTTCCAAACTAATGCTTTACAGTGGCGTAGCGAGGCTAAGTGTCGCCCGGGGCTGATCATGAGTGACGCCTGTTCCGAACCCAAAATCATCACTCTTCCTATTTCTTTTGCCTTCTCTACTTATGCATACATTGACCCGGGATGTTTCGTTGAAATTTATTAACTTTTGGTTTTCAGTCCGCATCAAGCTGCACTGCCACTCGTTTATAATTCCAGGGAAACAAACAGACAACACAAAAATATTCTGAGAAGCGATGACGTCATACCTACTTTACGGATACAAGCATTTTTATGTTTCTATTTTGTGTAGTATCCCCATTTTTAACGAAAACAAACTATACACACTGCACATAGTAGGCTATAACTGGGATATTTTTTCGCTGAGACCTTTCGGTCTGTTTCTCCGTAATAACTCGTTGCAGCAGTGTTAACTAGGCTTCCTTTTCAGACACTATTGCCGAATTGATTAATTTTAAAACTATAAGAGGTAAAACTACTTTAAAAAATTATACTTGTAATCAAGAAATTGCGGCTCTTTAGGAGGTGCTGCTTGGGGCCCGGAGTCCCCAGAGCTCCCTTTGCCAAGCCACTGATACTTAGACATGGGTTCAAATGCACGGCTTGGCTGTCCTCATCTCATGTTCAACGCGTCCTCAATGGTTGCTGGCAGCGAAACGTTCTTCGTTTCAGGAACCAGCAAATAGAACGTGCTGGCCATAAGCAACAAGCCTGACGTTATCAAGCACGGCTGCAAGACGCTGCCAGACTCACCTGAACAGCACATCGTATGCTGAGTTGTTAATTATTCATAACTATCCTACTGTATGAAGATGCTGCCCAACTTACCATAACTGAGGCTACTTCCACCTAAAACGCCTAAACATTTGACAATTAACGTTATAATTGAAGCAAGTGGAGCAAATAAGTAAAAATGTGGACAATCTACGCAGAGCTAAGAATACCAAAGTTTTTTTGTTTAAAATGTGTGCAAAGTTAAATTTAATTTCATTTAATATTGTCAAATTAATTTTTTTCTATTGTGACTGAAAGAGTGCTATCTCAAGTGCAATAGATTCGTATAGTATAACGCCTTCATTTCACATGCAACGCACTCCAGTGGTTCTTAACCTGGGGTAAATTTACCCCTGGGTGTAAATCTCATATTCGAAGGGGGTAAACTTATTGAACCATACCATAAAATTGCAGCCAAAGGTAAATTTTAATAAATAAAATCCAAACTGTAGGAGTTTGAATTTCGTATTTTCAATAAACGAGCACCATTGAGTGTACTGGGGGTAAATCCAGTAAGCTTGTTCGATAAAAGGGTACGATATGTAAAAAAGGTTAAGAACCACTGCACTAGACTTAAGCATGCATTTCAGTAACAAGGAACACACAAGCACATGAAAGAACACAAGGATACATACGTGGTACTAGTAGATAGTTTACGCTTGATGGGCGCTGTTACATTTACTTTGATGAAACACAAGCATAAAGGGCATGCGTATGAATGACGGCATCACGATTATTAAAATGTGGTGCTGCAATGACTTCCAAGTACACCAATTAATAAAATGCATGGTGGAGTTGGAGGTTACAAAGGATCAGGTGTCATTTAGGCTGCAGACCTCCCTAGGACGAAGCCACGTACAGTGTTAAGGGAACAGTTTATAAAAGGAAGTAGAAGTCTTTTGCTCTGAGTTTAAAGGTTAATATGCGCAATGCGGTTACATGGTTATTGAAGCAAAATGTCATTCCAAGCAGTGGCGTAGGGGGTGTGAGTGTAGGGAACGCAAGCGCACTCCCAAAATTTTTGATTTGCCAAAAATCCGGGCAAAATCCGTTGAATATGGGCAAAATCCCTGAAAATATGGGGAACGCCCTGAATATACGAGCGAAATTGGCGCCCAACGTTGTTCAAAAAGCGGTGCCCAACGTTGGCAGAATCACATAAAGACGCTTTTCTGGAGGCCATCCCAAAAAATGTTTTTCATGATCTGTGTGGGAGAAAATATTACCTTCAAAATTGGCCGAAAACTTATCGGGCACCTTTAGGGAAATTCGGGCAAAAATCTATCGCACCCCTGTAGCAGACACTTATGGTCTGTACATGTTCTATATGAAATCTTGAACTTGCTGGGAATCAACAATGCAAAACAACCCTCTCTCAATTTGACAAAACTTCCATTTTTTGGAAATAGCGAACTAGTC
>Ga0210059_1001102_pt1 | contig 39329 bp, 23 predicted proteins | sample Ectturendosymbi2_FD_188042 | JGI IMG/M metagenome (GOLD analysis project Ga0210059, IMG submission 188042) | Ecteinascidia turbinata endosymbiont from Florida, USA - Sample 2 (SPAdes) (version 2) | ecosystem: Host-associated > Tunicates > Ascidians > Unclassified | place: Key West, Florida... | reverse complement strand
CAATCGGCGGAGGAGCTAGGGCGTTGGTAAGGCAACTGAAATTGCTGGTTTTAGGCTGAAATCAAAGTACGAATATATCGTACCCCGGTTCTCAAAGTGTTAAAAGATGTAGTGAGTCTTCTACTTTAGATAATAAAAAAATTGGAAAGTTTTGGATTTTGTCTTTTCTGTGGGTGACATCGTAATCAGGGTAAGTTTAGGCATTTTTGACCTAGGTTACCAGGCCCTGGGCACCAATACCAAGAAGCAATTCTTTTAGACTCAAGTTTTACTAGAAACTAGGCTATAATCTGAGTCTTTAGAGCCCTTGGTTGTCATTTTAGGACTTCTTATTCAAAAGTAATGTTGCAACCTCTCCAGTGGTGTTGCGTTTGTGTGATTCACCACGAATGGGATGTGCGTGAAGAATAACACACCATTATGTATGTGGCGCGAACAAGCAATAATAGAGTGATCTTGTCAGGTGATCTCTAGTGTTGCTTGCTGCCACGGTGTGAAGCTCTGCGCACATGCCGCTCGGGATTTCGGATTGCAACAGTAATCTCTCTAGCTTAATCAACTGGCAAGTTATGGTGGTGCAAAGTGACAGTAAAAAAGTAGCTCAAGGTAAATCTACCTGATGCCGAAGGTGTTGAAAAGATACCTTGTTCATTAATGCGGATCATCAATGGTTCAGATCTATGTCCTTTTTACCCTTCCTGTGAGCATGTAATGTACTGCACATGAACTCAATAAATTATTGCGCAATTATCCTACACTATGCTGTACTAATTAGTGAAAGTGTTGTCAACCAGTTTACGCACCCTATTCTATGGCTTACAGAATGTTGAGTTAGGCTGCTGTATTTTAGAAAACATAACTGTATTCTAGTGTATTGTAGAGTTGTGTTTAAAGCGCATGCTGGCTATCAGACCTTTTCATCAGGATTGTTCAATTACACACTTTTCAATGCTAACTTTTGAAAAATATGCCAAGACATACTTCATTGTTGGTAGTCAAGTATGAAAAAACTCATACTGTTGCATTGTGAAAATCGACTGTTTTTATGCATGATGTAATTTAATTGTTTAAGTCAACAACTTAATCTTTGTGATCAACTGCAGAGACTAAAATAACCAACAGAAGCTGGGATGAATAACACAACTCAAAATTTTTACGACCTGGCAACATTTGTTGTTGAATAAAGCAGATCTTGAGTTTTGAAAAGATGCTTTGTTAAAGCTTGAGTATCTGCAGGAGGTATGTTTTAGATTACCCTCTTCAGCATTCACAATTTTTGTAAATCAGTACATGTAAATTTTATACATGTTTGGATGAATATTAAGTAAACCATTTATTCAAACGTTGCACTTTAAAAGATGTGCATATGATAGGGGTATAAAGAATTTGGGTGATGACTAAAACAATGTTTTTCAACCTGGGGGCCGTGGGTCGCAGTGCCAAAAAGGTTGAAAACCACTGACCTACAAGATCATTGGATAAACTTAAAATGAATTATAACATTTTCATAGGAAAGCATGTTTCCTAAACTGCCTCAAAAAGAACTCTGTTTAATGACAGCATTATTATTTGTCTCAAACAACTGTGACAATGACAGTTTTCAAAAAATCAGAAAATAATTTAAGTACAGTATATAGTTTTGAAAAATGAGTTGGCTACCTTCTAAAGCTGCAGCCTGTTGTTCTAGAACTAGGGTTTCCAAGCTTATTCTGATCCTGTACCCCTTCAGCAGTTAGGCAGATGAACATGTACCCCTAAACTTTCCTGACAAAAAGGCTGAGTAAAATAATGAAAATCCACTGAAGTTTTGATAGAACTTCTAGATTTTAGAACTAAGATAGATTCTATTTTTATGTCTCGAAGTTAATTTGTTGCAGCTGATATATGAATGAATATGTCAATGTAAAATATATTTTCCTTTTATTGCTAACCTCAAGTGTACCTCGCAGATAAGCAAATGTACCCCAGGTTGTCCTAGAAAATGAAAGTAGCCATACAGTTTCAAATAACAAATTTCATGATAAATATCTAGTAAACAACAGGATAACTACAGACCAAGGACTAATTCATTTTTATGCCAATTGCCTTGTCAGACATAGCCATACATCATTTTAGGTATCTCATATATTTGAAGCTTTTTAGGTAATATTACCTGTTTGCATATGTCATTTACTTGTTTAAGCAGACAAAGCATGTTTAAAAGATGTTGAAGAATTAACTGAGGTGGTGAACAAAACTATAGTAATGTGTTAGGACCTATTTCTCCACAAAAACATACCTATCACTATAAAATGTGTTGCTCATTTCAGCCATAAAATTCTGTAAAACTGTAGATGTCACTACTGAACACGTGCATATGAACTAACTGAATTGGGTTAATATATAGTATTAAAAGGCTATAAAAAAACTCTTTCTTGGATAGCTTCTCTATATTTATGTGTCATCAAGTATTGTTTCCAAGCAATTTAGTTGGATGAAAAGTTGTCTGTTTGTGTTGATTATGTTCATATTGTCAGAAGTCACTTATTCTGGGTGCATTTTTTTACCAACTTTCAGTTAGCTTTATAGAATCACATCGGGCAACCAAATGCAATATTTACTAAGTTTATGCATAAAATCAACTTGGGTTGGAATGGCGTATATATATATATGCTTTATGTTGGTGCTATGTATACATTTCTGTAGTTTTGTATACAACGTTTACATGATCAGAATGACAAAATTTGTGCAATCCTAGTTCACCCAGGAAGCAAGTAGGTATTGGATGCTGTCTGTTTTCTTTAACTTGCATCATGGAGCAACGTACTGTTGAAGTGAGAGGGTCTAACACTGCATTTTATAAGGTATGTGTCTTTTCTCTGCCTTCATTCATTTTGCATACATTGCCAATCCTGGTTGTGTAGTTTTCATGAGAACTTTAGATCACATGTTTCATGTATAAATTATTTTATAAGTGACTATATCTTTTTTAACATGGTTACCACAGTCTCCATTTCAGGCATACACAGCACTTTTAGCGAGAAAAAAGTGAAGTACATTTTAAAATGTATGTCAACAGACCCAACATACTGTGCAAAAAAAGTAAGTGCATTTTGAGCTGTACTTCAGCAGCGAAAGTATTAACACCTTCGGTGCCAGGATGGATAAACTGTAAATCTTGTATTATTGCACCACGTTGCAACTCCATAACTCGCTAGTTGATTGTGCTAGAGAGCTGTTTAAACCCTCAAAAGACTTGGTGAGTCTCCTAGTTTGCAATGAAAAAACATTTTGAGGTTTGTGTTTATTGTGGGTGACGTCATAAGTGGGGTAGGTTTAGGCCACTTTGCCGAGGTTATTGGGACCTGGGTCCCAACCACAAGAGGAAAGTGTTTTGCTCAAGTTTTTACTGGAAACTAGGCTAAAATCTGAGTCTTTTGAGCCTTTGATTGGCTTTCTAACATTGCGGGTTCAAAATTATAGCCAAAAAAACTATGGGTAAAAATTATCCAAAAAATGTTTCGTCCAAATTTTATTCTTTTGAATTTATTTTCTTTTGAACCAGAAATCCTGGACAGCCAATCAAAGGCTCAAAAGACTCAGAGTTTGGCCTTAACTCCTTTGCATCCAGTATGTTTCAAGAATTTCGCGCCAAAACATCCGGTTCGCACGTGGCTTTGTGCGAGTGTAACTCTGGCGCTGAAAACAATAGAGAAAGGCTCAAAAGACTGGGCAAGTCTTCTACTTTGATTGAAAAAAATATTTTTGGTTGGGGGTTGCAGATTTTTTGTGAGTAATGTCATAAGAGTTGAGCGCTTTTAGGCCACCTTGGCTCACTTCACCTGGCCCTAGGCTCAAACAATTAGATGGTAGTATTTCGCTGAAGTTGTTATTGGAAACTAGGTTACAATATGAGTCTTTTGATACTTTGAAAGTTCAGAGAAATACTTTGGCTTAGCGGTTGGTCCCTAGGCCAGGTAACAAGAGCCAAAATGGCCAAAAAACTACTTCACTTACAATGTCACTCACAAAACGTCCGCAACCCCCAACCAACAATTTTTTTTTCATTGCCGACTAGAAGACTTGCTGAATCGTTTCAGGGTTTGATTATCTCAGTAGTGCAATTGGCGGAGGAGCTATGGCGTTGGTAAGGCAACCGAAAACTGTTGGTTTTAGGCCAATTTCCAGGTACGATATATTTATAGACCGGCAGCCAACGTGTTAAAAAGGTTTGAACCTATCCCACTTATGACACCACCCACAAAAACCCAAAAACCAAAACAAAAGTTTTTTTCATTGTAAACTAGAAGACTGCAAGTCTTTCAAGAGTTGCAACAGCTCTCTATCCCAAATCGACTAACAAGTTATGGAGTTGCAAAGTGGTGCAAAAAGGCAGCTCGGTGCAGGATTTCGAAGTACGATGTATTTATACACTAGCGGCAAAGATGTTAATCAGTGATGAGTCTTGAGACTTCGCATTTTTGCTAGTTTTGTCACACCAAACTTTTTTATTTGTTTAGTAACAATGGTCAGTGATCGAGTCTTAGTCTTGGAGGTTTCAAGTCTCAGTCACAAACCTTGAGACTTTGAATACTGCAACGATTTGGCTGAGTGAAACTTCTGTAGTTGAACATGTTTTTTCTACTGTACTTGCAGATAAGAAACAACCAAGTAGGAAAAATGCTAAAAATCCAAAAAAATCCAATTTCTAAGTGTTGATGACATTTTATTGAAAATTTTTAAAAAAGTATTGGCATATAGAATCCACAAATGTTTGAGTTTCGGTCTTGAACTTCGTCTCAGTTTTGGTCTCAGATTTTTTGATGAAGTCTCGGTCTCAAAGTTTAGGTCTTGACTACATCTCTGGTTTTGGTGCAGATCAATTTGTGTTAATGTACTGCTTCAACAAACCAATATCCAAGAGGTAATGTAGAAATTTCTATTAGTCACGTAACTCTGATGGCAGCAATCTGTACATTTAGAGGTTTTATTTTTACATGAACATTGTTAGAATTTGTTATAGGAGGTTAGTCTATGAAATGGCAGAAAACTATAATCAGTTATTTGAGGAAATCTGCAAGAGGAGACAGTGGTTTGGTTGTAAAATATCTTGAAATTTAAATGTTAAATTGTTATAGAATGTTAGGAGTAAAGATAGCTTGCTGTGATTGCTAATGTTTTACTCAAACAGGAAGAGTGTGATAACAGTCATCAAACTGCTCACAGTGATCTGCATTGTTCATGCAATCATTTGTAAAGTGATCATGGCAACCTGTATGTAGATATCCAAGGAAAAATATGACTACTTCAATAGTTGTTAGCCATAGTAGTGACATACGCAGGTGAATATACATTGGAAGTTATTTGACAGGGAAACTAGTTTTGTGTATATAACACAAACTTCAGTCCTGCAAGCAGCAAGAAAACTTTTTAGTGAAATGTATGACTTATGTCATACGTAATTTGAATTATGTTATATTGATTGCCCAACTCTGACAGCTGTTTACTTTTTTTTTCAAACAAAATGAGGAACAATACTGGTTGTGAAAACTGTGCAGCATACTGACTGTGGCACTATAGCATTCCAAAGTGCCATTACTGGTTTTTACAAACCTGGTGCTATTGTCTCTGCACATCACATTTCATTAGACACAGTAAATGTATTTTTAGGAGGACATTCAAACAGTATTGATTTCATGCCAACTGTAAAGCTGTTAGAGTCAATCAGTTGTTGTGTATCTACTTTGTGGGAAACCATTTGTTGCTCATAGCAATGACTTATACTAGCCAATGCAGTAGGGGTTGTAAAATTCAATGACCACAAATTTGTGCTGCACTTCCATCTGCCTAATGTTTCACTCAGACCGACTCACCTTGGTGACCTTCATTGTGACATTTTGATCACACAGCTATACTGTCATAGCTGGGATCTCTTCATTTGGAAAAGTGGTTCGACATTAGGGTTTAACAAATTGCATAGCTGCACACTTTCTCATGATGTATTTTGCCATGAACTTGTCAAAATTATACCTTTGCTGCTTGTACTTCAGATAACATTTTGACTCCTTCACCACCAAGCGTTTTATATAAAAATCAAGACCATAGGTGTCAAATGGTTTTGTGCGTTTTTAGCATGTTTCATCACAACTAAAACGCAATTCAAACAAGCAGATTGCAAAAACTTTGATTACTTCTATCAAACACAGCATTACTAGACATTTTGTGTGGTTTTGGCAATTTTGCAAAGTTAGTATCACTAAAGTAACAAATTTTTAAAGAAGTTGGAAAACACAGTATAGACCTCCTATGTCAGTTTGTGTACTTATAACAATAAAAAGTCAATAAGGACACTGAATGACTAGGTGCAGAGTGAAATACATTATAAAACATACTTCTGCAGCAAAGGTGTTAAAGATTGCAGTAAAGTCAGTCTGAAACCTAAAAGCTCAGCCATGTGTTAAAGCTCTTGTGTTTTTAACCATGGAATGAAGAAACTCCGAAATATTGTGTTTGCTTTTCCAATCTGTGTGCCGATCTCCTTGCTCTGGCTTCCATCATTTGTGAATACCACCCCAAGGCACTTGAATGTCTCAACTTGCTGCAGCACAGTGCTGGTTAGTTGTAGGGTATACTGACTCATGTTTGCAGAGAGACATCATACATTGATATTTTTATTGACACTAGTTTTGTTCTAGCCTGTTGGCACATAACTGCAAACTGATCAAGTGCATGTTGAAGGCCCTGTTCAGCAGATGTAAGCAACATCAAACGATCCACAAACAGCAACTGCTTCCAACAATATCACCCTTGTCAGCTTGGTTTTGAGGATCTCCAACTAATATGGTCTATGAAGAGGAGTGCTGATGCCTTTGGATCTTGGACTCTGCTTGGAGTCCAACACACATGTGGAAAGCGATATTGGGATGATCCTGTTTGGCCACAAACACAAACTTTTAAGCCTGAATACAATGGCTGGATGGCCAATAGCAGGTAATGTCAATCAACATCATTCTCCCACCAAACTACAAAACTCCATAAAAAGATTTGTTTGAGAGGCCCGGTTGTATGATTTTTTAAGGTCGCAAAACAAGAATAGAACAATATCATTGCCATATTCTGAGCATTTATTGCAGAACCAGTTGTTCTGAAGTTCTATGGCCAGGATGAAAAAAACACCAGATATCTTCCTGTTTGAGCTTGGTTATCTTGTGGCATCTTTTCACAAAGCACTTAACACACACTGTTTGGATGAAGATTAGGGGGGAAATGCCATGATACAGGGTGTCCCAAAAATGCAGCACCTGTACATCTTTCAATGAAACAGTTAATTTGCTGTTTTTCTTTTTTTTTAAGGTATACAAGTAAGACATGGGGTAATCATAATCGTCAATCGTAGTTGAGAAGTGTTGGTTTTTATTATATATATTCAGAGTGAAGTTATGAATGTAAGTGCTGGAGTAGGCTATGTGTATCATTAGTACAGTAATTTATATCCAGTAAATTAACATTTTTCACAGGAATAAGGTACTTTGATCCAAGTCGAAAGTACTTTTCCACAACACTGATAACTAGCATGTCAACCGTGATCTACCAAAAACTGGTAAAAAATACTCAGCAAAACCATTGAGGTTTTTTTGGCTATTGACTTTTGGTCAAATAGACAGATGCGCAGCTATATTGGCATCACTGTCCATTTCGTTTCAAATTACAAGCTGCACAATGCTATGCTGGCTTATCTTTCACATGATCATATCCCGCACTTATAAGAAATAGTCAGCAATTATGAAATTATTAACACTTCGAGAGCCGGGGTACGATATACTCGTACTTCAATTTCGGCCTAAAAAACAGCCGTTTTCGGTTGCCTTACCAACGCCCTAGCTCCTCCACCGATTGTGCTAGAGAGCTGTTCAAGGGCTCAAACAGATCAACCAGTCTAGTAGATTACACTCAAAAAAAAATTTTTGGTTGGGGGGGGCAGATTTTTTGTGACTGATATCATATTTAAGTAGTTTTAGGGTCATTTTGGCTCATGTTGCCTGGCCTAGGGCCCAACTGCTAGGCCAAAGTGTTTTGCTGAAGTTTTCATTGGAAACTAGACTCGAGTCCGAGTCTTTTGAGCCTTTGATCGACTTTCTAGCGTTTCTGGTTCAAAAGTTATGATCTAAAATAAACAAATTAATTAATTAGTCAAATATTTTTACTAACTTACATCACAACTTTTGAACCCGAAACCCTAGCAGGTCATCCAAAGTATCAAAAGACTTGGATTGTAGCCTAGTTTCCAGTAAAAACTTCAGTGAAATACTACCACCTAACAGTTGTCGCCCAGGGTCAGGCAAAGTGGCCTGAAAGTCCTCCACTTATGACGTCACTCACAAAAAACCCGCACCCCCAAGCAAAAAATTTTTTTTGAGTGCAACCTACGATCCGTTTGAGCCACTGAACAGCTCTCTGGCGTAATCGGCGGAGGAGCTAGGGCTTTGGTAAAGCAACCAAAAACTGCTGTTTTTTTTGCAAAAATCGCCGAAACCACCCGGGTGCCACAATGTTAAATATCTTGATGGCTAGTGAGACATAGGTGTAGCCATCCACTGCTCTTTCTCCAACTTACTGTGCACAGACAAAATTATTTGCCAAGCTGGGGCTGATTCTCTTGACCTTTGGACATCTTACATAAGCCCATTTCCATTTACTAAATAATTTGAACATCATCACACCCATATCCCGGCGTTGTGTTCTCCTAAAATGACTAGATTCATTAGCTGTAACCCTTTGTAGGACATGGTTTGATCCTTTCATGAAGTCAGGACAATATCTTATATCAAGTCAGGACCATATCTTATGTCAATCCAGGGGGTAAAAGCCCATTTTTTCAAGTTAACCCACCTAGGTTTTTCTGGGTTAAAAAAACTATTGTTTTTGGGTTTTCTAAAAATAAACAAATTTTTTTTCCTTTTTTAAGAAAGAACAAGAACCCCATTCTGAATTGTTTTTATTGCATCATGAAATATTATCAGTTTCAGAATTACACAGTATAGCTTGTTATACCTAATATGGCATTCAAAATTGATAGAAATTAGTTGATAGGTTAATTTATTAGGATAATTTATTGAAGAAATGGATTCTTAATCGTTTGTCTCCATAGTAATTTCTTCAAATAACTTTATAGTTGAAAAATTTTTCTGCAAGAGGCCACTGAAAAATCCTGAAAGTGAGTATGTTCTATTAAAAGCATAGGTAACAAGGGCTTTCCACTATTTAATATTTCTTTTCGGAATGCAGTATGCTGATTTCCAATGAGTAAGAATATCTTGAATCAATTTGTTTCTTTAATTCTTTCAAGTGTTAATAGCAACAGCAGAAAGATGTGTAGCAATATTTTGGCTAATTCTTAAAATAGTTTTCACAGCTTGCTGAGTGAATATTGATTAATTCTGTGAAAACTGAAGTGTATGGATGAAGTATGATAGCGAAGTCCACTGAGCTTCAATTCCTAAATCCAGCTACCATATTTGTTCCATGATCACACAATACTAAAAATATCATCAACTGACAACTCAGTGTTCTTGATTGCGTACTTCCTCACCATTTCCTAAACTTGTGTGAAAACTTTCAAAGAGAACAACTCACAAAAAAACAGCTCTTGTTGAAGTTATTCTGTCAACCAGTGGCCTGTTACACTCTTAAATGGAGTATTGTCAGTAGTAGCTGTCAAAATGTCAGTGGTTAATGAAATGTAGTCAGCACTGTGGTATGGACAGACAAAATATTTTTGTTTGTACTTTTGGTGTATATCTTGAAATATATTATCAGGTGTATTCAGCTAAGAATACTGCAATAATGAGAGATCTTCATGATCAGCCTTTGAAATCCCAAATCAGAGACAACATCATATGGTTGAAAAGTCTACAGCATAATGTCTCATAACATTTTCTTTTCCAGTATTTCAGGTAGAGTAGCTAGTATTGTAGCTGAAATCATTGAATGCTCAGTATTGCTGATCTTGATGAACATCCAGCATTTTTATTTTTCTCTTCATTTTGTCACTTTGTTTTGCTACTTCATCAGCTTGGGATTTGTAAATTGCGGTTCATTATCTTAGATGTTGTGAAAGTATTAGCTGTTTTCCTACAGCTTGATGTGCGGCATTGCATAAAGGGCATTTGCAGGCACTGACTTCAATTTTTTCAGCTTTGAAAATAGCCATGCAGTGTGTCTTCGTGCCATAAGGGACTTATCAATCTTAACGCTCTGGCCTTAATTTTGCTTGATTGCTTACTATGAAAATGAAAAAATTAGATATTGATTGTCAACTCTTTGTTTTGAAAAGAAAATGTGTGGACATTTTATGTTATGCATTCCCAAACAGATATCTGACACCAGGGTCGAGAAAAACCTGTTTTTTTTTCAAAAAAAAACAACCCACCTGTTTTTTTCAACTGTTTTTTTTTTAAGAAACAAAATTTTGTTCTTTTTTTAAAGAAAACGGAAAAACCTTATTCTGAATTGTTTTTATTCCATTATGAAATATCACTAATTTCAGAATTACGCAATAATAACTTGTTACACCTAGCAGCAATATTTGTAAAGCCACAACAGTGACCCACACCAAGCGAATCGATCGTAATTTATTGCGTAAGGAAACTAGTTTTGTGTGTTACACATCTTCAGTCCTGCGCAAAAGTCGACATCTGTTGCTAAGATCAAAACTCAAGATTACAAAAATTAAAGATTACAAAAATTTTTTACAATTGTAACTCCTCCACTAAACACAGCCACAACACTGTTCAACGAACACAGATCGCAACGGCCATTAGGCACTTCTGACTCACAAAACATACTCTCCGCGTTTTGCGTGGTTTCTGTCTCAGGCGATCATGTGGTTTGCAACAGACCGTAACGTGCAGCGGAAAAAAGTCAAGCAAGCCAACTCTAGTTAGTTCGGGCGGTACAATGAAAAAGTTTACACTACAGTTGTGGTACAATAAACTATTCAGTTTTTTCATGCTAAAAATTTCAAGCAACAATTCGTAAGTCATTCCTTGTCTCTCAAAGGTATGATAAGTACAAGCTGAATGATAAGTACAAGCTGAATCATTGCAAGGAGATGGGAGCAGAACCAGGCAGGAGATTCCTCATACAACCGGCTGCAAAGCTAGAGTCTGAATTGTTGCTTTCGATAAAAAGAGGCGAATCCCAGCCGCTGGTGCTTCCACTGAAGTGAAGTGGACATCAATTAAAAAACTTTGAGAGACAAGGAATGACTTACCAATTGTTGCTTGAAATTTTTAGCATGAAAAAACTGAATAGTTTATTGTACCGCAACTGTAGTGTAAACTTTTCCACTGTACCGTCCGAACTAACTAGAGTTGGCTTGCTTGACTTTTTTCCGCTGCACATTACGGTCTGTTGCAAACCACATGATCGCCTGAGACAGAAACCACGCGAAACGCGGAGAGTATGTTTTGTCAGTAAGAAGTGCCTAATGGCCGTTGCGATCTGTGTTCGTTGAACAGTGTTGTGGCTGTGTTTAGTGGAGGAGTTACAATTGTAAACAAATTTTGTAATCTTCAATTTTTGTAATCTTGAGTTTTGATCTTAGCAACAGTGCGTAATTTTTTCTTTTGTCTCATATGTCGACTTTTGCGCAGTACTGAAGATGTGTAACACACGAAACTAGTTTTTTCACGCAATAAATTGCGATCGATTCGCTTGGTGTGGGTCACTTGTGGCTTTACAAATAATGCTGAATGATAAGTACAAGCTGAATCATTGCAAGGAGATGGGAGCAGAACCAGGCAGGAGATTCCTCATACAGCCGGCTGCAAAGCTAGAGTCTGAATTGTTGTTACACCTATTGTGGCATTCAAAATTGAGGGTAAAGAAATGCACCTTGTCTTTGTTTTCACAAGATGTTGTTGGTCAGTTCACTCCTGAGTGGTAAGACATGGCAAGCATGAGCACAGGAAACAGAGGAAAACCACTCACACACAAATTCTGCAGTTTCACATCAAGTTTTTGTGCATGCCTTGCTGGTTCAGCATCAAAAGAGGGTATTTTTGAACGGATGGTTTGGTATGGTCCAAAATCAGAAAAAGTTTAGATGCTGAAAGGCAGAAAAATTTGTTAAAATATACCAATTGTGCGGAGCTGAAGAAGATAACCATTAGACTTTACTGGAACTGTTTGATTTATTCTTCTTTTTTTTCAAATCTTTTAACTTTCATTTCATTTTGTTTGATGCAAAAGCAATTACTGTTAAAAGCAATTTAAAACAATTACTGTTAAAGCAATTACTGTTAAGTGTCCTGCTTATTTATTTTTTACCTAAGTAATTTTGTCAAAGAAAAAGTAAAGGGTGGGTTTTGGTGTTTATTTTTGAGTGGGCTTTAAAAAAAATAGGTGTTTTTTGGGGTTGTTTTTTTCACAACAACCCTGTCTGACACACACATTAATGACATATATATTGCAATTTAACAAGATGCATCATTAAATCAGTATGTCACTATATATAAATCAGTATGTCACTATATATCAGAACATTGCAAACAATTGGCTGATTAATCAGTATCAGCTAATCACTGTCTATTTGCACTTTGGTGGATCCCTAATTTCTACATTAATTACTTAACTTGTCAAGTGATGAAAACTTTGGCGTCCGGCTGCTTTCGAGGATTTTCGGGGAAAAAAAACCCCTAAACGCACGTGGCTTTATGAGGGAATTTCTCCGGTCCGGTATGCTCTACTGACCCTGTAAAAGTCTCAAAAGACGCGACAAGTATTCTAGTCCGCACTCGAAAAAAAATTTTTGCTTGGGGTTGCGGGTTTTTTCTGAGTGACGTCATAAGTGGAGGACTTTTAGGCCACTTTGCCTGGCCCTGGGCGCCAACCGTTAGGTGGTAGTTTTTCACTGAAGTTTTTACTGGAAACTAGGCTACAATCCGAGTCTTTTGATACTTTGGATGACCTGCTAGGGTTTCGGGTTCAAAAGTTATGATGAAAGTTAGTAAAAATATTTGACTAATTGGATAATTAATTAATTTGTTTATTTTAGATCATAACTTTTGAACCAGAAATGCTAGAAAGTCGATCAAAGGCTTAAAAGAGTCGGACTCGAGCCTAGTTTCCAATGAAAACTTCAGCGAAACACTTTGGCCTAGCTGTTGGGCCTTAGGCCAGGCAACATGAGCCATAATGAACCCAAAACTACTTGACTTATGACGTCAGTCACAAAAAATCTGCCCCCCCCCCCCAACCAAAAATTTTTTTTCAAGTGCAATCTACTAGACTGGTTGATCAGTTTGAGCCCTTGAACAGCTCTCTGGCACAATCAGCGGAGGAGCTAGGGCATTGGTAAGGCAACCTAAAACTGCTGTTTTTCAGGCCGAAATTGAAATACGAATATATCAAAGTGTTAACAGTAATACGTAACAGTGTAAAATACGTACAGTGTGAGAGAGTACTCTATGCCCGAGGAATTACCTTCCTCTCTTGGCTACTTTGCTCATTACAACTGGTGGTCTGCATTTGGTTCATATACAAATCAGTTGAAAAATTGAACAATTCTGTGTATTCATTACATTGTGTTCGTTGCAGGCTTTTTTGGCAGATGTTTTCACTGATGGCATATCTGTTACATTTGAAAACAAGTAAGTGAATTGTTTATTCTTATATAGCAAATGTTTGCCTGTACTAAGCTGCATTGAGTTTAAAAGTATAAGCATTTTTGTGTCACTGCCTGTTTTAGTCGTTTCCTTAGGGATCCTTGCATTTTGTCTAGTAGTTGTAGGTTTTCAGTTGAAGACTGTTACATTGTTCTGCAAGCTTCTTAACACTTTGACGTCCAGGTTAATTCAAGCGGTTCGCAAAAAAACAACTGGGTCGCATGTGGCTTTGCGCTGGAATATCTCCGTTACTGTACGGGTTACGGACCTAGTCGAAGTGTCAAAAAACACAGCATGTCTTGTAGTTTGCACTCGAAAAAATTTTTTGGTTGGGGTGCTGCTTTGTTGTGAGTTATGTCATAAGTAGAGAACTTTTTGGCCATCTTGGCCAACTTCACCTGGCCCTGGGCGCCAACCGTTAGGTGTTAGTATTTTGCTAAAGTTTTTATTGGATTCTAGGCTACAATTAGAGTCTTTTGATACTTTGGATGACCTGCTGGGGTTTCGGGTTCAAAAGTTATTATCTAAGTTAGTAAAACTTAGAGTAATTAGTCAATTAGATAATTAATTAATTTGTTGATTTAAGATCATAACTTTTGAACTAGCAACATTAGAAAGTCGATCAAAGGCTCAAAAGACTCGGAGTCGAGCCTAGTTTCCAATGAAAACTTCAGCGAAATACTTTGGCTTAGCGGTTGGGCCTTAGGCCAGGCAACATGAGCCAAAATGGCCCAAAAACTGCTTCACTTTGGACATCACTCACAAAAAATCCGCAACCCCCAACCAAAAATTTTTTGCAAGTGCAATCTAGAAGACTGTCCAATCCGTTTGAGCCCTTGAACAGCTCTCTAGTGCAATCGATGGAGGAGCTAAGACGTTGGTAAGGCAACTGACCATTGCTGGTTGCAGGCTGGAATTGAAGTACGAATATATCGTACCCCGGCTTTCCGGCAAGTGTTAACACCTTAGGAGCCAGGACAATTCACATGAACCACGATTCTAGCATCACTTAGAAACTCCATAAGCTGTCAGACGATTGTGCTAAAGATGTGGCAAGTCTTCTAGTTTAAATCAAAAATATTTTTGATAGCTTTGGGTTTCATGTTTTTTGTGGGTGACTTCACAAGTAGTATAGGCTTGGCCTTTTTGGCCGAGGTTATCAGGCCTTGGACCCAACCACCAGATAATTTTTTGACTCAAGTTTTCAGTGGAAACTATACAAAAATACGAGTCTTTTGAGCCTTTGATTTGGTTTCTAGCATTTCTTGTTAAAAAATTATGGCCAAAAAAATAACTTTGAGTAAAAATTACCCAAAATTTTTTTTCCTAAAATTTTGTTTATTTTGCCTCAACTTTGGAACTTGAAACACTAGAAAGTCATCAAAAGCTCAAAGGACTCAGATTTTAGCCTAGTTTCTGATAAAAACTTGAGTCAATAAATTCTATTTAATTGTTGGTGCCCAGGGCCTAGTAACCTGGGCCATTTTTGGCCCAAAACCTACCTCACTTATGACATCACCCACAGAATACCTGAAACCCAAAAATTTCCTATTTTTCTAAAATGCTGAGAAGACTTGCTGCATCTTTTAGGATTTGAACAGCTCTCTAGTGCACAATTGGCTGGCTAGTTATGAAGTTGCAAAAAGGTGTGAAAATATCGGCTCATGCAGGATTTCAAAGTATGATGTATTCGTACACCAGCTCCTAAGGTGTAAGCAGTGCAGGCTGGCATGTGGCAAGCACTGAGTTCCTGTAAAGTGCTAAATATTTATAAAAACAGCTGGAGATCAGTTCACCTTAATTGAAATCAGAACCATGTCAAATTTTTTAAATTACTGAAGAGAGCTTTCCCCCACTAAGCAAAGTTTCTGAATTCATTCAAAAGATATGTGCTGCATACAGTGCAATGACTAGTATACCTGTCTCTATTGGTGGGTTCAAAGCACGCTAAAATGTTACAGTTTAACAAGCAAACACTTGGCAATGTATGTTGAGTACTATTGAGCATTTTAATCTTGAACTGTGGTCTATTACTTTCTCTATATGATTGAGAAACAATTTGGCTTTTCTGGTTTGGATATAACATTTCCATATTGTTTAATAGATTTTGCAATAATCCACTGGTTTTCCATGTGTTATTGACTGCTAAATCAATATACTGTTGCAATCTCTCTGTTGTCTTTGCGTTGAATGCATGATTCACCATGAACGGGATGTGCGCAAAGAATAACACCAATATATATGTGGCGCAAACAAGCAATAATAGAGTGATCTCATCAGGTGATCTCTATTGTTGCTTGCAGCCACAGTGTGAAGCTTTGCACACTTGCCACTTGGGCTTTCCGATCGCAACAAACAAGCTTTGTAAGAACATTGTTATTAGCATGTGTGGATGACCTGAACCTATTTGTGTAAGCCAATCAGATTAACTTTGTGTGCAAAATGCAAAGTGAATTTTCATCTGTGATCCCCCTCTGGTAACATAATTTTGATAAGGTTTGGATTGATTAGGTATTGTGCACCAAATTTTTCCAGCTAACTAATTTGACCTCAATTTTAACATTGGACACCTTGTGCTGCACTGAAGTTCATACAGATTGTACTGTGTTACAGTATCACATGCTTTTGTTAGTGTGTTACAGTCACATTCTTTTGTTATTTCCAGATAGATTACACATACATCTTTAAAAATTTACTTGCGGCTACATGTGATGGCCAGTGAAGTAACTGTGTTAGGTTGAAAATTATGCATGTGATGTTATTATTGCTTGAACAGGTATGTAGCCCTTAGTAACTTTAGGTTGTCTTAAAGTATTGGTCTTTTTTTAATGTAATTGATATAATGAAAATGTATCATAATCAGCAATAATTAAAAAGTCTAGATTTGCTCAGTGGTGCATCTAGCCTGGAAAAAAGGGGTCTATTGCAGAAGGGCAGTTTTGATATCACTTTTCAGCATAAAACACATTTTCTCTTGAGACTAAAAATCAACCGATGAATTTTGTCATGTTGCCAAAATGTCATATTGGCAAAATTCTGCCAATACTATACAGTATATCGGCAATATTTGCTCACAAAAGCCGCTACGCTAGTTTTCTGCACAGAGTGTTCAGAAACCCAAGTTGCTACTTATCTCTGATTAATTAAGACAAATTCTCTGTACTGTACCTTAGGACTTGCAGCCCTCCAACTACACCAAGTACTGCGCAATATTCAAACCACTCAGCAATCATCCCAATAAACCGCCCCATGACATAACATTCTCTCACAGGTTTTTGTGTGGTAAGCAGGTGACTACCTGCGAACACATCTGAGTAGCCTATGTGCTGTGGTGATTGACTATAGCGACCCAGGTTTGTGCAGACATTTGTGTTGTACACTTCTTGATTGCAATGAAGTAATGTCTTTCAACTGTGGTTTGAATGTTGCAAAATATTTGCATTGGTTATCGGCAATGAAAAATAAAACCATCGGTATCAGCCCAAAAAAAGCCTTATCGATCGAGCTTTACCTCAAACCCAATCAAACTTGCATGGTACGGCTAGTAGCCTAGCATAACTGACTATTCAGAATAGATAGTGGTATTGGTCTCATTGCCAAAACACACAAGGAAAGATTTCCAAGTTATCATTGCTTTTGGGTTACAGCACATTTATTACATCATAATCACTGTTTGTTCCTACAAACTTGGTGCTGAAAAGATACTCAGCTTGTTGAACATTCAACAAATGTCTGGCATACAGAAATGAGAGCTGTTTATCCATACGTACGTACACATAAAATCGATGCTGACAAGCAGCTGCACAACTGTGTCTGTGGAACGCTGTCTATCAAGATGACGGTGTTATAAATATACTTGCAAAATCAATGCAGAGAAGAACGATTGAGTTGCAATTGCTCTGATGATTTTACATCGTGATGTAAAAGTGAATTACTTGAAATCAATATAGGACATTATGCATAGCAAACAACATCATCAATACTCAATTCTAATAAGACTATATTCGAAATACAGTGATTGACTGGTTTTATTCAGATAATGCGACCACAATTTCTGAGGCTAGCTGTCGCACCTTTCAATATGAGAAATTCCTTGTAAAAATATGGCTTCAGTGGAAGCGAACCTGGGCTACTTGTCATGACCCTGAGGAAGGCCTAAACTTTTTAAATTTTGTTATGACCTAGTAGGTGTAAACAGCAAATTAAATTTAGGCTGAAACTGCAAAACCAAATAGTTGTGATTGGTTACTATGACCTCTTGCCATGAAGTGAAATATTACAAAACAGCTCTGCGTATGTGTGGCAGTCTACGAGCTTTTGACAGCTTTACTTGCATTGGAGCTGGCACTACCAGAGTAGGTAATTCTGGAACATGTACTTGTTCAATGCAATACCAATTTAGAGCAGGGTGGGCATTGGACAATTAGCAGCCCACGGGCCAAATGTGGCCCGCCACATCGTTTTCAGTGGGCTGTGCAAGCACTCAGAAAAGATATTCAAACCTAAATTCCTCCAACTTACCCTAATATTTCTTAAAACTTAGCCTCATAACTTCACTTGCTGCTATTACCACAAACTTGCTTCTATTTCCATCGGAAGGTGTGCTTATCTACTGAAAGCGACTTTTTCAATGTGGTGTCCGAGACAAATTAATTGCCCAGGTCCCCTGATTTAGAGTAGAGATCGACCGATATGGATTTTTGGGCCCAATACAAATGCCGATATATTGGCCAATTATGGACCAATAGCCGATACCGATAACCAATATTTCCAAAATTTTTCGATCTTGTTTTCTGCTTCATATCAAAAATATGATGTATTCTATGCCTTACCTTTTTTGGAAAAGCTTAAAAATCAGGATTTATGAGCTAAAATTTTTCAAATTGCAGCAATTTCAATATTTTGCTATGATTTTTAATTGATCAGATTAATGAAGATGCTTTTGTTTCAGCTGCAACAGCCGATACGTGCTCCATGATTCATCTTATCTGCTTGTTTATAAAAACGCACCTGCTAGCGTTGCTGCAAGATAACTGTCATGACTTGGTTCATTGTGCTTTCTTGCACAAGTTGTCTGCATGTATGAGGAATATAACAGTGTTTTGTCAACACCTACTGAGGCCAATAATATCGGCTGGCAATTTTGGCAGATAACAAAACCCAAATATCGGCCAGGCCAATATGTCCGTCTATCTCTAATTTAGAGTGTTCAAAAACGTGGATTGTTTCATGTCATTGTGCAGGCACTGTTTAGACAAGGCAGGCACGTTGTTGTTTTATAATAGTACTATGCAATGTTAGAAGGGAAATGCTGTTGCTTGTTCCTAAACACCTGCACTGGAGACCTGCAGTGACAGCATTTGATATTTTATTGACCTTAATGCTAACTACCTGCAGTACAAAGGAGCCTGTCATGACAGCGAAACAGACCCCCTGCAAGCGCCCCTGGGTTTGCTGCAAGTTTTCAAGGAATCAGCTGACTAAGCTCTGCTGTCATGACTTTGCAATGATTTGGACCTGATGTGTTCAAGTAATTATTCTCCACAAAGGTGACACGGTTGAACCAATCAGCGAAATTTGTTTAACAGTAATTGATTTCACTTAACTCTATGCATCTTCATTTGAATGAGATTTCAGGACTGAGGTTGAATAGATTTGAATGAATTTGATTTCCTTTTAAAATAATTTGCTTGTTGATTCGTATGTGTCACCTTTGTGGAGAAGCTAATCACTAATAATCAAACATTTATCGATAGATGCTAAATTAAGCTAGGATATAATCTATAACAGGGGTGCTCACACTTCTTCAGCATGCGAGCTACTTACAAAGTAAATAAGTCAAAGTGATCTGCCTACTACAAAAATGCAAAACATATACAGTATATTTATCAACAAATATATTGATAATTCTTTTTACGATGTATGTTGACGTACCTTGCATACCCACATTAGCCCATAATGCACAACACAATTAATTACATGCATTTTTATCATTACCTGACTTTACTCTAATGGAATGCACTGAATGGAATCGGCCGGGATGTTAATGTCATGCGATCACCCACAGTAACTTTGAGATCAACTGGCAGACCGCGATGGACATATTGAGCATGAGCACCCCTGGTCAATAATGACACAGGTTTGATAAATAGCTTAAATATGACATATAAGGTTGGATTCAGTAGTTGTTGGTACACTGGATCGTTTAGGCTTTGCAACTGTTTTGATACCAATTTTGTTGCAGTCAAATACTGAACTCAGCATAGAGAAGCACTTCACAGAGTATGGCAGTTGTTACTATATTGTTCCAGGTACACTTTGACTCAAAGAACATGACATTGGGCAGTGAGCTGTAGGTTGGTTGTTGCAACATTTTTGGTATATTTCAAGGGATATTAATGAGAATAGCTATCCCACCAACAGCTTTGGCACTTCCATGGATTACCTGCCGTTGGCTAGAAAGTTGCCAAACCTGTGCTGACCAGGTCTAGCTAGGTGCTGTATTTGGTGCATATCATTGCTTACAGGAAAACATGTTTTAAGTTTTTTGCTTAAGTCAGTATTGCTCAATTTGTCCAAATGCATTTTGACCTTCGAACTGCCTGCATAACCCGTTTTTTTATGCAAGTGTCATGCAGACAAATCATTAATGTTTTATGATATGGTAATGTTCTATTGATAGGCTTGAGTTCACTGTCCAAGATGGGATCTCCAAAATCCTTCATCAAAGGGCCATCAAAGTCACTACATGCTGTAGCCAGACATCTTGCAAAATGTGTTTGTTTCAGGATACGTTACATTCTACCAAATCATAAATTTTTTGTAAATATTATTTTTCATTACTGACAAAAGGTCTTTGCAACCAGATGAAATAACTTCATGAGCTAGCTGAAATGATTTTGCAGGCTGCAGTTTAGAGACCCCTGGTCTAAGATAACAATTGCCTCCATACATGCTATTTTGTAGTGCCCTTTTTTGTAAGCATTTTTACAGGTGGTGTGATTTTGACACTTTTTTTCTAAAGTTGCTTGAAAACAATTATAAAATTGTTATCTTTTTTATGCATGTGTATTAATCGGAGTACAAAATGTATGAAAGATCAAAGGCAGATCTTACCAAAGAGTTTAGTGTGGAAGTTTGAGACTGCCATGCTACCAGATGGGGATAAAAAACAACAAAGCTCTAACAGTAGTTGCATTGTAATTTAAACAAAAGGAATTAAAATTCAAGAATTATGTACTGTAATAATGATTGTAGCAAAACTAATTCCATTTTGTTTTTTTCTGAAATAAGTAGATTTTAGAAGCCCCATATGTGCTAATATTCTTCTGTCAGTCACAAAGACAACAAGCATTTCTATGACATGTTGAGGACAAAATCAATATTTCTTACGACTTTCCTAATTACAATTTAATACCATAAGACAGGGGTGGCCAACAGGTCGATCGCCAAGTCTCAGCTGGTCGATCGTGCCTGATTTTGCATTGAATTGACAAGATACCTAAAAAGAACATTTTTCAATCAATATTTTAGAAAGTACACAAAAATGATAAACGTTGCATTTTATGACATTTTTTACTTGAGACTTTATTACTGACAGGTCGATCGTGAGTTACCAAGAAATTTTCGAGTTGATCCCTGTCGAAGACAAGTTGGCCACCCCTGCCATAAGAGATGAAGCACTATTACAAGCACTTATTCTGTCTGCAATTTTTTAAACCGGCGCTTGTTCACAGACTTGCACATGTGCCAACTTACTAAAGCAGTGTAAAGTAGGTTGAATATAACATCTTTTGACACTAAATATATACAGTACCATTATCAGCCACACAAAACTTTCATTCATCTCAATGCATTGCTGTACCAAGCCAAAACGTTTTAAGCATTGGAGTTGATACAAAGGTGCGGTAAATGTATTATTGTCTCCTCATTTTTGTTACCAACACCACTTGACCCTTATTCATTACTCAATAAGCTGTGCAGCAGAACATCAATGTACAATACATATCTCCTTGTTTAGCTGTGTGACAGTTGAGTCATTGTATGATTAAACCAATGGAGCAAATTTTTTCCAATGAAGTCCTCAAGCCTAGTTTCGTTTCACTATGCACAATCAATTTCTCAATCGGAATTACCACAGAAATGGCCTTGCAAAACATAGTATTTATTGTGGTAATTAATAACATTGGTTGCATTACATTTATTCTGCTGTCAACAAAACTTTTTTCTTTCACATGTGCTAAAGGGTAAAATTTATGTCATGACGAACATAGTGCGGCACAATCAGTTTATCTTGTACGCTCTCTGGATCCACTGCAGTTCGACTCACAAGGAACTCAAACTACAGTGTACACAAATGACAGTACATCCTGTTGATGGCAGAGAAAATTGCTAAAAGTTTTGTCAAATTATAACTCACAGTCTGCATTAAAGAATTCTCTAAAACGTTTTACCACACCTTAGGGATGCAGGACATACAAACATTCACACTTCTAGAAGAAGCTTCAAATTGGTGTAAAGCTGTGGGGACCAAAAGATATCAATGTAAAAAAACTTACACAGTTTCACTATCCAAATGATAAGCATTGTTTGATTTTGTTGAGATGCGTTAGTTGTTTCACAGAGATTTACAATTCTTCTACAGCTGGCAAGCAGAGAGGAAGATTGCACTGAGTGAAGCAAGATTTGCGCCAACCCCTGAAGAAGCAGACATTGGTGATGAAGATCTTGTGGAGGGTCAAGACATTGAGGTACGTTAGTTTGTTTGATTTTTTTGCATTGAGAAAATGGATGCAGCAACAGATGCCCACAAACTTTCTTTTGTAGCATGTGGATGACTGCAGTTGGCAGCAGGTTTGTGCTTGGGCAATTGAGATCAATGTTGCTTTTGCCAATAGAACGCTATGACGATCAACCCAGTGGTCATGGAAGAAACTCCCGATCTTTTGATTAAGGGACGGCTCTGCACTTTGTCACTGAGAAAATTCTCATTGACGTATCTACAGTAGGTCGGCAACGTAAAATCTGTACTGAGGAACGAAACTATGTTGCAGCCCAGTTGGGTTAGGTCGCGAATGACATAGTTTTCTTCACAATACGTTAATTAGTTCTGTTGTGAGTGGTGGCTAGTAAATGAAATATGTCAGAAATGTTACTTTCTAGAAACCACTCACAACAGAACTACCGAACGTATTATGAAGAAAACCATGTTATTCGCAACCTAACCCACTTGGGCTGCAACATATTTTGGTGTTCCTCTGTCCAGATTTTACGGTATCGATGTAGGTAAGACGTGGGAACATATTAGCAGTGTAGATTGACATACGCTTTGCCATACTGGTTATAAAAGAAAACTTACGCGCAACATTCATTAATTGCCAATGCGTTGTTGCTGTTCTGAACGTAAGTATTTTAGAAGTTCTTGTACAACTCTCATGCAATTCACTGTTAAATTGTTTCGCTACGTTCAAGTAAATGAGTATGCTTGCTTCAAAACGGCTGCTTGGTACTAGATAGTAGCACTTTGCGATTGAAGTAGCACTTGGTGTTGGTTTTATTGAGTGGTTGTGGCATCCGGTGACGAATGCATTTATGTACGTTCGTAAAGCTCTTGAGTTGAAATATGTATATTTCATGTCAAAATGCGATCAGCGCGCCTGAACATCGTCGACCTATGCTCTATTGGTGGATGAGTGGATGCCTTACGATAATGAGATTGACGCACAGCTAGCAAGTAATGCCATCTTTATCTTAGAGCACTCGAGGCATGATAGATTTGTCTGCTGCCTTGCAAGTAACAGTTGTCACCGGAGACCATTTATTAGCTGCCTGATAATGACCTTTTTCTTTGAGAAAATGTAAATCCTTGCACCGCAGCATGAAGGTTACATTGTACGAGAATCCTAAAATAACAGTTAATTGGGTATTACCTGTTACTTCTACATGTTTCATAGACCAAATTGGATTAGTGATTTATTCTTGGTTGTTTGGCAAGTATTTGACCTGATAAACAGTTACTTTTTTGTTACGGTATGCGCAAAATTGCTGGAAAAAATTACCGTACATAAATAGAGAAATCGTTAAGTTGATTGTTAAAGCTTAGCTGGTGAATTGGTCCCTGGGTGCAGCGCGACCTATCAAACGTACTTCAGGTTCATTTTTAGATGGTGACTGCTAATCTTGGGCATGGCAATATTGCGGATCCTCCCGCCATATCACCAAAGCGTTGGTGTTAGTAGAAGAGTAAATCGGTTAAGCCAGACCAAAACCCTGTTGCTCCAGTGACAAACAGATCAATCGAACTTGCACGGAAGTTCGCTGTGCAGTGATAAAAGTCCTTCGCCGCTGAAACAAATCAACTTCGTATTTGCGAAGCAACATTGGAAAATATTACGGGAATTTTAATGCTTACCCGGCAAGCCACACGGATGCCCAGAACTTACCGGCTTGCAATGTGAAGCCTTCAATTTCGGACCACGAGTGTCATCAAGCGACCGCGACTGGACAGATGTAGCGATCAAATGACATAACTGTTGTGCGCAAAGCTTGATAAACCTGATACGTCATGTCTGCTGGGTGGTGACAGGAGCAGACTGTCCACAGCTGTTGTTCAAGCAGTGCGCTCATACCAGATAAGTTTTGTTTTGTTGACCTCTTCTGCCGATTGCATTATTGCCTAACGTTACGAATGTGCTGCCAAAAATCATACTCGAAATGCACCCGAATAACTTTAAAAAACGTTGGCTCGTTGGTTGTTTGCTAAACTTTTTGTACCGCTTCTCAATCCAGGTTCACACCAGAGCGAACGAGATGGAACCGTGTGGTTGGTGGTTGGCCAAAGTCAAAATGAGCAAAGGCGAATTCCACGTTATCGAGTATCAGACTTGCAAACCGAAACACACCGAAATCGTGACCAGGGACCGTTTGCGAAAAGTAAACCCTCATCCGCTTTTCACCTCAGCTCCGATCGTAAAAGCGTCGCTGCCCGTCCCAGAGGATCTCCAAGAATTGTAAGCATTGTATTACAGTCTGTCGCTTTGTAGTGCTAATTTATAATTTTCCAGGGTGTAAGCTAAGTTTGTGTTTCATGGAGCATTCAGCAAAACTTGACTTGGTGTTCTGATATAGTCTGATTGTATTGCTCTGTTTGATTAATCAATGCATGCAATGTGGAACGTAACACCACGCTCTAGACTCAATCATTGTGTGAGTTATTTTTCCAATTTACATTTGTGAACTCTGACGTCAAAAGCGCAGCCCCTTTCTTTAACCCAAACGTAGATGTTGTTGAAACACGAATTATGCCGAAAACAAAATGAATGCAATGTATGCTTTCTTTTACTCAGACTTTTACCGCTTGATGTGGTTTTGTTTAAAACTTTGATCAAAGGTCTACAGGCTAAGATGCGTTTCAGAGAAGTGTTGTCTCTAGCATTGTTCATTATATTTGCTTTTACCCCTGATATTTTACTTCCGCGCAGTTGCTCAAAATATATCGACGCTCACAAAGAGTTCGAAAGGAGCGTCGGGGCCATATCAGTGCGGTACCGGTCCGAGCTTAAACTTCTCGACGTCCTCGTTCCTAACGAATCGGCAAAAACGCGCGCTATGATCGTTTCGGATCTGCACTTTAGAAGTTTACGCACGAAGCTTGCCATGCTCCAGCGCGTTGAAGAAGCAACGAAGCAACTGGAAGTAGGAGCTGTTTTACTACAGTTGTGTTTTTACGAGCGTGACAAGATTTCATGAAGAGTATTTCCGTAATAGTTTAAAATGTTGCAGAATCATTATTGGATATAGGTTGAACAAGGCAATTAAATTTCTCATGTCGTCAATCTAGTAGGGGGGGTAAATCTGTCTGAAAGAACAGAACTGTCATGGTAGGTAGAACTATCGTGGTAAGCTTTTCACACAGTTAAAAGCTTCACATGAAATACATGCCCAGCGTTCCTATGACGTGGTTAATTACCAGTTTTCTCATGAAAACCTACACATGTTATGTGTCTGGGTCGGGGGAGCGCAACACCAGGCTCGCGTGGCCAACGTGCCACGCCATTAATTCAGCCAGTTATTCAAACGCGGTCAAGTTCTGTCAGTAACAAGCTGCAAAGTAACTGAGCAGCCTGCCGTGGTTTTGTTTGATTTAATAACGCTTTGTTTCACGACACGGAAGTTCGTTTACAATGCCAGCAATGATTGAAAGAAACGTGGTATGGCGTATGGCTCGGGACTACATTGTGTGAAAGGCTTTGGCACGCATTCCTCAATCGAGTTAAACAACCTGGTCCAGGTTGTAGTCTCGGAGCACTTACGCCAAAGCGAAGAGCAGAGTCATGCTGCTGGTCTAACATCAATAATGGAACAAACTTTTTGCAAAGCTATTTTGTATTGAGCAATCTTCTTCGCTTGAAACCAGGAATAAGTCCCGTTAAGCTTTCAGCTGAGATAGAATTATTGGCTTTGTCTGAAGGAAATATAATCACTCGTTTTTCCTTCCTGCGTTTGATTAAAAGAAGGACATAGCGATAGTTTTTTCTTTTGAAAAAACAAAACCGTTAACTGCAGAAATAGGGATAACTGATTCCTACATGTTTTTGTGTAAACTTTATAGAACTTTGATCGCGGAGCATTAACATCTGTAACTCACTTCACCTCGTAAGTTCAAATTATTTCTTTGTTTAACGTTTGTTTTACTGATCCGCATATATCCTCGATCTACAGCATAGTGCAAGCGACGTTAATTCGTGTTCGAGAGAAGTTATGAACCAAATCTTTTTCGGCATTAGATGCGAAACTGCCTGTCACCGGTCGCATCAAACAACAGTAATTGCGGTGGGATACTACAAGGTCAAGTCAAAGTTAGCCTGTTGGTAACTGATGCGAGTGAGGAAACATTAGAAATGGAAAATACGTTGCGGGAGTCATATGTTTGTACACACAGGGAGCGTAACGAGGTTAGATGGCGCCGGGAGCAAGAAGCAAGTTTGGCGACCCCAAGTTCGAACCTGAGGTCTTTCGGAAGCAAATGTACTGTACTGAAGAACGTCCTTGTGACATCGCTGGGACTTCTCGGTGCCTCCCGCAGTGATTCGGCACCAGGGAAATTGTGCCCCTCGTGCCCCTCCCTCGTTACGCCCCCCGTGTACACACACTCTCCAAAATGTGGCAGACTTAAATTGCATTGTCCTGTTAGGGCGATTTTTAAAACCCAACCGCTATTCAGGTGACCCAGCAGCGAGCTAGTTCGTGCTCGGAGCATTTCCACGTGGCGGACGACCTGATCGGGCTGTCGATCGGAACGAACGGTTCCAACATCATCGCCGCGCGACGCATTCCCGGCGTCCTCGACATCGTCCTCGACGAAGAAACGCACAATTTTACTGTGTATGGAGAAACGAAGGAGGCGGCGCTCAAGGCTCGCGAGATGTTGGAATTTCTCGAAACCGAAGTGCTCGTCCCTCGAGCGTACGTAGGTATGTTCGCAGCTGCGGTGTTCAGGTTGTGTTGTGGCCGGCTCGTACTCGCCCCATGTAATGTGCATTTGAAATGTGGAAAGACCTCTAGTTTTTTACTCGGTCATAGACCGATCTTTTTCTATGACCAAAAAAACTCAAGTCAATTCAGTCAGAAATTTTGATCAAAATCTTCGTAGAAAGTTGTGTTTTTTTTCTTTCACTGTCACCCGTGCTGTTGCTGGACTCAATGGTCATCTGTTGAATCGCGATCAATCGTGCGTAAGGCTGGCGTATGTTTATAACGTGAAAAGTGTTAAATTATTAAACTGCTGCAACAACTATGTGCTAGCGACTGGTGTGCTTAGCAAAGCTCGGTTGCCTGTACTGGCTACATCACCTTTTTTAAAAAGTCCAATCGCCAACATCTCCAAAGCGGCGCGTCCCAACCTTACTTGACCTTCCTTATTATCAGATACCACTTGCGGGGTGTACTGCTGACGTCACACTCTCGGCATGTTTTGGTTTGAAATCCTGGCGCGATCGCCTCCTGCACCCTATGTGGTGTGCTCGTGACCAAGAAGTCTGTTTAAGTCTCGTCATGCCTTCTTACGCCCCAAGTGATTCAGCGTTACCTGCATTTGATAAACTTTCATTGAAGAAGCTTGTCATTGACTGCTGGCGGTTTCCATACATTGGAACAATCATTGCTGACTGACAAGTTTCTGTAATTAAAAAGAAAGCACGTTTTTGACTCAAAATAAGACTCAGCGCGTTCCCATTCAAAAGCTAAGGTCGACATTTTGCGCGACAGTGACTTTAAACAGAAAATATCGCCTTGCGCAGGTAAAGTAATTGGTAAAAAAGGCGTCACCATTCAAGAGATGATCGATAAGTCCGGCGTGTTGCGACTGCGCGTAATCGGCGATGACGAGAACGACCCCAATTACAGAAGCGACGGCCTCGTGCCGTTCAGATTCGTCGGAACCAAGGAAAGCATAAGGAACGCGCGCGCGTTACTTGATTACCACATCGCCTACCTGAAGGTTGGTACGCGTTGGAACTTTGCAGTCGGCATCGTGTGTCTGACTGAAGCTTGTTCAATGAACATTTTATGCTTTGCACTCGTTTACGTTTCGAACGCATAGCTACAGCTTTCCAGGTTTATTCAGACAAGTGACTTCACGCCGACGCTCTATGCCTGGTGACTTGTTTTTGCTTTTCCTGACAAGCTTAGTCCCTCGTCCTGTCACCACGTGTTCGTGATGGCGAAGCAAAACACTTGCTCCTTGTTTAGATCGATTCCGGTCATGCTCACACACCCGTCTGCCGCGGTGATTTCAACTCGCGGCATTTTGCCGAAAGTTTCCGTAGCTTGGCGCGACTAATCCAATCTGTTTGTGGTCAAACCCCATCATCCGTGACTCATTCTTTGCACCTGATGTATTATTCAAAACTATGTTTCATTTGTTCGCCACGGGCTTTGTAGGAATTCTTCGTGTGACAAGATGTCCCATACGATTCAAGCCCTTCTATAAGTATACGCAGTATTGTGATCGGCCCGAGCCTGGATACATTGCACAATATTAACGTCCTGACAGTTGCTTCCATTGAAGGAAAATCAGTTCTTGTCGACCTTAAAGGAAACTGTACATTTGTTATTGCCGTTGTCGTATGTCGCACACTGTGCGTAACGGCGGATATTTTGCCACCGGGCCACTGCTCATAACGTTCATTGCGCAGGATCTCGATTCGCTTCGCATGGAACAGTTAAACCTGACGCAGAAGATCCGGCAGTTGGGCTCAGGTGGCCCGTCGCCCGCTTCCTCCCACTCCAACCTTTCCGGCCTTCCCCCCCGAGGCGACGATGGCGATTCCGGGAAATACCCTCGATCGAAAAGATACCGAGACGAAAGAAGACAACGTTCCGACAGAGGTTTTGTGGCTTCTGTTGTTGCGTTGCGTCATAATCGGTTCTGACCGCGTTGCAAACCTTGCTTGTGCAGCACACGGCCGGTGGTCATCAGCTTCGGTCTGAAAGATGTTTAATTTTAATTAAAGTCTGGTCAAAAAGATGCATTTGTGTCGATTAATACTTTTCGAGGTTGGAAAATTGCAGTTACAGTGAATGCTTTCGCGGTGTGATCATTCATCAAAGAAGTGTTGCATTAAGCTTTTGTTTACTCGAAAGGCCGGTTTGCGCAGTTACAATTTCAGGCGCTTTTGCGTAAAAATCCCTGATGGAGCGAAGTTCTTTGTAACGTGAATCGCGAGGAAGTGAAACAAAACCTCCTAAATAAACAAGGCCTCCGCAATGTTTATGTAGGAGACCTTGAAAGAAATCAGGTTTAATTGCTTTTTTTCGACCGCTGGCGTACACGTCATCGTACAGATGCGGTTACAGTGGTTTGTGACACCGGGCGTTGCGAGTTACCAACCGTGACGTGTTGGTCATGGTAAGGCATCGCTATGGTTCGCTAAGTTGTTTGATGAATATTGTTTCTTGGTGATGTTGAATGAGCATAGTGGTGAACTTGCAACAAGTTAAGCCAGTGATCGTGCACAAAGAAAAAAAGGGTTGAACGTTGACATTCGCTGGTTTCTGCTTTTTGGCATGAAACAAAAGCTTTGTTTGAAATTATGCGTTGAGCCAGACTTAAAGTTCGTGTGCCCTCTTTACTTTGCAGAAAGCGGTACGGGCACCAACTCCGAGGTATCAAATGTTTCAGATACCGGTTCAGAAACAGGCGACTCCATGGCAGAAGGCAAAGCGCTAACCCGAAGGTAAGTTCATTTTCTCCTGCTAAGGCCCACGGAAGCATGCAGGAAAAATCCTCAGATGTGAAAATTCCTCCAGCTTATCACAGTAACTGTCAGTGCTGAGACTAATTCGAATCGAGACTTGCTTCAATTTACATTGGAAGGTACGACTCTCTGCTAAAAGCGGCTTTATCAAAGTGGCCTCCGATCTGACGTAATTGCCCAACCCTGCCTGGTCAATCGCTTTTCGCCGCCAACGCAACGTTTGTTGAGATTAAGCTTGGCCGTCCCAAATTTTTGAATGTCGCCTCGCGTACAACTGCCTTTAGTTTGCAGTCTTCCCCGAAGGTGAGAGTGCAGTCTCGTCACGCCCCGGCAACAAACAAACCACGTGCCTGCGCGTCAGAATGCAGGAAATGTCACGTCCGTTGTTTCTCGACCCACCAACAGACCTGTTCTCGCTTCGATGATTCTGAGTTTAATGACTTGACGAGACGATTGAACACAACCAGTGTGGAAGCGAAGCGTGCAGGATGACAGGACCTGCCTGCTGCCGTTGACAGCTGAATCTTTTTACGGGATAGCCATTAACTTTGTGCTTTGCACGTGATCTCAGCAGCGCGTAGCGTCTTGTTGCACGCAAGCGCGGTGGCTACGCAAGAGTTATTGTTACACACGTTGTTTCATTCATAGTGGAGATGCAACATATTCTACAGATTCTTGCACTTGCTGGCGTGCGTACTTGCGTATGGGGTTCAAGCACATTGCACACGAAATGATTACAGCTGTTGACAGATTTTATACTGCTGTGAGAGTTATAATAAAACAAGCTCTAGCTTCGTTGCAAGCTTGTGAGGAATCTGCCTGCTTGGTTCCGCTTTCATCACGATTCAAACTTGCACATATCTGCTTTCAACAGTTGTAAGCCACAATAGTGACATGCGCAAGTGAATACGTTGCAATTTATTTCACAGGGAAACTAGTTTCGTGTCTTTAACACATCTTCAGTCTTCATCCAAATAGAGTGTGCGTGTTGTTCAACTGTGTTGTGTGCTATGAGTGTTGTTCAACTGTGTTGTGTGCTGTGAGTGTTGTTCAACTGTGTTGTGTGCACAGGGAGTACGGTCCCGGATCGGATCCACGATATCACCGAGGGGGGTATCGCGGAAGGGGAGGTAACAGAGGAAGAGGCGGCTACCACGACAGACATCAAGCAAATCTGCGAAACACAAGTTGGTTAATCTTTGTGCTATAAATTCGAGTTGTTCTTCATATGTTCCACTTTAACCCAATGCTGTTCATCACCGTATGTTCACAAAAAGCCGTTTTGTTCCTGCGACACACATGACGGAATTCACGTGCTGATGCAAAATTTGCTTATTCATTTTGACAAGCAGCTTTTTCGAGCTTCATGCAGTTGCTCCAGTTCTGATTTGTACAGAAATCGATCAATGGCGGTCGGTTGTTCAGTATGTTTACAACTCCCTCCCCACTCCCGTCCATTATTTCCTGTTTTCGAGTTTTGAGCGCAATGCCATGTGACGTCTTTTGTAGTTTTACAAAACATGGCGATGAAAAAATGAAAAGGCGAATTCAGTGCATTTTCCGTTGTCTGTTGACGACTAAACGTAGGCCCGTGTTAATATCGACTTTCTTGATCGTTTATTCAATCTAGGTCTGCCTTTATATTATAGGATTTACCAACAACGGCAGGTTAGAGGTAAAGTAACTGTATTACGATGAGAAAAAGTTTTAAGGTGGAAACTGTTCATTGACTTGGGAAAACCATTGCGAAACAATCCACGCGTAGCCATTCATTAACTTGCGATGTTATCTTTCGAATCCGCGGCTGATATCTCAGGAAGCCGTTTTTGAAAAAGTCTTACTGCACGTCTGCATCACAAATGTACTGTTTGGCAGTCCTCTCGGACCCAAACCGCAACCCCTACGATCTGCTCCCCCGCGACGAAGACGGCGGTAACGCGGATGCGGAGAGGCACGAGGGCCCGAACCACGGACGACCCAACGGACGCGCCGACCCGCAGCGTGGCAGTGCTTCATACAATGGTGCGGGCGGTGTTCTTGTTCACTTTTAGCGTGCTTACGTCGGCCTATCGCTACTTGACCAAATCGCACAACGGCGAAGTCGATATTTTGAACCACTGTCATATCTGCATGTGTTTTCATTGGACTTGTTTTGCCTCCAATAATTTAACAAATGATTTTATTCGCTGCGCTGGTTTCCTTGTAACGAATGTGAAATTACAACCGTTCTCCTTGTGTGTGTTATCACAACGTTTTGTTTCTGACTTGTGAAAGGGTCACTGGATGATCTTGTTTGTGTGTACAAGCGCTTTCTCTAGTCTGCTGCACTCAACTACGCTCTCCTGCTTTTCACACAAATTTCACTATTACTTGCAGAAGCTTTGCAGAAGTCCACTATTTTACGAAAAGTGTCTCGTATTTTCAAAGGCCTAGGTCCGCCTTGAGTGAGCAAAAGTTACCCTGTGACAACATATCATGCAGGTTACAGAGGGGGCAGATATCGACGCGGCAGGGGCGGCCGTTACGAAGGGGGTCGCGGTTCTCACAACGGGGGAAGCACCAGCGCGCACGTGCCGAACGGTGAAGTGCCAGGTAAGTGGCGATGACGCGCTGTGACGATGGGCTGTGATTGCAATGGCGATTGTGACACTTTTCAACTTTGACCTTTCTTGAAACGGCAACTGCCATTGTGGCCGGTTCAAGTAGTGATACCTTTTGTTCTGCACCGCACCTATCTGCACAAATTCGAGACTTGTGCGGTGTACCGGGGCTTTCCGGAAAGCAGTCTTTAGTCCGCCCATGGGCGCTTGTTTTAGGTGGGCGTTTATGTGGTGCTGATATTTGAGTTTAATACTACCGTACCGGTATTTGTACCTGTCACACGGTACGTCCAGCGTTATACCGTACTGAGTTTGAATACTATTTGTAGTTGTCACCTTACACCAGTGGTCGGCAAACTTTTTTATCGCGGCCCAGATCACCTTTTCAATAGTTACTGAAGGCCTACTGCATTTGAAACCACCAGGACAAAACGTGTGCATGTGTAGTTGTTCAGACAGGCAATATGCAACTGGCGTATAATAGCCCGGGCGGTTATTTGGTCCACGTCTTATTTTCCTAATTTGTCTTTTTTCCAATTAACCCCCCAGGGCGGACTTCCGGAAAACCCCGGTACTTTTTTGGTTTCTGGTGTTAGTGTTCGAATTGGGAAAAGAATGTGTTGCAAGTTCGTGGTGCGCTTCTCTTGCATTGTTGATCAAAACATAAACGGCATGTGGTTAATTGCCGAATGTGCGACGGTCACCTGCGCAAGTTGGCCGTTTTTGACCCCCCCAGCGCAAGAAAGCTCAGAGGTCACTTTCTACGCGTCCCACACTGTGGTGTTTTTTTCGTCACTTTTTGACACTTCGTATCTATAGTAAATAACATTTTTCTCGTCTCTCTGTCTCTTTACTGACGCCTCCACTACTTTTTCTCTTTCTTTTTAGACCTGTCGAGTGACTTCCCTCCTCTCTCAGGTTCTCTCCCGTCTGCGGATTCTTCAGTCGACGGTCGGTGTTGTTTATATGCTGTCGATGTTTTCGCCGAAGTCTGTGGCGATCAGTGGTGGAGTCTCGAGACTCGGTCTCGGTCTCGAAGGTTTCAGGTCTCGTCTCGGTCTCGTAGGCTACAGGTCTCGGTCACAAGCCTGTTGCCTTGAGACTTTGAATACTTCAACGATGGGGCTTAGTAAGATCTATGTAATTCAGCAAATTTTTTCTCTGCTGTATTTGCAGGTAAGAAACAACTAGAGTTGAGTTGAGTGTATTTGGCGAAAACCAAGAATTTCAAAGACGAGAAAGAAACCACAGCAATTGCAAAAACCCCAGGGCACCGAAAAAAACGGAAGGTTATCGAGTCGTTGCTCCTTGACTGGTCGATAAAGGTGCATAGCAAGTTAAATTTGTATCGAATCGTATAGCCTACGTGGGAAGGAGCTGCCAGATGATCAACACAGTTGCGCAGGGAGTGCTGGGCCGCAACCGGTCTCTCTCGGTGGAACAAGGTGCTCAGATCCGCAAGGATCTGGGCGCGACAGAGAAAGTATAAACCCAGCTAAAATGAAACTCTCCCCGGGTTGTCATAACCCTTTCGCATCTGGCAAGCTCTACAAATGTTTGCAGCGATTGTGGAATGAGGATGAGTTATTCAATGCAGCCATCATATTTTAGGAATAGAGAGGCTGGGAGCTCCTGGGGCCGGGTATTCCGAAAGTCCCGTGTTCGAACTTCCTGCACCACCAGAAGTGATCCGCGGAGTATAACGCGCTGCCACTGCTCCTGCAAAACAAAAGAACACCGGCAGCTACACAGAAAAAACAAATCACACTACCACACACACACACACACACACACACACAAACACAAAGAGTGAAAAGTTCAAGTGTAAAGGTCACGGGAATATGTATAAGGGGAAAAATTAAGTTTGCTGTAAAGAGAGGACTGAGGGCAAATTTGGAGTGCGAAGCATCAACACCATTTACTCAAACTTAATACGTGGCGATTAGGTTGTCTCTGTAACGTTTTTTGAATGTAAATGAGGAAAGCTCGTACAAGGAGGGATCAATACAGTCCCAGATTTTAGGGCCAAGATGTTTTAAAGATCTTCCGTATTTATTTTCTGCTGCTTGCCAGAAGAACGCTCCTCGTGTAGCACTACGGGTTGCATAGGAATGAATTTGATTCAAGGGAGTAAAGAGATGCTTAAAAATGTCAGGTGGGTTGTCGGAGTGAATTTTATGCATAATCTTACCTATCCCCAGGTTAAATATGTCATCCACTTTAAGGAGGTTAAGGTACTTGTATAGTGGGTCTAACCTGGATCTAAAGGAACTATAAGTCATAGCTCTTATTATTTTGTGGTGCAATACATTCAACCGTCGAAGGCTTGTCTTACCGATGCCACCCCAAGCTCCAACTGCAAATGACTATCGACAATGCTGAAATACAGGGATTTGAGTGCTCTTTCGTTAAGATAGTGTCTAATTCTATAGAAAATTCCAACACTGCGCGAGATAGTTTTTTCAAGGTTGGTAATGTGGTCAGACCAAGTAAGTTTATCATCAATGTACACCCCCAGGTATTTAGTGGAGTTTGTTTGGGATATAGTATATCATTCATTTTTACAGTAAAGTCATGAAGTCGCTTGCCTCTAGGACCTATGAGCATGTAAGAAGTTTTTGAATAATTTAGAGGCAACTTGTTCAAACGCATCCATTCATCTTCTTTCTGTAACTCAGTATTAACTAATTTTTGCAATTCTATACAATTTCCGCTTGAAATAGACAAAACAGTATCATCAGCAAAAAGAGTAGGGTTGAATGCAGATGCTTTTGGTAAATCATTTAAATACAGGGCAAAAAGCAAGGGTCCAAGTGATGACCCCTGGGGTACCCCTTGGATTGTTTCAAGCTTAGATGATCTATAGTCCCCAACTACCGTGTACTGCTAAGTGCTGACGTCGCCGCAAGTAACTAGCCAATAGTTTGAGGGGTAAACCTCTAATCGCAGGACAAATGCCGTAAATTCGAAAGAAGTAAACTTCGAAGTGGTGATGGCATTTTTTGAAAGTTTTTAGAAAAAATTTCGGCGTGGTCCACAAATTTTCAACTATCGAGTCTCAGTCTCGGATTTTTTGGTGAAGTCTCAACCTCGGAATATTAACCGGGTCTCGATCTCGATGTTTAGGCCTCGACAAGGGCTGCGGAGCCGCCGGAAAAATGACACTGCGCCGGCTTCTGTTCATTTTTAAACATTAATGTTTTCAATTGTCTCAGTGTGCGTCGAGTTGAATGGAAAATGAAATATATCAAGTGCACAAAACAAAGAATATACCCAACTTATTTGAGTAGGTTAATCTGGTAGTTTTCTTACAATCAGCGCTCTTAACATGAGAAAATCAGCAACTCAAGAAAACGGTAATATAAACATATTCTGGAAAGGCAGTCGCTAATTGCCTGGTTACCTTGTGTTATTTCTGATGACTGGAATCAAGAAAACGGATGTTTGGAAAACTACAATTTTTGTGTCCGAGCATTTAGACACAGTCCGGTCCCAATCGACCAAGTGTTTTGCACTCGTTGCATGCTTTGCCTGTTGCAGTCTTGGCAATTCCAGCTAACAGTTCTTCCTTGGCAAATCATGCAAAGAGCGCAAAACACATAGTCGATTACCTCTCTCTTTCCAACGTGCACACATTTGCATTAACACAAGCACCAAGATGTGTTCAACCTTTTGTTCGAAGAAATAGTATGGCTTCTAGCAAAAACCTTTGCTTTTTTGAAAATAGCTGAAAACTTCTAAATTTTTTTCTTTTGCACTCATCGTGAGCAGTGATGAATTACAAAGTAAAGCACTTAATCAACTTGCAAAACTCAGTAGGAAATGACTGGTTACCGTGCTGAAAACATTAAACTTGTTTCAACAGATAAAAACCTCAAGAAAAGTCCACATTGATTTACATTGGATTTTTATACCCTCCTGAAAATGTACTGCCATGCAAAGCAATGCTAGTTTGCTACCAATTAGTTATCGCTTTCATGTTATGCTGCTGCTTGTAAACGTAATGTTTCCTAGTTAACTTTGCCAGTAATCTAGCAAGCCTTGCTAGTAAGCCCAATTGTTTCTAATAAAAATTCTACTTCACAATGGCGTGCCGTGCATTTCACACTTAGGTCTGCAGTGTTATCATATCTGAACCATACTCTCTGCTAACAGCATGATTACACAGCCACAAAAGCTATGGATATTATAGACCTACTGATTATAGCTCAGTTCTTAGATCGCTACACTACTACAGACCCGGTTTGATCGCTCTGACTAGAAAGTGAGATGTTGTGGTAGTTAACATTTTTCTTCTACAAGTGACGCCACGCCTGTCCAGCTGCGATGCCACAGCCTCAGTGATGATTAGGCAAGAAAACATCGAAAGCTTGCAGATGCACTGTTGCAGTCTGGTGTCGTAACTCGTAACAATCGCGTTTAGTGTGCTACAAAGAGCACTGTTTTAGGTAAAGTAAGTCTATTTGGCAAAACCGCTAGTATCTAGGAAGGGACCCGAAGCCGGAGCTACGTCTCAAATAGCCATAGCTCCAGCTCCGGTCATAAATTTAAACTGAGCTCCGGCTCCTCAGCCCTGGTCTCCACGACATCTCTAGTGGCGACATTCACGGCTGACTGTGCAGTACGTTGACACTGCGTCATGCAGCTGTCCTGTTAATTTTACACGCATTCTGGGCGTCTGTTTAATGTTGTTGAGCGACTTGTTTTATACGTTGTGTTAAAGCGATCCAGATTTACGCTTCAACAACAATTTCTGAAGCAGAACGACCTCTAGGTTCTTCACGCGACGACTGTATATTTGGTTATAGTCTGCTGGATACGGTGTACAAATCAGTGGTTCCCAAACTTTTTCTGATCGCGTACCATTTGTGGGTCCCGTGCTGTCAACACGTACCACCTTGATCAAGGGAAAGCCAATGTGCCAAATATAATTTGATCAGAAGTTTGGAAAAACAAAATTGGCACAAATGCAACATGAAGAAAATGGCTGTGAGAAAGTATTACGGCTATTTTTAGAAACCAACAGGGTAAGTGAGCTACACAAAAATTCAGGAATTTGTTAACAAAACCCGACAGGTAAAAATTATAGCTGTGAATGTATATTTTGTGAAGAAAAACAGAAAGTAGGTCCAATCGTGCACCACCTTGAAGGCCTTCGCGTACCACAGTTTGGGAACCACTGGTGTATACGAAGGGTGAAATGCTTGGCCAGTGCTGCCACAGGCTTCTCTGCAAAAATCACTAGATTACAGTAAAAAATCACTAGGTCAGTGTAAAAATAACTAGATCTAGTGAAAATTCACTAGACGTGGCACCAGTGTGTTTGGCTCACAGTTTTGTTGCTTGCCTGTGAAGTTCGGTCAGGTTTGTTGCGTCACAGTTCACAGATAACTCCGGAATGTCACCTGACAAAGCAGTATTGTTGAAAGTTCAGCTTGTTGTCGCGACTTTTGATCCACGTTTCATGACAATTGTCATGCACGCAGATCGCAGCGCGTGCGATATTTATCGATTTATTTATATACTTATTTTTTTGTTATGTTTTGGACAGGTAACTCTGGCGGCCCAGACAAGCAAGCGGTAAAGTCAAACGACGCAAAGCCAGTTCAGGTAGCGTATGTCTTTGTCTGTTATGCAGCAATGGTGGTATGATATTGTGCGGCGGTGTTTTAAATGGAGAAGCGTTTTATTTCTAAACAAACCGGTCGTGTCAAATGCTGCGATAATATGTTTAACATTGCTGACGTAAGAATCAAGCAAATCGCGCATGCGTTGGCGAGAACAACGATCGCAGTCGTATCTGCTGAGATGTTCTAGGTGTGTCCCATCCTTGCTCAGTTCGACAGAGAATGTCGGCGTAAAATGGTTTTAAAAAATGAACGATTTTTGTCAAATACATTGGCAAAGCAAATACGGTGGAGCAGGGCCGCAACCAGCTGACATTGTTTGGGGGGGCAAAATGATTAAAATGATTGTCACTTATTGTTTTACTAATAACTATGAAGTTTTTTGACGCTTTCAAAATGTTTTTTAAAAAATTACGACGGGGGCAATTGTTAGGTTGCCCCCTCTGGTTGCGGGCCTGCGCTGAAGTGGCTAAAGTTGCAGTTTTCGCTGAATGTGAAAATGGATTTTGCGGATGTGCGGTTTAGGAAGCTTTGAAGCTCGCGTGGAAGCAAATAGAAAGTGTTAAGTTTTCTCATTGTTAGCGCTGAATCTAGGCACATATGTGGCGGGAAATGCCGTGTTGTTGCGTATTGATAATAAAGTATCTGAAATGTGTTTTTCTTGTAGGTGTGAATAAATGAAATACATTAGTTGCCATGGTTTATCTCAAAGAAAAACATGCGAAAAATGGTTTCCCAGAATTCGAGGTGTTTCAAATACTGAAAATTTCCTTATAACTCGACTTCCTTGTCGACAAATGGGCTTCAATTAAGGCCCCGGAATACTTGCGCAGTGCGTTTGCAACTTGGGAATTTACACTGCTTGAAATAATATAATTTCGTGAGTTCTTCGTCAAAAACGGTCTCGTGCGTTCAATGCAGAACGGCAACAAGAAAGAGGCACCGGATGGCGCCAAGGAGCAGCGTGCGCCACGCGCTCAGAAGTCGACATCCAGTTCAAGCGGCAACAGCCAAGCCAAAGTGAACGGCGTGGCGTGACGTACAACCGTTCCTGTTGTTGGATGACGTTACTGCGGCGGCGTTGAAGCGTAACGGTCTTCCGAGTGACTTTCGTTGTGGTTCGTTCCCGGCTCGCAGCAGATTTCGCAAGTTGCGGTCTGCGCCCGGTTGTTCCCCGACGACCCCCTCCGCCCCCCCGCC
>Ga0210059_1001101_pt1 | contig 39333 bp, 22 predicted proteins | sample Ectturendosymbi2_FD_188042 | JGI IMG/M metagenome (GOLD analysis project Ga0210059, IMG submission 188042) | Ecteinascidia turbinata endosymbiont from Florida, USA - Sample 2 (SPAdes) (version 2) | ecosystem: Host-associated > Tunicates > Ascidians > Unclassified | place: Key West, Florida... | reverse complement strand
AAAAGTCTTTGTGCAAAAACATTTAAATCATGTGTCGGTAGTGGCGATTCCAGCACTCGGGATCAACCCAAGCCTTCGACTACGCTTTATATTGTAGAACGCGAGCTTGCATGCTTTGCATGTTTGTGCTACCACCCACTGCACTGATTAAGGTTGTTAATTCGGGCTCTTTCCATTGGGCATTGTCAGTGTTCATATATTTTCATTTCATGTTGGCTTTCCACGTGCAATTTGCAGGTGACGTGAATCAAAAATATCACTCGCAACAACGGCTCTCTCGAATACATTCGCTCGCTCTTTACTCGAGCTCATCCATTGGAGCCCGAGCTGCCCTCTGCAATAAAGTATTTTTTCAATTTAATTCATATCAGATTGAAAGTTTTTCTGAAGCAATGGGTTTGCATAGAACATTGGATTTGAATTCCAATCCAGTAGACAGTACCCATTCCAGAATAATTTCAAACGAACGATAAACTATCTGGTAACTCGGGTTAATATGAATGAGCCTAAGACGTGGAGGATTCACTGGCATTATCATTGTTCTGTGACGTGTGTTACGTAACAATGGACGAGCTCCCATGAGAACTCTCATTCATTGTCGCGTAGCCAACGTCACGGAGCAACGATAGTGCCAGCCAGAATGAGCAAATGTAAATATCAGTGATACAAGCCCGAACGGTTGCATTCACAAAGTGTAGGTTGCGTGATGAGCCCAAGCGACGCTGCTGATATGGATTGGCCCCTGAGTGAAGGTATGCAAGTTACTGCTCTGCCGCCTGTCTGAATGGCCATGATCAACTCTAGTTAAAGCGTCAAGCTGCTTAAATTGCCAAGTGTGACGCTTACGCACGTTTGTGGCACAAACAATCACAGTTGGTGAGCAAAATGTCTGCCCAGAGTCAGAGTCGTTAAAATTTTCTACGACTCCGACTCCTCAGGTTGAAAATCCTTCCGACTCCGACTCCACAGCCCTGGTTGTAGGTGGGTTAGGTTTTCACCTTTTTGGCTGAGGTTATCGGCCTCTGGCCCCCAGTAGCAAGAGGGACGTCTCTTGCTCAAGTTATTAGTGGAAACTAAGCTAAAATCTGAGTCTTTGGACGCTTTGATTAGTTTTCTGTTTCTGGTTCCAAAATTATGTCAAAATAATTAAAATTGAAGAAAAAAAATCTTTCGGGGATAATTTTCACCCAAATTTAGGTTATCGGCGTATCAAACATCATTTCAAAGTACGCTAAATTCATACACCTGCAGCGGAACTGTTATGTTACTTTACACTTTGGCATCCGGAGGGTTTGAGGGATTTTCACAAAAAAAACAACCCGATTGCACATGGTTTTGCACACACAGAATTCGGGTGCTGAAAGTGGTAGAGAGCTGTTCACAGGCTCAAAAGACTTGGCAAGTCTTTTAGTTTGTACTCGAAAAAAATTTTTACTTGGGGTATGTGGATTTTTTGTGAGTGACATCAGAAGTGGAGGACTTTTAGGCCATCTTGGCCCACTTCACCTGGCCCTGGGCTCAAACCGTTAGATGGTAGTATTTCGCTGAAGTTTTTATTGGAAACTATGCTACAATCTGAGCCATTTGATACTTTGGATGACTTGCTGCGGTTTCGGGTTCAAAAGATATGATCTAAAGTAAAAAAAATATTTGACTAATCGGCTAATTAGATAATTATTTAGCTTGTTTATTTTAGATCATAACTTTTGATCCAGACACGCTAGAAAGTCGATCAAAGGCACAAGAACTCAAACAACTTGAGCCTAGTTTCCAATGAAAACTTCAGCGAAATACTTTATCCTAGCAGTTGGGCCCTAGGCGAGGTAACATAAGCCAAAATGGACCAAAAACTACTTCGCTTGTGACGTCACTCACAAAAAATCCGCAACCCTCAACCAAAAATTTTTTTTTCGAGTTCAGACTAGAACACTGGCTGATATGTTTAAGCCATTGAACAGCTCTCTAGTGCAATCGGCGGAGGAGCTATGGCATTGGTAAGGCAACTGAAAACTCCTGGCTTTTGGCCATAATCTAGGTACGATATATTCGTACACCGGCTCTCCAAGTGTTAAGTAGTCTGTTCAAAACCACTTATTCCTTGAACAATACAGTTTGGTTACTTCAACCTAGGCCTTGGTATAATTCCAAGATTCCTCAAAAATTTATTAGACACTTCAAATTTACTCTGAAGTGCTATGCCAAAAATGAATAAATCAAACTGCAGTTGGGTATCAAGTGTGGTTCAATTATTTCACAGAAATTTTTTCTAGGTACTTTATATGACGTACACTTTTTCAGGGATGCTAAGGAGAGATATGCCGCAGAAGTTTGTACATTGTTGTGTCCCTTCTTGTGTGTGGGGAAGATCACCCCACTGGATTGATCCTAGGGCTACCCCAGTTTGCCAATCTCTCAGTGCCCTTTCATGACACTAGGGCACTTCTTGCACATGAGTTACTGAAACTGAAAGCATACTGAAAGCATTTATAAATGAAATGAAATACAGAACAAAAGTCAGTTCTAATAGGAAAACAAAAATAATCCAAGAAATACTATCAAACAAAATTGCAAAAAGACAACAAAAGTAAAAAAAGCAAGTTTCAAAGAAAACAACAAAAAAATAAGGAATCATGAAATTGCCAAAAAAATGCAACAGTGTGTATTTTGAAATATAGTCAGAACAGTGTTTTCATACCTTGTAATGGTTTTCTCGACACTGATAGATGTGGCATATACGAAGAACCACCAATAGCATCTGTCATCACATCATGCCGATATGAAGCTGCAAATGACTTCCTGATTCTGTTGGAAATGGTGACAACGCGTTTTTTTGAGGATTTCCTGAAAAAACACACAATAATCATGAGAGTCATTGACCATGACGATAGAAATCTAGCAAAGCAAATATCTCAATGAAGAAATGTATGGAAGCAACAATATCAAACCATAACTTTTAATCCTACCAATCTCAGTTTGTTGATGTGGAAATGACTCTGCAAAAATGTGGAGACTAATCAATACTTTGACCAATTCTCGAGACAAAAATCTTTCTCATCTGAACAAACAACTTACCCAATATATTCCCAAAACACAGAAAGGGCAAAAAAAGGTAAATTCATTTAATGATTACTTTGTGGCAGTAGCGAAATGCATTGCAAATAGCATTACACTGTTTGTCTTATAATTTATGTTATTTGTCACAGAATATTCACCACTTATTGCACTGCTGTTCTACTCAGCTTTAACTTTTGCATTATTAGCTCACAAACATTGAAAAATATTGAAATAGCAGTGTGTTTTATCATATAAATGTGTTCCTGCACATAATTGCAATGCATATAATCAGCCAACTTGTCAATGTTAGCCAATATCACCAGTCTCCATAACACCTTCGCAACCAGGTTAATGCAAGCAGTTCACGCGAAAACAGCTGGATTGCACGTGGCTTTGCACGGGAATTTCTCCAGTCTGGTAAGCTCTACAGACCCAGTCAAAAGTTTAAAAGACATGGAAAGTCTTTTAGTTTGCACTTAAAAAAAATTTTTTGGTTGAGGGTTGCAGATTTTTTGTGAGTGATGTCACAAAACGAGAACTTTCAGGTCACCTTCGCCAACTTCACCTTGCCCGGAGCTCAAACTGTTAAATGGTAGAATTTCACTAATGCTAATATCGGAAACTAGGCTACAATCCGAGTCTTTGATACTTTGGATGACTTGCTGCGGTTTCGGGTTCATAAGTTATGATCTGCAGTAATAAAAACATTTGACGAATTAGTTAATTAGATAATTATTCAATTTGTTTATGTAAGATCATAACTTTTGAACCAGAAACGCTAGAAAGTCAATCAAAGCCTCAAAAGAATCGGATTCAAGCCTAGTTTCCAATGAAAACTTGAGTGAAATACTTTAGCCTAGCAGTTGGGCCGTTGGCCAGGCAACATGAGCCAAAATGACCTCAAAACTACTTCACTTTTGATAGCACTCACAAAATCTCCGCAACCCCCATCCAAAATTTCTTTTTCCGAGTACAGACTAGATGACTGGCCCATCCGTTTGAGCCCTTGAACAGCTACTCTAGCGCAATTGGCGGAGAAGCTATGGTGTTGGTAAGGGAACTCAGAACTACTGGTTTTAGGTCGATATCAAAGTACGGAAATATCGTACCCCAGCTCTTAACACTTTGGCGTCAAGCTGCTTTCGGGGATTTTCAGAAAAAAACGACTAAACACACCAGGCTTTTTGCTGGAATATCTCCGCTCCTGTTCTGGTTTCGGACCTGATTGAAGCGTCAAAAGACGTGGCAAGTCTTCTAGTCTGCACTCGAAAAAAATTTTTTGCTTGGGGAGTACGGCTTTTCTGTGAGTGACATCATAAGTGGAGGAATTTTAGGCCACCTTGGCCCACTTTGCCTGGCCCTGGGTTCCAACCACTAGGTGGTAGTATTTCGATGAAGTTTTTACTGGAAACTAAGCTACAATCTAAGTCTTTTGATACTTTGGATGACCTGCTGGGGTTTCGGGTTCAAAAGTGATGATGTAAGTTCGTAAAAATATTTGACTAATTAGCTAATTTCATAATTAATTATTTGTTTATCTTAGATCATAACTTTTGAACCAGAAACGCAAGAAAGTCGATCAAAGGCTCGTGGATTTTTGAGAAAAAACACCGAAATGCATGTGGCAAAATCGGGGATTTTTGAGATGCCAAAATCGGGGATTTTTGAGAAAAAAACACCGAAAGGCACGTGGCTTTGTGGGAGAATTTCTCTGGTCCGGTAAGCACTACCGACCTGGTTAATGGCTCAAAAGACGTGGCAAGTCTTGTAGCTTGCACTCAATGAAATATTTTTTGGTTGGAGGATGTGGATTTTTTGTGAGTGACGTCATAAGTAGAGGACTTTTAGGCCACTTTGGCCCACTTTTCCTTGCCCTGTGCTCAAACCGTTAGATGGTAGTAATTTGCTGATGTTTTTATTGGAAAATAGGCTACAATCCGAGTCTTTTGATACTTTGGATGACCTGCTAGGGTTTCAGGTTCAAAAGTTATGATCTAAAGTAATAAAAATATTTGACTAATTAGCTAATTAGATAATTAATTAATTTGTTTACTTTAGATCATAACTTTTGAACCAGAAATGGTAGAAAGTCGATCAAAGGCTCAAAAGACTCAAACAACTCGAGCCTAGTTTCCAATGAAAACTTCAATGAAACACTTTGGTTTAGCAGTTGGGCCCTAGGCCAGGCAACATGAGCCAAAATGACCCCAAAACTACATCATTTATGACGTCACTCACAAAAAATCCGCACCCCCAACCAAAATAATTTTTTTGAGTGTAATCTACTAGACCGGCCGATCTGTTTGAGCCCTTGAACAGCTCTCTAGCGTAATTGGCGGAGGAGCTAGGGGATTGGTAAGGCAACCGAAAACTGCTGTTTTTTAGGCCGAAATCGAAGTACGAATATATTATACGCCAGCTCTCAAAGTGTTAACCAGTAATAGGTAGTAGTTATGTTTCCCCAAACAAATGACCCATATGAAAATTTTTATCAAGTAGCATTTTCTCCACTTTGAACGTCAGATGAGTTTGTCAGGTATTAGTTATCCATAACGTTTGGCTGATATTCTTTGCAAATGCTTGATATATAATAGATTTCATGATGACACTCACTTCAAGAATTGCTGGAAATTTTCCTTGTTTGGTGGATCCAGAGGCCACCTTTCTTCATCTCGTTTGCACTTCCTATATATGGCATCCATGAACTTCACAGCATCTTCACAATATAAACAAGACCAGCCACGTCAACAATAAATTGCTTATTAATACGCAAGTGACAAAAAGGACCCTGATAAGCAAACAGGTGCAGTAATCAGTATTTTATTCAAAGAAAGTGAAACTGACTTTCATAAGAGAATTTTTTTCAAAGAAACTGAAATTGATTTACAAAAATGATTAATTTGTTTTCAATTACAGACAAAATTGGTTAATCGCATATTGGTTAAAGGCATAAATCGCTTTACAGCATAGCATAATCCTAAACCATTGACATCTACTTGTGAAGAAAATTAAATGGTTAATCGCATAAATCGGTTAATCGAATAGGAATTCTCGATTGATTTGTAGACTTGTATCACTTAACTGCATATTTCCTTTGACAAAGTGTTAAGTTGCTCAAGATTATCCTTACCAATACACAATAATCGCCACAAGATCTCCCACAACCCACAGCGATTAAATACACGCAGCCACACTGAAGACAGCAGCTGTGATAAAAGACAGCTGTGATCAAATTCACCGCAAGGCTGAAGGCTATAGGATGTAAACAATGTAACAATAACAATGTAAAAAATAAATTAACTATCCTAGGACGTAAACAAGAAATTAGCTATAGGAAGGAAGTAAACAATAAACAATAAATGAAGATGATTTGAACAATAAAGTAAAACTGCATGAAAAAAGGCCTTCTCTACTGTGATTGTGAACCATAAGACTAAGTTTTATTTAAGGATTGTTATGTCGTAAACAAGGATTGTTACGTTGCAATAGAACCACAAGACTTCCGCAAACTACTGCAGAATTATAGAATACTGTAGCCTACGTATACAGTATGATATAAAATGGCAGGAAATAGCAAGCCAGCAAAGCGACAAGATTTGTCTGTCCAACAGAATCCTTGTTATCGAAAAATTGGAAAAGAAAGCAACTCAGTGCGGAGTTGCAAAGGAGTATGGAATTTCACAGTCCCAAGTGTCGCGCATGTGGAAGATGAAGCAAAAGCTTTTATCCGCACATCAAGGCAACATAAACCCATCGCAGAAAAGCGATAAGATTACGTCACTTCATGGATACGCTAGAAAAAGCACGCAATAACTTTTTTCATTAGCACGTCAGACAGACACTCGGAAGACGTGTGTTGTTGAACTTCATCGGAGAGGCATTCCTTTTTTTGTACAGTATTGAAGTCACACAACGCATTTTCTCACTTTGCTTAGCAACACCTTAGTACTGTAACAGTAGCACAAACGCGTTCATTCCTACAAACTGTAGATGATCGCATAAACGGTTAAAATGTCTAGCGGTCTGCTTTCAAGCTTTTGTGTAAGATGAACGTTCGGTATTGACGTGTAGGATACTAGGATGCTGCTGTTATCACTGAAACTGGGAGAAAACGTTAAGGCAATTGTGAGAAAGCTGATTTGAAGCAACCACTTCAAATGAGTCAAAGAAAGCAATGTTTAGTCACACGTGGCCTGCATAGCTATGGATTCGTGGCCGACAGTTCCAAATTTTTCTTTTTGCTTTAGTAAATTTTCAACATTTCTTAACACTTTCGATACCGATGGATGACTGGACGCAGTGCAACGTTCTAGTCATGCACTATTCTCGGAAATGTTAATTTACTGTTTTTTGTAATTTCGTTTTCTGAAATTGTCTAAAAATGTCTTCGTAGCCTGAGTTTAAGTAATATTAGGTCTTGGAATAAGATTCCAAACTTGTTTTTTATTCACTGAAACATTTCGGTCATTTTTAGCTGAGACATGTTGGTCACTGAAACATTTCGGCCATTTGTCTCACTGTTGTATTAAAACTCGAAAGGTGTTTTTTAGCCTAATTTGAAGCATTCTGATCGATATGACTTAATTTTTTTGGTCATTGCAAAAACGTTTCAGTCTATGACCAAAAAAAGGTTCCAAACTCTGTATTTCAGAGGCTGTTTGCAAGCATGGTTCTTTTCAGTTGGTCCACCTAGGCAATACCATGACCTTGCAGCAATGACTGTGATTATGTGCGACGTAAGTGCTTTGATATGCTGCCAAATGCTAGGAAAGCATGAAAGAATGTATCAGAAACGTTTCTCTAAGCACATTTGGGAATGTTGATAAAGTTTAATTGCTCAATGTCAGTGTTAGCCAATTTTATTGTCTCTAAAAGGTGAAACTTCTGCAAAAAACAGTGGCTCTGGTAGGCCCAGGCTTGTTGGAGTGGTATGTAGCCTAAAATTTTTCGGAAATGATTTCATGTGTTTGGAATTGATAAGTGCAAATGCAACAGAACGTTTGCCGTGTTCACCGTTTCAACCGAAAACTGGAAAAAACCTAGCAGTATCGACATTCTGGGATTTGAATTTCCTGGCAAAATCATGTGGTAACAGTGGATATTGCCACAGGAAAACCACCCGGCATCGAAAACATTAAAAGACAGTTAGTTGTAACTTCCAGTCCATGTTGTTGACAGATGAAGTAGTGAATTTGAGTAATTCAGTTGGAAAATTATAGGTCCTAGATTAATACATTCAGTGGTTTGGTTTTGTCAAGCAACTAAAATGGGATTCTTTGACAAAGATCATTTACTAGAAGCAGTTTAATAAACATTAACATTAAAAGGCAGTTAAAAGCTCTAGGTCTACTGTTAAGTATTCAAGGAATCAGCCAACTGGGCTCAGTTTTCTTAACTTTTTGATTCAGACTTGCCTGTACCTATATTCGAGTAATTAGTCTCTGCAAAGGTGACACAGTCCAATCATAGGGTCATTCCATGCCAAATTACCAAAAAATGGAAATGTCAGCCCACCATTTCAGATTTTCCTCAAATTTAATAAGCATATAAAAATTTTCATGCTGATTCCAACAAACTTGGGTCAAGGTTTTCCAAAGTCATGGACCATACAAGAAGACTACTTTGTGTAATCAATGAAGTGTAGTAATGACCAACAAGAAAACCATCAACAAACTTAAAGCTAGATTATTCTCATTGTAATCATTCAACTCTTTGGCATCCAGCTAGGTTTCAGGGATTTTCAGAAAAAAAATGCCTAAATGCATGTGGCTTTGCGTGGGAATATCTCTGGTCCAGTATGCTCTAGAGACCTGGTAAAAGTCTCAAAAGACGCGGCAAGTCTTCTAGTCTGCACTCAAAAAAAATTTTTTTGCTTGGGGGGTGCAGGTTTTTTGTGAGTGTCGTCATAAGTGGAGGACTTTTAGGCCACCTTGGCCCACTTTGCCTGGCCCTGGGCGCCAACCGTTAGGTGGTAGTATTTCGATGAAGTTTTTACTGGAAACTAGGCTACAATCCGAGTCTTTTGATACTTTGGATGACATGCTGGGGTTTCGGTTTCAAAAATTGTAATGTAAGTTAGTAAAAATATTTGACTAATTAGCTAATTAAATAATTTGTTTATTTTAGATCATACCTTTTGAACCAGAAACGCTACAAAGTCAATCAAAGGCTCAAAAGACTCGGACTCGAGCCTAGTTTCCAATGAAAACTTCAGTGAAACACTTTGGCCTAGCGGTTGGGCTCTAGGCCAGACAACATGACCCAAAATGACCCTAAAACTACTTCACTTATGACGTCAGTCACAAAAAAACGCACCCCCAACCAAAAAAATTTTTTTGAGTGTAATCTACTAGACCGGCCGATCTGTTTGAGCCATTGAACAGCTCTCTAGTGCAATCGGCGGAGGAGCTAGGGCGTTGGTAAGGCAACTGAAAACTGCTGTTTTTTAGGCCGAAATCGAAGTACGATTATATCGTAGGCCGGCTCTCAAAGTATTAATTGTTGTAAAAACTTGTGTAGAAGTTGTCTCATGTGGCTTATCTCCAATTGTGAAGAAAATTTCAAAAAATCCATGCGCCTATCGAATTTTTGAAGTAAAGAAAGCAGGTAGTCATCAAATCACGAATACGTGACATAAATTTTTGATTGGTAATAACCCAACAAGCACACATGCTACTGGCATGTGCGATACATCATCTGAATTCTCTCGTTGAGATTTTAGTCTCAAAATATCCTTATTGCTTATTTTGCTTCTTTTGAATGAACGCCCCAAAAGTATTTGCATAAATTTTCAATGTAGACACACTTCAACCTTGAAAGTCCCGCATGCACTACTTTTCTTGCCAATCTTTGCACAACAAGAACACACCAGACGATTGCACTTGAGAACTGTTCAGTGTTCAAACACTTAAAAGATACAGCAAATCTTCTAGATTGCAATGAACAAAATTGGGAAGTTTTGGTAATAGGGTTTATTATGTGTGATGTTATAAGTAGATTAGGTTTTAGGCCATTGTGGCTGAGGTTACCTGGCCCTGTGCACAACTGCCAAAGGGAATTTTTTGACTCAAGTTTTAGTTGGAAACTGTGCAAGAAAATGAGTCTTTTGAGCCTTTAATTGGTTTTCTAACATTTCTGGTTCAAAAGTCATGGCCTAAAAACAATAAAAGAAGGAATTACTCCCCAAGGTTATTAATTAGTTTTCAATTTATTGTTTTTAGACCATTGACTTTTGAACCAGTAATGCTAGTAAGCCAATCCAAGGCTCAAACGACTTGGATTCCAGCGTAGCTTTCAATGAGAACTTGAGTTAAAAATTCATAGTGGTTGGGGTCCAGGGCCAGGTAACCTGAGCCATAATCGACAAAAACCTACCCCACTTTTCATATCAAAAATAAACAACAAAATTTCCTCACTTTTTTAAATGCAATCTAGAAGACTAGCTGCATCTTTTGAGGGTTTGAACAGCTCTCTAGCTCAATCGCCTGGTGAGGTTATGGAGTTGCAAACTGGCAAAAAAATAGCTGCTCGATGCAGGATTTCTAAGTACGATATATGTGTACATTGGCACTGAAGTTGTTAAGTATTTTATTTGCGTAATAGCCCAAAATCAACACTCACCTTGGGGATAGTCCAACAGCAACTGTCGAAAATTATGGTTGTTCAACATGAAGATTTCACAGTTTGATTTGCAACGAATGGAATTGAAACAAGGAAAGTCATAAATAAGCAAACCTTGGCCAAACACACTTCCAGATTGCATGATGGCAACAACTTCATTGTCATTCTCATCTAAAACCTGACAAAGAGCGATCACTGTTTTGAACAAAAAATTTTAATGGCAAAAAGAAAAAAAATCATTAACATATAGTTGTCCTTATGCCATTCGAAAACAAACACTCATTGAATCAAAACTGACAAAACATTATTAATCCAAATGTGCTTTGATTTAAAAAAATCCATATGATTGCAACTGCCAGTATCATATCAAGTGGCTTTTAAGCAAAGGTGGGGAACCTGTGGCCCACATGAACATTCAATATGGCCAGCAACAGAATTTTCATTACTCAAGTTAGAACACAACAGGGGCGCATCCAGTGGGTCTGTTTGGCTGTCATGACAGGCTCCCTTGTACAGCAGGTAGGCTGCTCAGCATTAGAGCCAATGATAAAAATCAAATGCTGTCGTTGCAGGCTCCTAATGCGGTTGGTTTGGAACAGGCAACAGCCTACATTTCCCTTCTAACGTTGCATAGTATTATCACGAAACAACAATGTCCCTGCCTTGTCTAAATGGCGCATGCGCAATGACATGAAACAATTCACATTTTCGAACACTTAAAATGATATTGCATCAAACGCAGGTGTTTCGGAATTTCCTCCTCTAGCAGCGCCAACTCCAATGCAGGCAAAGCTGTCAGAAGCTCTTACACTGCCACGCATACACAGTTTTGCAATATTTCACTTCATGGCGAGAGGACACAATGTCCAATTGCGATCGTGTTGTTTTGCAGTTTTGGCCTAAATTTTATCTGCTTTTTACGCCTGCAGGGTTATCACTAAATCAAATAAGCTTAGGCCTTCCTCAGCGTCACGCCAAGTAATGCGGGTTCGTTTCAACTGAAGCTATATTTTGGAGGAATTTTTCATAATGAAAGGTGCGACAGCAAGCCTCAGAAATTGTGGTCACATTGTCTGAATGAAATATTAGTAAAGCGTTGTGTTTCGAAAATAGCATTTTTAGAATTGAGCAGGTGACGATGTTGTTTTCTGCGTAAAAAGTCCTATATCGATTTCAAGTAAGTCACTTCTGCATTACCATGTAAAATCTTCAGAACAATTGCAACTCAATCGTTCTTCTCTGCAGTGATTTTGAAAGTATATTTATAACACCGCCATCTTTGATAGACAGTGCTCCACAGATGCAGTTGTGCAGCCGATTGTCAGCTTCAATTTTTTAAGTGTTTGTATGTAAATGCATGGATAAACAGCTCTCATTACTGTATGGGGACATTTGCTGAATGTTCGACAAGCGAAGTATCTTTTCAGTAGTATGTTTGTAAGAATAAACATAGATTGTGATGTAATAAATGCACTGTGACCCAAAGCAATGATAATTTGGAAATCATTCCTTGTGGGTCATTCTCTGTCAACTGTCCCAGCCAGATAACCCACCATCTCAGATTTTCCACAAATTTCATAAGCAGCTTGACCTTTTCATGGTGATTCAAAAAAACTGAATTTTATTAAAATTAGTTAAGGTTTCACGAAGTTATGGAACATAAAAAATGACTACTTTTTGTGGTCAATGAAACGTGACAATAGCATGAAAATCATCCACGAACTTTAAAACTAAATTATTCTAACTGCAATCATTCAATTGTTGCAAAAATTTGACAACAGGTTGTCTCAAGTGTCCTTTCTACAGCAGTGAAAAAAATTTTTCTAAATCCATGCGCTTAACCCAATTTTCAGTTGCCTTACCAACGCCCTAGCTCCTCTGCTGATTGCGCTAGAGAGCTGTTCAAGGGCTCAAACGGATCAGCCAGTCTACTAGATTGCACTCGAAAAAATTATTTTGGTTGGGGGTGCAGATTTTTTGTGACTGACGTCATAAGTTAAGTAGTTTCACGGTCATTTTGGCTCGTGTTGCCTGGCCTAGGGCCCAAACGCTAGGCCAAAGTGTTTCGCTGAAGTTTTCATTGGAAACTACGCTCGAGTCCAAATATTTTGAGCCTTTGATTGACTTTCTAGCGTTTCTGGTTCCAAAGTTATGATCTAAAATAAACAAACTAATTAAGTATCTAATTAGTCCAATATTTTACTAACTTACATCACAACTTTCGAACCCGAAACCCCAGCAGGTCATCCAAAGTATCAAAAGACTCGGATTGTAGCCTAGTTTACAATAAAAACTTCAGCAAATCACTACCATCGAATGGTTTGAGCACAGGGCCAGGTAAACTGGGCGAAGGTGGCCTAAAAGTCCTCCACTTCTGACATCACTCACATAAAATCCGCATCCTCCAACCAAAAAATTTTTTTCGAGTGCAAGCTACAAGACTTGCCACGTCTTTTGAGCCATTGACCAGGTAGGCAGCGATCACCACACCAGAGAAATTCTCGCACAAAACCATGTGCGTTTCGGTGTTTTTTTCTCAAAAATCCCCGATTTTGGCAGCACGCCAAAGTGTTGACACTTTGAGAGCAGGCGTACGATACATTCGTACTTCAATTTCGACCTAAAAAACAGCAGCTTTTGGTTGCCTTACCAATGCCCTAGCTCCTGCGCCGATTGCGCTAGAGAGCTGTTCAAGGCCTGAAACGGATCAGCCAGTCTAGTAGATTGCACCAGAAAAAAATTTTTTGGTTGGTAGGTGTGGATTTTTTGTGACTGAGGTCATAAGTGAAGTAGTTTTGGAGTCATTTTGGCACATGTTGCCTGGCCTAGGGCCCAACCGCTAGGCCAAAGTGTTTCGCTCAAGTTTTCGTTGGAAACTAGGCTTGAGTCTAGTCTTTTGTGCCTTTGATTGACTTTCTAGCATTTCTGGTTCAAAAGTTATGATCTAAAATAAACTAATTAATTAATTATCCAATTAGCTAATTAGTCAAATATTTCTTTCTAACTTACATCATAATTTTTGAACCCGAAACCCCAGCAGGTCATCCAAAGTGTCAAAAGACTCGGATTGTAGCCTAGTTTCCAGGAAAAACTTCAGCAAAATACTACCACCTAACGGTTGGTGCCCAGGGCCAGGCAAAGTGGGCGAAGATGGCCTAAAAGTCCTCCACTTATGACGTCACTCACAAAATACCCGCACCCAAGCAAAAAAATTTTTTTCGAGTGCAGACTAGAAGACTAGCCACGTCTTTTGAGACTTTTACCGGGTCTGTAGAGCATGCCGAACCGGAGAAATTCCCGTGCGAAGCCATGTGCGTTTAGGCGTTTTTTTCCAAAAATCCCCAAATCCTAGCGGACGCCAAAGAGTTAATAGTATGCAGCATCAACAGCATTAGGATCAGCAGACAAATCCTTCAGGCAGGGGATATACCAATCCATTTACAACATTTACGTTAATAAATTGATATTAACCTTGAGGGATCACAAAATTGAATCCAGGTTTAATTCATGTAAAATGTTAACTGAGCTGCAACATAACAAAGTAATATTGTTACTCTTGGTGAAAGACTAGTAATACCACAGTCGGCAATGTGCTGACCATTGCGAAAACAGCATTGGGAGTCTGAAGCTAATTTGTTTTGATTACAACAGCGCTTTGCAATCAGGCACAAGATTATCACGCAGCCAAAGTGTTTCAAAATTAACTGTGTCCATGCCACACAGCCAGGTTGACTTAAGCATAAGTACATGTAATTTTATCTTAGACCTGTGGTATCTTGTTCAACCTCCCTAACAGTTGTTGATCAAAATGCACGATATCCTCTTTCATGCATTACACACAAAAAATCTAAAGAGCAAAGAAGCATGGCAAAAATGCTAATTCATCCAAAAGAAAGCACATCAACTAGAACATGCATGCGTAATAGCCAAACTTGAAAAAAAGCAGCTAATCAAAAATATACAAGTTTGACAAATTTGCTTTTTCCAAAATCACCTACCTCAACTATCCCATAATGTATGTAGCACAAGTAGCTACCAATTTCCCCAGATCTCTGCACAAATTGGTTTGGGGTGTAAAAAACAAGATTGGTTGCAAGAGCTAGGTTTCGACAAAATGCTTCACCAGTTTCATTGAAAAATTCAACCTGAGGATAAATATCAAGGTACAACATGACACATTTCACATGCAAGCAGCAAAGATTTTGCAGCATATTTATCCTTACTGATAAGTGCTGGAAGTGGATTTCTATGTTACCAATATCATGCGCCAATTCCAAACACTGTCGTCGAAAAGAATCCTTTCCCAACAAAGAATCAGACACAAAGATCTTACAGAGTATATTTTGCCTACTAGGTAGACATCATCAGCTCTTGTTCAAATAGAATTTTATCCAATACTTAACATATTGACTACCAGTCTACGAATATATCAGAATTGGAAATCGGGGAAAAACCAGGGATATTTCGGTTGACTTACCGACCGCATAGCTCCTCAGCCAATTGCGCCAGAGAGCTATTCAAACCCTCAAAAGACTCAGCAAGTCTTTGACTCTGCAATGAAAAAAATTGGGGGGGTGGGTCTTGTTATTTTGTGAGTGACATCATCAGTGAGGTAAGTTATTGGCCATTTTGGCTGCTGGTACCTGACCTGGGCCCAATCACTGCACCAAATGCCTTCAATGTGGGTGAAATCATCCCCCAAGGGGCGAATTTATGCTTTGTGGGGGCGATTGTGCGATTTATGAGGTTTGAGGGGCGATTTCTATAGGTTAAAACATACTGAAATGTTGAATTGATTCCAAAAAACAATATGTGTTGCTTTGGAATCTAAGCATTTGATGCACTTTCGACTCCATGGTTCGTAACAATGGTTATAAAACACATTTGACTGATTACGCATCAATCAAACCAACATCATTCTGTGTAATGCTTCACTGCACAAACTATCCAAGACCACTGAGATTGTCACTGGCTGGGAGTAAAGCATTGCGGTTCTCATGAAAGTCATAGGGCATTCGATCTTTTCACCTAAAAGCTTGAAATTTTGACTGTAATTTACAAATTTTTATTTTGTTTTGACTTGTCAATTTCCTGTGTTTGAAACCGCAAAATAGTTCAGCCTTTGGTGTTGAGGTTAACTCAGAAGCATATACATGCAGTAACTTCAAAACTTTAAAAGAAATTTGTTCTTTAACCTTTGCCATGATATATTTCGTAAGTACATAATCACTACAGTGGAGTCAAACCTGAGAACATCATAAATGCAAAATGGATAGAGCATATACCAAACCAAGTACAAATACTGTCAGGCCACATTTCTTGTATTCCCCAAGCTTAGCTTAATTAATATGCAATCGTGTAGCACATGGGCAAAACCATATCTACATCAAAAGTCACAACAAACCAATTATTGTTTCAGAACTGCAACTACACTTGGAAAACCATATCGATATCAGTTGTTGTAGCTTCATTAAATATTAATAAGAGAAAAAAGCTGTGCTGCAAGAAAAGTTTGACATAATGACAAATTTTGATCTAATGATGAATTTAAAAATTTTTTTGACCTAACAATTTTGGAGTCGCTCATGGTATCAGCGTGAAATTTGGTTTGTGGACATTACATAACCTTTACAAACAGAAAAAAATTTGAATTTGTTGACTTTTGGTTGCCCTAATTATGATTGTTCAAGTATTTTCTTGAGTCTAATGTTCAAAATAAGACAAAAGAGTAGAGAATATCCTGCACTAAGTAGTTTGTTAGGTTGGTTAAGCCAATCGTTGCATGATAAACATCAAGCAACAACATTTGCCAGCCTATATACATCAACACACGGGGTTTTGGATGTTTTTCATGTAGTATGCATTAATTAGTTTTGTTACACCAAAATTAGTCAAAAGCAACCAACACTGACATAGCTATCGGAAAATACCCTATTGATCAAATTCAATTTTGTCAAGTGGAAGACTTCAGCTTCTTTGAAGGTAGCAAAAATGGCCCAACAATCATAACATTTTGCTACAACTAAATTATTGCATTGTCTTTTGTGGCGATAGTAAATATCAATGACAAGTTGGTATCACGTTTCGCCCATAGTTGATTTTCATCATGAACTGTCATAAATCCCTCCGACTGTATGTAATTATTAGCAATATTGCTTTAAAACAACTCTGTATGGCCTTCGGTAAAGCAATGTCAAACCGTTGTTTTGTAGGAAAAAAATATGGCAGTACATTATCATTTGTTTTATAATCTTTAGATAGTACCTCGAGAAAAACAACGTGGGCTAGCTAAAGTATGCTTTGTGGTAAAAACACTGGAAATACGACTGTTTTGAGACTATTTACGTAGCAATTAACGGCTAGGAAAACTAGTAACAGCTATAGCCGTTAAGTTGTAAAACATACTTAACGTGTTTTTCTGTCAGTTTGTTTTCGTGTTCTGTAAATATAGCTGCATTGTGTTCATGTGACTTAGACAGAGTGTATCTGACTTATGACAGGGGTTCCCAACCTGTGGAACGCGTACCAGAAAGTATAGGTATTCCAGGGGGTATGTGAGTAACTTCTATTTTTCAACAAAAACCTGGATTCACAGCTTTCTAGTTTAGGTATTGTGCTTTGTGTCTAAACAAACAAATTTTGCTGTAACCTGCCATTTTTGTTGTATCATAACATTTTTACTTTCAATATGCTATTAGCAAATTTACACCACACATCGACCAAATTGGTTGAAGATGAACAAAAATCACATGGAATTTAGTTGAGATCTTTGATTGCTATTTTAACACTTTGAGAACCGGTCTACGATGCATTCGTACTTCGATTTCGACCTTCACAATTTGAGCATTTTGCCAAAATTTTGTTTTGAATATCGCAATCACTTCTGAGTTGAAATTTTTTTTATTTCTGGCATTTTTTGGTTGTTCCTTACCTGCAAATACAACAAACAAAAAATCGTTGAATTTCAGAAAGTTTACTAAACTATTTCTTTGCAATATTCAAAGTCTCAAGACCGAGAGCCTTCAAGACTGAGACGAGACCTGGAACCTTGGAGATCTAGACTTGCAAAAATGGGTCTCGAGACTCCATCATTGGTTCAGACATAGATGTACATTGCATTTACTACAGAGAATATTGGTTTCCCCACTGCATGTTAGGCAGTGATGGAGTCTTGAGATTTGGTCTCGAAACTTCCCATTTTTCGAGTCTTCGTCTTGAAAGTTTGAGGTCTTGTCTTGGTCTCGATCACAAGTACATTTTCTTGAGGCTTTGAGTACTGCAAAAACATGGCTTAGTAAAACCTTTGTAAATCAATGTGTTTTTGGCTTGCCGTGTTTGCAGATAAGAAACACCCAGAGCATGTAGGAAAAATGCCAGAAATTTGCAAAAATTGTAACGTTGTAGTCGTAACAATATTTTTTGAAAATTTGTAGAAAAATATTGGCATAATCCACAAATTTTTGATTCTCGAGTCTTGGATTTTTTGATGAGGTGTTGCTCTTGATGTTTTGACCAGATCTAGGTCCCAACGGTCTCAACTACATAACTGACGTTAAGTTCTTGCATCATTGTCGCCTCGCTCCCACCTCAGACTAATCTTATCTCTTCACATGCAATTTTGTGACCTGCATGTTTCAGCAGAGCAGATTCACAAGAGTTTGCAGCTTCTTGCTGTAGATACCCCAGATTTCAATTCCAAAGATGGTTTTGCATTTGTTTGGAAATTACGTCTTTGCTTTTTTTGATAAAAGCTTCATTTACGCTGGATTTTAAGTGGGGAAAATTATTTTGCTTTGTATTCGGAACACCAAAATAATCACAATCCTATCTATACAAAAGCTATCTAATCATGACAACCAAATCAACAATGTGAAAATATGAACTATGGTAATATTGCATTCATCTTAGCCCAATTCTGGAATATGATATGCTTAAATTTCTTATTCTTCCAAAATGGAAAGCTTTTTTTGTTTGAATCATTGTTGCAAACATTGCAACTGCAAAATACCATGTCGCAAGTGTCTTCTTTGGAATCAGATGAATCGCTGCAAAGTCTTTTGTAGGAACAATATAGTATGGATCACCATTGTTGTTGTGCTACTTACTATTATCACTTTCACATTCTGGAAACCTTACTTTCCAGTCACTTTCTTGCCATGAAACGATTTTGGTTTCATTTAGTAAAAAGTTACGGCCTTTTTCCATGAATATCTCGACATGATCAAACAGCAATAGCTGCAAAAAAGAAAAACAAACTGCAATACCCAGACTTGTGGAATAGTATTGATTATCCACGATTTTATGCCTAAATGACCACTGTGCCAAATTTGCCCCAGCCATAAAAACCTGCCTAAAAACTCACAAAGCAATGATACTACACAAAAAACGCCTGATTCCTATTCTATAGGAGTGACTCTATATTCCTGATTTTTTCTGTCGTCCAGAACTGAAAACTTTTTCCAAAAATGTTCATCAAAATCTCCACTGAATCTCTCTTGCTAAGAACCAACAGTTGACAGAATTCAAGATGGCAGATGTTCAACCTACGATCACTACAAGGCAATAAAGCACTTGAAAAGTGTGACTCCGGCCGAATTCGTGACACTGGTCATTGAGCGATAAAAATAACCGTGTGCAGAATAAAAGAACAAAAACGTTGGATGGGACAAATTTGGCACATCCGACGTTAAAAGGTTAAAAAAGCGTGAAACTCAAAAAGAAGAATGATGTGTTTGCTAGACACCTTCTTGCAGTCCGCAAGCAACAACCACGAGAATCCCTCCAGCAGTTCCTCCAAGCTTTAAAATACTTGTCAAAATATTGCTCTTTCAGACGTGTGACTGCGGAGCAATATTGTGAAGACTTGTTGCGTGATGCCTTCAGAAACGTTGTAACTTCCAATGCGATCCGACAGAGGATTCTCGAAAAAGACGATTTACCTTTGGATGCTGCTTTCAAACAAGCATTTTCTCTGGATGAGCCCAGCAGCAATTGTCTTCATATTCTAGTTGCCTTGCTGCATTGAAAAAACCTTTAACTCGGCCTTAATCCTGGCAAAAGACGTCTGGAAAAATCTGCAGATGTCATGGCTCCACTTGTCACCTATGTTTCTGCTGCAAGAAAAGCTGCGGAGAAATGTCCTTTTTGTGGTTTCTGCAACCACCCGTGCCGTCATTCTCCTGCTCGAAATGCAGACTGCAAAAAATCCAGTTTGATAGGTCACTTTTCGACGGTATGTAGAGCGGTGCTAATAGAGATGCTAAGCAAGCAGTCTCAGCTATCCCGGAAGGTTACTTAGCGTCCTTGGTGGGTGCTTCTTCATGTTTACATTATGCTGTTGTTGATGTCACCATACAAGGAACTTCGGCCAAGGCCTTGCTGGATACTGGAGCCTCCGAAAGTCTCATCCACGAGATCGGCTTCAAATCAAGCAGAAAATCCAGTAATATCTAATTGGCCTCATCGAAATCTTTCGCCAAGGTATGTGGCTCTGTTCAGGCAACGGTGAAAGTTTTCAACCACTCTTATATGTTGCACCTGGGAATTATTGGCAACCTGTGTGCTGACATATTCCTCAGACAAGATTTTATGAATTAGCATCATTTTATTACATTTAAAATGGGAGGGTTGTTCAACTCCTTTGTCATGCCACCAACTAAATTGTGCAGTGTTGCTGCTGCAGACTTCAAGGCACCTCGTTTATTCCAGTCCATATAGCCTGCAGTTAAACCTATAGCTACTCGGTATCGTAGATTAAAGGTGGAAGATGCGCAATTTATAAAGGTTGAAGTAGATAAACTGCTGAGCAAAGGCATCATAGAACCATCAAAAAGCGAAAAACTGCTTCACTGCATCGGATGCTTATCCCCTACCGAAGATTGATGAGGAGGTCAACCCCGTGGCTCAGTGCACTCCACTTAAAGTCTGCGTATTACCAGATAAGTATCAATACGGAGGATGAAATTTACACAGCTTTTGAAGTTAACGGTAAACTCTATCAGTATCGGCGTCTCCCATTTGGTGTGACCAACACAGTGTATGATTTTCAAAGAATTATCGACAGGTTGATCACAAAACAATCGAAAATGAACTTACACGAATGCACGTATTTGGACAACATAACAATAGGAGGAACCAATAGACGGGATCATGACATAAACCTGGAGATATTCCTTTGGGTTGCGGCTCATGTCTGCTTGACTTTCAGCAAGGCAAAATCTGTCATAGCAGCCCCCCAAATTGACACACTCGGTTATCGAGTTTCACACGGAACTATCAAGCTAGATCCTGAACGCCTATGTCCTTTGCTTGAATTACCATTGCCATCTTCATGGAAGGAGTTAAAACGTTCGCATACTATGTGTGGTGGATCAGGAACTTCTCTGCGAAATTGAAACCCTTGACATCTGAGCAATTATCCTTCCCTTTACAGAATGACACAGTGAAAGCATTCGAAGATCTTCATTCAGGACTCTTACATGCTTCCTTAGCTTGCATAAATGACTATGAACCGTTTACCATTGAGTACGATGCGTCAGATTTTGCTACAGCAGCCATTCTCAACCAAGGCGGGCAACCCGTTGCATTTATATTGAGAAGTTTGTCCTGAGCTGAATGTAAACATCCAACTGTTGAGGAGGCTTCTTCCATGGTGGAAGCAGTCCAAAAAAGAAGTCATTATTTATACACCTGTCCTTTTACGTTGATTACTGGTCAACAGTATTGGGGTATATGTTTGATCAAACTCAACATGGAAAAATTAAAAATGCAAAAAGTCAAGCATGGAGAGTGGAATTAGGATGTATTCGTATTACGTTCAGCACCGGCCTGGTGGTGATAATGTAGTACCTGTTGCTTTGTCTCACGCGTGTGGGGCCATTGGCCAGCCCTCCAATTTGAGGGGACTGCATGAGTCCCTTGGTCATCGAGGTGTGTCGCGCTTTGCGCATTTTATTCGTAGTAAACACTTGCTTTATTCAATGGATGAAATTTGTCAGGTTTGTGCTGAGTGTTTGACGTGTTCAGCTGTAAAACCATGGTTATATCAACCTCCCCAGTGTAACTTGATTAAAGCAACTCAGCTGTGGCAGCGCATAAGTATTGATTTTAAGGGGCCGCTTCCCAACTCCAGTTGTAACAATCGATACCTGCTGATGGTAATTGATGAGTATAGCAGATTTCCTTTCGCCTTTGCTTGTAGTGACACTTCTGCTTGGTCAGTAATAAATTGCTAATGTTCTTTATTTAGCCTAGTTGGTTTTCCTTCATTTGTTCATAGCGATTAGGGAAGTGGGTTCATGAGTAAACATTTCAAAGATTAATTATCTTCACGGGAGAGGAATGGCAATAAGTCACATCACTCCCTACCACCCGACTAGAAATTCACAGTGCAAGAGGTACAACAAAACTGTATGAAACACGATTCTTCTTATGCTGAACGGCAGGAAGTTAGGCTTACATCTCTGGGAAGACTTGCTTTTAGAAGCCTTGTACACTGTCAGAACGCTGCTCGGCACAGCTACGAATGAAGTACCTCAAGAACGGTTCTTTCCTTTCCCTCGGAGGTCAATGCTTGGGACTTTGCTTCCTTCCTGGTTGGTCATGCCAGGCAAGGTTCGTCAAACGAAATTTGTGCACAGCAAGCATGACCCTGTGTGTGAGGAAGTTGAAATATTTGATGCTATCCCACGGTCCTCCTTGGTACGTTTTCCAGATGGAAAGGAAACACCAGTCTATACGCCAGACCTAACGCCAGTTGGAGATCCAGCGCCACAACCAGAATCAGATACTGTAGTTGGCACTAAAGAGTCTAGTTACGACACCATGGGCGATTCGTTCAACGAAATGGGTTCAAGCAAAGAAGGCACTGCTGAGGTGAATAAACGTTGCAGTGATATCGATTCACCTTCCAAACATTTGGATGAACAACCTGTGAGACGTTCATCGAGGATACGTTGTCCCACATCAAACAGTTTTCCTTAGCAGAGAAATATGCTTCTAAGGTGGTAGGAGAGTAATGTAATGCAACGCGTACTGGACAATTTTGCTGTAATTGTCAATCAGCAATCAATGCTTTGCTCTTGCCGTGGGCTTACTCGTTCTGCTGGTGTAGGACAGTTTTACATCTTACGTGTCCAGAGTGTTAGAACTAGTTTGGTCATTGGTGTCATGTGGTTCTCAATATTGTTGCCCTTGCAGTGCTTATCATTATTTTATTGCTGGTGCAGTGTGTTTCAATGTAGTGTAAGCTTTCAGTAAATTAAAGCCTGAATGCCTGCCTTTTGTGGCTGTCTCTGTTGTCAGGTTACTACACCAAATGCTATCATCTAGTGGTTTGGGCCTAAGGCCAGATGAAGTGGGCCAAAAAGGCCTAAAACAACTGCACTTATGATGTCACTCACAAAAACCGAAAACCAAAAAATTTTTTTTCATACAGATGCAAAGACTTGCCAATCTTTTGAGGGTTTGAACAGCTTTTTAGCGCAATCATCGGCAGAGATATTCCTGCGCAAAAACACATGCAAACTGCTGGATTCTAGCCTTAGGTTACTGCACTGGAAGGTGTTAACATCAGCATTTTAGAAAAAAAAAGAATTGTTAAACTGAAGGTCTCGGGAACGTCAAAAAACAATATATCAAATTTATTACTTTTTCAATTAACTTGCAAAACGTAGCTTGAAGCAATCTTGCTTGCAAAGTTGGAGGTAAAATGTCAAGGACTCCACTAGTGTGGATGTTCTCCCCTTTCCATCTACGCCATAAAAATTCCAGGTGTTGTAAACATTTTCTTTTCAATGGCAATGATACATCCATTCTTTCCTGGAATTATGTAAAAGACAAAATTATTAGTAAACAAGCAAATCACTCCAATCAACTGTCAAGAAAGGGTTTGATTCCACATTGAATCAAACTAATAACATTTGCCTGATTCATCAAACTATCTTTACTAAAACAACTTCACTCCAGCATATACTGTATATCACCAACCTCCACGATGGTCAACACAGAACAGCACAAAAAGTAAGTTCAACATCTCACATACATACCAACACTTTTTGATGAAACTGAGGGTTCCTACAGAATTTTGAATAAAGATACACCAATATAATCGGCCGATATTTGGGTTTTGTTGATATATCGGTATCAGCCAAAACGGCCGATTTCATCGGCCTCAGCAGGTGTTGATAAAATGCTGTTATATTCCTCATCCCTGTCGACAACTTGCGCAAGAAAGCACAACAAAGTCAAGACATTTATCTTGCAACAAAGCTAGCAGGTGCGTTTTCATAAACAAGCTTACAAGATGAATAATGGAGCACACATCAGCCGTCGCAGCCGAAATAAAATAATCATCATTAATCAAATCAATCAAAAATCATAACAAAATATTAAAATTGCTACAATTTGAAAATTTTAACTCATAAATCCTGATTTTTGAAGTGTTTGAAGAAAAGGTAAGGGATAGAATACATAATGTTTCTGTTAAGAAACAGAAAACAAGATTTAAAAATTTTTGAAATATCGGTTATCGGTATTGGCTATCAGTTCATGGATAGCTGATGTATCAGTACTTGCATCAGCACCAAAAAAGCCATGTCGATCGATCTCTAATTTTGAATACAAATTTCCAAACTTTTTCTGACTTTTTCCAAGCTAAGTTTTTTGAAATACATATGCAGGTCAATTACAGGCATTATAATATTAATGCATTTGCTGACGGTGTGTGAATATATTGTACCTAAAAATCAGCCTAAATCAAGTAGTTTTCAGTTGTCTTACCAACAGCACAACTCACCAGTTGATTGTGCTAAAGAGCTGTTCCAGAGCAATCAGAAAATGACAATGAGTGGGTGTTCACGGATGTTGCAGGATATAAGATTAACATGTTCACTGGTGGTGCACAAATATATCCTACTTTAATATCATGCATTGAGTCACTATTTTCTTGACACTTTGCAACCCTGTAACTCCCCATTCGATTATGCTAAAGAGCTGTTCAAACCATCAAAATACTTGGGAATTTTTCTTGTTTGCAATGAAAAATATTTTTAAGTTTTGGGTTTCGGATTTTTTGTGGGTGACATCGTAAGTGGTATAGGTTTAGGCATTTTTGCCCAAGGTTTTCAGGCCCTGGGACCTAACTGCAAGAGAGAAGTATTTCGCTCAAGTATTTTGTGGAAACTATGCTCAAATTCGAGTTTTTTGAGCCTTTGGTTGACTTTCTAAGGTTTTTGGTTCAAAAGTTAGGTATAATAACCAAAATTTGGGAAAAATATCTTTTCAGGTAATTTTCACCAAAATGTAGGTCTTTTGGTTGCTTAGGTGGTACATGACCAAAACCAAGTGTGAAAACAGAGGAAGGGCAAAGTGCATCAACAAAGGCCAGTTTACAAAGACCTTACACTGATTCTACCCTCACTACTTAGTCCATTTTAGCATCACAAGTCAGATTACAAAAATGTTACAGTGATTATATCCTCATTCCTGAGTCACTTTTAGCAGTGCAAGCTGCCACAAGCCAGTTTACAAAATTCATAAGCAAGATGCTATCCTTACTACTGATTAAATTATGGAATTATGCAGAGTTAATACAAGAAATAAATATTTTAAATGTGAAACCAGACATGTATGAAGCTTGCAAAAAAATTGAAAGCAAGGTAACCAGTTACCAAAGACAAAATAGGAACACTAAAATTCCCCAAGTTTGCCCCAGTTCCACAGACAAAATTCACTTGCTTACAAACTTAGTGCTCAAATAATCCCACCTGAAAATAGCATTGTTTAGCATTGTCTGTGTCATTGAAGCTCCATCCATGGTTGCATCTCAAAGATGCAATTAAAATAATTCTCAAAAAATGATAATAGAAACCTTGGAAAGTTCTGTAACAAATGGGTGACGAAACGAATACACTTTTCAGATAACTGTTTAATTCAATATTTAGCATTGTGTTATCAGGTTTTTTTAAAGGTGGTTTAGGGACCCAAATCGGGTCACTAGATATGTAAATCGGGTCCCCAGAATCAAAGAAAATTATCATCGGGTCCCTGAAAGCCCGTACTGGGTGCCTAACATTTTCCTTAAAAAAAACCCTGGTGTTATACTATTATGCAATGAGCAGCTGTATTTTATATTGATGCAACATTCTTTGTGTACCTGCTTCCGCAAACTAACAAAACATGCTTCCACGCAATGCAGTAGCTATTCACAGTGGTTCTCGTGGTGAATCCCAGCATACTACCTGGTTCTAAGACACAACCCTTTAACGACCGCAAAAGCCAATAAATGGGCTCGTACGTTTTTGGTTATAACTTGCCAGCTGCTGCAGCTAGAGAGGTGTTCAAACCCTTTACGGATTCAGCGAGTCTAGTAGTTCCAAGTAAAAAAAAATTTCAGTTTTGGGTTTGGGGTTCTCTTGTGGGAGCGTCACAAGTGGGGGTGTTTTCATGTTTTTATGGCCTACTTTACCCGACCCTGGACGCCCATCGAATAGGCCCACATTTTGGCCCAAGTATTTTTTCGAAAGTAGTCTATCTTACGAGTTTCTAGAGACCTTGATTGGCTTCCTAGCATATCTGGATCAAAAATTATGCCACAAAAACCAAAAAGTAGTCAAAAATCCTACCCCTAAAAAAGGTAACCAGGGTGGAATAACACCCCTTTTGGATAAGGCCATAACTCACCGTTAGAATATGCTAGAGAGCTGTTCAAACCCTCAAAAGATTCGTGAAGACTAGTAGTTTAGACTGGAAAAAAAATTTCAACTTGAGATCATGTTTTTTTTCTTAATGTTTATGCAATGAGAGTATGCTTATGCATATTTGTATACATTTGGATAATGACGTCACTTCCGGGAAGTCAAACCATCCATCAGATTTGGTGACTCGAAGTTTTCTTGGATTAATAGGCTTCAATACGAGACTTTAGAGGGTTTGATGGACTTTCTAGCATTTCCGGTTCAAAAGTTATGGCCAAACTTCCGGATTTTGATTAGGGATATCCCCTGAAATTACTCAGCCATGTCCTCTACGATTTGGGGTCTTTCGGCTCTAACTTGAGCACCAGAAACGCTAGGAAGTCGATCTAGGCCTCTAAAGCTTCATTTTCCAGCCTAGAATATAACCAAACTTTGAGCCAAAATTTTGGCCCTTTGCAGCGGTGCTGACGTCATAATAAAACAACCAAAAAAAGCCAAACATACCCATTTTTTAATCCCACCCACCAAAAACGGCGTCCCCAAATCTGAAATGTTTTTTTTTTCAGTGCAAACTAGAAGACTTCAAGAGTCTCTCTATCTCTGCACGCATTTAGGCTCGTATAGCTCGCTAGCATATTCTAACGGCGAGTTACCGCAGGTTATCGTGAGCTACAGTAGCCGCCAGTGGGAGACTCATGCATTTTCCGATTTTGGGGGTAAAATGGGGTTTTGGGCCATAACGTTGGTTCCAGACATGCTAGAAGGTCAAGCAAGGGCTCTAATCGACGCGGGAGATTGTCTAGATTCCAAAAAAAGTTTGAACAAAAATTTTGGCCCATTGGATTGGCATCCAGGGCCCGTCAAAGTTGGTCAAAAAAACAAAAACACCCCCATATTGCGAGCCCCTCCCAGGCGAACCCCTTACCCAAATAAAAAAAATTTTGTTTAATCGAACCAAAAAGACTTGCCGCATCCGTAGAGGGTTTGAACAACTCTCTAGCGATAGCGGCTGGCGAGTTAATATCAAAAAAAGTACGAGCCCATTTATTGGCTTGCGCGGTCGTTAAAGCAAACGAAACTGCTGGCTCATCATGCTTGTTATTGCTTACATGGCTAAAATTGGTGGTACGAATGATCTCTAATGTTTTCCTTTATAAAAATCTTCAGTTTACCTGGATGTTTTGATCTGGATTTTCACCAACTCCAGACAAAAGCACCAGTCCAAAAACTTAGATTTCTTCACAGCTAAGTAATCTAAAATTATCAACTTAACACTTTGAAAGCCCAGATGCAATATACTTGTACTTCGATTATGGCCTAAAACCAGCAGTTGTCAATTGCCTTAACAACACCCTAGCTCCTCTGCCGATTGCACTAGAGAGCTGTTCTAGGGCTCAAACGGATCAGACAGTCTTTTAGATTGCACTCGAAAAATATTTTTTGGTTGGGGTGCGGATTTTTTGTGAGTGATGTCATAAGTGAAGTAGTTTTTAGGCCATTTTCCCTCAAGTTGCCTGACCTAGGGCCAACCGCTACGCCAAAGTATTTCGCTCAAGTTTTCATTGGAAACTAGGCTTGAGCACAGTCTTTTGAGCCTTTGATTGACTTTCTAGCATTTCTGGTTCAAAAGTTATGATCTTAAATAAACAAATTAATTAATTATCTAATTAACGAAATCTAATTAACTATTACTTAGTAACTTAGATCCTAACTTTTGAACCCGAAACCCCCGCAGGTCATCCAAAGTATTTCAGACTCGAATTGTAGCCTAGTTTCCAATAAAAACTTCAGCGAAATACTACCATCTGACGATTGGCGCCCAGGGTCAGGTGAAGTTCGCCAAAAAGTCTTCTACTTATGACATCACTCACAAATAACCTGCACACCCCAAACAAAAATAGTTTTTCGAATGCAAGCGTCTTTTGACACTTCGAACAGGTCCGTAACCCGTACAGGAGCGGAGATATTCCCGCGCAAAGCCACGTGTGATCCAGCTGTTTTTTGCAAACCGCTTGAATTAACCCAGGTGCCAAAGTGTTAAGATTGTTCATAACTGCATGGATATGTAGGTTACTAGTCTGATGTACCATTGTAAATGCATCAATCATTTTGTTTTGTTTCTGTGAAAGTCTGCATTTGGGTCATGAATGTGTTCAACTGTAAATGATTTTCACGGATATCTCAGTACTTAGATGACGTCAGGCTAGAAACAACCATCTTTGGATAATCTGGATCGTTACTTAAGCCAGACAAAATTGTCGGTCAAATCAAAGCTGGTTTGACTGAGGTTTACTGTACTTAACTGCAGAGGGTAGCCTGGGCTCTAACGGATAAGCCAGAGTAAGGCACGAGCAAACAAAGTCGAGAAAATGCCTTCTACGAACAATATTTTTTGATTCAAGGTCATCCTTGTGACATGAACGCGAAAGGCCAGACATGGAACAAAAAACGCATGAACAGTGACAAGGCCCCATGAAAAGATCTATTTAACAACTTTAACAAGTGAAGTGGGTGGTGGCACAAATATACATGTTCTACAATGAAGTACACATAGGGATGGGCATTTCAGTATAATTTACTATTCCAGAATTAATCCAGAATAGCTAAACCGAATGCAGAATACCGAATTCAATTCTGTTTTTTTCCTACAATGCATTGCACCAGAGAGTTACTGCAAAAAAACAAACACCTGAGAATTACAGAAAACATTCTCTCGAAAACCAAGGATGCCCACACAGCACACTTTCCGTAAGCCGGCCCTGGAAATCAACAATTTATCATTTTATCACACTAACAATACATTTTGACAACATCGAACAACAAATTTTTTAATTTTAATGCAGTGGTGCATTTTTGCCAGACGGAAGTGGTTATGCCAGGAAAGTCCAAATTTTGACAATACTTTTTAGAATAAAACTCATTTTTCTAGGCTATAGGTATCGTTAGACCCAATCAAACTTGGCTAGGGGCCTAGCGCAACTACAAAAGACTGTGGCTAATTTCATACCAGGTAATCACATAAACTGCTTTGTTGCATAGGATTCCAGAATCCCAAACCGAAACTACCCATATAAGAAAAGAGCATGGTTAATCGCATAACGGTATTTCGCATAAAACGGATATTCGAATGGAAATATTATTTTCATTTGTAAACTTAAATCGCATAATTAACTTTGAAGGAGTGTGAAGTGCACTGCCCAGATGGTGTGGAAACCTGAGTGCCATTTATCCACAGCAACTGTTGCCAAAATGACTCCCTTCACCGACGTGCCAAAATCAACACTGCGTGTTCAACTGTCAGTATGGGGTGCCATTCGTAAAAATATTATATCTGACAGATTTAGCACAAAAACTGCTATCTCTGAACATGTTTAGCTGTCTCTGCGCGCATTTAGCTATATCTGCGCAGAGATAGCTATCTTTGCACGGATTTAGATATCTCTATGCGCATTTAGCTATCTCTGCGCAGAGTTAGCTATCTCTGCACGCATTTAGCTATCCCTGCACATATATAGCTAAATCTGAATGCATATATAGTGCTGAAGCGTGTCAGAGGAAAAATGGTATCCTGTCTGAAGAAAAACTTGGTGTTCTGTTTCAGTAATCCAGACCAAAGCTAGGCTACTGCAAGGCATGAATTCTCTGGCGTCATATAAAGCTAGGTTGTTTCATGTCTAAATTACACTGGTTTGATAACATTGGTTTGTGCAGACGATGGGCTGCAGTAAACTTGTGGTGGTGGTCTCAACGCAAGTGCCATTTTTGCTTAATATTTCAGAGAGGATCTCGTCAAGTCTGACCATTGCAACTGTTCTCACCAGGCGCAGCTCACTGCCTCTCAGCGCCTTCAAGTGGGCAAAGAGAATGCTCTCACAGAAAGAGCGCGTTGAAAGCGAAGTGCTCACTTGGGTACGAGCACCGTTTTGCAAAGGAATAACACTGTCATAGAAAAAGCACATCGAAGGAAACTGCTCAGTTAGGCGTTCTTGCCCGAAAAAAACGTTGTCAACACACATCACTTTAGTAGCATTATAACAGTAAGCCCTACTGCTTCGAGAATCAAAGAAAAGAAGGATGCATATGCTCATAATGTGATAAGCTGCAATACCTAGCCTAGTTATTACTTAATATAACCAGTATTCCTGCACTGAAATGCGAAGTCAAGGTGCGAGATTTGATGCAACTCAAGCTGCAAACATAAGGTGCAATGCATCCTGTTTAAAGAAAAATTTAGTCTTCTCCTTCAGTGATCCTGGCAAAAGCTAGGCTACTGTATGAGAGATAGCTAAATGCGCGCAGAGATAGCTATCTCTACAAAGAGACAACTAAATGCGCGCAAAAATAGCTATCTCTGTGGAGAGATGGCTAAATGCGCACAAAGATTGCTATCTATGCGCAGATATAGCTAAATGCGTGCAGAGATAGCTGTGTATGCACAGAGATAGCTATCTCTGCGCAGAGATAGCTAAATGCGCGCAGAGATAAGCTAAATGCGCGCAAGAGATTTTTAGAACCTCTTGGGGCATTTCTATATTCCACAGTTCTACAAATCTTCGTACATGGCAGCTGTGAGACATGAACATGTTCCCAACTGCAGTGTATGATAGTCCAAAGCAAGCAGAAAAAAGGCTGCAAGTGCGGGAAACGCTCCACGACTAATACGGGCAATTATTACGTCACATAGGCAATGCGCGCGTTTAAGATAAATAACATGGAACGCACAGGCCCGTAACAACGTCAAATTTACGTTTCAACTGATGACCGCTGGTTTGCTAAACACTAAAGGATTTCAAAATTTAAAATACTGTATCAGGAGCAAGGGAATTTTAGAACATCTAGAAGCATTTTTATATCCCACAGTTCATGAAATTTCCATGTTTTGTCAAGCTAGGAATACTAACAGTGTCAGGTAGCACGCATGAGCACTGAGCAGCGATGTGATTGTTTCATAATAATCGCATACAACGCTAGTATGGAAATGCTGTTGCCTGTTCCAAAACACTTGCATTAGAAACCTGCAATGGCAGCATCTATAATATTTGATCAGCGTCACTGCTGAGTACCTACGGCACAAGGGGGCTTGTGGTGACAGTGAAGCTATGTGCCGCGGCTAAAATATAATACATTAAGGTTTTCCCAATGTCTGCATGGTAACCGTGATCACAACTTGGTGGTAGTTACTTATGCACTGGAAAAAGATCTTTTAGAAGAAGCTGACGTGGCAAGTTATACAAAGATTTTTTTCAAGCTATTTGTGCAAAGGCAAATGCTTATTCGCAGTTTTCCTCTTTCCAGGCACATTTCTAGTTGACACGTTAACAAAACAACTACAACAGACTTTGAAACATGCAGAAAACAATGCACTCAATGACTTATAAATGCATGTAGTCGGTTAAGTGCAGAAATCACTGCACATGTTGATGTCTCACAAAAGCCTGTGTTGTGAACTACAAAATGTCACTATATGCACACTAGCGCTAAGTTTCCACTTGGCCAGGTGGTGTAAAAGAAAAACGCAGGGAGTGGACTGAAAAAATGTCCGTGTGTGCATACTTCGTGCTGTTTCCATACGGTGCAAGAGAAAAACGCACATGAATGGACTGAAAAAATGTCTGTGTACGCACAGTAGTGCTCTTGTTTTCACACAGTGCAAGAGAAAAAAACACATGTGAATGGACTGCAAAATTTATGTTTGTGTGCATTAACTTTCATGTGGTAGAACCAAGTACACCGCTGATGTTGTGGAAGATCTAAACCCAATCCAGTTACACAGTTTAAATCAGCATTTTGGATTCGGATAGTTTAGGATCTGAATCCTTCTGGATTCAGAATTCCTAAATGCCCATCCCTATGTACATAGTGTGTGATAGGACTATAGCTTCTTAGGAATTCATTGAACTTTCTGCAATGTGGCAATGCACGTGTATGATGACCATTTTCTACTCCCGCCTTGTTCTGTGATGCTACAATGTATATTTATGATTCACCTGCCCTTGCAACACACTCTTGTAGAATGTGAGACTGAGACTAAGTTTTTGAAAGCAGCTTGGCAGCTACAAGCTATCATACGATGTGGACTTCGACTTATCTGAAGCTTGCAGCTTAAACGTGCTTTGAGAACTATCTGTAAGAATGGTTTCATGCAGGTTTCCTTCATTTGAAGCACTAGCCACGTTGGGATTTTGGAAATATGATGTTACTTTTCTTATTTTTCCCATTGGAGGATGCATTGTCTCAAGGCATGATTCTTTTCACTGCACTGTTAAAGGCTGGAAACTCACAAATTTATGAACATCCAGTAACCTTATTTTGCATAAAATTCATAAATCTTTGTAAAGATTGTATTTTTTTGTGAACCACTTGCGTCTGATTACCATGCAACATGTGGAAATCTCACAGAACACTGGACTCCCATCATAGAACAATGAGATTGTAACGTTAGTAACGTAATAGTTGGCAGAAAGTTTGACTAAAAGCTGCTAAGCTTGGTGACAGTACCGAAAAAATAATACAGTTATGCGAAAGGAATAAGGCAAAATGGCAGCGAGAAAGTCGCTGAGTAAACACAACATTGTGCCAAGCGCTTAATTCAACCTTTACTTCAACCGTATCGTTAGTCTGCTTGGACCAACGTTGCATTTACTTTGCAAGTTTCTTGCTGACATTTTGTCTAGTCGCTTATTGGATAAATGTATTCATTTTCTTTCCAGTCACCCAGCCCAGCTGCTCCTACTGAAAATGTATCACTACTGTTATGTAACAGTCCACATTATATTTGAATAAGGACTGAGGATGCGTAATTGTACGTGAAATCGATTTCCTATTAAAAATCTGCTGATCGATTCCTTGCTTATACCCATCGTGGAAAGCACATACTTGAATGGAGATATGTGCAAGTTTGAATCATCGCAAAAAGACGAAAGCAGATGGCAGTTGACTGATTCCTCAAAAGCATACAAAAACACTAGTGCTTTTGAGTGCAACAGTCCATTGATTCAGTAAGATCCTCGTTCGTCAGTTTAACTCATGTTAAACCAGCCTAGCCTTGTCAGGTCTACTCATTAAAAACTAGCATCTTGTACTTTTTTGCCAAACCTTTTAATTATTTCTAGCTGCGCCACTGACCCCTATGCACAAAAATAGGATTTGCTTCTCAATAACATTCAAAGTAGTGAATAAAACACCTGAAGAAGCAACTACAAATGATTGCAATATAAGAGTATTTTGCAACATAATGATGGTTATTCACAAAAACACATGTTTTTATCATTCTTAAACCACAAAAACATACCAATTCTGCCTCAAATGCTTTGTAGGTATGTATATAGGTTGATCTTCTTGAATCTATATTTGTGAGCATGGATGTCATTCCACCCATCGTCATTCCGTAGAGAATTAGCAATCCTAAGGAAAACAGACATGAGGTATGCACAAGACAACAAGTGATAATAAAATGCATTTGCTCAAGTTGTTCTAACATTTCTACCAAAGCATAACACAATCACCACTTTCATTTTGTTTTGACTTTACAATTCAGGTTATTATGTGACAATAAATTCATGCTTTTGAGCATGCATCCAAAGTATCCCATAAAAGCACTACCTTAAGTGTCATCAAATTACATCACAATTAAATTTAAGGTTGTTGTAAACCAAAGCTGCCCAATTCGCAGCTCGCAAGGTTGTTTTAAATGACCCGCGATGTAATAAGTTCATAAGCAGACTTTTTAAATTTATAGTATTTTTATAGGCTCAAGTATATTTGCCATCAAAACACACCAAAATTATACCTGTTATTTCTGCTAAGGGCCTAACACTCAAAAACTTGTATAACAAACGCTTCGAAAATATGTCAATTTTTAGAGTTGGTTTACATCCATACAAGCTGGCAATACTGCATGCCACTATAGGACTAATTATCACCTTGTGTTATGGCATGAAACTTATCAAATTCAAAGGATTTGTTAAGTCACAATGGCTTATTGTTACATCACAAAAAACGTTTCTGGCCCACAATAAATTTCCTCATGTGAAAGTGGCCTGCAACACCAAAAAGGTTGGGCAGGCCTGTTGTAAACTATTTTGAAATCACAGATTCATTTAAGTTCCTTTCACAGCCTACACCTGTGAAGTATGGTTTAATTCTCAAAAGGAACTTCAAGAATCAAAACTATTTCTGAATGAATTTCAGCTTCAACAAGTAAATGTTTGAATCCTGTTCCATATGAATTCAATACCACCTACAAATACAAATGTTTGATTTACTTTATCTTTTTTGACACAATATCTGATGGGGTTTTTTAGTGTCCCAGCCCACTGTTTTTTTGGAAATACAAAAACCACTTATAATTTATTTATTGCTGACAACTACTATAATACTATAAGATCATATTTCTAGGCATGTATGTTCTTACAGTTGCAAGCTTGCTTGACACCCAAAATAAGCTCTGCAATGCAAGAAGTATTTTCAATATCCAACAGTGTTCTGTAATGATCAATCCAAAGGTAAGCAGAATGCAAATCTCAGTAACATATGTAAGACTTGTTAACACTTTTGGAGCTGGTCGATTTCCCTGTAAGACCCACATGAACCACTTTTTGGTATCACGTAGCACCACCATAACTCACCAGCCGAACGAGCTAGGGAACTGAAAGAAAATCTTTTTATCCAAATTTTGGTTATTTGACCCTAACTTTTTAACCAGAAATGCTACATCAGTGGTTTGCAACCAGAGAGGAATTTCTACCCAGGGAGGAATTTAATGAGTTCAGGGGAGGAATTTCCACTTTATAGTTAAGTTACCTACACATGCAGTCATTGCAAAAATTGAGTCATCGCAAAAATGAGTCATCGCAAAAATGACATTTTACCCTTTCAGCCACCCTGCTGCATTTGTGTAATTTGGAAGCAATGAAAAGTTACAAAATGAGCAAATTATAGCCTAGTTCACCATAGAAATTTGTCAAAAAATTGGCTCTTGGCATTGGCAACCAGATCCCAATGACCTTGGCAAAAAATGCGTAAGCCTACCCCAGTGGCGCATCCACCCTGGCAAAAGGAGGTCTGTCGTGGAGGACCACGTTTGCTAACACTTAGTACAGGGGTTCCCAACATTTCTCTGAACATGCACCTCATCAGCATTTCAACAGATCACCATGTACCCTTAAAATTTCTTAGGACAAAAAGACTTGGAGAGCCGGGGTGCAACGTATTTGTACTTTGAAACCAGCAGTTGTCGGTTGCCTTACCAACGCTATAATTCCTCCACCAATTGTGCTAGAGACCTGTTCAATGGCTCAAATGGATCAGTCAGTCATCTAGTCTGCACAAAACAAATTTTTTTGGTCAGGGTTTGCGGATTTTTTGTGAGTGACATCATAAGTGAAGCAGTTTTTGGGCCTTTTGGCTCATGTTACCTGGCCTAGTGCCCAACCGCTAGGCCAAAGTATTTCATTGGAAACTAGGCTGAGTCCAAGTCTTTTGAGCCTTTGATCAATTTTCTAGCATTTCTGGTTCAAAAGTTATGATCTAAAATAAACAAATTATTTAATTATCTAATTAACTAATTAGTTCAATATTTTTATTACTTTAGATCATAACGTTTGAACCTGAAACCCCAGCAGGTCATTCTAAGTATCTAAAGACTCAGATTGTAGCCTAGTTTCCAATGAAAATTTCAGCGAAATATTACCATCCAACAGTTTGGGCCCAGAGCCTGGTGGTCTAAACGTACTCTACTTATGATGTAACTCACAAAAAATTTTTTTGAGTGCAGACCAAAAGACTTGCCGCATCTTACAGCTTTCAACGCCTGAGTTACGTGCGTGCAAAGCCATGTGCGATCTGGTTGTTCTGGCACGAATATCCCTGAAATTGGCTGGACACAAAAGTGTTGGGCTAATAAGTTCATAGCACCAGTACCAGTGAACAAAATGAAATATTTATTGAAATGCCAATACTGAAACTGCCTGCTCAGTAATTTCATTGACACTCATGGCACACATGCATAAAATGTTAAAGACCTATAATAATCATGTATTTGTTTCATCAATCAAAAATATGTTCTATAACTATGTTTACAATCAACAACCTTCACATTTGATGGAATTTAGATGCAACTTTCACCTTATGCCAATCTACACTCTGAAACTTATAGCATTCTAACAGTTATGACTTCTGAACCTGCAAGGGTTAGTGATTTCAGTCCACATGTCATTTTTGCAGTTTAAGAGACACAGAATCTATGACCTCAGAGTTGCTATGATTGATAAAACTTCAAACGGTTTCAACTTGTGTCATCATAAGAACTTTTGGCCTTCTACACTAATAGTGTATAGCAAAGGTTCCCAGCTTGGCATACATGTACCCCCAGGAGCATATTTGCCTGTCTGCAGGGTATTGTTGCAACCTCTCCAGTGGTGTTCCGTTGATTGTGTGATTCACCACGAACGGGATGTGCGCGAAGAACAAAAATATATGTATGTGGCCCGAACAAGCAATAATAGAGTGATCTCATCGGGTGATCTCTATTGTTGCTTGCTGCCACGGTGCGAAGCTTTGTGCACATGCCGCTCGGGATTTCCGATCGCAACCAAATGGTGCTGTGACCAGGATGTGAAGGTCGTGCAGAGTTCAGTCTTCACACAAAGAACGTGCGATCGGTGCGGTTCGTTGTAAAAAGGAGGGGATGTTGTTGCAACCTCTCCGGTGGTGTTGCGTTGATTATGTGATTCACCACGAACGGGATGTGCGTGAAGAACAACACCATACATATATGTGGCGCGAACAAGCAATAATAGAGTGATCATGGCATGTGAACTCTGTTGTTGCTTGCTGCCACAGTGCGAAGCTTTGCGCACATGCCGCTCGGGATTTCCGATCGCAACAGAACCGTATTCACTTGTCATTGAGAAAGCAGAAATTTTCAGAAGATTCATAGATGGTATAGTTTGGTTATCTTTCGGGAGCCATAATACGAAGGACATCAGAGACACTCTTGAAACTGCCTTCACATTAGCAAGTCTGGAGCTCACGTTCAGACAAACAAGCACAATTCCTTGATGTACAGTACATCACTGCGTCACGCCAAACGAGAAATACGGATTCATTACCAAAGACTTTGTAAAAGCAACAGCTGGATGTAGGTGCTTCATTAGTGGACTGACGCATCACCCATGCTCAACATTCAAATCAATTGTTTTTAGGGAAGCCATCAGAATGCGTAGATTGAACGAACGCGATGAGGACTATCAGTCAGCTCTCGTACGACTTCGGAATAGAGCTTTACGCTCTGGCTTCTCCCAGAACATGGTGCAAGACATGATAGCATTAGCATCTAGCTGGAAAATCAGGCTCCATCCACCCAGAGCAAAAGACAATGCTAATAAAATTATCTGGGAGACATCTTTCCCTTCGTTATTGAAACTTACTCAAAAAGAAAAAAACTGAAACCAGATGCAATGATTACGTACAAACGACCAGCAACAATTGGTTCGCACATCACAAATTATAGAACGCTGGCGCACAGAAATGTTGTGACTGCAGAGACTGGTTCATCTGCTCCATGTGGTCACTGCGCACTGTGTGGAAATTTTGGTCGCCAATGAACATCGATGGTAAACTATACTGAGTTTTAGAAACACTGAGTAAAACTTTTCCACTTAAACAGAGACTTAATTGCACCAACTATGGTATTTATGTGGCTACTTGCACCATTTGCAGTAAACAATATGTTGGGCAGACGATAAATAAATTCTCCATTCGCTGGAATGCCCATCGTAGCATTTGGAATTATTTTGACGCTACTGCTGACAATGACAAGGCAGCTCTATTGAAACATTTTTACAAATACCACGATTTGACACAAAAACCACCCATTTCGCAATGTTTTAAAGTTACCTTTGTAGAAAAAAACAAAGCTAGCTATCTCGAGGAGTGCGAAGATAACTGGTTTCACAAAATCGACGCGGAAATTAATATTAAACAATGATTTTGCCCCATACCAAGTAGTTGCGTTTTTGGTCATTGCCTTTTTTCCTGATACGTCATTTCTCGCTCTGCGTTGTGACTTTGGCAATTTTTTATCTAATTGCCGCAGGGATGTAACCTGCTTCCCGATTCCTGACGCTGATATCCTGCTGCACGTCATCGCTGGTGATAGTTCGGTATTTGGCAGTGTGCAGTAAGGTCAACGTTTTGAACACTTTGCGTGATAGCATGCTGACAACTCTTTAGTTTTTTAGTTACTTACTATTTCAATTCATTGACTTACTATTTTAATTCATTGCCTTGCAGATTTAACGCTTTTACTTTTTCATTCTGTGGAACTGACGATGCTCATTTGTGCGAAACTAATATTCCTGTTTTTAAAAACTGTGGCCAGATTTTTGTGGAAGACTTCTGTGAGCCTCCATGTGCAACATACCTTGCCTTTGTGTCACAATTAAACCATACTGATTGCTGCCCGCTATTTGAACTAAGGACGCATATTCACGTGAAAGAATTGACATTCCAATTGGCTCAAAAAGTATGGCAGTAAAACTGTTGCCCGAGTCCGAGTGAATATCAAGTAAACCAACAGAGTTGTTGAGTAATTGTCGGCTTTAGTCTTCTTATTTTAGTTACACAGTACTTTTTTGTGTAACTCGAATGCTTCGAAGGGATCGTTACTTGTGGGGTATGTTGAGTAGATTTCCATGGATATAATACCCTGAAAAGTTAACAAAAGTAAAATAGTCTTTTCTGCCTTTGATGCAAATGTGTCGATTATTGCGTCAAAAAACTGATATAATTTAAATGTGTCACATGTACATTAACCTAGGCAGTGCCGTGGCAAGGGTAAGTGAGGCCCCCCCCGAAATTTCACGTGGGGCCCCCCATACGCTATTGGCCTATTATTATGAATTGCAGTAAAAAGTCGTAACCTCTCTGGCAGTCATTTTCTCCTCAACAATATGATTCTTTC
>Ga0210059_1001099_pt1 | contig 39351 bp, 19 predicted proteins | sample Ectturendosymbi2_FD_188042 | JGI IMG/M metagenome (GOLD analysis project Ga0210059, IMG submission 188042) | Ecteinascidia turbinata endosymbiont from Florida, USA - Sample 2 (SPAdes) (version 2) | ecosystem: Host-associated > Tunicates > Ascidians > Unclassified | place: Key West, Florida... | reverse complement strand
CCTCGGGTTGTTGAAGAGCGTCTGTTTCGGTGTCGGGCGCTAGTTCTTCGTGTTGTGCGATTTCCTCCTCGCCTTCACCAGGTTCTACTTGATGTTCTTCCGGAACGTCAGGTTCAGGCGGGGGAGATGGTGCAAGACCGTCATACTGTAAGCTCAAATCAAGTCTAACCTTTGGAGTAAATGTGTATTTATACAGTTTGTAATGTCTAAAATAATGGTTAACGACATAGTTCGTGATGGCTTCCACTTGATGGCAGTTGAAGATTTCCAAGCTCCACGGCGGTCGATGAACAGCGTGAGTCAATACTAGTTCTCGAAAATACGCGAAACATTCATCGACATTGCCGAAAGGCGTGGAAACACAAACCTCGTGAGTTTGCTTAACTATTGAGAAGAAGGCGGAGGATTGTTGCGAAGTAAACTTTTGCGCCAAAGCAAATTTGATGGCGTGCATATACAGGTCCAATAACACTTGGCCACGCGGAGAATCATCAACAGAAAATAAATTTTGCACCAGATTCCTTAGTTCCGATTCTGACAAGCAATGACTGATGCGATCCATGTTGTGAACATTTAAATCGGCCCATACGCACAACTTCGGCTTCGGTGGAGGTCGAATGTGAATGGCAGACTCCATGATTGCTCTTGTGGAACAAACTTTTCCCAGTTAATTTATATTAAAGCGTGTGCACTACATGAAGTACTACATAAACAACTCTGCAACAACAATCGAGAATTCGAGAGTCAACAGCATGCCCGAAGACATTAAAAAAATTTAAGCCACGGTAGACGCTTGTCCGGCGCCTGCATGCCTCATGTAAGCACGGACAGCCTTTAGCCCTATATGGGCAGGCAGTGGATTTGACTAAAACACTAACCCGAAATGGAATCTTTTACCCATAACGATTTTCAGTTATAGGCATCGATACCAATCATACACACTTTACAGCGCACTTTCGCCAGGTTATTTTTAAGCGATACATTTGTGCGCACTGCGTCGTATTTTAAAAAGTTCAAAAAACTTTGTACAAATGCGTTATCCCATTTTAATGACAAAAAAACAAGTACTGAACGTCGGTGGTGGATTATTCTTGCCCAGGGTTCCCAAATTCAGATTGCCGGGAGGGCCAAATTAGGACCAATAAAGTAACCCGAGGGCCATATTATGACGCTAACGCAGCAACGCCGGTACGTGAATCTTACAAGAAACAGGTTTTACATCTTATTTCCTGCAAAAGCTGTCGTGTGTTATAGGCAAATCATTTCTAGCCTTCTCTACGTTCGTTTAATTAAAAGGATCTTGTTCATTTGTTGGCCAAGCACTTTTTAAACACCTGTGAATAGACTAAATAACTTAAATGTTGATTATATGAAGATTCCCAAACTCATCGCGGGCCGCACAAAATGCTCTCGCGGGCCACATGCGGCCCGTGTGTTTGACACCCTGGTCTATCCACTGTTAGAAAAACAGTTGTAACTTGCGAGTTTTGGTGACAAATGCGACATGACTAGCAGAATACATACTGTACTACGATTCTGTTTTTTTTCGCTGAGACATTTCGTTTGTCTCACAGGTGTATTAAAACTCGCCATAGCAGTGTTCATTACCCTATATTTTCAGACATTCTTACCGAAATGACTTAATTTTTTTCGGCCATTTCAAAAACATTTCGGTCTATGACCGAAAAAAACAGCTCCGATGATTTCAGGTACGCCCGCCATAAATATATAACCCAAACTGTTTTGGCATGTTTCCAGGCGTGTTCCTTGCTGGAGTTACGAAATTGGAGCTTAATTGCTGAGATATGTAGCGCAGAAGCTATTGCTAACTTTGAGTTATTGAATATCTGCAAACCGAACACATTACAGCAACACACGACTAGAATTGTACTGGAACAAAAATTTCGAATCTAAGAATCATTGTTGAAATTTTTAATCTAGTATAAGTTTGTTTTTATCGAAATCTACACTACACATGGTATGTCGAAATGCTACCTAACTTTCAATCATCAGCATGTTTGGGCTGAACCCCACAAGTTGTAAGAGGATGTTACGGGTGGATATTCAGCACAGACAGATATGAACAGCAAAAACTATCATAACTAGGTTTCCAATTATCATAGCAATTATAAAAATTACAAGCATTACCACACCTTCAGTGCCTATCGGTGCCATACATCGATCACGGAAAAAGCAGAAAGGGTTATGCGCGGTTTTGTCGCTTTTAACCTTTTTCCGTTTATTTAACTTTGCTCATTTTTAGGTCATCGCCAACCTCAAAGCTTTCTTAGTTTAGAAAATAACACAGGACGAAACTCCATTTTCGGTGTTCACATGCAAAAGAAAGCCGATGTGCTTCATTTTCAGACATAGGCCGTTTATCAACACGTGCATCAGTAAGTTTTGAAATATTCCGACATCTAGTCTTAAAAAATCTATTCATGAAATCTTTCTTCCGCGGAGACAAGATCATTTCATAATATCTCACTATGAGATGAAAAGTAGATAAACAGCTACAAAGAATAAAAACTTCCGGAGCATGCGAAGACAATCATTAAGATAATTCGGGTTGGGGAATCTGCGGCCCACGCGAACATTTAATATGGCCAGCATCAGAATTTTTGTTACCCAAGTTAGAACACAACATCGCGTCAAAACGAAACTCCATGACAAGCAGACAGTAAGTCAAGAGGAGTCTTTCTCGCTCCTTGACATTACTTTCCTTTGGAAGATAAAGGTAGAATTTTAAGATAAAATTAATTAATTTTTGCGGCCCGCCAGCGATATTCCACAATTCTTGCGGCACGTGATACTAAATAGACTCTCCATCCCTGACATAATTGTTAAGGCATTCTAAATGCCACGTGTATTAAAAACAAAAGTTTTTTGAAACTTTGGAGTGACAAAACTACATTTGTGGTGACATAAGGCGACCCTTTTCATGTAACCACTTCTTTTCATTCTCCTACTAACCAGTATCATGGGGTTTCCGGTCTGATTGCAAATATTTGTTGATTTGGAAATCTTCGGCTTGAGTTCGGCTTCCACAGTTATGGAGTTGGCCTGATCAGATCTTAAGCATCCATGAATTTTGTATAATGTTAAGCATTTCACAATTTTGAAGACAGCTTTGCAGATGAATGTCGACTTTCGGTGTCTAATATTATCCTGTAATCAGATATTCTTAAAAACGAGGGCATCATCCCCTGACCTTTTGCACTGGGTGCAATGAGGAAAAAAGGGTCTTTTTATTAACAGCAAAATTGATGCTGTTTCACACACACTTTCCAAATTCAAAATAGTGTCAGTATCACTGTAAAAAATGGCCACCGCTTTTTAGTTTTAACATGTACCAAGTAATACTGCAACACTGTGTACAAAAACACAACATTGTAGCAGAGTTACCAAATATGACCCATAAAAATTACCAACCACGTTCAACATTGCCTTCAATCATACTCTATGGCACAACATTTATTCACTGATCCAGCACAGAGGTGCTGGAATTATTGCTCCAGCATGATTCAAAGCATTTGCATCGATGTCATATTTTTTACATTTATTTTAATAATATTTTAGCTTGAAATCGAAATATTAATAAAGTTCAACATTTTTAGCTTCCACAATTGTTTTGTTTTTATTGCATTTTAGATGTTGTGATTGGTTTGCCTCTGGCTGTGGATATATTTTTTAGTTTGAATTGACAATTAAGAAAACCTAGTAAACCCTTCTACATCAAAACATAAGGCTGGAGTTTTACAACTGAAACATCTGTGGAATTGAGCTTGGTGCACGCATAAAAATAGCTCAAATCTGCTTTCACAACGAGAATGAGATAAAAAAGCATGTTTGATAAACACATACATACACATCAGGATAGCTTACTACATGACAAACTTTAATAAAGTGATGGCACAAGCTGAAAAACTTTTTCTATTGCAATTTTTTTCCTAATTTTCTCAAATCCTTATTTTTGCAACAAGTTTAATTTGAATTTTGATGGAAACAAATACAGAAAAGTTCACATGACCTGTAATTGTGGGTCAGGTGCCTCATAGACATATACTAGCGTTCTGCACCTGTCTACTAAAAACAGTTTCGATATGACTTGGAAAAAAAGTAAGCAAATATCAAAAAAGCAACTGCAGTACAACTACAGCACTTTACTATAACATGTCTACTAGATTACATGCCCACAAAACTCACATCTTTGAGAACAGCACGTTAGCCCACTCCACTTACGCATCCTATGTAACCTGTTGGACTGTTACTTTGTTTGTTACGTCACTGTACGCTTGGTAGTTTGTTTTGGTTAGTTGTTCCTACTGTGACTTTTTCCTTTCCAATGTAAAGTGGGCAGCTGGGGTTGCAAATTTTCAAGTAGATTTTCTTAATTGGTAACTTTACTGTTTGTGGGTTTTATTTTATTTTATTCTATTTATACTTCATGCACTTCGCAGAGCTGATGATGCCTACATCGTAGGCGAAATATATACTCTGTAAGAATTTAAAGTGTCTGATTCTTTGTTGAGAAAGGATTTCTTTCCATAGACAGTGATCTTTGCAAACACAACTACATACATGATGAAATCAATAAATTTCACTTCAAGCATCTTTACGGGATTTCATAATTTCAACAGTTTACATGCGTATGAACTGTATACTTGCAGAGAGGTGCTGTAAGTCTGCTAAGTTTTTTTTAAATAGTACAAAATTGATTTCCTAACTGATAACACTGGCAAAATCATAGGTGGTCACACTGATGGAAAACAACTGTGTTCCAAACAGGATTGCAGCCAACTTATTGTGGTTGTAGGTTTGTAAAACCACTATCACCTAAGCTCTTGCTAATAAAATTGAAGACAATACAATTATTCATAGCTGCAGACCTGTAAGTTGAAACTGACGTTTGTGTTGGATGTTCTTTAAAAGGACTAGGTTATGAAGAAGGATAACATGGATTGTACACTTGAAATAAGGTACTGACAACTTGTTAATGGATCCTTATGTTAATCTGTTTCTTTAAATAATAAGAATAAAATTTTCAAGTCTTGGAAAAGTTTTTCCTGGGGTCATTCCACATCTGGTAACCCAATGAGATAAACCCTACCCTTTCAGAATTAAATGAAATTTGGCATACACGTAGGTGTTGACCTTTAAACCACAAATTTGAAATTTTTCATTGATTGCATTTCAAGATCTTTTGGAAAATTTCATGAAAAAAGGGTGGTGACTTATTTCAAATAACCAAATCTTTTTAAATAGTTGTTCAATCTGGAAAAATAAGTTATCTTTGAAAAGGGGAGAAACCCAGGAATTCAAATCTGACATCATTTTTATGATTTGGGTAAATTTTGGGGTGATGACCTTTTGACCTTGGAATTGACCCCGTGGATCAAATTGTAAAATGCTGATGACCATTGGACATCGTACCCCTATGTTACCTATAATATATTCAAGTGAACTAATTGCAAAGCAAGTCTTCTTAACGCCATTATTTCACCATGTGCAACTTCAATGCCAGGATTAGGGTTATAGTTAGTGTTTAGTACATCACAGAAAGTCAAATTAACACGTGGCAAAAATGTATTCCTGTGGTGAACTGACAATGTTAAAAGCTTATGTATCCAATTGAATGTGTGTAACCTACACTATATTTATTAAATATTAAATGTGTTTATTAAGGTATGTAAGGTTGTTAACACGTCTGTGTCAGTGAGTGAGTTCAGTTTTTATGCAGATGTCAATCCTGTCTCCAGAAAAAACATATCAGTAAGCAGAACAATTCACTGGTAAGAGTGGAAGATATCACATTGTTGGCATTGCGAAGTAAAATTGAAGTGCATCATATCAAAATGATGTTTCCATCATGAGCAAGAAATGCCTTATAATGAAAATCATGGCCAATGAAAACAATATCAACGACATACTTCAAACGTTTCGAGAACTCCTATTATCATCAATTGGCAATGCACTTATGATAACAGGTTACAGGAGTTATTGAAACGTTTGCAATATGTTGTTGAGCAAGAATTGCTTCAGAAGTTTTGGTTGCAACAAAGAAAATGTAGTGATCCATTTAATATTCATCCAAACAAGCAAAGGACAAAATCACTGTGGGTCCTGAGTCCTAGCAGCTATGAGAAACTAAAAAATTGGGTGCAAATGTAATTCCTAGTGAAAAACACTGCACCACATGCGCAATTACACTGAATAAGGAAGTATCTCTATACATAATGGCAATAATTGTGTTGTTAGCATTTTTCTTGAATTCATTGTATTCCACAGAATGACCATGCACAGTACACCTGGGCAATGCACTACCTGCACACAACATCCAGCCCTGGCCTACCCTGTCCAATCTGATGTGGAAAATAATTTTAATATTCAGCAGGGATGTGCATTATGGAACATTTAGAGTTTCTGGAATATTCCAGAATTTTTTTTTCGAATCCAGAATATGAAATCCTATTCCGGAATAAAATTTCCTGTGCTATGATGATAACTGAGTTCCAAATAGCAATGGCAGCACACAAGCCGACCTCTGTTTTTTTAAAACAAATTTTTAAACAACAAAAAATTGATAATTAACTAGGGGATTGATCAATTATGTTGTTGTTTTTAGGTCATAACTTTTGAACCAGAAATGGTAGAAAGCCAATCAAGGGCTTACAAGCCTTGGATTATAGGCTAGTATCCAATAAAAACTTGAGTCAAAAAATTCCCTCTTGTGGTTGGCACCCAGAGCCAAGTAACCTTCACCAAAATGGCCTAAAACCTACTCCACATATGACGTAACACACATAAAAAGCAAAATGAAAAACTTCCCAATTTTTAAAAAATGTGAACGAGAAGACTTGCCATATCTTTTGAGCATTTGAACAGCTCTCTAGCACAATCGACAGATGACTTATGGTGGTGTAAAGTGACGGCAAAAGAGTGGCTCACGTGGGTTTTAAAGGTAAAGCTAACCCAGTGCCGAAGTGTTAATCAAGTTCATAAATGTTGATCAGTGTAGCCTACTATTTCTCATTGTTTTCAGCAAGCAAAAATCTGAGTGGGGCAGCTACAGAAGTGTCCATAAGTTTGCAAAAAGCTATTCAACTTATTTATCTGTGATATTTAAAAAATTCAATGAATTTTATTCAAGCACAAAACTGTACATATTCTCAAGATATCTGTTTTTAATTTTGAAGATGTTGTTAGATGACGTTTTATACTTCATAAGAGTTTGCATCTTCACTGCTTTTTAAAAAAAAATTAGTGTTTTTTCAATGAATAAGGTTCATAAATTTTGTTGACAATTTATTATTGAATTACTCCTTAATTGTGTGCCCTGATTTTTTAAAATATTTTTTGATCATTTTTATGCTCAAGGCAAACCTTTTCATTTTTTAAATATTTACTTTTCATTATGCTTTCATTGTACAATATTTCAAATTTCGTTTAATTTTATTCTAACTATTAAAATTTTTTTTAAATTTTGGCACAAATTATTTAAGAAATACTATTAATTCATGCAAAAATGGTGAATTAATTTCATGGACAAACATTTAAAGAATTTATTGGCATTTATGAATAAAATATTATTATTCTTTCACTTTAAAATATATATTTCTGTCACCTTCTCAGTAACATAAAATTTACCAAGAGCAAAGCCTGGATAAGATTAACAAATAAACAAGACACAACACTAAGAAGCAGTTACATTAAATGAACCTTTAAAATTGTCTAGGAAAATAGCAATAAGTGTCTTCTTACTTGGCATAAAAAGTTGGTTAATAAATATTGTTGAAATTAGTGTTTAAATGACCCTATCTGATTTTCACCTTCAAAAGACTAAAAAAACATAACAAGTGAAATTGCTAACCTCTGTGAAATATGTGACCAAGTCAAGTCAAGTTATGTTTGCGCTGCAGTACACAGCAATAGAACACATTTCAATCAACATAGCTTAAAACAAACAGCACAGGTTGGGTGAAAGACGGCCAAAGCAGTCACTTAATCAAGCCCAGCCTACATTTGATGACTCTCAAGTCAACAGCACAGGTGAAGCACAAAACATGAGTTCAAAACGAAATAAAAATAAAACACATAAAGCCAAAACTGTGCTCAGTTTAAGGTCAACGCTGACAAACATCTTACAAATCACATAGCGTATGTATCACAAAAAGTTAATACCCAGCAAGCAGTCGCGACTTTACTTGATAAGAAAGCATATGTGATGGTAACATTTTAGTATTATTATAAATGCAACCCCATGCAACAGGACCAACATATTGCAGCATTTTTTACCATAATCAGTTCTAACACGTTTATGATGATAATTTCTTGAAACTTGTTGTCTTGTGGCATGATCCTGTATGCAGTGTAGTTTTGAAAAAAAGTTATTAAAAGAAGAGGGTAGGATATCAGCATTATACTTTTACATAAACTTATCCAAATAAGTTGGTACAAATCAGAAACTTTGAGAATTTTAAGTAATTTAAAAATATAGTCTGCACTTGATGTTCTCTTGTTTCGTAGCACTTGCACTGGCCGGATAACAGTTTTATACACTCGTCCCCAATCAATTATGCAGTATTGCAAATGTGAATGGAAGAGTAAAATAGATCAAACGCAAAATTTTCATATCAGCAAAATGTCTTAATTTTACACACTATGCCACAAGCTTGAGAAAGTTTCCCACAGAGACTACTGATTTACAGTTTCCACGAAAGTTTATTATCAATTATTACACCAAGATACTTAATGCTGTCAGATTGTGACCACTTCTTGTATGTCAGTTGCTTTGCAGTGTAAAGGTTAAAAGTGGCCATTAATTTTTTTACCTAAGCCCTACACCTAACCACTAACCGTCAACACTAACCATTAATGGTAATCCAAAACCGCAAATCTAAACCTGTGTCTACTTTTCGAAAGTTTTTAAGAATGTGCAGCAATAGCCATTCCAAAACTTTCAACATACAGAGAACATTAATTGTATTGTGGACTATAAAAAAAGCAATACAACCTACGTATGACTCAAACCAGCAATCCCTTGCACAGCAGGATTAGTCACTTCCCATTTGATCACGCTGACAAAGGTGTGGATGTATCCAATTCAGTTTTATTATATCTGTCACAGTTAACTGGATACGTGATATAGTGTTTTATTCTTTCCAAGGTGAAAACCAGATACAGTTGTTTAGATACTACCTTGAAAACATTTGGTCTCTACAAGGAGATTGCAGAAATTGAAATGTTTGTGTGAATACTTATATAACAGGGGTGGCCATTCTGGCAATCAGTAAGAGACCAACAGCCACATTTCTTACTGTGTTACCACAACGCAATTGGAGTTTGGGGTGGAGTTGAGAAAACAAGCCTTCAACGGTTGAATGTATTGCACAACAAAATAATAAGAGCTATGACTTATAGCTCTATTAGATCCAAGTTAGACCCATTATACAAGAATCTTAACCTCCTTGAAGTGGATGACATATATAATCTGGATATAGGTAAGATCAGGTTTTTTTAAAGTGTTTTAGGGATCCGAATTTAGAATTGAAAATCAGGTCTCTAGAACCAGAGAAAATTACCATCGGGTCCCTACAGGTCCAAAACATTTTCTGGAAGATGATGCATAAAATTCACTCGGGCAAAACACCTGACCATTTTAAGCAACTCTTTACTCCCTTGAATCTAATATATTCCTATGCAAATTGTAGTGCTAAACGAGGAGTGTTCTTCTCGCAAGCAGCATCAAGTAAATAAGGACAAAAAACCTTTAAATCATCTTGGCCCCAAAATCTGGGACTGTATTGATCACTCCTTATATGAGCTTTCCTCATTTACATTCAAAAAAACATTACAGAGATATCCTACACACTGCTTATTAAGTTTGGGTAAATGGTGTTGATGCTTCACACTGCACATTTGCCTTCAGTCCTTCTCTCTTTACAGCAAACTTTTTTTTTTTTCTTGTACATATTCCTGTGACTTTTATACTTGAAATTTTTTTTCTTTCTTTGTGTGGTTGTGTGATTTGTTTTTTTTTGTGTTGCTGGTGTTCTTTTTGTTTTGCAGGAGGAGCATGTTAGACTCAGTGGATCACTTCTGGTCGCATATGAAGTTCTAACACAGAACTTCCAGAATACCCGAGCTCCTAGCCTCTACATTCCAACAATATGCTGGTTGCACAGGATGACTCTTCCTCATTCTATAACTGCTGCAAACATTTGTACAGCTTGCCAGAACCAAAAGGGTTATGACAACCCAGGCAGAGTTTCATTTTAGCTGGTTTTATACTTTCTCCGCCATGCCCAGATCCTTGTGGATCTGAGCACCTGATCCACTGATAAAGACTGGTTGCGACCCAGCACTCCCTGCACAACCGTGTTGATAACCTGGCAGCTCTTTCTCACATAAGACTTCCATCTCAACTTGGCTTGCTATAGACCTTATCCACCAGTCAAGGAGCACCCATACTTTGGGAGCCACTGGGCTAGATCAACTAGCCGACACTTGTGTTAAGCTGCGGCGACAAGTATTATTAACTTCACTCCAGAGCCGTGGTGAGAATCAATTGTGGCTTCGTTTCCGCAAATACACAACCACTTTCACATTTTGTGTAGAGAAATATAGGCAAGTTTGTAACTTTTGCATTTCAGAAGCGTTTAATGAAACAAAAATCAAACATTTTTTTAACACATAGAGGTATTCTAGCCTTTATGTTATCAGCTGCGTACGCCAATCAGTCGCTCAAAAAGTGGATAAGATCCACGATTTTTATGCACATAAGTTTTGTAGACCAACTTCAGGAGTCCGTGTCTTAAAGCAAAGTTGCTACTTGGCTTCGATTGAATTTGTGTTGGTGTACATCAGAAGCGCGTTAAAATAGAAAACGCAATTATAATGACGGTCATAATGACTTCTTGCTCAACTGCAATATAGGCTGCAAAAACCATACTGTAAATCTTGCTCTTAAACCATCAAGATTTCCACCATCGGTCTTGCATGAACATTCTATAAGCAAATGGTGGCTTTCATCCAAAATAGAAGCGTGGAAATTTACTAAAAACAAACTTGAAAAACTTGTCAATTCAATGAAGATTGACTTTTGTTTGCCGGCTTAAATCTGAACATAATTATTCAGAATAAAAGCGCCAGAAAAATGAACCTTTTGTGGAAGATGCTTATATATTTAAATGTTGAGACTTCATTGTTATTTGCCCCCCCCCTATCAAAATTTCTGGCTACGTGCCTAGCCTTTGCTCAGCTAGATTAATTGTGAATATCACACACCAACATGGCAATGACAAAACTTTGCAAACCATTATTATTATGCATGTTTTTTAGTGAGACTTCTGGTAATTACATAAGGGCCGCATGAAACCAGGTGCAGCTCGCAAGCCATGGGTTGGCTACCCCTTTTATAAAAAATGTGATTACTTTTCATCAAAGGCAAAGATACTCTGAAACAGTCTTCTTGGACTGTGATAAAATAATATTTAAAAAAATCTCATCCGTGCATTTGTCACAAATTTCCCTAGCATTATACATAATAACAACAGACCAACAGTGAAAGTTGCCAGTATTGTCAATAAAAGCAAGTTGACTAAGCCTAGTCCCTAAGGGAACTGATGGTTTGTGCATACTTTGTATGAATTAAATTGTGCCAATAATTAATAGATACAAACACCACCTCTAAATTGTTTCTCATATGGAATCATAGGTATGGAGGGGCAAATTTATGAAAGGCCTTGGCTACAGAACTGCCCATGTATCTTTAAATTTGAAACCTTATTTGAACATCTCCTGTAATGACAGTAATGCATGACAAAAATGCAGTAGGCTTGGTAAAAACATAGTAGCAAACGTAAAAGGTGACCCTAAAATCTAACCCTAATGCTAACCCCAAAACCAAAAGTTTTGAAAAAAGTAAAGAAAAAGTCCCACAAATTCAAACGTGCAAGTTTAGAGATAGCTTAGGTTATGGCTACAGTCAGGGTTAGGCTTACCTTTTGCATTTACTATGTTTCTACCGAGGCTACTGCATTCTCATCATGTGTTACTACTGTCACCTACTTACAGAAGGTGGTCGAATAAGGTGTCAAATTTAAAGATCCACAGGCGGTTCTGTAGCCACTGCCATTTTTTTACTGAAGTACTACTAGGCCTACTGTACTTAAACACTACTGTATATTTTTACTAATTTTTTTTTTACTGTCCATCTCCATGTAAAGAAACATAGTAAAAAGTTAACTTCTAGCCATTTTCTGAGTAAAGAGACAAATATCACATACAGTAAACTTTAACTAATGTCTGAATTATCGACCTTAGCACCTAAACCAGAGGTGGTTTCTTTGTACCTTCAGCATACAGTACACCTAGGCTGCACTGTCGCAGTTTCAAAGTTCAATGGCGCAATGCTATTCATTTTGCTATGAGCAAAATAATGGCTACCTATCCATGCTGATCAGGTGTAACAGAAGCAAGCCAATACATGAGTGAACAACCCGCTTGACACGACTTGCCACGGAATGTTCAAGAAATTAATACTTCCACCACACAAGTGACACGACACATGTAATATTAATATTCAATTTCTTCGAGTGATTAGTTAGCCTCTACAAAGACAGTTGAATTAATCAGCAATTTTTTTGAAAGGATATTCATTTCACGTAAATCTAGGCATCCTCAGTCCTGAAATATTATTGAAATAAAATCACATGCATATGAAATATTCCGTATCATACATGCACTGTACACTAACTTCAGTCTCGAGTCATCCTGGTCCAAAGGCTGCCCGTTACGGTCTTGTTGGCATGGTGATTACCGCCATTTTATGACGTCACATTACCAAATTTTATAAAAAAATAAGTTTCCATGTGAAAAAACGATCCTTCATAGATTTTGAAACTCTCATCGAACATTAAAAATAGATATTTGTGTGATGTATGCTTTCAACATTTTTCCTACAAAATAACATGGATTTTTTTATCATTCTCGCGGATGAATATCTGTAGTCTCGTCGGGCAACAGTTGCCTCGAAACAGAAACGCCATAGTCACGGTATCCTTGGAGACTGTATCAAGGTAACGTGGTTTTTCTATTTTTTGTATTACTATTAATGATTTGAATTTGTTGTTACAGATAGTATGTATTGAGTGCAATTGTCAATGTCACTTTCACATTCGTGTTTGAACTTTATGTTTGTTACGATCGCTCTATTCGTTTTTTCTGCAAACTTTCATATTAGCCTAAAGGCTGCAGAAACGAATGAACAACATGGCGGAAAGAATCGAAAGCAGTAAAGCCTTCACACCTGTATCACCGCTTGTGATCTTGAATGAATAAACAAGCCTGCATATTCTCATGTTGACTGCATAAATCGCATTTCACTTGACTGATTCAGGCTATAAAATAAACCCTGAACTCGTTGCCACTGGTATGCATCAGGCGTGCTTTCTCAAGTCTCAGCTACTGAACTAGCTAAGTAGCTTATGCACTGAACATGCCTCGCATTGTCTCTGCTGGTCAACTCTTATTTGTTTTAGCTTGACAGCAACTGCAGGGTTGGTGAATGTTTGTATCAAACCAAAGTTGATGCTACCACTATTTACATAGTATTTTTGCTGAACTTTTGGTTTATTCCATACCCTTTAGCTTTAGCTCATAATGTTATGAAAAACTCAATTCCAAACCATTTGACCTTAGTTTATTTTTATTGTCTTAAAATTTATATTCTGACAACATTGATATTGCTATGTAAAAAAACACTATTACTATGTAAAAATATGTGCAGTTTATAAAAGTTGATGTGAATTAATAATAATGTAAGTCATGTCGATTAACCATTTGGTAATGGATAACCATACCCTAATAAATGTGGTACTGGTAGTCATAATAGCTCACTGTCTACCAAAAATAATTTTTTCACAGCCAAGAATCAGACACTGTAATCTTATCAGAGTATAAATATAAATCGTAGTAGGTTGATATCATCAGCTCTTATTCAAATAGAATGTAGTTATAATAGTCTATGGAGTCAACCTAAGCATAAGTTACTAAAACAAAACCTCTGGAGCTGATTTATCAAGACAAATAAAAAACCTAAATCTTTTAGTCCTGGTGGCATAAGACCTGTAATTAAAAGCTATAGGTTTTCTGCAAGCTATGATTCGGACTTGGACATTTCCATGTTAGATGTTCTAATAATTAACTAAGGTGATGCAGTCAAATCTATCAGCAAATTTTTTGAAAGGAAATTGATTTCATGTACCTTTACGCAATTGATTTCATGTACCTTTACTTCATCCTCAATCCTGAAGTCTGTAAGCAGTTGTTTATGGATGAAATGCTGAAAGCTAAAGCAACGCTGAGAAAGCAAGCAGGCTCAAGACTGAAATGAATAAATCAAAACACAAACTGTGGAACTAGAAACTGGAAAATACATTGTCCTCAAATAATTGCTTTCACTAAATTGAAAAACTGTATGATGGTATAAGACCTAGGGCACAAGTACTTTTGGAAAACTGAAAGACATTGATTGTGGTATCTTCCTTTATGAGGGTCTGAAGCAGGGGTTGGGAACCTTTTTGGCTAAGGGAGCCATGAAACCTACATATTTTAATTGTATTTCCGTGAGAGCCATATAATACTTTTCAACAATAAATGCAACTAACTCACTAACTAACATGTGCATTTTTAAGTGAAATCAACAATTTTAAACAATGGTAAATCTCTGAATTTTCTCTTAATAACATGCTTCTTACTGTTAATGCAACTTCTGGTGCTGCATGCTGTTGCTGATGGCTTTGTAGGAAAATTACAGAAAAAGTTTCATCTGCAACAATCGTGTTAAGAAAATATCAAGCGAGCCAGATGCAGTCATCAAAAGAGTCACATTTGGCTCGCGAGCCATAGGTTCCCGACCCCAGGTCTGAAGTCAGTGTTTCCCAACCTTTTCAGGGTTGAGGCACCCTATGGATGAGAAATATAATTTGGGCACCCAGTGATGAACCCATAGCAATTTGCTGTAAGGTTTGATGACATTTTGAAAGTGTATTAATAATGATATGTTAAAAAACAGTTTTATTCACGGCACCCCTGAGTATTGTAAGTGGCACCCTAGATTGCCACGGCACCCTGGTTGGGAATCACTGGTCTAAAGCAGATGTCCAGCCTGTAGGCTGCATGTGGCCCAGTCAAAGGTTTTGTGTAGCCCAGTTTAGGTTTTCTGATGTAGTATAAATAGCCTACATACTGACAACCTATCCCTACTTTGGAAATTTTAAATTTGATATTTCTGATGCAGGTGGACCTTAGTGCCACTTTGTTACTTCTGTACTGCATGCTGGGAGATTTCCACTGACACTTTGATGCAAAACTTTTTACTAGTTTTCTGATTTCTACCCTTGTTCCACTGGCACTAAACTTGCCTGTGAAATCACACATGTGGAGTGGTTAAAGCCAAAGGTGCCAAACAGGCATTGCCATTGCAGTTAGGATTCCGACGCTTTCTGTACATTAGTTTCAACTAAATTTAGTTTGCCAAGATCAAAGTAAGTCATTCAATATGTGGCCCTCATTAGTATGTCATTCAATGTGGGGCCCTGGTTAAGATTGTGACATTTTTGGCTGAGCAAGCAATTTCAGTTGGACATAGCTGGTCTAAAGTATAACAGTTGCTTTGTTTTATACATCCTGTTGGCATCTCACACTAGCTCATAGGTGTGGATGTAAGAATTACCAAAAAAACAGAAGTCAAACAGTTTACAAAGGTCTTCCCCAGAAAAATTTAATTTATATGTAAAAATTGTTTTCATGTTTTCTCAGTGCATGACTGCAATGACAACAAGAATTAAAATTCTTAAACATTTATAGTTACAGCATTCCAGATCAAGGTGCGCATATGTGTCTGTCGTGCGCATCGCTTATTTGCGTTCCTTGTTTAGCATGTACAAATAGTGCTGTGCACCTGGCCCGCAAAGATATTTCATCAGGCTACAAAGATATTTTGTCAATAATGAAAAAATAATAATTTACAAAAAGTTTATGATTAGGTAGAATGCAACATATTCCTGAAAAAATCACATGTAAGATGTCCGGCCCTCAAACTGTTGTATAATAGCTTATGTGGCCCCCAGACAAAAATGTTTGGAGACCCCCGACCTAAATCAAAATTTGTTGCACATGGATCTAGACCAGTGGTTCTCAACCTTTTTGCTGAAAAGAGCCAAATCCAGACTTACAACTTTGTTAGAGATCCACACTAAATAAATTTTAAGGCAAGTCAATTGACATGTTTTATAGTGGAACCAAGTTTGTTGCACAGAATATTAGAAATTTTATTGAAAGAGTGCTGAGGGCCACACAAAGGTGCTTGGGAGCAACATGCAACTCTATGAACACTGGTTGAGAACCACTGATCTAGACCAAACATAATCTTTTGTACCAAAATTTGAAATTTACTTGTTCAATTTTTTACTGTTGTTTTGTATAAGTAAGCATATTGGGCTGTACAGTTTTATGGAAAAATGTCACAAATCTTTTGCTGTCCTTCAAGAGTCAGCTTGATTTTTCACTGAGTATGTGGTGTTGACTTTGATTGGTTCGAAAATCCTGCCATGCTAAGAATTATGTTTATTTAAGATTTATGGTCCATGTTGCATGGTTTAATGCAGTGGTCTCCAAACTTTTTTTGTCTGAGGGCCACACAAGCTATTATACAGCAGTTCAAGGATGGAAAATCTTATGTAATGTAATAGTTTCGGGATATGTTACATTCTACCAAATCAGGAAATGTTTTGTGAATGCATTTTTTTCTTTATTGACTGAATGTCTTTGCTGCCAGGTGAAATGGCTTTGTGGGCCTGATTTGGTCCATGGGCCATAGTTTGGAGACCCCTGGTTTAATGGTGGTATACAAGAAATAAAAAATGTACATGCTGAGCAGCACAAGAGTGTATACATATAAGCTGTACTACTGCCAAAGAGAATAAATAATACTAAAAACTCATGGATTACATCGTTTCTTTTTCATGATTTTGTAGGGCTTGCAATCAGGAGTGGCATACAGTCAAATGTGGCTTGCAGTTTTTACTGACGCTTTATTTAAGCTCTGTCTGCCCTTTATTAAATAAACTCCCTCTTGCCTTCTCTCTGCATGTGTGGCACAATAGGTCAACAAGTTTAAATGAATTACTAGGTCACTGGGCCTGTATGTGTGCATGGCCAACATAAACCTGTGCTGTTTCATGTTGTGTGCTGTTTGAGATATTGCTGTAGGAAATTTATCATAAAAGCTAAGTAGGCTACCATATGTTCAAGTACAGCTTACAACCAAGGGTGGTTTACAAGTGGTTAAATACAATATCAGCTGGCACCCAAGCACATGTGCTTGTTGTAAAGAGTGAAGCATCTGCAACATGGATAAAATGGCAAATAATGCACCTGGCTTATTTGGATCTTTAGAAGCTGAGGAGCTAGTTAGCAATTATAATCTCTGTAAATGAGAAGTCCACCAATTCTGAAACGCAGCAGAATAGGCAGCATTTGTTTTTTGAATGTAATACAAAATTGTCTAAGTTTTAATTGGAAAAATTGAGGTAAGCAATATGAATTGATGCTGATTGTGTGAACTAATTTTTCATATACAGATCAAACAATTCATCAGTTGAAAAAGAAATTAATGCAGAATTTTGTTCAACTGTTAATACCAGTTTTTTAACAAATTAAATGCAAATAGCTATTATGGCTAGGTGTTTCCAACATGCCAGGCACTCAGTTTCAAGGCATAATTGTGTTATTGAAGATAAGGTAGTAACTTAATTGCATTTGCAGTGGATATGTTTAAAACTATGAATGTGAGATGTTCAACAAGTTTCCAAGAAGCTGATAATTACACCTTTTCAATGCTTGTGCTTCAGTTATCTGTTAGAGTATTAGAGCATTGGAGTTATTCCTTCCATGAAATGGCTGCATGACAGTATTTAAAGTTTGTAATAAACACATAGAAAATGTCATAGTTTGCTGCAATTGTTGTAACTTCATAAATAGACCCCTTCAATAATGTTGTGTGTAGTGCTTTTAACAGCAATGGATGGATTGGTGCAAATTTTACCACAGTTATTTTTCAAACATTTAAAAAAAAAACAATTCGTCAAATTTACCGCTGCTGTTAAAGTTACAATCAATGTAAACAGAATAAGTGCATTTGGAAAATATGGGCTTGCAAGTGGTTCCCAACCTGGGGTACATGTACCTCTAGGGGTATATTTGCCTATCTGAAGGGGTACAGGGTCAGATATATGTTGGGAACCCATGGGCTTGCAGTTTCTTATTTGTTTGGAAAGCTGATTATGCACTTATTTTCCATCACAAAAGCTTTATCATTGTTTTTGTCAACAGTTTTCCTTTCAAAAGTTCTGGACTTATTTTAAATCAAACAGTATTGTTTGTTTATCAGCTGATACAATATATGGAATTGTTAGCTAACTATGATATTCCCACAAAAGTACAATTGTAAATATGTATTTTTGCGAATGCTGTCATTGTTAAGCAATTTATGCAATAAAGGTGACAAAGAACTGTTGCTAAAATTCCAGTTCAATTGATTTTGTGCGGCAAATAGTACAAACGGTAGTATTCTGATAAAACTTTTGAAAAATACACAAATGTTCATAACATTACTTGCACCAGTTTTTCAGTGCTGTTTTAATGATGTCACATTTTGAAGTCAAAAGTCGCAAAAAAGTTTTTGCAGCTAGTGTAGAGTGTGTGGAAGAATGTTAAACAACAAAATGTTTATGAATTATTCTTGAGTTACTACAACACTTTCCATTGAAGTCTGTTGAACAGAAAAAATGTTTATGAAGATATTTTTGAGTTACAACAATTTCCATTTAAGTCTGTAGTAATGCGGTGAAGAAAAGCAGACTTGGGTTTTGTTTTCTTCATTGATAAGTTGTGCATTCTTTGAAGGAAATCAATCTTCGTGTGTTCAGCACAAGCTTACTACTAGCCTCTGTTTGATAGGCACAAGTCCACAGTCAATTTGGGCCTATCATGTACTGTCATGTTTTTTATCAAAATGTCTTAAAAATTTTCTACGAAAATTAACCTTGAACCACAACAGTAACTTATTATGTTGTCATCAAACCCCTTTTACATGGTGTTATTTGTTGTGACATAATCCATGTTGTTGACGTGTGTTCACAATAAATTTGATAATACCTCAAGGAACAATATTGCTGTACTTTCCATAAAGTTTCATTGCACTTCTCTTCAAACACCACATTCGGATTTCATCCAGCTGATCCCTTCTCAAAAAGAGCCGAATAATTTAAAGTCAGGTTCTTAGGGAACGAAGAAGTAAAACCAAGACGTATGCGAAAAAGAAGGTTTACTAACATTATTATGCTCAGGAAAATATTTTTGAGAATAGCTGAGATCAAGCCAGTTCTTTCAAAGCCTCACGTAATTTCGGTCTTATTTGTAGCTTGAAGAGTGAAACTTTGTTTTTTAATGTGAAACACCTAATTTTTAAAGTAAACACCCCAACACCACTAAAGTAAACACGGCAACACTACTAAAATTCTATCATTTGGTGACATTACAAATGTATAAAATGTTCTGTAACCCAGCGGTTCTTTGTAACTCGGAGTCTATGACCTACGTATGTTCTGCACTGCTTTGAAAAAATACATAACACTTGGTATAATGTTTAACAAGGTAATTAAATTTAAAAGCTTGTGCCACTTTTATCTCAACCTTGAAACACATGTGATTTTAGCAAAAAAACACAAAGTTCATTTAGGGTTAAGCTTTGTACCTTTGTCTTCTAAGCTTTTCGCTGTTACTTTGCCCCTTTTTTGCTGATGTTTCTTTGCTTAAGTTGTTTAACTCCATGGCATGTGATTCAGCGTGCAAAGTGTTCTATTCGAACAAATTCGTGTGTCCTGTAATGGCGTACTACGGACCTTCTGAAAAAGTCTGTCGGGAAATCGGTATTGATTTTGCGGACCACAAATTGCCCATCACTGAGCAGATTAAAGCTTTCGCGCTGATAAAGTTACCAGCCACTTAACGACTTGTTTGACATTGACGACGACGTAGGCATCAAGATACAGTATGTTCAAAAGAAAATCGATCTTAGCGGCCAAAACCACCGCACGCAATGTCATCTTACCAATTTTGACTAACATGTGTAACAGTTTAATACACTGCTGCCACGGTTCTATACGACCCCGCTCAGATTATAACCTGATTCCAATGCTGTTTTTCACAGATCGATAAGAAAGATAAGAAAACACCGGAACAACATTGAGGCACTCCCTCTGGCCGTTTCAGAGCAATGGCGACATCCCTAATAGCAGCCAGCATATAAAAAATTGCTTGCAAAAATAAGATATTCGATTGAAAAATAACTTTGCTAGCGTTTAGTAATTGGAATTTCGTGAGATTTTACCCGAATGCGGGGATTCATCGAGGCAGATCGTGTTTTAATATTTTATGTTTTGGGTGGATGTCCCATTCTTGAGAATTTAAGCAACACCAGGGTATTTGAAACGATTTAAATAAAATTTGTTTTTCTGAAATTTTTGTTTAATGGCAGATATAATTTCGTAGACATAAAGATATGCTACAGATATTGTTGACAATAACAAATTTGCAGTACTAAATAGTAACAGTGATGTTGATTTTTCGTCAATTTTGACAATTTCAAATATGCCCGAAAGGGCAGTCGATATACTGTAATCATAGACAGCAACCCCATAAAAAGGGCAATCACTATTTAAAAGATATCTTGTGCAGATTTTTAACGATCAGTAACAGACCTGTAAGGCGTCTCTTTCACCGATAGCAAAGAATGTATCAGAGCCGAGCCGAGAAGGGAATCTAATAGTAGTTGAGAGCTGAGTGAACAAACCCATTTTCCAAGTTAAAAAAAAAACTATTCGACAAGAACGCGTTTGAAAGATATGTCCAAGAGATGCTGTCGGGCGAGGTCCACTCTGTACAGATCGACGCCATCCCAAATCAGTTCATCTACGGCATCTGATGTGTTCGTAGCAGAGCTTGTCGCTCTAAAATCTCTTCATCGGCCTGCCCGATGACACTCGTTTTCTTAATGAATAAAATGACATAGTATGTCCATAAATTGTGTGTAGGACCTCCGAGAAAAATTTTTCCGGGGGGAACGAAGACTGATACCGCCCCATCCCTAGCTTCTCGGGCCCTCGACGAAACTTGTATAGCTTGTTTGTACAGTAATCAGAATTAGCTGTCATGCTAAGATCTGCAGATAGATTTACTAGCTTACGCCAGTAATTTTGGGCTTTGTCACAGAAAGACTGAGAGTGCTTGCTTTCATCTTTCTGGACCCCAGTACCTACCGGGCCCAGGTGCGATCTACCTCTTGCACCCTCTCTCTCTTAGGCCCTGGTTGGGAGTACCTGAAGAAGGCCTGGAAAAGGGGGATGGACAGCACACTGTTTCGTGTAGCGTTCGTAATGCTTACGAAAATTCTAAGGGTTGATAGTTCGATGAACTGCTGGCTGTGGATCTGTGGTTTCAAATCTTTTTTTTTTGCTCATTGAGGTTCCAAGCGCTTCCAATCTCGGTTTGTGGTTCCCCTGATAGATATCTTACTTTGGCATTATACAAAGTGTATTTGAAGAAGTTAAAAGCTGTTCTTAGATCGAAAGCTTGGATTTTCTACCTTTTGTTGTGTGTAACTGCCTTAACTTTTTAAAGTAATTCTTGATAATTATATCACACACACACGTTTCAGTGGTGATGCATCAGCAGTCATGTTTTATCACCGATTCTTTTGATTGATACCATTCAACACGTTAGTTGGTAACGCACACTGTTATGGCTAGTGCAAAATAGCTGCGTGGTCAGCACAACGTTTACCGCTGTTACTGACTAGTCAGGTCATTAGCAAGAGCTGCATACCCAGAGCAGCAGCGCACGCTGCATCTCAGCTGGTGACGAGGAGACGCTGTCAGAATTATAGCGCTTTCAGAACCTTTTTTTGTTGGTAGAGTAAGTCCGTCTACATTTGTTTTGTAGCGAATTGTCGTTTGATTGCGTTTAGTGAGCTTGGAAATTTGCAAGTTGGAAGGGTTATGCTTAACGTTCGCAAAAAATCTTGGTATTGATGTGAATACCTAAATATTTGTTGTATTTTTCAATTTCGTGTAGTGCAACTTAAAATTCATTTTTGTATCGGATATGTCTGTAGTAATTTGACCTTGGCTTATAGGCGATGTAATAATTTTGAGCTTAAAAGTGCCTTGTTTAATATAGCAGCAAGAAAAACAATGGTGAGACCTGCTTTTTTGTGATTGACGCTGTTAAACCAGTTACAGTGTTGTGCTGCATGACTTTAAGGTGTTTTTTATGTGATATTGATGAACGAACCTATAGCTTCTGTTGGTTTCGGCCAACTGCTACCAATGCGTCCAGCGGCTGCATATTTTTTACTTGTTATGAATTTTGAAGCGGTTTCGTGCAGTGGTGACTGTGGACAATGCTTGTACGTTAATTTCTGTTTTTATGTAATTGCACTTTCATCCCGGCTTGCTAGACACGGGATCGTTTTCCACACCCGTGCGCGGAATCCGGAACAAGTGTAGAAAAAGAACTTTTACAAATCTTTTTGTAACAGTACACCGTACTGCTTTAATCAAGTTCACTTTTGCAAAAAGCATAATTGGGCATTGACTTTTTGGAACGTTACTGAGCAAACGTTGAGTAACTTTTGTGCATCATCAATTTTAATTACGTTACGAGCTATACATGCCTTTCGCACAGAAAGTTTCGTCTTCATTACCAACAAGAGTGGTAGCAACGGACATATTTAGATACTTCGGATAATTGTAGAGCATTAATTAGAATCGCAGTAATTGATGTCAATTTCCTCGTGAAGTTCGTTTCGAATTTCAATTATCGAAGAGACATCCGCCCCTTCGATGCTTTTCATTTCATTTTTTCATAGAGCAATTAGGCACTATGTGTTTTGGAGTGACAGCTGGTAATGGTTTCTTCTGTTGCTGGTGATATTTCCGCGCGTCGTATTTTAGTTCAGTCGGATGGTTTCGCCGCCACATCTTAATTCGATTATCGTTCGCCCCATCATAACCTCAGCACAAAAGCTGGGGTTGTCGTTTCAGCTGCGCCTGAAACATGCGCTTCCCGTTAGCACATTGCCTTGTTTAATTGGCTCCTTATTCGTAGTTATACCCGGTCAACAATATGTTACGGTTGTTCAATTTCATTTAGATAACCTTGTCAATCACGTTTCAGTAGTGATCACCCCTAGTGTGGTATAGAAATGAGTTATGTCACATATCCCGGGCTCTTCCTGTTGCTTTGACGTGTGTTTGTTTCTCGTTATGGCTATCAGCGTAATGACAACCGTGTTTTTTCCTTTTAGGCATCTCTGCATTACTTTACGTTTGTGGGGTCGACACGCAATGCAGCAAAACGTATCCACGGCGCAAACTCCTCAAGTGGTGACCGCTGCTCACAGTCAAATTCCTCCAGTCGCTCATTACGTCAGCGTTGTTGCAGCTAAAGCAGGTTAGTGTTTGCAGTGTGCGAATGAACTACGGGGGATCAGATCTGCAAATTCGTTTTGGGTGTTTGCACGCTTCGCCGCAATCGCCTGTAACATTTGTCAGCCGAAAAGAAATGCTAAAAAACGACGTGAACTTGATAAGCTTTGTAAGCTTTTTTCAGTTTACGTTGAGGCTCCGCATCTCTTGAAGCATTTTCGCCTACCACAGTCAGTGTGTGTGGTTAAACTCTTCTTTACCGCACGATGAGAAATTGACACAGTTTTGTCCAAATTGTCGCTGTGCTGAAACGAAAATGTATACCGTAGCGTAAAATTATGTCCACAACCAGAGCTACAGTGATCTGTTTACAACAACTACACCAAATAAAATGTTCGAATAACAAATCCGAATATGACTTACTTGGCGATGCTTGTGATATTCCTTTTTTATATTTTGTGCGTTTTATGCTGAAGTGGATAAAACCAACTGCTTTACTCGCGTTGCCGATAAAGGTGATAGTCGCCTTTGACAAATTATATCCAAAAAAACGAAAGCTGCAGGTAACAATTCCTGTGCTGGTATTGGATCTTGTCGATTCCGAAGTGACCTTTATTAACTTTATGTGATGACTTATTGCACCTTCTGTTCACTGTGTTTCGCGGGATTGACCCAATGGTTCCATCTTAAAAGCGATGATGGCCGAGTTGTTTGTTCCAGACGCGGTCCAACAATGACCAAATGTCTTTCGTTTCCTTCCGGGATGCTTTGATTACAACATATTCAGATTACTTTCGCAAAACTTGCCTTATGCTCCGGGAAGTTCCGTCTCCTTTTGATGCGGCAACATGCAAGGCAATTGAAATCGGCGCCGAACTGCGGGATCACCGCTGTGACCGAAGCCGTACGTTCACTCTTTGAAAAGTTACGTGGAAAGGAAAGGTGGAAAGTGTGGAAAGGTGGGGTTCACCAATTTAAACCATTTTCTTGTATGGCTTTGGTCACGGCAACGAGCCTGGGGTTCAGTACCGATTCCAATTGACTTGCATGTTGCCGCATCAAAAGGAGCCGGAAACACCTCGAAGCCGATACAAAGCAGATTGTTTGTTTACGAAAACAATTAACGACTACAAACGATTGTTATGACACGTGCGCGACCACCGGCTCTGCCCTGCGATCGAATTCCGCACAAGAGTTTTCTCCACAGTTTTTCAACATCTGCCAGCAAGGTCGGCGAACTTGACTTTAACTTTGGAAGCAGTTGCGCTTGAGCTGAAGCTGATTGGCTGAAACCTGATCCTCGTTTCTTGCAGGACCTCTAGCACTGTAATTGTCTTATCTCGCTTGTAGCAAAGTAGCTGGTTGTCATCAGTGACGCAGGTACTGTTCGACACAAATAATGCCGCAATTATGCAGTAAACGGCGTTCACAATTGTTAGAAATATCACGAGTACACAGACCGTATGCTTTTCGATGGCTCCCTCACCACTTCATTTCAAAAATTGCGATATCCAAGAGCAGACGCGTAATTCTCATACAGTAGCTTGCATGCACTTTGAAGTAAAACAGGTGTAAACCACCTACCGCTGCAAGCCAAACTTGGAATACAGTTGTTTGAGTAACCAGTTTAGATGAGTATTGAGGAGTAGTGAGGAACTACAAAAAGGCAACTGGTTTGAAGTTGCTATCTTCGTACCGGTACGAGACGGTGACTAAGTTTGTTGCGATGTTGCATTGCGACTTATTTGCATGTTTATAGGCAGAACACAAGCCACATTTCGGCTTCATATGTTTAGATGACAACTCCTGTTGACTTGACAAAAGTCTCCGTTATTTGAATTTCAAGTTTGTCAGCGCGTGATACTTTGCTTCTTTTACTGAACATCTAGATAGGTTGCTAGAACGCTAGAAACGTCTTTCTTTACGCACAAACGTGTTGAGTTAATATGTGATGCACAGCAAGCTCTAATGACACAAGTGCTATGAATCAGATCAAGTTTTGGGAGAATATTGTGGATTCATCTTCTCAATTCCGTATAGTAAACCATTCAATGGTTAAAGACAGTTTTTTTTTAAGGAAAATGTTAGGTACCCGGTATGGATTTGTAAGGACCCGATTTCTCTGATTCTGGGGACCCGATTTTCTCTGATTTTAGGGACCCGATCATAATTTTCTCTGGTTCTAGGGACCCGATTTGAAATTCTAGATACCCGAATCGGGTCCCTAAAATGCCTTAAAAAAAACCTGGTTAAAGATAAACATTCCCATTTGTTTCAGAAAATAGAGTGAAAGTTTTACTCAATCCTTTCACTCACAATGAGCGCCTCGCTTGGACATTAGGGAACTTCTCTTAAAATTGCACGAACTGCTCAACACAACATTATAATTACAGAAAACTGGATCTAAAAACCATAAAAGTTGTTTCAAAATGCGGACTAAAATTTTGTGTAGTCGAAATGGCAGGATCGAGATATTAACACATTAACACACATGGGAACTGGAGGTCGGTTTTGACATTATGGTATATGCCAGACCCGGCCAACCAGAGGCTTGCGAGCCGCATGCGGCTCTTTGCCCGGTTTCATGCGCTCTTACGTAAACACCGTATTTATTCGTGTATAAGTCGCAAAATTTTCTACCAATTGTTAAACCTTGAAAGTCAGGGTGCAACTTCACACGAGTTGCGACTTTCACACGCATTGCGTGGAAGCGTGCTTGGTGGCTTGTTCAAGCACATACACTCAAAGTATGTGTGTGAGTGAGGAAGAGATAGGGTGATGTGCATGTATGCCCATGTGTATGATGTGGCTCTTAGTGGTAGCACAGTAAGAAATGCAGCTCTTGGTCTCTGATTGGTTGGCCAACCCTGGTATATACAGTAGTTGGGAAAAAGCAGTCTTCCACCTTTTTCGAAAAGGAAACGACGTTGTTTTCTTTTCTTGATGTGCAAGGGCGTACGCAAGGGGAGTTGGAGTTGAACCCCCCCTTGAGCTTGATATTTTACAAAAACTTTATTACCTGCGCAAAGGAGATTAATTGTTTTCGCATACTTTTTGCTTGTTAATTTGTCGACTTAATGCAAATACGGAATAAATTTGCATGCAAATTTCAAATAACATTGTAAATGGGCCAAAACATAGTAATAATGTTTCGGTGGGTATCTGCGTTATCGTCTGCGTCCAGGAACCATCTCACCACTTTTTGCAGACCTTTCGTCCACTACCCATTAGGATTGTGTTCAGCGATAGTTCACTTTTTCAGAAACAGTTGCATTTACTGTATTTTGTCTGCTAAGGCTGATCTGCGCAAGCGCTGACCCCATCGGCTACATTGTCAATTGCTGTGCATGATAGATCTGTTGCATGAGCTCAAAAACAGCAGTTGTTGGAATGGAAGCATTCAGGCAGTTGATAATGTCTCAGCAGGGAAAAAGGAATGCTAAAAGTTTGCTGGACTTCTGTAAATAACAAAAAAATCGAATGTTATCTTGCGTACTTTATGCGCATTCTCAATTCTTGTGTAGTTTAGTAAGATTCGGTCTTGCAAACCGGGGTGTGTGCCAGCAACTCCAGCCGAACTTTTTCTATGCTCGACTGCTCGTGTTCGACAAGACATTAGCGCAGCCTCATTTTGCAGTTGTAAATTTCTCTGACGCCTCACTTGCAGTGCTAATAGCTTATAATCAATGCAATGACATATAAAGTAAGGGGAGTGGATGTTTAAAAATATGCATAGTATGTCAACCAACTTCGTCAAAACGTTGGTTTGGAAACATGACTATGATGTGAAATTGTGACGTCACAAAGAGCGCACACCAAATACAAATGACCACCAATCCCCCTCCCATGAAAGTTTTCTACGTACGCCACTGGTGATGTGGCCTTAAAGTATTGGCGCTTATGTCAATTTCTGTGCACTCTTAAAAGAAACTCGAAACTGTGTTGCGCCTGTCCAGGATACGCCTTTTCTACATCGACGGTGAAGAACTTAGTGCAGGTGTCTGTGAAAAAAAGGGCATTGGTGCTTTTCTACCATCACGTTTCAACACAGTAAGCAAGGAATAATACATCTGCTACATATCATAACTATTTCTATTTTTTCCCAGCAATTAGTGGTACCATACTGTTTGTGATAAAGAATGGTTCTTTAGTGAAAAAGACATGCAAAAGTTTTCTTGTATTTCCAATAAAAAATTATTTGCATCGCAAATAATTTCAACGCACTTTAGCCAGCGCTGACGAGGTGTATAGGTCACGCAATTTTAATCCAAAGCCATTTGCGCCACAAACTTGAAAAGAAGCGAAGAGAAAACACTGGCGTGAACAGTAAGAGCTATTATGAATTTTTTCAACCTAAATGAGCTGCTAAAACCACGCATTAATGAAATTGTTGTTTAATATACACAACGACCTCGAAAGGAATTGGTATTAGAAATGCAATCTGTCTGTTGTTGATCAAGTGACCTTCCTTCCAAAAACCCTTGCTTTCTCCGGAAATCGAGTAATTATCGTGAAATAGATTTCTTTGAGTACAAGTGCCAATGTTGTGAGCCATCGAAATTGTTTGTGATGGCCAGAGATGCTCGTCTGAAATCAGAGTGCTTTGATTAGCCATGGAGGATATTGAGCAGCGATTATGTAAGCCACGGTTATTTTCTGATCTGAATGTTTAGTTTCGCCCGATTAACTTTGCATAGCACACAAAACACTTTTTCTCGCTCGCGCATACATGTATAAGGGGTGCGCGCGTAGACCGACCCTGTGCAGACTTCAGTGGGCAAGATTCGGAGAGCAGCAGGTGATCTTAATTTCGAGCTAGCTTCGATGGTGCCGAGCGGCATGGACATCAAGTCGGAATACATCGGCAATTTCAACTTTCCTGGTTGCTACCAAAAGCACTGCGCCGTGTCGAGCGATCCGCACTGCATCTCGCCGGCAGCGTTTGACGACGTTTGGGACAACGACGGACACGATTATTACTCGGGCGGCGTCCAGAGCGAGACTTTCGTTAGCGACTCGTACCAGCACCACCATCACGTGCCGTCATCGTCGCACAGACATCGTTTTCAATCTCACGACAGCTTAGTGCGCGATGAGCAGGGTAGGTCAAGTTGCTATTACACTGACGCTGCTTCCAACTCGTCGCCGCCATTTTACGAACACACCGACAACCGCCAACAGCGCGCTTTTGACCAGGAGCAATGCTCAAGTGCCCCATCGTGCACTTGGCGGTGGGAAGGAGCTGCGAATCAGGCTTACTGCGGACAAGGTAGCTGCCGCTTGCAGCTATTTTTTGTTTTTATTTACTGATCTATTTTGCTTTCACAAGATGGGTGTTCAAAACAGCTCGGTAGAAGCGTAGTCAGAGTTGCTGATTCCGTGTGGGGGAATCAACAACAGATTTTGTCCCTTCGTTTGGATTTTTTAAATGAAACAGCCTGTTCAATTAACTTGTGCAGCTGCTTTGAAACATGCTAACGCATAAAAGTTTGCAAAGGCTTTTTGTTTGCAAACATATGTACGGTGTTCTGTCTTGTTTGTGGTTGGCCAGGTTGTCGTATGCACCGTCGTAAAGGTGCAGTGGATGCAGCCAATGCAATGAAACTCACTTTCCACTTTTATCTTTATTTCTCGCAGACGTGAAAGTCGGTGATGCCATGAAGCCTCTTCCGCACATTCAGCACCAAGTAAGTGTTGGATAAATCTAAAGTTTCGTTTGGATATCTGAATGGGCGTTTGGTGTTTCGGTTGTGTAGGTTTTTAATGCGCACATGTGAAGTGGGTAGTAGAAGTTCGATAAACTTCTTGATTGTGAATAAAAATGCGTATTCTTTTCGTCTTTTGCAGTTTTTCATAAACAGGCGGCACAAACTTTAAAAAAGCTTGCGTTACGACTTTTCCTTGTTGAAATGAATTACAGCGATTAGCAAATGCGTTGACGTCACGTTGCTCAAACGCAAGTTTCAGCAAAAGTATTTCCTCTCATATTGAACAATGCGCATATTGGCTCGTCGCAGTTATTCTTTCAATATTTGCTACTTCCGTAGAAAAACAACAGTTCCTTTCATCCTCGCCGCGGCAACATTGCCATGCATCGGCGTCGTTCTTCTCGCGACGCCTGGTTACTGCGTGATGGTGTTGCTGTTGCTTTGACATGTTTTTGCGGGGTGATGTGCAGACGTACGCTTGAGCTCATGGCATGCTGTTTTATTTATAGTTGGCACCGCTCAGGTCTGGGTCGAGCACCTAAAGTTGTGAAATATAGGTATTTAGCTGCAGTTCGCGAAAGCGCAACGGTCTCAGTGGTTCCTGGCTGTTTCCAACCGTCTTATTTTTGCACGTCTTTTGCTTCGACTTGATTGTCGCGTTTTTTCATTCTAGCGTGTTAGATAAAAACATTCGACGACGCAAAAGGTAATAGAAGGCAAAGTAAACGATAAAAAGTTTTGTGTGTTTGGCAAATTTGTGCTAACTGTGCAGACGATTTTTTAGAGGCTATGCAATGAAACTTATGATCTTCGTTAGAAAACAAAGAATTATATTGTTTCAAGTAGAGCAGTTTTTACTCCACAAATGTTCACGTTGTTGGTCTTTAAGGCTCGCTACAAAGATTGTGCTGGTAATCAGGGATCCCGTCCACTGTTTTCCGTTCGTCAGCGCAGACTATGACGACAGATTTTTACGAAAATCACGTGAGAGAAGCGGCACCTAAATTGCGTTTTACGTCCGATTTAAGTTGACTTATAAACATGGTTCCATGACAAAAGATGTAGTATTTAGTGTCTCCCGTTTTTGTAGACACCATGGAACTCTGAATCTGCAACAATCATTTGATGGTTAACATGGCAATAGAAGTTGCGTGACTAAATGTTTTAGTGTATTGGAGTTTACGGCAGCTTGATGTAAAATGTTAACAGCATGAACATAATTCAAAAAGAAGTTGCGTTGATCAATGTGTCACCTTTGAGGAAAACAGTGAAAAGTTAAAGTTCGTGTAATTGCTACAGCAGTATATTACAGATGAGTGTTAACTGATAACACTTCAAAGATCCTGGATTTTAGTGCACTTTTTGTTAATTTCGTGTCGATTTTGCCGTGATAGGAAAAGTTCAGGTTATGCCGAAATCAGGAAGAGCGGTATTGCCATGTGTCCGTATTACGCTACTCCACTGATTTGTACTGTTAAAATTAAAGCGCGGCAACTTAGCCTGAAGTTCAAGAAGATTGCCTGTACTGTAACGCGATCAGCATGTTTACAGTTGTTCATGTCACTCTTGCGGTGATTCCACCAATGGGATTACCGTCGCTAGGTGGAGTGAGAGGTGAAGTAGTTGCGTGGCAGTGCGTGGTGTCAGCCTGCCCTGGGCTCGTTTTTTCATTTCAGTGCTGATTTTCTTTTGCAAACTATTTCCTTACAAACGTGGCCGACGAGAAAAATCATGTCACCGAGAGGACATTCACACTATTAGTGGGAAACTTACACATGCTAGCTCGAAAAGTTTTTCTAGATGCAGGGAAACACGGTTGCGAGAAGAAAACTTACTTTTTCTGTGTTGTAAAGCTAAACATGTCATATTTTCTTCCACATACTGACAAGAGCATTGTGTACGTTGCAACGTAGGAAAAAAATTGGTGTTGCTGTATATTTTTGTGCGTCAGCCTCATATATGCATACGTAGCACCGCATCATTTCTATAAGAAACTGGTAATTAATTGCCATCCGGTAAATTTGTCTTTGATTTTTTATTTTGCGCAATGGCGTAAATTCAGAAATCATCACTTTAATTCTCAATTGCTCATTAACCACTAGCTTAGCGTACTCTAGTGCGCCAAAACGAATAAGGTGAACAGTAGGGACATAGCAAGAAATAGATTTTGTGCAAAATGCTTTCTGTGTCAAACGTTACGTCATTTCATTATAAATTTGGATGTTCTTCGCCAACAGAAAATGCCTGGCCGGCGCTCAGCCGGAAACACAACAGTACAAGTTACTTGAGTGAACGTCTCGGATTGTACAAACTAGCACCAGCTTAATGCGAAATTAATCCAAGTCAGAAATCTGATTTCCATCAACAGCGCGTCTGTCTGTTCAACAAATTGTTTGAAAACTGATCCTTTATTCAACGCTGTTTTTTTTTCGGTCATTTTTCGTTCATAGACCGAAATGTTTTTGAAATTACCGAAAAAAATTAAGTCATTTCGGTCAGAATGTTTGAAATTATAGGCTAAAAAACACTGTTATGGCGAGTTTGAATACAACTGTGACACAAATGACCGAAATGCTGCAGTGACCAAAACGTCTCGGCATAAAATGACGGAAATGTTTCAGCGATAAAAAAAACAGATTCAACAGCTACCGCTTTGCATTACAAACCAGCTTTCAAATAGTAACAACAATAACTTCCACCTGTACCGGATTGGAGTTGCCTTTGCTTATTTGTTTTGTCCGATGCAAACGTCCAAGTTTCGCTCAGGGCGGCTGCAAGTTTCCAATTGAAGAAGCAAACAACATCGATAGTGTCTTCCTTAGATAAGATAAATATATACTTTTTTTTCAACGCTAAGTGATCCCTGGCAAGTGCGTTTTGCCGCGTTTCTGCAACAAACCAACAACTTGATGAAAAGTGAGGTGCAACTCAGTTTAAAGAAAAACATTCCGGTGTGTGGCATACAGTTTGCCGATTATTTTCAGTCCGACAAGTACGTCTTGCCCCTATCAAATACAACATACCATTTTAAACAGTAATCCTGCGATAAAATGAGCAGAACGCGGTTCCTGTCTTTGGCAAATAAACGCTTTTACTTCTTAAAATGTTTTCCTTGTGCTTGTCTTCACTATCTCCTTTTGGATGTCGTGAAAATTCGGAAGGCCTGAATTGAAGGTCGTAATAATTTGAAAAGCTGCCCAAGCTGATTTGCTGCAGCAAAGGTTTACAACGTAATCTTAAACTTGTGGTTTCATGGAGCTCCTCCTTCCAAACCAAATGTTTAATCATTTCCTGGGTTTATTTATTGAACGACGAATAATACAAGTTTCAGGTCTTTGCAAAAAAAAATAAATACTGTGGTGCGACCTGAAATCTGTGCAACTGTAGCCAAGTTAAACAAATCTTTCGTAAAATTGCACCCGATCGTAGCTGCCATACTTTCCACAGTTGACGTTACTTTTTACCCGTGCTATACCTCTTTCTTTAACTCCGCTGTCAAACCTGTTTGCCCTACTTGGAGTAAAATTATCTGCACCGATGTGTATTTACATTGCGGCAAAAAAACACCCGGTTTTCCGGCGTTCGTGAAATGTTGAAAGGACTTTTTTTGCAAACTTAGACATGCTTGATCTGAATATCAATACTGCTCATCAAGGTTTTTGACGTATTGCTGCGTCGATTTTTACTGTTCCATCCTTGGCAACAGAGAATGTTGCGTGGTTGCTTGGCGACGGTGTACTTAATATCTACTTAATTTTGCGGTGTGTCTTCCAGTTGCCTAGAAACGCGATTGATTTATGATTCCATGCTCGGGTTTTCACTTGTCCGCATTTCGTTTGGTACCTTAACGTTTTAAGATAACAAAAAGACTTCGTGAGGTATATCTTGTCTGTGTGAGACTCGCACGTTCATCGCTGTGTGAATGCTGGCCACTGGTCACGCGAAAGGTATGTGGACAAGGTGCTAAAATAGTCGCTAAATTTCCAGGTAATTGTTATTGTTATGCTGCCGAAACTGAAAGAAACAGGATCTTGCCATCTATGGACTTACGCGACTTTTACAGTGTAGTGAAGTGGGCCACTGCCTTTTGTTTATGAGTTGATAATGATAGCTTTCAGTTATTTGAAAGCAAAACATTCTCACTGCTTTGATTGCAATGTGCTTTCAACAGTAAAATGGTTAAAACAACCGTTTCTTACAGCGTAGTGAGCGAAATTAGGGCGTTTTATGTTTTACTGTTCAACGCACGTTGCATAAAGGCACTGAAACATATTTGGCTTTTTGCTATGCGACATATATATGCCCAGGGAGCAAGCTGGCCCGTCGCTGAACAGTCTCTGAAAGCTAGTCACTAAACTTAGGGTAAGCTTAAAATTTCTCGTGACTTTCCAGCCTGAAATATAAAAAATATTAGATGAAGTGCTTTACTTTTGCAATGTCGTGGCTTGGCGTTCATTTACAGCCATGAGTTGGAGGCTGTGACTCCAAATTGCAGCCAACTAGTGCGAACTATGTTGACCAATGTATGTGACCTGATGTCTTTTTACATTTGCGTTTGCAGCTCTAACAACTAATTCCGGTCGAGTGATTCTCTTTTGCCAACACCGTTCGACATATGGCAATTTTAGTGGTAACTTACTCTCCGTTGTTTGCTCCGATATTGACACAGCGCTCTGTTCGAACTGGCAAATTTCAGTTGGCACCGTCGGTTGCCAGGCGACCTCCTGCTGCCATGTCAATTGATAAAGCGCTGCCTGGCAACGCGATCCCCTTTTATTGGCTTGCTGTGTAACGGCACTTCGCTCACGACTTTCCTTGTCTATTGTAATCGCAAACGGGGCTCGTTGAACAATGGAGAGTGACCGCTTTCGTTCCTGTTTCTCGTCTTGTCTAGCCGAGCTGTTTCTTTTGATTTCGGTGATGACCCTCACCGCTACAGGAGCTGCGCCCAAGCCACAGCCACCGTTACCAGTTGGCACTTCGTCTTGTTTCATTAGTCAAACGCTCTTGGGCCATGTGATACAGCCTTGGACGAAAGAAGTTAGGCCGCATTGCCTTTCGTGGGCTTCAAATTTATTCTTTTCGCAAGAAGCCTTGCGCGCGTGTTAGTTGTGTTTGTTTAGACAGTTTTCGTCGGATTAGCTAGGTTAGTGGGTGAAAGGTGTTGTTACAGCGTCGATCAGGATCGCCGACTGCTCTCTGCTACTGCTGAGGAAAGCCACGAACGGTGCAGACTAAACGTTTTTCTGAGGACTTCTTTCATAGACAGAAAGCAGTGCTTTGTAACTGGCATCTAAGGCAACGTTTATTTTGCTTTCAAAAGGGAAACTAGCTTTTACTTGAAGGCGCGTGTAATGTTGCTGGTACGAAGGATGGCCGTGGTTGCGTTAGTTGGAGACGACTGATCTCACCGCTCACCATCTATTCTTAATCAAACCGACCTGCATCGCAAAGGGGCTCTGCACTTGCGAAGTCGAGCCCAGTGCAGGCTCTGCTGACCCGATGCCGTGCAGAACATCGACGCCTGAGTCCACCGTCGCACACCAGGCGATGGATCTGAGCATAGGCAGCAAGCTGAAGCCGGATCTTCACTCATTACCGGTAACTTCTTCACAGAACCGTCATCCCGTCAACGCACAAACCGCTCGAGTGCTTACCGGTTCCAACCTCGTCAACTTGAACCTGAAGCGCGTAAGGGTCGGTCTGTGTGGGGCTTGCTCTTATTTTTGTTGGTTTATGTGGTTGGTCGCTGTGTTTAGTTGGTTTTGTGGATTGTGAAGGCGTTTCGTAGTCAGTAGCTTTGCATGCGCGATATTAATCGACGAGCACATCATGCTTGCTCATGCTGTTGCTGCTGGCGCACGCACGAGTGATGTATGACGATTGGAATTTACTAATATTGCAAGACGATTGGCACATTGATTTGCAATTAAAAAACGTTGCTTGCAGTGGTAGCAGGTTGGGGTACTGCACTATGAGAAGAGTGCGTCACCTTGCCGCTTCGTTTAGTTTGTTTGTTTTTTCAACGAGCATTTGACGTTGTCAAAGCTTATTCGTCGTGGCGGAAATGCGCAACGTGACAGTTTCAAGTTCCGGGTTTAGAATGGCCTGTTTCAGAACGCGGTAAGTTTTAACTTCGATGATTTGTGCCAAGGTTACTCCATCGTCAGCCAGGAAAGCTTTGATCAGGTGCGACAGAGAGATCAATCAGGCGAACGGTTACGGTGTGGCCAAGCCAGAGGAGCACTTTGAAAAGGAAGTGCAACAGGTTTAGTTGCAGTCTTGTTTAAAAAGGACATAAGTTGCTATATTAAATTGTCAAGTGCGCATTAAGTTGAAGTTGTATGCAGGCTGTGAATTGTGTTGCCACTGCGAGATCAGACCTTTCACGGTTTGCCCCGATTGCTTCAGTCGTTGATAAAGCGGAACCGCAGCTTGAGTTTGCACAGCGTCGCGCGCACTCTTTCGTGCGACTGTACTTTAACAGCAAGGAAAGTAGATAGAAGTGCGGGACGCCTCAACGACGAAAATCGAAAGCTTCCTTAAGGACCTTGTGCAATGTAATTTCAAAAGTTCAAAACAACATTATGGCCCTGTGCTGTGGACTGACGACCTTGTTAGTGTGGATGTTCAATGCAGAAATCCTGTTCTGGGCTAAATTTACAGCAATAAGAAATTGTAGTTGAAACATTTAATGTAGATTGTTTAACTGTGAATATGTAGAAATAGGAAGTCTGGCCCTGGGTTGTTGCTATTTAAACACAGCCAGGCTTAAATGCTAGCAAAACTGCGAAGAGCGTAGTTAAACATTCACAAATTTGATCGTGTGTAACTTAAAGACTCCAAATGGCGAAACAACGGCTTCCAGGAAAAAAAAAACACTGGCAGTTCAGCCTCTGCAAGATTTGTAGTACTTATACGTTGTGTATTGTAGTTTTTCAGAAATTGAAAAAATGCCAAAGCATGACATAGCTTCCGTGAAAATCCAAAGTGATTCGTTGTCAATTGCGCTTTGTGCGATCTTGTGGTAAACAATGAGTCGCTTTTGCAGAAACTAAGTGCACGTGGCGTCCTTTGTAATCGTTTCTTTGTCAAACTTCGACGTGATAAAGAAAAACGAGTACTCTCTAACAGTAGTGCAAGTTTTAAATATTTCTTAACCTTTTTTTCATTCGCACTGGTCACTCCCCTCAAGGAGTAGGAAAACCTCCCTGTTTTTTTCACACTAAAAACAAAATAAAGAAGTTCTTAACCGCGAACGGCAAAACTGTGAGGCTACCAGGTTGATCGACTATGAGCGATTGTTCGAAAAACCCATTCATAGACACACCAAAATACTTCAACAAACTTGCAAGATATTTATATTGCAACTGTGTTAACTTAAAGAAGAAATCGAACTTTTGTTGCAGTATATAATAGTAAATACCAGTCTATGAGGCTGTAAGGAAACTTTTTTTGGCCGGCGTTGCTGGGGCAAATGGTGGGGAACAAAACTGTTTTTGCTATGGAACCGTTCTACTGCTTCTAGATGCTTTAAATCAAAGATTATGTATTTTGATATGATTGTGGTTTTGGCCGCACCTGTAGAAGTCCCGATACTGCGAACTTGGAGTTGCATGAAACAAAAACACCTGCTGTAAAAGTCTGAAGCATACTTGGCGCCTCGTAGAAAATCGTGTTACGTTATGCTATATATCTGCACAAATACAGGACCTCGTAGAAGACATTCGTAACTGCATTTGTGTCTTGTCTGATTTGTTTCCTGAAAATTTGGCGAAATTGCACAAATTCTAAATAGGTCTGTGTTCCGAAAGAGTTGGGTTTGAAGCGATAGCCGTCCCAGCATTCGGTGAGAACTGTACCACGGTGAAGGAATACTTCAACTGTTTAACGCTTGAAGGAACCATTTTAGGAGCGCATGTTGTTAATAATGCTGTTCCTCCAGCGACCTGCTTTGGCATCTTTCTCATCTCGAAGTGCTGAATTGGAGTTGGCTGAGTTGCACTTTAAATCAAATTGCTGGCTTCGGAAATTTCGAAAAACAATCGGACTATACATAAATTTTTCAACAACGTCTTCATATGCGAAGTGTTGCCAGACTTCTTTTTCAGTGGAAGTGCAGCGGCAAGTTAATTTGTCATTGCAATTCTGCAAATCAACTTACGTCGTGGTATTTTTAAACAAAAAGTGATCCATTTGTAGAGACATGGCCTTTCAATCGAAAACGCTACTTTTTACGGAAGTGCTCATAAGTAGCACGCGCTGTGAAGTCACCACTGCGAATGTTTTCTGCACATTGACGCTTGGAACGTGTAATTCAAGTTTGTTAATTTGAAGCACAGCATTGCTAAGAAATCTTCAAAATTCGGAACGCATATTTAGTGAATTTCAAGTGCACGTTATAATGAACGATAACGTAAACGCGCCTTCAGATGAAGTGATGTAGGCAAATAAACTCGGGCACGGTAGCGATAATAGTGCCAGTAACTGCAATGGTGTCAATAGTAGAAAATAGCAACTCAAACACACCGACACGTGCTAAATTTCGATCGAATTTGTCGTTAGCTGTCGTCTCGTGGCATATCCCAGGCGTTTATGTTTGTTGCCGATTGCAGGTCGCCACGCCGCAGCATCGGACACAGCCGATCCACGTCGGCACCGCGCAAGTGGTAAGCACCTAACCTAATCCTGTGATGCTTCGTAATGCGATCCTATTCAACGTTCGTTGGTCGCTCCCCGTTCAAATCGTGGCGAGTGTGCCGCGGTGCAGCAGGCGACTGTGTGCGGCCTGTTGTAGCATGCTTTTTCGTTCCGTCCCTTTCGTTTTCTTTCCGGGCTGCTTTGTATGCGAATGACAATGGATTTTTGCGTTCCGAGCTGATGACTCGACTTGTTTTTGTTTTCAGCCGATGTACCAATCCAGTCAGCTGCAGTATGTCAACTCCGGCAACGACCACGTTTATGCGAATGGATCGACGTAAGTCAGATTGTCCTGGTAACTAGCAGCTTGCACAATGCGAACGGCACTCCTTGATACTTGTCATTGCCAATGTTACCCGAAACCGTAGGACTGCTAATAATGTGTTGATCAAAAAATAAAAAAAGACAACCTATATTTGATTGATATAATCATGAAAACAGGTGAATCCCTGTAAGTGCCTTTATTACAGCTCCTGTGCATTTGATCGTTTTGGCGAGTTCGTTCTTTCGATGATGATCTAGCAAGCGCAACCGTCATCCTAGCGCAAGTCATGATCCATCTCAAATAACAAGGGCGTTCTATTCTTGGCAGGACGAACACTTTCCAGTATTCCGGCAATAACCAGCATTACACGAACAGTCAACAGCAGCAGAACAATTCAACTGGAATGTACTTTGACTCGTCCTCAGCTTCACACGGAACACAAGGAACGACTCAGCTGGTGACTAAGACATGTTTCTGTTTGTGCAGCTACGGTCAGATGTCGCCAACACGGTTGCTATGGTGTTTAGCACCGCTGCATAGTAGAGCTTGTACAGCAGCTTTAACCGTTTAAAGCTTTCCGAGTCCTTGTCATGTTTTAAACAAGTTAAATCTGCACTTGATTTTGCTCATTGCTAGTCAAGCTGCTTGTTTGCGATGTTTCATACAGTTCTATTGCAAGAGTAGGGTGTGACCGATTGGCTTCCCGATAGGTTAATCAAATCAGACCGTACCCATACGAAGGTAAATTTTACCCATACGAAGGTAAAGTATCATGCTAAAACAACAAGGCCTTGTCGAATTTCACCTGGAAACAGTAATTTTTGACATCACGAAACTAACAAACGAAAGCCAATTTTTCCTCTTGTCCAAGGAAAACGCTCTGTAGGGAGATTGTTTGAAGTAGTGGCAGTGGCAGCTATTTCAGTTCGGTTCTGAGAAAACCTGTTTGAAAAAACAAACTTGTTTCGCAAGGGGTTGCTATTCTTTCGAAACAGACGAACCAGTCGATGTCAGGCGGCGCGAACCACCAGAGCATCGGACAAATCATCTCATCGCCAGGGGGGAGCACTTACCTGATCCAGGGATCGAACAACGAGGGCGGCGGAATCGTCGCGATGCCGATCTC
>Ga0210059_1001098_pt1 | contig 39352 bp, 26 predicted proteins | sample Ectturendosymbi2_FD_188042 | JGI IMG/M metagenome (GOLD analysis project Ga0210059, IMG submission 188042) | Ecteinascidia turbinata endosymbiont from Florida, USA - Sample 2 (SPAdes) (version 2) | ecosystem: Host-associated > Tunicates > Ascidians > Unclassified | place: Key West, Florida... | reverse complement strand
TCAACTGAACTGAAATAATGTAATTGCTCCAACTCTGATCGGCATATCAAAAAGTTGAAGACCGAATACTGCGTGTGCTTCTTTGCTATGTGTCTGGGACCGGGCGTTATGCGCTGTGAAGCACTGCTTGATTGTCGAGGCTGTCTAGCGGTTACAGAAAATATATCGCTGTGTCCTGCGCCGGAACGAAGCTTCCAGAACCTTCATTATCAGCCACAAGAATGAGACTGATAAATCTTAGCATCGGTGATAGCACGGCTTTCAAACGGAGGTTACCGCTAAGTTCACAATGTCAACAACAGATTTATTTGAACTAATTCAAGACAAGCACGCGTCTGCTTCAAAATTACAAGGCTTGCATGATAGCATGACGACAGAGCATGGCGAATGCAAGTCCTTGAACTTTTACACCTTCCTAACACCATTAACTGACTAGCACAATTTCGCTGATAGAAGTCCGTCAGTCGTTCCCTGTTTGGACTACAGAGACCATGCGAAATACAGGAGCAAGGCACAACTTTTGCAGCGGATTGACAGTCACATGCTGCACAGTCACCAGCTCTGAAAAGCATTGATCCTTTGCGTATTGCTGATACACACGAACATAATATATTTTTTTTCTCTGTCAATTCATTTCCGTTCGTGAAAAACACTTTTACTTGACGGTTGTGATGAACTTGTGAAAATATGAAGTTGACGAAATTAACTGGAGTTACATTTCGGTGATAATTTCTGCAACCCAAAGGACACGCTTGACGCACTTTTTACGATCGTGTTGCTGGACGCGGTAGGTTTTCAAATCCAGTTGAAATTTTGATAAAAGCACAAAAACTTGAAATACAGTTGTGGTGACACTTTGCAAGTGATCTGCGCATATTCGAAACAAAAAAGAGAAAACTTGAGTTGCATTTCCAGCACACGACGGCGAGCTTCAAGCCATTTTACAGGAATGAGCTCAACCACTTAAACAGATAAATCATGACACACGAACTAGGCGCGCCTGTAGCGTAGACAATAAGCGAGTTTGACAAAAAATTCACACTCAGCATTATTTTTGCATGGTAATCGACACTGAACCCATTACCAACTTCTATAGTTCTTTGGCAAGGGTAGGAAGTGGCGAAGGACGATAATTTTGGAACCACTTGCAGAAGCGGTGCCGTCCACTGCCGGTCGAGGTGCTTAAAGCTTTTTTTTGCAGCAATCGAAAGAAAATGTATTGGAATTTCCTGAAAAGACATGACGTGATTTGACAAAGCCACTTCCGAGGTGCAGAAGTGAAACATCTGCTACTCGCATTGTCCGTTTGCAGGCATGGAATGTGCGTTAAATCTCGACAGGGTCACTTTTCGTACTTCTTGAATTCCATTCCGTCGGGAGGCTTCACATCAACCTTGCCTTTGTTGATCTCGTCCCAGTTGGTACTGAGCACTGTGCCCCCTGACTCCGTCTGTCAAACCAGAGCAGTCATTGGAAGTGAAAAAACGCTCCACACACCTCTAGGAATAGAACCTGTGCCTTTTCAGGCTTTGAGAAGCACGGCAGTGTTACCAACTTATTTGGGAAACCCCGGAACTAGCATTGAATCTTGCATATTTAAGACTCTAGAGCAGGCGTCACCAAATTTTTAATCTGAGAAGTACTCCTTGGGTACCGTTTAATGTGAAGGGCCAGTTTGATACACACTTGTGAAGCAAAAAACATTTGCTCAATTTACTTTTAATTATGTTGTTATTAATGATATTCACTGATGTCAGCGGTTCGTAAACGGGCGATTTCCGAACCCATGGAGTCTGAAACAACATTTTCAGTGGTCCAAATTGCGATTTTCGCGGGTGAGAGTTCGTATGTTCTTGGAAGTACTTCTTTAAAAGGACAAATTTATGAAAGCTTGCACGTGTTGTTACTTAAAAAACATTATCCATCCTAACAGGTAACGTTACTAATTTAATAATTTAAGTTGTTAAATGCGTGCATTGCTATTGCTGCTTCACGCCGCGGTTACCACGCAGAAGACGGCTGTAGATGCGGTTGTAAGCATATCTTGACGTTTAAACGTCAATGGCGCAAATATGGCGAGCTTGTTGTTTGATGCTACAGAATTCGAAAGTTTCTGGTGTCCAACCAGCCAAGTTAACAGAAATTGCGTACAAATCCCTGTCTATTCGAGCGACCTTCGCATCAACGTATTTGTGCGAATCTGGAATTGCCTCTCTACTTCGTTTGAAAAACTATCGGAACCATTAGAATCCCTCGAATGATATGCGTACGGCTCTGACTAATCGTGTGCCGAAGTATCAGCGGATAATTTTAAGAGAATTATCAATTATTCTTTTGTATCTTTTCAATAAGTTTCAAAAGAGATTGTACCATTCAACAGGCACGAGTCAGGACTCCTAACTTAGGAGTGCGATGTAAAAAAAAACGATTCAACTGGGCTTTCGGAGTACTAGTCGGATAAAAAAATCCGTCTCGGACTACACCCTACAACCTCCGACTCGTTGCGATTCCGTAAACGTGGTTGTCAGCAGTCATATGGATTGCGAGAAGTTTTTAAAGAATTAAGATATTGCAAAATCGGACGTGTTTGCGATTTCTACGTTTTTTTTAAAAAAAACGGGGGGTTGCGAACGTCACTTTATTCTTATGGAAGGGGTCCCAGTTTCAAAAAAGTTTGGGAACCTATGATCTATGTGAAGACCATGATCATGTTAATGCTACTTTTAAAACAGGCCTGCAGGCAACCCACGTGGTGTTTTCGGCCGACTTGGTGCCCGCTGACACATGTTGGTGAGCCCTGCAGCTTCGAGTAACATTACGTCAAAAAATTACTGATTCGAAACTTTATAAATCCTCCAGGTAAAAGTAGCACAGCCGATTAAAGATGCGCTAATTGAAAAAAAAAGAACAAATTTTATGAAAATACAAATGAAACGAAAAAACACATACAAATGATTTGTTCATGGCTTTTCTAGTTTCGTCCGATCCGTCTCTGTATATCTGCTGGAACAGTTTATTTAGAGCTTCATCGCCTTCAGGTTTTTCGTTTTTCTCCTCGTCTTTGATTTCTGCGACCAACTGAAGACACGAACGTAACAAAAAGTGTTAACTCAAGATAAAATAAGGTCAGCTTAGCTGGAGACGGGATGACTGAACAGCAATTTGGTGAAAAGGGTGGTAAAGCACAGTAAGTACGGCGAACTGCCCCATGCTTTAATTTTATTTTCACGCAAAACTTAACAATATACCGCACCTTATCCCAATCCCTGGTGTAATGAGCAGACGATGGATACTTGTTCATATCTTTTTGGGCGGGAGTGTCTTCCACTGCAAAATTACGCTGAAGTTGAAGGGATAATGGCTGGGAGGAGAATAGTTTGTACATATGTTTGCACAAATTGTTTGGCAAGCCTACCGAACAACTTGCTGTAGCCATGTAAACTTGACTTTTTCCGCGTGCTGTTTGAGTCGAAACAAAGCGAAAAACCCACGCCCAACTACAGCACAAGTATCGTTTAGCGTGACTTGAAACATTAAGAAGTGTCAACATAAAATAGTTTTCCAAGCATAACAAAATACTTTCTTGTGGTAGAAGAGCATCAAAAAGTTACTCACGCTTGGCTGGAAGTACAGCGTTGGCACCTCCTTCCAAAGCCAGCCATCGGATGTCTTCAGCTTTTGCGAGTTTGCACTCGACTTTTGTGGAAAGGACTTTGAAAGAACTTTTGTTTGGAACGATCGGGTACGACAATTCTATTTTCACAAAATAGGAATCTTCTTGCTCTGAAGAAGGCTCGGTGTGAACCGCGAGCTGCAACAAGCAAACTCTTGTCATACCAGACTTAGTCGCGCTACCGTAGTCAAGTCGGATTCGAGAGAATAGTAGATAAACGCTTCAGTGGACTCCGCCTCACTCTTAAGACTTTTGTTTGGTATTGGTCTCAATTTAGAGCTTTCTATATATGATTTTGCTGCGACACCCTTGCGGTCTTTGACGTGTTTTTGCTGGCCGCGCAAAACATCAGAATATGTAACATTCTGACGAGCCTTTTTTCGGAAAGTTAATGCTCTGTGAAATCAAGACCGATTACTTTATTGTAACTTTCGTTAAATTTGGGTGATGAGAAAACCAATTAGGAAATCGGATCATATTTCAAGAACTTCACATTTTGAACTAGGTCTATGCATTGCAAAATTTCACAAAAGTTGATGATATGAACGTTAGGCTCATAATAACCTGCATCAGACAAGGTGGAAAACCTTCCAGAACTATTTCGGAGTAAATATTGTTTTTAACACCACGGTAAATATTGTTGTAAACATTTGGGTTTATTAAAATGTGACTTAAGTCACTGAAAAACTGTTTCAATCATATTTTATATCAATATGAACAGCAATGATTTGATTGACACATAAATTCTAAAAACTTTATCTCACACTCAACTTACACAAGAGAAAATAAGAAATCGAGTTGCACTGAAACTGCTACACAGTAAGCATACTTCTGTATTTGAATCGTTTCAATTGTCAAGGTAAGCACCTGGACAAGGTTTCACCGAACTGTGATTGAATACATTTTCTCTGAGTTTACATTCCTTGGTTTTGCCACCAGAACTTTTTTTACTTCAACTGAACTTTTTCGATCTTAGAATTTTGGCTTGAAACTTGACAAATTATTTTTCTTACAATAAAATGTTTACCTGTGGTTGCAGACCCAAAAAGCACTACATATACAAGTAGAAACAATTAAACTTACTGTTTCATATAACAAAAAGCATACTCACAACACTTTCCCCAATATCCACATTCACTTGATCTTTTTTAAGTTTTTTAATAAGTACATTCACAACAATGTGTGTTTCTGTTTGATACCACTCATGCCTAAATAAGAAAACAAGAAATAATTAGTTCACTGATGACAGGATAATTTGGAACACAAATTCATTTGGAAATCTATATGGTAAGATGTTCAACAATACAAAGATGTTCACAGTAACCACAGCATGTGTTTATGTAGTAAATAGCCACCCTACTACACCAAAAATACATTACTTAGCATACATACAAAAATGATGTACAGATGCATGTTAATGAAACAATGCAGTTTGTCACAAAAACCTACTGCAGAACTGTTACTTAGCATTGTTTGGGGTTGCATATAAAATTGTGTTGCTTGGGAACTAGAAATATTGTTGGTATTTTCCCTTTTTCATTCATGTACATTAACCAAGTGCATACATTGTATATATACTGCTGTAACTAGGTAAGTAGTTCTACAGGGAATTGCTGTCATGTCTTACTAAATTTGCTTTGTTGTGATTTAGAGTCGGGTATATATAATGTAATGGGGTGCCTTAGTCTCCAATCACATTGCTATCATTGCTGATAGTCTAAATACCAGACAGTAAATGAATTTCCATTCCAATGCGTGAGCTACCACATCAACTGAAAATACATAAATCAAACAAATGATTGTACATCTAATTTCCAGCTTGTCTAAATTTTGCGATCCACATTGCAGCGGTGCTAGTCCATAATTGTAGTGACATGTTCATACCCTCAGCTAGTACGAATACTTACAATAGTCACGAAAAAATGCAAGTTTTACATGGCAAATTCAATTTCATCAGTGGCTTAAAATCGCCTACATTGTATTTTGTTTCCATTAATCGTATGAATGCATTATGCATAAACATCTTATACTCAGAGCAACAGACTTTTACACCATAGTATCTCCACCCTGTGGAGGTCTGCAGCCAAAATGATCCCTAGTCCTTTGCAGCTCCCCATAGATTTTATGAATTGGTCTGCTTGGGACGTCCCACAGCACTATGGAGCAGTGTTCCCTCAAAGCCGAAAAACGGCACTTTCGGCACCTTTTTTGGACGCAAGCGGACAAAAATTTTGAAAATTGGCACTTGCATTTTTTGGACGCAATTCCCTTCACTGGATAAAATTTCGCAAAATTCAATTTAAATATTTTTTCAAAGATGTACGGAACATATTTTCATGATTGAAGCCGTTTTCAGGTCACAGCATACAGAAAGTTCAGACGTATCTTGGGAATTCTCCGGTTGCAAGGTTTATAAAGAAGTTCTGGGCGCATTTTCCACGATTTTTGCGTCTCACAGCAAAGCTGTTTGCCATAAGTTCAGATACATTTTTTGAGTTATCCGCCTCCAAAGTTTACAAAAATGTTTTGGGCGCATTTTCACGATTTTTGCGTGCAAAAACGAAGCTGCTTGCCGTGAAGTCCAGGCGCATTTTGGAGCTTTTCACTTTGCAAGTTAAAAAAATGTTCTGGGCGCATTTTCTCGATTTTTGCGTCCAAAAACGAAGGTATTTGCTGTGAAGTTCAGACGCATTTTGGACGTTCTCTGCCTGCAAGGTTTACAGAAAAAAGTTCCGGGCGTATTGTCAGGATATATGTGTCCGAAAAGGAAGCGGTTTGCTGTGAAGTTCAGACGCATCTTGGAAGTTTTCGCCTTGCAAGGTTACAGAAAAAGTTCTGGGCGCATTTTCTCGATTTTTGCGTCCAAAAACGAAGCTGTCTTCTGTGAAGTTCAGACGCATTTTTGACGTTTTCTCCTTGCATGCTTTATAAAAAAGTTCTGGGCGTATTTTCCCGATTTATGCGTCCAAAAATGAAGTTGTCTGCCATGGAGTTCAGACACATTTTGGAAGTTCTCTGCCTGCGAGTTTTACAGAAAGTTCTGGGCGCAATTCCACGATTTATGCGTCCAAAAATAAAGCTATTTGCCCTGAAATTCAGACGCATTTTGGAAGTTCTCTGCCTGTGAGTTTTACAGAAAGTTCTGGGCGCAATTCCACGATTTGTGCGTCCAAAAAATGAAACTGTTTGCTGTGAAATTCAGACGCATTTCGGAAGTTCTCCGCCTCCACTTTTTTACGACTTCGCATGCAGATGTAAAAAAATATTTTAAGTACATTTGTAGGCCACTGGGCGTTAGCCGTTAATTACGTAGTAGTTGTTTTTACTCTCGTGGCATAGCTAGAGGGCTAGGAATGTTTGTTGCTTAGGCCATTTCAGATATAGTGCTAATCAACACACTGTTAACTCAGTCATACTTCAGACAGTGTGCTACAAAACATTTTCAGATTTCGGACGCAGGATTTAGCTGCTAGCCTGAAATCAATCTGGGAAAAAGAGACAAAGTAAAATTCCTGTGTTGTTTAAAAATCGCTTTTATGTTGTTTTCCGGAAATCTGTCAAATGATATTTTTGGAGGGGTCATCGGGACATATTTTGTGTACGCAGCTGTATTACATTTGCTTTGAGTTTTAGGTGGTGGTTATTGGGCTAAAATGGGTTGCTGTAATAGTCACAGTACAAACAAGGTTGAAAACCACTGGTTTAGTGCGACAGTAAACAATGCACAAGAACAGTCATTCCAGACCGTACACAGGGCAAACCCTGAGAGAAATGGTTCACATTTGGCTAGGAAGCTTGCATGCAGCTAATTTCATTTATTGCCTCTGTGATCACTCTTAGTTCGTTTATCAGAAAATCTTGTGTGTGTACGTGTTGGAAAAAGTGAAGACCATTTTGCATTGTTTTTGGTCATTCACCAACAATGGTTGATGAAAAGTATTTTCGTTGAAAATGGACGCATTTTAGGAAAATTTACCAAGGGCGCCCATGTTTCTTTTGATCTTGACGGCACTTTTTGGACATCAGCCGACTTACAAAAATCTTAGAGGGAACACTGCTATGGAGTGATGCTAAACATCATCGCAACCATATTGGTGCCATCTATGCATGTGTTCTTTGCCAGGGCCCCATATCTATGTATGCTTAGAATGCTTCAAAGTAACAGGCTAGAGCCATCTATGCATATGCTTTTTTATTACCACCACATATCTACGCTTGTCTTCAACATATCTGTGTGTTCCATGAGAGTACCGTGTGTGCTTAAGTTCTGCCCCATTGTATGCAGGTGAGAAGACATTAAATAAACAATAGGCATCTTATTATTTTATAAATCATACTTACTAAAACAAGGGTGGAAAATATATTTCTACGTAGAAGTTACTGGGCCAGATACAAAATGTTTTACAGGTCATGTCATAATTTCCATTAGCTTCTTTATAATTAGCTCACATAAAAGCTAATGCCACAAACATAGATGATGGTTATACGAAGTTTCAAACAAAGGAATAAGTATGCTGCTGTGTGAAAGTGTTATTACTAGGGAGATTTTGTAAAATACTAAACTCTGTAACTGCCATACAACAGTACTTCTGTGAAATTTTGTACATTTAGTCTTGTCTCCCAACTGCGTGTAACTAAACAAGGATAGAAGCATCACAAACATAGGTTTAACATTGTACACTGTTTATGTTTTTCAATAGAGTGGTAAGGAAGGCACACAAAATCTGCATCAAAACATCACTTAAAAACAGTTGATTTTCAAGATTGTGTTATTCTAGATGATCTTTTGGTCATTCATCGAATTTTAATCATTCAAAAAATGAATGGTAGTCAATTAGGTCATAATGTCTGAAGAAGTAGGCTAGTGAATACTGTTACGGCAAGTTTTAATAGTATTATGGACAACTGACTGAAATGTCTAAGTGAAAAAAAAACAGCTGCAGTTGGCTATAAACACTGCAAATACGATTTCCATTGATTTTACTAAGACAGCAAATGCAAACTTTGTTACCCTGTTGAGATAAAAACGTTTTGGAAATTGCTGTGATCTCAAGACTGAGGTTTCCATGCCAAACCCGATTTAAACATATTTCTAAGCCACTTGCTCCATGTATGAACCCAAAATAAGCCAAGGTCTATGACATAAATACAATATTTTCTTATGTTATTTTGGAAACTAGTCTCAACATGGGCGATGAAGACCAATCAATCAGTAAATTATTTTCAATAGGAAATTCATTTCATGTAACACTACACATCCACAGTCCTAAAATCTGTAAGCAATCCTTACAGGTGAAAATTTGAAAGGCTAAAGCAAGCAAAAAAATGATACATCAAAGCACAAGCTGCGGAAAGTAAAAAATGGAAAATATATATGTTGTTCCCAAGTAATTGCTCTCACTAGTCATCAAAGCAGAGCCCTGTCCACTGATTCCTCAAAAGCTTGCAGCAAACCTAGAGCTTTTAACTGTTAGTTTAACAAATAGATATTTAATTTTACAAAATTAATTGTCATGCACAAAATGGTATGCATGAAGAATCATGTGGAGTCTAGATTTTGAAGACTGGTTCCGCATTTACAACATGGATCCTCAATGATGCTAACTCAGCAACAGTTGTTGAGTAAAGCAATGTATGCTTTACAAACTTCAGAAGTGATGGAGTCGCAGCAAGTTCATGCACAGGGGTAGAGTGGAAAGGCTATCTACAAAGGCAGTATTGAACAGGTTAATCCTATTAAGTAGTTCATTGAAATGTTTGACCCAGCAAGTGAGGATACTCTGGGCGTTCCATATAAGCGAAGAACTGTCAGAGGTATGGAGAGGTGTTTTGACATTGTGCGGATGGTCACAGACAACTTTAACAGCATCACTGAAATGATGCATGTCATGCACAACAGCAAAGCCCTGAATTTCAACAGCTTCCTTGAGCCATCAGTCGTTCTCCATTTGTTGAAGAGCTGCTTGGACGGTGGAACGGAGGTGAGAAAACTCGTCATGGCAGGAAAGATAGCAAGGGTTGCCTATTGCCACCTTGTGTGCAATGTTCTTCAGGGTGTTTTACTCATGGACCTGTTGAGAGTTTTTGTCAAACCAGTCTTGCTGTTTTCAGTGGGAAGTGCCGAAGATGCTGATTATGGTTGAGGAGGGCAAAGGAAATGGAGTTTTAACACTTTGAGAGACGGGGTACGATTATTTGTACTTCGATTTCGGCCTAAAACCAGCAGTTGTCAGTTGCCTTACCAATGCCCTAGCTCCTCCACCGATTGCACTAGAGAGCTGTTCAAGGGCTCAAACGAATCGGAAAGTCTTACAGATTGCACTCAAAAAAATTTTTGGTTGGGGGTTGCGGATTTTTTCTGAGTGACGTCATAAGTGAAGTAGTTTTTGGGCCATTTTGGCTCATGTTGCCTGGCCTAGGGCCCAACTGCTAGGCCAACGAGTCCGAGTCTTTTGAGCCTTTGATCGACTTTCTAGCATTTCTGGTTCAAAAGTTATGATCTTAAATAAACAAATTAATTAATTATCTACTTAGTCAAAAAATTTTACTAACTTAGATCGTAACTTTTGAACCCGAAACCCCAGCAGCTCATCAAAAGTATCAAAAGACTCAGATTGTAGCCTAGAATCCAATAAAAACTTCAGCGAAATACTACCATCTAACGGTTGGTGCCCAGGGCCAGGTTAAGTTGGCCAAAAAGTCCTCCACTTATGATGTCACTCACAAAAAAAACGCACCCCCCAACCTAAATTTTTTTTTCGAGTGGTAACTACAAGACTTGCCACGTCTTTTGACACTTCGACCAGGTCCGTAAACCGTACAGGAGCGGAGATATTCCCGCACAAAGCCATGTGCGATCCAGCTGTTTTTTTGCAAACCGCTTGAATTAACCCGGACGTTAAAGTGTTAAACACTATTACAATAAGCATAACCAAAATGTGAAAAACTACGATTGCAAATATTTTAGGACAAGTTTGTTTTGGGTGACACTCAACTTTTGTCTATGGTTTGTCTGATCCTAAGTTTTTTTTCATGAGACATTTCAGTCATTTTTCCGAAATAGCTTAGGAACTTTCTATCATTTTTTTATTAACACCTGTGCTGCCAGGTGGATTTGCCTGTAAATCCCATATTTTTGCACCACTTTGCAGCTCCATAATTTGGTAGTCAATTGTGCTAAAGAGCTATTCAAACCCTTCACACCTTGGCGTCTAGGTGGTTTTGGCGATTTTCGCAAAAAAAACAGCAGTTTTCGGTTGCCTTACCAACGCCCTAGCTCCTCTGCCGATTGCTCTAGAGAGCTGTTCAACGGCTCAAAAGGATCGGCCAGTCTAGTAGATTGCACTCGAAAAAAATTTCTTGCCTGGGGGATGCGGGTTTTTTGTGAGTGACGTCATAAGTGGAGGACTTTTAGGCCACCTTGGCCCACTTTGCCTGGCCCTGGGCGCCAACCGTTAGGTGGTAGTATTTCGCTGAAGTTTTTACTGGAAACTAGGCTACAATCCGAGTCTTTTGATACTTTGGATGACCTGCTGGGGTTTCAGGTTCAAACATTGTGATGTAAGATAGTAAAAATATTTGACTAATTAGATATTTAGAGAAAAATATATATAATATTGCAAATATCTTGAAAAATACTGAGAGCAGCAGAAACAAAACGCCAAATTCAGATTCAGCGGCCAAAAATTATCCAGAAAACATCCCAACCTCGACATAAAAATTTTTTTGTTGCGTAGTGTTATGAGTGCAAAAGATAGGAAATCAAAATTTTTCAGCTACTTTTAAAAAGTCAAAGGTGAACTTCTTACTAGAAATCATAATATTTCTTAGAAAAACGGGATTCTAGACATATCTTCGCATTTGTGTTGATGCAAATGTGTGCAGGTTTGAAAGAACACATGAGGGAGGTAATCAATTATGTGTTTTGCGCTCTTTGCATGATTTGCCGGGGCAGCGCTTTTAGCTGGAATCGCCAAGACTGCAACAGGCAAAGCATGCAACAAGTGAAGAACCAGGCCCGTGGCCAGCTTGGGACACTAGGAGTGGAGACGAGTTTTCTGAGATGAGCCAAGATTTTTTAAACTATGTACAATAGTTTGAAACTATGTCCAGCACATTTTTCCAGGGGGGAAGTTTTTTTCTGCGCTCCCCCACCCCCCCTTGTTACGGACCTGTGCAAAGCACTTGGTCAGTTGGGACTGGTGTGCATTTAAAGATTTGTCTCTGAAACGGAAAACAGTTAAGGATCGGATACTTAAGATGGAAAGTGATACTAAGCAGTTTACACAAGATTTGTCTTCATGCAAGTATTTTTCTATTTGTATTGATGAAAGTACTGATATTACATCATCAGCTAGGCTGGCAATATTTTCTCGATATTGTAAAGGTGATGAAATATGTGTAGAGATGTTTGCGCTTCTAACGCTACCTGAGCGTCCTGCCGGAGCCGAAATATGTAAGGCTGCTATAAACGAATTTTCTTCTCGTCAAATTGACATTTCCAACTGGTTGCGCCCCCAGCATGACTGGTGAGAAGGCAGGTTTTGTAAGTTTGTTCACAACAGACGTTGGTCATCCAGTGATAGGTTTTCATTGCATCATACATGAAGAGGCATTGTGTGCAAAAGCTGGCCTGAAAGAACTTCAGGAAGTGATGCAAACAGTTACCAAAGTTGTGAATTTCATTTCTGCTCGGGCGTTATATAAAAGACAATTTTAAGTTTTACTGAATAAGGTAGAATCTGTGTACAAAGGATTAAAAATGTACAACAATGTACGATGGCTTAGCGGAGGCTTGGTTCTGAAACGATTCGTTGAATGCTTTTATGAGATAAAAATCTTCTTAAATGACCACCATATTTCTTACCAGGAATTGTCTGACTACAAGTGGATTTCAAAACTGAAGTTCTTTGCAGATTTTTGTTAACATCTGAATGAACAGAATATTAAATTACAATGTAGTGGTAAGGCACTTGATGTTACGTTTGGATACATAAAGGCTTTTGAAAAAAAACTAGAAGTCTTTAAGAAAGATATTGGAGATGAAAGATTTAAATACTTTTGAAACCTCAAGAGGCATATTCATGATATCCAAAACGATGACCGGACAGATCTTCAAAGTCTTCAGAAGCTCTTTTTGAACATTATCGAGTCAGTTGGTCAGCAGTTCTTCACAAGATTTTCTAAATTCAGAGAACTAGAAGATACAGCAAAATTAATGAGGTTTCCACTTCCAGACAGTATAAAAATGGAGGAACTAAACCTACAAAAGTTTTCATGGATAGATATGGATGAATTTGAAATGCAGTTGATTGAATTTCAGAGTAGCTCAATTTGGAAACAGAGGTTTACTGACTTTAGAGTTGACTTGGAAAACATTGAAAAAAAGCGATTAGAGAAGGTAATACTAGAGAGAAGTGCAGAAAACGAACTGTTGCGGGGTTGGAATGTCATTCCTGAACGTTCTTCGTGCTTAAAATCTTTGCAACAGCAATACTTTCCGTGTTTTCATCTACATATACTTGTGAATCTTTGTTCTCGGTTATGAACTTTGTTAAATCTCGTAATAGGAGCAGCCTGACCGATGAAACTAGTAGTTCATGTATATCTCTGAAGGTAACAAAATATAAAACCAATGTAAAATCTCTGTCAGCGGTAATGCAGCAGAAGAGGTCTCACTGACATAGCCCAAGAAAAGTCATCAACACTTTTTGTTGGACTGATATTTTCTTTGAAAAGTAACTTAAGTCTTGTTTAAAAAGTTTATTGTGCATAATTTGTTTTGAAAGAAGGAAAGCATTGTTTTTGTTTGGGCATTGTTTTCAAGGTGAATAAATCTAAATTTGGTTAGATTGTGTTTTCACTGTTTGGGTGAATTTGTACCATTTCTTCAAGGTTATTCACATACACCTTTAAGGATGTCAAGTAGTATGTTCTCACAATTTTTGGTTGGCACGCGTAAGAATTTTGTCATTGATTTAGCCGATTTCGGCACGCAAACCGAAAAAGATTGTCCGCCCCTGTTTTAAAATAATGGGATCCAAAAAATTCAAAAACGTTTCTTGAAGAAAAACATGATCAATCGATAAATTTTTCTATTGAAATTTCCTGATTGCAAAAGTTTTCCTTAATTTGAAAACAAAGCATTTGCTCCATTGCGTAAGAAGCTATTGTAACTGATTCATAATGATAAACGAACAGAGAGTGCTGTTATGCGTTACGACGTCTTTCATAGTGCGTATGAAGCTGCCAGTGTCATGACTGAAGGTACTAGTGAAGTGATTACATCGGGGCAGGACGGAACCATCAGCGTAGGTGATTTTACGTTACGTTGCTGGTAGAGTTGAAATTGCTTGTTTATTGGCTGTGTTGAGTTAAGGTAGTTTTGACGTTGTGTTTGCTTCCAATTAATTAATTAATTAATTTTATTTTGGCTTGTTTATTCTCTCTTACAAGTCATAGAGTTGGAAACTTCGCATGCTGTTGCATTGGACTGAAAGTCACCTATGCTCTCAGCGACGAATAGAAGAACATTGTTTGATGCTCTCATGTTGGTATGTGCTTTCAATTGGTTATAATTTGGGGGGACAAATGGCGTGCGGAGGTTTAAGTTCAGATGTTGTCACATACTGGTGGGTTACCAGCTCTGCTGAGAGAACCTCTTGCTGGTAAACCTGTCCTGGTATATATTCACATTTCGCGGAACTGATAAGACTTTCGATTATGCAAAATGATTAGAATCAATGCTACCTCAAGTTCTCAACGTAGGTTTTTTTCAATTAAACAATGACCCTAGTATAAGCACATGTGCAGAAATAAAAAAGACATTACCTGCAGCGCAAAAAACACATTCGATGGCGCATCAAAACTCGTGTGCTTGACGGAACATTAGACAAGCAACTTTATAAAAAAACGAACGTCACCTCTACGTGTGACTTCATGATTTTGGCAACGTGTTAATTACGCAAAAAATTAAATGCAACACTCTACGACACTATGCCAATTATAGGTATGTTTGAGTGACCCTTTTGCTCCTGAGCATATTGTAGGCAATAAAACGTTCAATCCAAGTTTTGCTTGTCCTTAGTTTCGTGCACTACGGACCTTTTCCGCTAACCTTCACGAACGTTCTGTGAAAGCTGCATTTTGTGTGCAGTATGGGTATTTAATTTCTGTTTTTGACTTGGTTTGTTACAGGTTGACCAGAAAAGTGTAAATATTAGATTTATGAGCATTCCAGTATGTCTGGTCATTACTGAAGAAACGCCGTTATGGCGCTTCCTGAATAAAATTAAAACAGCTTCATCAACCTAAAACAAGTATGCCCTTTCCAACTTAAGAACAGAGAAGCTAACCGTCCCCTCAACATCATGTGGTATGGACAGGTGCAGGAAATCTACAGGCACCCAAAATATCTTGGTGTTATCCTTGATCGTTCGCTTACATTCAAAAAACATCTTCAGAACTGCAAAGCTAAAGTGAGTACGCGAAACAACATCCTCCGTAAGCTCATCTCCTCGCAATGGGGAGAAAATCCCAACACTCTGAAAACATCTGCACTTGCCTCATGTTACTCTGCAGCTGAGTATGCCTGTCCAGTATGGTCTCGTTCCAGTCATGCCAAATACCTCGACCCTGCACAAAACGACAGTTGCCGCATTATTGCAGGATGTCTAAAACCCACCAACACAAGCTGTTTGTACCTTCGCGCTGGAATTGCTCCACCTGATATGCGAAGAGAGATGATAAGCTGACGGGAAAGGTGCAGAGAAATGCACGACCCAAGCCATACGCTGTACGGATCCCAGGCAGCGAATCAAAGATTAAAATCAGGTAAAAGCGTCCTCGACCGCACACTTCTACTTACCAGGTCATCTGAAGAAACTCGGTTAGAGCTGTGGAAAGATTGGTTAAGAGTCAGCCCACCGAAACCGGCCCTAAATATCGAACCAGCTGAAGAAATTGCCTCAGGTAATTGCCCGCCCCTGGCTTCCTGGTCATATTGGAAATGTCTCAACCGACTCCGGACCGGAGTTGGCAGAAGTAAAAGTACACTTGTTCAGTGAAGCCTCTACAGCGGCTCGACTCTGCGTAGGTGCTGTATCCGCAGAGGACACAGCCGGACACCTTCAATGCCCACTGCTTCCAATAGGATGCACGCTGTTAGACCTCTCAAACAATAACAACATCGCTGAAACAACGGTGGAGTTATGAATGAATAAAGACACGAGTCAGCATCATCAACTTTTTATCAGCGAAAAGCGGCTACGTAATATTGAACTACCTTTGTATTATGGTGAGATCTTGGTAAGATTTTTCATGTTTGATTTTGCGTATTGCTGTCTACTCTGGCATGAAATACAATACAAAAATAAAATCCGTAACAAACTTTTTATTTGCAAGAATAGTTTTAGCCAAATACAGTCACGATACAGCAATCAATCGTGTATTAAACAATATGTACATTTAAAGTAAAAATTGATTTTTTGAAGACTGTTACGTAAATGTTTTCGGAAGCAAAAACGTGAATATATTAAACATTTCTTTCGCGAACAAAACAGTGAGTTTGTCTAGTTTGATGATGATGAAACACTTAAACTATTCTGCTGAGACCTGGTTGTTCATGCGATGTTGCCGTTTTATAAGACGAATTGTAGAAAACTCGTATCTACTTGCTCAATGGTTCCCAAACTTGTTTGAGTCGTTACCCAAGCCAAGGCAGCGATTATGTCTTATTACGCTCAATATTGCGCAGTGATCGCTCATAAAACAGAACAACATTGTGGTTTTGGTTCCGCGTTACTCCCTGAAGAATTGCATATTGCCCTCGGGATAATTTACCCACACTCTGGGAACCTCTGTACCAGTTGAAAATACGCTATTTTTCCCCAAAGGTTCAAGCTAGCATAAATAATACGACTGCTTACGTTGTTCAAAGATTAAACGATTATTCTGTAGCGGAAAGTTGAACGATGAGGTAGAAGGATTCACGCACAGACCTTAATCTCGCGGTTATGCGCAATCCCCTGTCGTTTGAGTAACTTTTGGCTGTACTCAATAAAAATTGCTAATAATGCATTTATCGTCTTTATCACATACGAGCCAGTAACGATTGCAAAGTCATACCTACGAGACAAATACTTGAATCACATTAGCAACTACTTTCCAATCAAAACTTAAGACGTTAGTCTTTGGATGCATCGCGGGTTTTCAAGATGATTACCTGGATCAACACAAATACCTACAAAACCGCAGATTCAAAGGTAATAAAAATAGTTTTTCTTTATTCCCTTCCCGATGTGCAGTTTTCGTGCGGGTTGTAAGGCAAGCTCAGTACGCTTTACGCCAACGTCTCCATCGCTTGTTCAGGGAGGTTCCCAACTAATCAAAGCAATAAATAGCTGGTACGACAGCAAATGTTCTTACGAAGGAGGTGTAAGTTGGCTGTACGTGAGTAAAAGCGTAGCATGTCAACGGTGCTAAGGACATCAATAACTGGTAAATTTCGCTATACGCATCAACAGCATACAGTTTTCAAACAAAATCAACGAAAACGTCTATGACAAAAAAGTTTGGTTTCTTTTCTGCTTGTCAGTTGTTTCTTGAAGGGAATCTGTCTTCGTTTTAAGCTTTGTATAATTTAAGTTTACAAGCTGCTAGTAATTGCTTCGTGCTCGTTATCAGTGCTTGTTTCTGATCAACCAAAATCCTACTTACTTAGTAAGTCACGAATGTTTTCTGTAAAAGCTTTGTTTCCATATACGATCTCAGAATGTCTGTTTTGTACAAGTTATTGTAACTCAATGAAATCGTTTGTGTTAGATTTAAGGCAAGAGGTGGACGATCTTTTACAATTATAAACATGCTCTTAATTTACGTTATCTTTTTTACTTGTATACGTAATTTGCGTTATTGCAATATATTTGCGTCTGTCTCTATTTCCAGACAAGCATAGTAAAAGGTAACATATCAGCATTTAAGAAACAGACACACTTTATTTTAATCCGTGCAGTGGGATAGCAGCATGACTATAGAAAGTTAATTACAACTGGCATAGAGTATTTTTACGTTCTGCAACGTGTTATTTACACGCCAAAAGCATTTGTGTTCACGGAATTGGTAGTACTGGCTCGTGAACGTGACCGAGTCAGTCTGTTTGTTGCGGACACACAGCAAAGTCTCCGAAGGAAATCTGCAGTGTATTTCCTCATCTTTGCTGAACCGAGGTTGTAAAAAACAGGATTGAGGCATTCGGAGAAACGTAGAAAGAAATATTCAATCATTCCAAACCAGTAATCAGTCACTTTGTTCTGTTGTGTGTTGGCACGTGGTTGAACCGACCAAAACTCGTAAGCTGTAAGCAAAATTTTGCAACATATTTAGCGTTTTTTGAAAGCTCTTGAAGAAGCTCCATAAAATCTTTGCCGCTCAAGTGAAGTCAGATTTACTTTTCAATATAACAAGGGGCGTATGTCAGAGGGACGATGACCTTCAATCATAAATTTGTCCCATTTCCGCCCCTTTGCTGTTTCAGATATTGCACATTTCAACCTGCACTCGACATCTTCCGTCATTACTTGCAAACTATTCATGGATCAGCCAAAAAAAAAAACGTTTCGATTGCCATGGATATTGTAATGGTTTCTGGGTAATATTGGATAGCAAAGTCCGTAAATGAGATCCGTTTCCTGTAATTTGCTCTAGTTTATGAGATACGACACTTCATTTTTGACAAGAGAAACGCAAGTATCAGTGCCATGTGTGTTGGAAATGCCTCATAGGTAGAGCAAAGTCGATGACGATTTACGGACTTTGCTATACTCATGATATTTTCCGCCGGAAACTCCACTATGTCTAGTTGTTAGTGTAGCATCCCATTACTAAGGTATTGAAAACACTCTTTGAAATTAAGTACTTCAGACTCTGTTTTCCACAGCACAAGTTTTTTAAATGGACCCTATGTATGTTGTTGTAGTGAATATATTTAGCTTCATGAGTGATTTCCTTAGCTTTCTGCAACCTACGCAGTGCACACCACGGTCACCAAATTACTGGCCGCGGGCCAAATCCGCCCGGCGAAGCCATTGCAACCGGCACATAAAGACACTGTATCAGTTATGAGAAAATTACAAATTTACCAAATATTTGTTGGTTTCGAAGAATGTAACACATCTTGAAACAATGTCATTAGTCATTACCGATGACGGCCCCGTGAATGTCAATTGGCTACGTATTGCTGCGGTGCAGGCTGGCTTAACTTTAGCCGGTGTGTTGCCGCAATCTGAGGTCTTTGATAAAATTAGGTACGTCCCATCTGAAGCCAGATGTTCCCACTATGCGAAATTCAAAGAAGCAATTTCACCATTGCTTTTCAAATCTACTTTTATTATTAAACAAATTCCATGTTTTGACATTCTGGAGCGGGAGTTCATGCCCTGCCCTCGAACTGTTGTTTGTGGCCTGCAAAACAGTAATAATGTATGTGACTCTCGAAAAAAATGACAATTTATTTGCCGTTGTTATTCCAAAAGGTAAGGCATGTGTGGAAACCAATCCGTGCAGCATTACCACCGAGATGCTGATTTTGACCGCCTGAATTGATGCGAACACAGCGAATGCTTGGTGACATCAAAATATTGCGTTTGACCAATGATCTGTGAAGTAAAAATATCCGGCAAGCCTACGTGCATTGCAGGTTTGCACAGACTAAAAAACACTTCCTGTGTAAGATATGCTCCCTTCTGAGAAATTTCACTCCGAATAAGAAACTCTCTACAGTTAGTCAGTCTTCAAATTACTGTGCGTTTATTCTGGCATCAGTTTGATTTTTCAACTGTGAAGTGATCAAAACAGAAAGTTCGTACTGGTGGTAATATTTCGCGAGGCCACTAGGCCTTGCGTAATTTGCATTATGATGTTCATTGGCTCATTTGTTGCAGCAGAAAGTACAATTTTGTGACTCATGATAAGAACAATAAAGCACGATGCAAGAAATCTTTCGTAGTCGTCAAGATGGCAATTTCAATTTGTGTGAATAGAAAGCTTCTTCGAACAAAGTCGATGACAAAACAGGAAAACAATCGAACTTTAAAAGAACAGTTTTTTTCATTTTTTTGTTCAGACCTTAGGCCCAGAGTTCTGCAACAGAGACCCTGGTGCATAGTATCAGACAGTAGGCCTTACACTAGGTGATGGGAGTGCAACAGACGGCTTATCTTTGTGATAAGTTGCATTTCATTTGCATTGCTCACCACTTGTACAGAGAAGAGTACTCTCTTCACCGATAATACCATGCCATTATCTCATTCTGTAGACATACGTTTGAAGACAAGATGTTGTTGCCAAAGTTCAACCGTTCTGTAGCCATAGAAAATCATAGCACGATGCTAGTTTGCGCTCATGCTCACATCACTAAAATTTGAAAAACGAAGGGTTTTGTAATTCAAGTAAGAATTCAGTTTATTAGTGAAGGTTTGACAATATAGGCTATTCAGGGTTTGTCACAAATAGGATATATTTCGTTGTGACAACATTGACACCCTGTCAAACTGTCGTTCAGTATTTATTGATTCTTGATCACAGATTTACATGTGCTTTTAGATCTGTATGGAATACACATTTTAAAGGAAATTTGCCAATTATTTTGTAAGGAGTGTGTATCTCGTGCTATATGTAGCGATGCTTGGTGATCAAGATAAGCCATGGGCACCTCATATTTTCTGCAAAGCATGTGCAGAAAGCTTAAGAAAGTGGACTAAAAGCATGCTTAAAATTCTAAGTTTGGTGAACCAATCGTTTGGAGAGAAGCGAAAAGCCTTTCCAACAGGCCCGTAACCAAGAGGGCGACGCCCCCCCTAACAGTTTTTTTCGCCACCCCTAGAAAAATGTGTTGGACATAGTTTGAAACTATTGGGCATAGTTCAAAAAATGTGGGCCCTCTTAGGAAACTCTTCGCCCCACCTGGTGTCCCAAGCTGGTTACGGGCCTGCTTTCCAATGACTACTAGCTCTGTTCGGTGGACCTAAAGGTGTTTAATCGTCACAAGAAGAGTACCCGGAAGTACCAAGGTTTAGAATCCGATCTGCGACCTGTGCCTCACTGTAAGAAAGTAGGTCTATTTGTGCCTGAATTTATTATTTGGCCTGACAATCTGACATATCCATGGAATATGGTTATTTTCATTAAGCAAAAAGCTCTGCAAGTTACAACGTTAAAAGTGTGGTTAAAAGTAGTTCAGCAATTCCAGACACACTCAAGCAGTTGGAGCTGAGTGATCTTATCAGGGATCTCAACGTATCTGAAGAAGCAGCAGAAATTTTGACATCTCGACTGAAAGACAAAAACTGCCTTGGAGCCGGAGATTCAGTAACATTGAGCCGTAACCTACGAGAGAAAAAGAATTACTTCCGTACTTTTGCCTACAAGAAGAACTTGTTTACTGCAAAGACATCGATGTGCTTTGGCTGAGCAGACTTGGCCAACTAAATAATTCTAGTTTTCTAATTTGATGAATTAGCGCGAAATGACGGTAATTCTTATTTTAATCTAATTTACTAAATAGTTCAGTGCTCTAATTTTAATTCAAATCTAATAATCGGTTTTACCAAAAATACTAATTTGTCCAACGGTATTTTAAAGATTAAACGAGAATGCACCCTCGCGAAAGGACAGTGCAACACAATGGTCACAAGTGCCACGCTGCCATTCCATCACTTGAAAAGCTAAAGCAGCAAAAATTCGATCGTTTTTTTTTCACAGTTACTGCTGAAGTACAAGCTATGTTACCTTGTCAGTGGAAATTATTGCCCCACATTGCCTACCCATTCACGCTCAGAGAGGTCACAACAGTTGCCAGGTACTTGCGACAGTCAGTCAGCTGTGATGTTTTAGGCCAGGGCAATCGTGGGAAAACTGCGGATCGCCGACATATTTTGCGTGGCTCTTCCACCTGAATAGCGATATCTCAAATTGATAGAGATGTTGCCTTATATTTAATGCTTGTTTCATTTATCGATGCCTTAACACGAGTTCATGAAGTTAGTTCCCAGGTAGTTTATGCGATCTGATAGCAAAGATAGAAAACCTAAGAGGTCAAAATTATAATTTTTCAAAGAGACGTATTGTCAAAAACATTCTGTAATTTTCCCAGTGTCAAAATGAGAATGAATGCTTTTCGCAAAGAGCCAATTGCAGACCAAAAAGTGGCAGAATACAAACGTACATTGCCAGGCAAGGATAACTGGAGGAGTCAGATTTGATGGCTGCATGAGTCAAAATCATGCTTTGTAAATCCATTTAACGTTACTGCAGCAGGTGATGGCTGTCCAGTTTGCCAACCTTTTGTCACAACCTAGTCGGCTGTAGAATTGAAATTGACTGAAATGCAAGAAGATCTGTTTCTAAAAAGTTTCAGTCAATACCACTTCACACTCTACAGTTGATTCTGACGACAGGTTCCAGAAAGCAAATACCGAGAATTTTTATTCTCTGTAATGAAGTTCGTAAAAACAAACTACTGTGCAACCCTAATAAACGAACACTTGGGAGAATTAATTCGCACGTTTTTGACAACGCACTGTCCAGATTTTTGGAGACGATAAACAAAAACACCTAATCTTGATGAATGATGCGTTTGTTGTGTTTCAATTACTGTAGATCATTTTATGCAAAACTTGCGTTCCGTATCGTCTTTGCATTGAAACTACAAATTGATTTTGCGGCTCGCTTGTGTTTTTAGTTTTCTGCAAATGACTCCTCCAGTGAAGACGCTTGCCCACCCTTATTTTAGGGTATTCGGAAAAAGAATAATGTTTCCCTTATCTGAGGGCTACTGCTCGAGAACTCATGGGTATGACAGCGACATCGGCTCCACCGGAACGAGCATTTATCCGTGCAGTCGAATTGTGCAGCGCGAAACGCGAAGAGTAAAACAGCATTAAAACAGTAATACAAAAACTGGATTATGACTCTCACCAATGGTTATTCTGTGTAGATTTGAAAATGGTACTTTTTGCGAGGCCAGCAAAGCGGCTCTGTACGAAATATTAATGTTTCATTTGGGACAGCCGAGCGCGTAAAGAAAACTGGGTGAAAACAGGGTGGCCACCTAGTGAATCCATGAGAGTCGAAGCTAACATCATCAAATAACCTTTTGTTGCCACAGTAAAAATCATCATTCCACCACTGCATATTAAGCTTGGTTTGACAATTAGTTTGTAGAAACCTTTTCTGCAACTGCGGATTGATTCAACTACATTTGCAGAGCATTTCTTGCTCTTACCATTGAAAAGCTGAAAGCAAACATTGTTGATGACCCTCAGATCCCCCAACACATAACAGATGCATGTTTAGTGCAATGTGCGACAGACATGGAATATACTGCTTAGCAATTGTAGGTTTTAGTCGCACAAAACTTCCTTGGAAACCTGAAAGCCGAAAATGATAAAGAGTTGGTGGAATATACGTCTTTCCAAGATAAAAGATTTAGGTGTGAAGATAAGTATCAAGGTTCACTATCTCTTCAGCCAATTATATCGTTTACCTACAAACCTTAGTGATCTCACTGACGTGCACGGAGAAAGGTTCCACCAGGACATTAAGGTCATGCGAGAGGTGCCAGAGTAGGTGGGAGGTCCGCTTGATGGCTGAGTATCTGCTGAATTCTCCATTGTGATTGCTTGGCCACGTAACATTCCAGAAGTTTTGCAAAAGGAAATTTGTAGCCATCGAGCAGTCCTTTTGTATGAAGTAATCATTCAGTGTGCTTTGACATTTTACGAAATGCACTTTGATTATTACTATAAGTAGCGTTTGCACTTTGACATCACCTATTTTGCCATTATAAAAATTTGTTTTTGCTACTACTGCTGCCTAATTTTTGAGAATTTTTGCTGATTTTCACATGAAACGTAATTTATATGTAAAGAGCTCTCTTCGAAAACAGTTGCCGTCTTGCACTATATCGCATCAAAACTGAACGAGTCCTGTATGGACATGCTTGAAAAGACAAAAGCACCCTCACCAAACCTGCAGCACAAAGACCATACCAATGTCAGTAATTGACGTATTTTTCGCACTGTTGTGAAACAAAAGTATTGAATATCTCAAAAATTAGAGCCAATTCGGAAAATCCAATGTAATTTCCGGATTTGGCTACACCAAAATATACTACACCTGTTGAAAAGTTCTTGGCACCAAAATATGTGTTGACCAGTTATACATTAATTGCTACGATGCACAGAAGTTATGACTGATATTTGGTGACTTTTGACCTCACAATTTATAATCTACACATTGCGAATGCTTTACCTATTGCTCAGTTTTTTAATCTAAATTTTTTTATTGTTAGTGCGTGCCTGAACAAATGTGAAATTATCTGAGTTATGCAGCAAAGTATTACTAAATAGGATTTGCTTTGAATTACATCCGCAAACTTGTTACGTGGTAAATTTGTTTTGGCTATACATTGTTTCTGCACAATAGCCTAACAATTTCATGGCAGTTAGTTGGGCGAAAGCATTGTGAAGGGAACCTGAAGCCATGCTTTTTTGACATTGAATTTTTATTAAACTAGCGAAACCTTTATTACAGTGAGAGACATAGTGGTGCAAGGTGGGCGATGCCGTGAGTTGTGAGTTTTTACGGGGCGCCAAAAAAACGACTGCCCATATCTTGATGCATAAACTACAGTGCCAATACCACGTCCATACTGTTTTCTATTCTTCAAGAAGTGAAACAAATGTTACGTAAATGTCTTGATGTGTCACAAATAATTTTCCTTCTTCCACTTTGAGACCTTTTGCAGTTCGGCAGAAAATGCGATGCGTAAGAGTTATTGTTGTAGAAATTGACAGGTTTTGCTTGCAAGCATGCATCACTTCAACACTCCTTTCATTGTTGTATAGTTTGGGGATAGCCAACAGGAATGTCGTGTAAGAAAAGCAGCAGAGCTAGAATATAAAGAGCCGCTAAAATAGAACCGGAAGTAGAGAAATCTTTACATTGCGCTGTGGCAATTTGCTGTAGGTAGTGATGGGCAACCTTCCTCCATCTACTGGTCAGTTTTATGGCCGGCGAGAACGTTTTCTGTCCGTTTTTCCTAATTAAAAATTTTTTGAAGCTATTGTTTAACATTTTTCTTTGATTTATCTGCATGTAGAGCAAAAATTTTGGTCTTATTACAAGCGCAACGCATTCTTTATTCATCGCACCCACGTGATGTAACCAAAGTTTCATTTTTGTGAAATATGCGGTTTGCACGGTTGAATTTAGATAGATTTTCCGAACTGCGCGGCACTTATCGTGTTCCCAAAACACATGATTGTCTGATCAAAGATGGTTTTGACAAAATCAGTTGGCTGCATAATTTGGAAATAACTGCCTGACGCCATTAACACTTGGTCGAATTTTCTAGGACCTCCAATTGTGATTTTCATAGTTCAGTGGACAGGAGCAGCGTGTTATAAGTGAAACATCTGCAGTCGCACTGCTAGCTCTTGTTGTTGCTACATTATGTAGTGCTGGAAGAAACTCGAGTCTGTACACAACAACTACAATGCTAGTCTAGGATCTCGTACTGCGCCATTATTTGAGATGGACAACGTACAAATGAACTAAAGTTTGCTTGCGGTTTACTTATAGGTCATCATGTAACGGGAGAACTTTGAAAATTTTCAAGGCAAGTAATTTTCTTTTTTACAGCATGACCCTTCGTTCTATGAAAACAACAGAAACAATTTTATTCAGCTAAAATATTTTGTTCCACCCTGATTATTATAATGAAATCAACTTTCGTTTCCTAAACATTGTTAAACCAAAAAATACCATAAACAGATTTTCTTAAATGATTATTGCAAAACCCATTTGAAACCAAGTTTAACAAATTGAATAAAACACGGTAGAACTACACAAGTACGCTGTTACGCCTCCTAAACGTTACTTGGGCTGTGGGTCATACTCTTAGTTGTGTTTGATATTACCTCCCTCACTTCAAAGCTTTTTCACAAATTTCCCCTCCCCAATCAAAGCGTTCTAAATACATCCGTGAATATAACAAGCAGCCGACATACTTTTTACCTGTGAAAGGCACGTAACCAATCAGGAAAGAAACCACAATGAGGACCAGTTGTAACACTGCTTGTTTTTCCTTCGTCAGCCTCTTTTGCATTGTTTCAGTCGATTGACTGCGACGTAGGTGCGATCTGACGCTCACAGCAATGAGAGCACTCATCAGAACCACTCCAATTGTCGGAACGTACAACAAGATAGGATAGCAAATTTTTTGGTAAGTTGTGTAGTGTTTGTACCTGCAAATTGTATCTTTTTCAGTGAGTGAAACTATGTTACATTCAAGTTAATATTACCAGCAATGGAGTGGCTAAGACCATAAACAACCCCAAAACCAAAACGCAGAGCGTTAAGTACAAATAACAAATGTCATTTCATTTGGACCTACAGTATGTTCAGAGAGAAATACCATCTGATATTTGTATTTTACCATGTATATTTTTATTTTGTAAAAAAATGTTTAAGCATCGGCTTCTATCATTATCACCAAGATATTGTTTTGATTGATTGCATAGGTGAAGTAACTCCAGCACCGACTGTTTCAAAGTTTATCAAGTAACATTAACATGCTGTGGTATGCATTGTCTTGCAGTGTACTGTATTTTATACGCAGAGAAATTCTCTTTTTAAGTCCCGCGTGCGCTACTTTTTTGCGTCACTTTGCCCCAACATAACTTGCCTGTCGATTAAGCTAGAGAGCTGTTCAAACCCTTTAAAGATGTGGAAAGTCTTATAGCGTAGATTTAAGAAAATTTGGAAAGTTTTGGACTTTAGATTTTTTGTGGGTGACGTGATAAATGGGGTAGGTTTACGCAATCTTGACCCAGGTCACTAAGCCCAGGATCCCAATTTTTTGCTCTTTTATTAGTAAACCGTAGGCGACCATTAGCATCTTCAGAGCCCTTGATTGGCAATCTAGCGTTAGTGGTTCAAACGTTCTGGCCCAAAAAAATAAAATTTAGGTGAAAAATCCAAGTTTTAGAATTTTTCCAAAATTTTGGCTTTTTGGCTACAACTTACCAAACTGCAAACGCTAGATGACCAATCAAGATCCGTGACGATGCAGATTTTCGCCTAGTTTGTACAAAACAAATGAGTCAAAGATTTGCTCCTGGTGTTGTGGTCCAGGGCCCGGTGACCTGGGTCAAAATTGCGTAAACCTATCCCAATTATGACTTCACGCAAAAAAATAAAATCCAAAACTTTGTAATTTTTTTACAAATCTAATATACAAAACTTTCCACATCTTCAGACGGTTTGAACATCTCTCTCGCTTAATCGGCTGGCGAGTTGTGTTGGTGCAAATTGACGCAAAACGTGACGCAAGCGGGACTTCAAGGGAAGTTTTCAAACCAGATTTAATAACAAGTGGAAATCCTTAATAAATTCTTAACAAGCTGTCAATACGCACCACTCCATTAAGACTGTGCATGCTGGCCACCTTGCGTTAGGTTCATCGCTGTAGCGATCAGGAACTCGGGCTCCGAAAAAAATGCTGAAAGGAATGAAACCGCACAAGAAGCAAATGATCCAAATTGTTCCCATCCAAACCTACATTTTAGCAGTATCGGTTTCCAAAATTTTCATTGTCTAACAGAAGTTTAATTACTGGTCGTTGCATTAAAAATTGTACCACTGGTGTGGCCAATAACAAGAAAAGAAAAACTGAAAACAGAAACGTGCTTATTTAATCACAAGGTGCACTATGGGTAACCATTATAGTACGAACCCTTAAGAAACAACGAGTGCTTCTGTTGTGATCGAAAATTTCCACGAAGCTGAAATCTAAAGCGTATTGTATAAAAATACTGTGAGGTACAACGCCTTTGTTCAAAGAAAACGTCAACGATTTGTTCTGCAAAGCTTTTAAATAAATTTACGACAATCAAACGCTGCGTTATAGCATCAACTATCGGTTAATTCTAACTTTTTCTGCTGCCTTTTTGTGGCACTTATATTACGTTTATAAATAAAATTATGTTTTCCTGTCAGAAATTGAAGGCAATCCACGACAGAATCAGATTGCCAAAATACATTGACGATTAAAAGCACAGATACCAACGACTGAAACAAAATTATAATGGGCTGAAAGTGAATGTTGTAATCCTCAGCAAGATACGAGCCAAGTGTGGGACGTCAAAGAGTAAAGAAAACGGGGTTGACTGGAGGCATGGGCGTCGGAGGGTGTGAGCAGGGGGACCTGGATTTTGCAATTTGGTATTTTCCTATAAAGTTTTTACTATAAAAATGTTTTTATCTTAGTTTGAAGTCGGTAAAATGGAATTGTACCACTATTGCTCCTCTAGAAAATCCTTTCCGCCACCCCTGGAAAAATCCACTATTGCCCCCGGAAAAATCCATCAACCCTGACGGGATGTTATCAGTGCAATCATAATTCGGAAGGCAATTGCCAATACAAGAAATATTTGGCAATTGACTCTTGCGTTGAATGAAACCAGTAGAGTGATGATTAAATCAACGTTCAACGGCAATCTTATTTTGATGAAACGTTATTCCAAAACTTGCAAGTGTTTCCAGCTGCCAACGACCTTTGGGTCAGTTGTCTGAGGTTTCTCGTAATGTTATTTGCTTTCATAACCACGAGATGTATTTATTGGCTCCTTGTTTGCATTCATTCCACAACCTGCGTACTTTGTTTTCAAACCTTCAGATTTTTATTCGTTGAATTTTTACTGAAGATAAAACCAGTTGAGGTTTCAAATATCCCAGATGAAATCATTTAGATAACTGATGTTGGTGTCTTTGTTTGTGATACAATTGTGCAGACCTTTCAAGTGTTTCGGTGTGATTGTGGTCTTCAAGATGCGTGGACGAGCCTGACGTCTGTAGAGAACTGGTTTGTCTGGTTGTTATTTCTTGGATTTGAGATTCTTCGTATTGGTTTGCTTTGAGAAGAGAACAGCAACGAGTTTCCCTGCTTTCTGTTGGTTCCTGCTCAGTTCAAATGTATTATTGTTTTAAACATTTCTTTCATCTTGTGCCGGTAGTAGCTCAGGCTGCCAACACTTTACGCAGCAAAGCGAATCCGCTTTAGGCGACTGATCAATCATCACAGCTTGACGTTCATGATTTGCTGCAATCACTGTGTAAGCGTCTAGATCAATGATTCTCAAAGTTTTCTTTCATATTCTTCCCTTACAAACCCAAACACTGTAAATTCCTCCGCAACAAAGATCACAAATGATCATTGCAAACATTTCTTACTACCTACTGTGAAGAAACAATGGACAATCATGAACCAGACTCCTTTACAACAACGTCAGTCACTGCAGTCAAAGCAGCTTGTACCTGCAAGTTACTGCGATTGCTACATGACAGACGCAGGATCCGCTTGATCATGGAGCTGATAGTTGGTAATCGCAACTTCACCCTTACCACCGCTAACGGCAAACGGAGCAGGTTACGACGCCCCAAGAATGGCGTCCTTCAGGGATCCGTCTTGGCACCTCTTCTCATCAACAACTACACCTCTGACTTGCCACCCACCGTCTCCAGAAAGCATGCCTACGCCAACGACCCAGCAATCATGCATGTTGATGGAGGTTGACAAACAGTGGAAGGGGTGCTGAGCAAAGACATGGAAACCGTAGGTGAATACCTCCAGACCTGGAAGCGAAAGCTCAAAGTACTACAAAAGCAGTGTTGGCAGTCTTTCACCTCAACAAGGAAGCTAAACGTGAGTTGAAAGTCAACTACAGCAACGATACCATGCCCTTTTTCTCCGAGTCCACGGCCCACATAATTCGGAGTAAGGTTGGACAGGGCACTCACATACCGCCGACAGCTCGAGTCACTTCTAAAAAAGTTGACATCACACGTTGCACTCTTGAGACCGGTTGCTGGCTCTGGCTGGGGTACTGGAGCAACAACGTTGCGAATAGCCAACTTAGCCCTGGTCCAGTCAACAGCAGAGTACTGCGCTACTGTCTGGTGCCACAGTGATTACACCCGCCTCATTGACCCTGCCACCAACGACGCCTTACAAATTGTGACTGGATGCCTGCTTCCTACCCCAGCAGACAATCTTCTATCCTCGCAGGCATCCAACCTGCTGAAGCTTCGTCGTAAAGGAGCCACACTATCTCCGGCATGCCGTCCCCGGGCGCCTGGACACCTCGGTGGAAATACGGGGCATCTCAAATCGAGATACCCATTTTTACCCGCTGCACAACAACTCATCAATTTATCTTACGACAATAAAAGATGTGTAGCGCTCTGGACGGATCACCGATGGACTGTGGAAAGGTTGGAGAACACTACGAAACGCCGTACTTTCATCCCTTACCCATCCCCTTGGAATAGCCCTGCCAAGAACAGCGTGGGTCCGGTTCAACCGTTTCTGCACCGGTGTCAGACGTTTCCGCTCATGTTTGCACAAATGATATGGTCACTTTTGCGGCCTGTGAGTGTGGCGAAGAAGATCAAATTGTTGACCATGTTGTCTTCCAATGTCCAATCCATCGACCTCCCCATGGATTGCTCGGCCTGACTGGCTGCTTCCATTGGCTGCTCAACATCTCCCCTGAGATCTAGTGCGGCCAAGCAGTGGACTGAAACAACTGGCTCAAACGATGGTGATGATGAAGCAGCTTGTGCTTGCATAGTGTAGACATTCGCATCTAAACCAACCTAGCCGTACAGTTTTTATGTGTTGAATAAAGTAATAATAAAAACTTAAGGTTTTTTCATCCACAGCTTTTCCTCCCCAATTCCTCCCTGGAACAAAATTCCTTCCAGGAATTAAAAATTCCTCCCTTAGTGAGCCAAGTGGCTCGTCTTTGAGAACCACTGGTCTAGATACTATCTACGGTTACTCTATTCATTGCGTGTTTGAAGATGAAAAGAGCCTCGAATTTGCTCATACCCAAATCGAAAAACTAATATCTATCTCAAACTTACTGACCCGTGTGAAGTCACTGGGATGAAATATTTTGCACATGCGTTAACTCATTGCGTCAGCTTGGTGCCAAGACTCTTTTCTCAACTTCATGCAGTCACAGGTGTGAGGCAGATACCAGTTGTGCATCTAGGAGAAATCTGTCACATTCTATTTGCGGAGTAGAGCAAGGTTCCGTGGTTGGTCCATTGCTTATTTTGGTGATGTTGACGATAGTGTCGGATTACTGCTCAATGCCCATATGATGCTTGGTCTTTGCAATAGCACATTTTCATTATCGATTGCACAGTAGTCGCCATCGATATTAAGTTTTAACTGTGGCTCAAGTGAAGCATACACAAGATTGCAGTTGCATAAGTGTTACATCCGTGGAAATTCCAAACCTTAATTAACTGGATAAGGAACAAGAGTACCTTATCCAGTTAGTTAAGGTTTGGTATTTGGACAGTTTTGGATCCTTTATAAAAAATGAATTGTAAAGAACTTGAGCTTTGCATGATGTTTTTTTTACACTAAGAGGAATGGCGCGAGGTACAGTGGCAAATATTCTTGAAAAATTTGGGAGGAAGTGCAGGAAGGACAGGGTCGATAAAGTGGGCGACGAAATGCAATGGGAATGTGAAACTAACAGCAGAGATGTAGTAGCTCAAGGCATTGATGAATCAAGGTATTCTTGTGTAGTGTGGTCCTGAGGCAACCGGGGATAAGCTTTACAGCAGCCTTTTGAATGCACCCGAGACATATTCTCTGCAGCATTACAGTTATCATGAACAACATGTCCATAGACAAGGACGGGCGGATCATATGCACGATACAGAACACATGCACGATAAAGTATTGGAAGTGAATGCCTGATTAAAATGTTCAATTATCTTTAACGCGTTAGTCATTAACATTATTCTGTGATAGAGGGTTGAGTGGAAACGCTATGTCACGGACCTGTGAAACACGAATTGCTAGATGCTTGAGGGAAACATCAGTCAATAGTAACACTCCAAACATCAGACAACACCAAACTGATTCAGATATAAAGACGATGTTCCGTGCAGTGTTTTGGGTGTTTGAGGGACCGAAACGTTTTCGTGTGGTTCGGTCCTGGCTAACGACCCGAGACAGTTTCCGTACTTCAAAACGTGGTTCGGTTCTGGCCAAGGTTGTGGGCCTCGTCATGGTTGATGTCCAGCTGCAGGCGGTCATTTCTGGCCACGTCAATCCAGCGAGCGCCCGCGAGTTTTTTTCCAGTCGGACGCAACGTCATCGAAGTCATGGACAATAATGCAGGATGAGTGCTGCGGTGGCACACGAAAGACATGTTTGCAGGGCCGCAACCAGGGGAGCAACCGGGCAATTTCCCCCACACGTTTAGGTGTTAGGTACATCATCAAGCTACAATCAATTTGACCCCTCCGGAAATATTACCTGGTTGCGACCTTTATGTCCGTACCAGCGAACTCGGCGACAATCTGCGCAGCGTGACATGGGAGTTGTTGAGGGAACGTATCGTTGCGCGGGGGGTGTGCTCTCACCGCTGCTATCGTCTTTGAATTCCCCTTTCAACTTGCACCTCCCGCAAGCTCCTATTGTCAATGATCCAAAAAAGTAATGTAGATAAGGTGTCTTCTGGCGTACGAACTTTAAGTTCTTGGATTTCAAACAGCGAACCAAACGATTACAATATTTTTTAAATATTATTCGGCATCCAGATTTATCCTTACGTTTGTCTGAACACGCACGTTTTTGGTTGAACATTACCAACTCTTGTTGTTCAATTTTTTCTGATGTGTTCCTGTGCATCCTGTTTATGATATTATTCATTTAGTTCGTTGCTTCATGCCAATTGCATTTTGCGTGCTGTCTTTATATCGTGCTTCGCTCTCTTCTACTGTCGTGGCAATAAGCCAATGCACAAGTTTTTTTCCGTTCCATACTTTGTGTAATGTTATTCGAAACGGCAAAATTGGAAGCACGATAGAGCATATTGGCATGCGACATCAGCACAAAACAAATTCTGGTATCAAAGGACGGAGAAACAAAGTCAATACATTTGAAAAACAAAATATTTTCAGCGAGTGGGTCGTGGCGCAACGGTTTCACTGGATTTCACAAACAGTAACTTACTTTGGCGTGCACAAATCTCATTTTGTTAAACGTGATCGGAAATTCAATTGAAATGTACCGGATGATGGCGAAAGAGAGTATATGGAGCGCCGTTACGTAATTGGTCATGATGTCAGCTGCCCAGTAGAACTGTGAAAACAAGAAGATACTAACGGTATTTTCGATAAGCAAATGGTGTTCTTGATTATCATTACAAGTGCAACCTTGTCATGACCTTCCAAGATTTCATCTTTCAATCTCCGCAAACTTTGCACTGTTTTAGGTACAAGCCCGATATTGTTGCCTACGAACGAGTTCAAATTTTAGTATTATGTTAAATGGAACAAAGGATGTTGTACTAGAATTGATAGTTTCCCACCATTTATTGAACAAGCACAAAAACCGAAGTTAGTAGAAGCAAGCCACATGACTGTGGACTCGAGTCTTTATGATTTCCAAAACTTAATTTCACATTTTTAATTATTAACCCGCAGACGTCTCTCGATGTTTGAAAGATGTGTTCACGTTTGTTGTCGCACAGTTATTGTCAAATTGATTAGTTTATAACAAGAAGAATTCACAGAGTTTTTGGTACAGTACAATTCGCTACAATTTTTGTCCACATTTTCTAGGTGCATGCTCATAAAAATAGATGAGTGTCACGTAGATGTCTGATGAAGTTTTCAAAGTTATTTCATAAAAAGATCGAAAGGTTTTAAAATTCAAGCTAAAATATTTTTTAGACGGAAAAAGATGTATTAATCAAAAAAACAAATACGCCAATAAAGCATGACATGCAATCAGAAATTTTAGATTTCAGCTTCCATTCTTGAACGCTGATCATTAAAACGTGCGCGTTATTTCTTGTCTTAACTTACATGCAGATTAACATAAAAGTCGTAAGTAAATATCACGTGAAGTGAAACACTGCAGTCATCACAGATGAGCACATGTGCAAAGAAATTCCGTTTCTTACGGAAAATTATTAGCTACTATGGCAAAGTATAGATCCAAATGTCGCTTTGAATGTTAATGTTTTATTTTAATTAATGGTGATGTTTTATGTAACTTTTTATGAAGAATTGTTTTTTGGGGTTCACACAACAACTTGTTTGAATTGACATGTTTTTCCTCGTCAACACATTGCGCATGACGCATGAACGACGCAACAGACGGTTAAATGCAAATTAGCTTTAGTGTTGTATGAGCGCCACCTGGTGTCGACCTGCATGAGCTTGACAATTTCACGTGGTGGTGCAATTGAGGAGGATGTTTGGAACCGGGCAAAATGAAGTGCATGAAACGTCTTATGTTTTGTGCTTCAACTTTGCTTTTTTACTTTTCAAAGTAAGATATTTTTAGGCTTCGTACACATGACACATTCCATCGAGATTTCCAACTGTTAGCTGATGGACTGCAGCTGCATTTACTGCCACGTTGCGCTTCATCACATATATTTTCAAAACAGTCCACCTGCGGTGTAACACTGCCTGCAGTATGACGCTCGTGTTAGTTTTCTGACTTGCGTCAGGGCATGTGATTTAAAGGCTTCGAAGAGCTACCTTGCAGAAATCCGTGGTCTGGTGGTAGAACAGGGGTCGAGAACCTATGGCTCGCGAGACAGATGTGGCTCTTTGGTGACAACATCTGGCTTGCATGATATTTTCTTAACACGATTGTCTCGGATGAAACTTTTTCTGTAATTTTCCTACAAGTCCATCAGCAACTCCATACAGCACCAGAAGTCGCATTAACTGTAAGAAGGATGTTATTAAAGAGAAAATTCACGCATTTACCATTGCTTAAAATTGTTGATTTTGCTTAAAACCGCACACGTTAGTTAAGTAAGTTAGTTGCATTAAATGTTGAAAAATATTGTGTGGCTCTCACGGAAATACAATCAAAAATATATAGGTTTCATGACTCCATTAGCCAAAAAGTTCCCGATACCTGTGGTAGAAAAATCTTTTCAAATTTAATGATAAACATTCACAGTGCGCCATTTCATAAGTGCTTTGACTATACGAATTCATTATAGACTCACTACTACCCACTGGCGTACGAAGCAAGGGGTCGGGGGGCGGCATCCGCCCCCCTCCGGCTTGAACATTTCAGGGCAAACTCTGTTTTCAGAGAAAGCTCAAATTGCTAAAACATCATGATAGATAAGACACATTTCAATACAGTGAAAATTTTCAAGGCAATCTCTGTTTTTCAGGGCACACTCTGTTTTTCAGGGCAAGCGCAAGTTGTTCAAAATTCTGAAACATAAAAAATATATATTCAATACAGTGAATTCAGGGCAAACTCTGTTTTTCAGGGCAAACACAAATGGCTCAAATATCCTGAATGCAAAACATATATTCAATACAGTGAAAATTTTCAGGGCAAATTCTGTTTTCAGTACAAGCGCAGAGTTGCTCAAAAATCCTGAATGGCAAGAAATATATTCAATGCAGTGAAAATTTATAGGGAAACGATTTTTCATGCAAGCCCAAATTGCTCAAAAATCCTGAACAGTGAAAATATTTTCAACACAGTGTATTCAGTGTATATACACTTTGGGGTAATCCGTGTAATTTGGGCTAGTGTAGTGTGTAATCTGGATCAAAACCGTGACTGGTTAAAATGACTTTGATCTGAACCAAGCTCCCGTTTTCTATGCCAGGTTTTTCCTGCTTTTTTAGAACTTTTCTGTTATCTGTTGCAGCATTGATCTTAAAACTTTGAGAACCGGCGTACGATATATTCGTACTTCAATTTCGGCCAAAAAACAGCAGTTTTCGGATGCCTTACCAATGCCCTAGCTCCTCCGCCGATTGCGCTAGAGAGCTGTTCAAGGGCTCAAACGGATCGACCAGTCTAGTAGATTGCACTCGAAAAAAAATTTTTGGTTGGGGATGCGGATTTTTTCTAGTGTCAAAAGTCATCAAAAGTATCAAAAGACTCGGATTGTAGCCTAGTTTCCAGTAAAAACGTCAGCGAAATACTACCACCTAACATCAAATTTTGGCTGACTAGCTGTGGTAGGGAAATTTTGAAGTTAGTTCTGTGAATGCAGTGTATAATTTGGACCAATTCTGGTGGCAGTTTGTGTAATATGGATCAGTGGTACAAATGACAATACTTGTATAAAGTACTTGGAAAGTGTTTTATAGGCTACATTTATAGGAACATCGTGTAGTACTGTATATGGTACAATCACAATATACGAATACGATGCAATACGTGTAGGCACACTGGCACATGCATTTTGAGTGCGTGTTTCATTTCCCGAGGTGCAATCTTTAGTAGAAGCGAGCCCCACGGACGTGCAGATTGCTTGGCCCCGTTGAGTGCGCTGTGCACGTCAAGTGCTTTGCTCAATCGCGCAGCAACGATAACACAGGCAAGTGCAGGGACTCAGACCCTTCGATCCAGAACCGTCGCTTTTAACCTTTGCGTTGCGCCATTGTAGCCGCGTAAATATTTGCATCAGTAAAGACAATTACCCTAACGTTTCTTGTTTGGGAGAATACAACATGCAAGAACTTCATCCCCTTGATTTAACACGCAAGGTAACTACAGAATTTGCCTATAATGGCACCTCTAGGGGATTGCATAAACACGTTATTGCCGAATTGACGTTATAAGCGAATTGAAATGTATGTAAAAGATGCCATCGGGACCGAACAAAATGTAACGTTATAGGCGAATTGACGTTATAGACGAATTCAACTGTATACAACAGATTTACAAGAGGTTTCAGGCTTCATTCGGAGTAAAACCCTTTTACGACCATAGCAGCCACTTTTTTGACCAAAGTTTGTAATTCCCTAACCCGCAAGTGGTTAGAGAGATGTTCAAACCATCTACGGATTCGGCAAGGCATCTAGTTTTTACTGAAAAAAAAACATTTTCAGTTTTGGGTTTGGGGTTCTCTTCGGGGGGGGGGTTACAAGAGGGAGGGGGGTTTGCCTACTTTACCCGGCCTTCGGCGCCAACCCAACGGGCCAATTCATTCGCTCGTGTTGTTTTTGGAAACTAGACTATTATCCGAGTCTTTAGAGCCCTTGATTGGCTTTCTAACATATCTGGAACCAAAATTATGCCACAAAAACCAAAATTGGTGAAAAATTGCACTCCCATAAATGCTAAAGTAAGGAGAAAAGCACCCCGAGACATAGATGGCTATAACTAGCTGTCAGAATGAGCTAGAGAGCTGTTCAAACCCTCCAAAGACTCGCGAAGACGTTTAGACTGTAGTTTACACTGTGTAGTTTAGACTGCAAAAAAAATTTTCAGCTTGAGATCTCAGGTTTTGTTGATGTTTACATAGTGAGAGGATGTGTATGAATATTTGTTTACATTTGGATGATGACGTCATCACCTTAGAGTCGAACAATTCATCCGATTTTGTGGTTCAAAGTTTTGTTGGACTCTAGGCTACAATAGGAGTCTTGAGAGGGTTTGATGGACTTTCTAACATTTCTGGTTCAAAAGATAGGGCAAAATAAGCAGAAATTAATTACGGAAATGCCCTAAAATTATTCAGCGTATTCCCCAATGATTTGGGGTTTTCTGGCCCTAGCTTTGGTTTATCTGGCCCTAGAAACGCCAGGAAGTCGATCTTGGGTCCTAAAGCTTCATATTCCAGCCTAGAATGCAACCAAATTTTGAGCCACTATTTTGGCTTATTGTCCTGGTGATGACGTCATAAAATAATAACCAAAAAAAGCGAAACCTACCCTTTTTTTGACGACACCCACCAAAAACCCCAAACACAAATCTCAAAAGTTTTTTTTTTCAGTGCAAACTAGAACACTTCACGAGTCTTTCGAGGTTTCGAATAGCTCTCTAGCATGTTCTCGCGGCGAGGTATCACGATCCGCAATAGCCGCCAGTGGGAGACTCACGCAGTTTTTGGAATTTTGTGCACAGCGGGGTTTTTGGGTCATGACTGTGGTTCCAGACACGTTAGAAGGTCAATCAAGGGCTCTACAGACGCGGATGATCTTCTAGTTTCCAAAAAAAGTTTGTGCCAAAATTTTGGCTCATTGTATTGGCATCCAGGGCCAGTCACAGTTGTTCAAAATTTCAACCCCCCTTCCACTTTGTAAAGTCCCCCCAAGAGAACCCCTAATCCAAATAAAATAATTTTTTTTAATCGAAAGTAGAAGACTTGCCGACTCCGTAGAGGATTTCAACAGCTTTCTAACTGAATTGATTGGCGAGTTATAGTGTTGCAAACTTGGGTAAAAATGTTCTAACGGTGGAGGGAAGGGATAAAAAAGGTAGTTTCAGAGCAGATTGTTATTTTCAGGGCAAATTTTTTTCCTCCCACCAGTAAAATGTATTCCCGTACGCCTATGCTACTTCCTCATCGTAAGCTTTATCCAAAGAGAGATTTACCAAGTAAGCACATTTATAGAAGTAAAAAAACACATTAGCTACAACTGACATATTCAATTTCAACTCAAAACCCATCATTTCGTCGGTCGGTAGATTCGTGTGGCGATCAACTTCAATAAAAACTTACGAACGCAAACTAAATGTGTCATTTCGTGATTGCGGCCAACCTAGACCATCGGATGGATTTCCACAAACCCTATTTCATTGGAAATTACAACAACTGACGGCTGCATATCTTGAATCAAGAACACCAACCGAATCTTAACGTAAATATCGCACCGTCGGTGTAGGACCAGGCAAATTTTTGGGGGAGCGAAGGATTTTTGCCCAAATTTCCCCAAACTTGCACGAAAAATATTCCAAAGAAAATAACCTCTGAAAAAACAAAAAACGGCTGCTTTTCTTTTCCTTTTGGGGGAATTTTTTCAAACCAAAGCACTTCAAGCCCCATTTTTGGCCACATTTCCCCCAAACTTGCCCGAAATGAATTAAATAAAACACGAATTCCAAAAAAAATGTTTTTAATCAAACCACATACAGCGATTTTGCGAAGGTATTCACACATTTTGCCCAATTTCAACAAATTTTGCTTGGATTTTAAGTTGTTTTGCCCAGATTTTCACCAAATCAAACGTTTTGGGGTACGCTTGCGCCCCATGCACCACCTCCTCCTACACCAGTGCATCCCACCGATGCCTCTGCACATTCGTAACCTGAAACGAGGCTTCCTGCGCCATCCGTGACGTCACACACCTTGACTACTGGCCCGTACCACGCTGAGTGACGTGAGTGATAACCGCTAGGCACCACTACGTTACTGATGTCACATGATAGTAGTGGGTACAGAAACATATATGATATGTCACTAACAACTTTTGCTTTGGCAATAAATTATGTCATTAGGCTGTTTAAGATTTCTGTTTTTCAGTTTACAGTTTTTGCGAACTTTAGGTAGTGTAATATGTGTTATGGCAGTTGCTTACTTCGCTGTATTTCTAAACGCTTCCCTCATACTCTACCTAAACATAATTTACCGCCTTGATACTGTTGCAACCTCTCCGGTGGTGTTGCGTTGATTGTATGATTCACCACGAACGGGATGTGCGTGAAGAACAAAAATATATGTATGTGGCGCGAACAAGCAATAATAGAGTGATCTCGTCGGGTGATCTCTATTGTTGCTTGCTGCCACGGTGCGAAGCTTTGCG